>Ga0180437_10008294_pt1 | contig 13244 bp, 11 predicted proteins | sample SS_ome_4_FD_132410 | JGI IMG/M metagenome (GOLD analysis project Ga0180437, IMG submission 132410) | Hypersaline lake sediment archaeal communities from the Salton Sea, California, USA - SS_3_D_1 metaG | ecosystem: Environmental > Aquatic > Non-marine Saline and Alkaline > Hypersaline >...
CCGCTATGGCAAGGGTCCGCTGCCGAAAATCGTTCTCAGAAGAAGAATCACTCGACCGGCGCAAGCGCATGGCCGCGCCCCTGATCGTCGGTCCATGTCTCGCCGCTGATGATCACATGCCGGGTTTCATTGGGCGGCAAAACATATTCAATCTGGTCGTAGGGCAGGCGCTGATTGCCGTGTCGGACCGCTTGAAGCGAAACGCGGTCACTCCTCGCCGCCACTTCCAGCTTCACTTCACTGTACTCACCGCGCTGATAGCCCAACGTGAGGCCATCGTCTTCAATCAACGTGAACACGCCGCGCCCTTCGGTTCGATGCGGAAAGACAAATACCTTGCGCACATCATCCGGCTCGGCGCCCACGTGCCGCATCACTTTGCCCATCGGGATCAGACCGCCCGCCGGCACGAACAGAGGAATCCGCTCCAACGGCGCATCCGCGCCGACCACTTGACCGCCGGTGTGCCACTGGCCGGTATACCAATCGCACCACTCATTTGCGGCCGGCAAATACACCGGGCGACTGCGGGCTGCATCCTCCAACACCGAGGCCACCAACAGGTTCGGCCCCAGCATGAAGTCAAAGGATTCGTTATGGCACTTCGGATCGCCGGGAAACGCATACACCATCGGACGGATGATGGGATGTCCGGTTTGCGCCGATTCAAACAGCAAGGTGTAAAGATACGGGATCAGGCGATAGCGAAATTCGATCCATTGGCGGATAATGGGAAGCACTTCCGGGTGCATCCAGGGCTCGTTGACGCTGCCGTCCACGTGGTAGGAGTGAATGGTAAAGCGCGGATGAAAGACGCCGTTTTGCACCCAGCGTACAAACAATTCCGGCGACGGCGCATTGCCTCCAAACCCGCCTACATCGTGCCCTGTGTTGGGCGCGCCGGATAACGACAAGCCCAAACCCATCGGAATGTTGTACTTGAGCGTTTCCCAACTTGAATAGTTATCGCCCGACCAGGTTTGCGCGTATCGTTGAATGCCGGGACAAGCCGACCGCGAAATCAAATAGGGGCGCTCATCCGGCCGATACTCTTTCTGCGCTTCATACGAGGCGCGCGTCATGAGCAGCGTCTGTAATGGCCGAGCGTGCACAATCCGAAACGGCTCCCCGAAGCCGGCACAACGCGCATCGTCGTCCCAGAGCTCGAACTCGTTATTGTCATTCCACGTCGAGACGATGCCATACTCCAGAAGCTGCTCGCGCACGTTTCCCTTCCACCATTTTCGCGTTTGCGGATTGGTGAAATCGAGATACGAAGCCTGCCCGCCCCAGAAGGAGACAATCTCCGGCGCATCGCTGTCGGCTTGCTTGATGAATCCGCCGAAGGCAGCCACCTCGGCGTAACGGGGGTGAGTCAACAACATCGCGGGTTTGATGTTGGGCGTCAACTTGATGCCGGCGCGCGCAAAATTTTCCACCATTGCTTTCGGATCAGGAATTCGATTTCGATCCCAGGTGAACACATTGCGCTTTCCGTTTTCATCGAGCGTGTAACCGGAGGACAGGTGGAATAAATCGCATGGAATTTGGTGTTTGTCACACAATTCGATAAAACGCTGGAGCTGCGCATGAGCATCGGGTGCTTCGGTGTACGACATCGTCGAGCCAATATAGCCGAGCGACCAGCGCGGCGGCAAGATCGGACGACCGGTCAGCGCGGAAAGCTTTTCGATGACCTGCTCGATGCTGGGACCGTAGATCAGATAATAATCAATATCGCCATCGTCGGCTTGATAGTAGCGATAAGACCCATGATAGGTGTCAAGCTCGACACCCATGTCAAACACACTCGTCGCCAGGTTGTCATAGAACAGCCCATACGCCGTTTGCGTATCGGGGATGAAGGTGATGTAAAATGGAAAATGCTTGTACAACGGATCGGTTTTTTCAGCGTCATAGTTGAACGCATCGAGACTGAGCATCCGCATCCGCCGGCCGGCCTTGTCCAGTTCACCGCTTCGCTCGCCAAAGCCGAAATAGTGCTCGCCGGAGTGATGTTCCAAATAATGCCATACACCGGCGCCGGCGCGGTCGTAGAGGTATGCTCGCCCGCCGAGATCGGAGGCAATAAAAGTGCCGCAGGCATCAAACCAGTTGATCGCAAAATTGCCGAGCGAAATTTCCAATCGCAATTGCCTAGTCCGCAAATGAAGCGATCCATCTTGGTCAGTGCACTGGAATGCCGGCAACGGAAACGGCGAAAGGTCATCACGCAAACGGCCTTCACACGGCACATCGCCATCCTTTCCGACCACCATCCACGTGCGTTGAAAACGCGACCAGCCATTGGGAAACATTTGCACGCGAATCAGATCGTCGGCAAGCACGCTGAGTTGAAAACGCTCCCCGCGCTCTCCAGCAAATGCAAGTGATGACGATGTGATCGAGCTGTTTACCAAGCGGACATTAGCTGGTTGTGTCATACGCATATATTACCCTCCTCTCAATGTTTCTCAGTCTTACGTCCAGCTCTTTTGCAGTGTAGGAAATGGCATTTCGGATGAAGAAGCTGAGGTTGCCTTCTACAACGGTTTCAAAGTTCTTGTGGAAAACCAGACTCAATGTGAAAACGATGAGCAAAATCAGAAAAAACACAAAGATGAACAAGAAGAACTTCAGATATAGCGATATGCATAGTCTCATTCGGAATACCATATTCAGCACCTATCGGGGAGTGGTGTCTGATTCTAAATGCAAGAAACAGGTGACACTTCTCTATCAGATTCTCCTATGGTTTTTTCACGCTCGAGGTACTCGAGCCATTCGTCGAGAACGACGGTTGCCATTTTTATGTGCTTGATTTGAAGCGTATTCTCTAACACTTCCTTCCGCTTGCTCCCCAACGTCATCGACCGGACTGAGGCAGGCTTCTCACTCCGATCGAAAAGGCCTTCACCGGATTGAGTACCGTCAACTGTGCGATCTCGGTGCCGGAAAATCCCTGTTTCTGCAGGGCAGGAACAAGGTGCTCGAATACAACGGTATACCCCTTATAATCAGCTGAACCGCCTTGCGGTTTGGCGGGATCGAACCAGCCGGCATCGTGCGAAATCAGCACATTATCGAGAAGACCGGCAGCCTTCATGTTTGCAAGAAGTGCCACATCCTTGTCGACCGGCAATGATACCCAGTCGAAACTGACCCAGGCCCCGAGCTCCGCGGCAGCGACATGACGTCGTGGATCGGGTTCGCCGCTCGCGTGGACCCAGACGAACGCTGTGGGATCGACACCCTCCCGCGTTAGCTCCTCCAATATTTCGAAAACCGGTCCGTTCTTGGTATGACATACGATGGTCAGTCCCGTTTTCATGTGCGTGCGCGCACAAGCCTGCATGAGTTTCCGGTCCAAGGCGGACAGAGGTCCTTCCGGATTTACCGCGGTCTTGATGAATCCCGGACGAATACCTGTGCCGTCGATTCCTTCTTCCCAGTCTCTCACCCATCGTTCGGCAAGTTGATCAGCGGTTTCAATGAACGCATGCGTCGGCAGGAAGAAGCCGTTTCTGTTTCCATAGTAGCCGGTATTGGTCAGGAAAAAGATTCCCGTTTCTTCCGAGAGTCTCTTCAGCAGTAGAGGATCTTTCCCGATATAGGCTGGCGTGCATTCGACCATCGTCTTCATCCCAAGCTGCTGCGCCCGCTCCAAGTGAGGTTTTACTACCTTGATGACCTCGTCTACGTCGTACCGATCTTGGCTGACGTTCTCGGCGCCGGCAAAATCAACGAGTACGTGCTCGTGCGGAAGGATAGTCCCCAACTCATCGGCGCTCATCGGTCCTTGTACCGTCATTATCTTACCTTCAATACACATTTTTTTTCTCCTTACTGAATTCGGCGATTACCTAACGGAGTTCTCCGTGGGTGCGTCGTATCGTGTACGACCGCACCTCGCTTCGGAAGGGTTCGAATGTCGAGCTCATCGCATGTGCGATAACAGACTGTTTGCGACAAGACCGATCGATACCTCTCAGCCGAACGCGCTACGAACCAAAGCCCGGTGCGACCGGGCTTTGGTCATGGTAGAATAATCAAATGTCAAGGGACCGCCGTCATGGCAGAGCGGTCCAGGCCAATTTACTTCAGAATCGCATACGCTTCCTGAGCTCGTTTGGTTATGACGTCTCCGCCGCGTTCATACCAGAGTTCCACGAACTCGTCGAATCGGTCGATATCCCACTCGCCGACAATAATCCTGGAAGCGTACTCCTGGTACAGTTTGTGGGCTTTCAAGTCGGGATATCCGTCGTAGATGTTAGTCGGGACAAACATGCCGGCATGATCCCTGACATTGTCGTTGGCCCAACCCCGAACAAGCCTGATCGCGTTTTCGTTGGCCAGGCGATCTCGTTCAATACCGTTTTCGATTGCCAAGTCGCGAAGGAACTCCAATCGGGTGATGTGTACATCGGAGTTTCCGTATAGACTTCGACCCAATCCCGGGCGGTATCCTCCCGACTGCCTAATCCAATCGCTTTCCGGCAAGTACACTTTCTTGCCGTTATTAACGGTGTAGTTGTATCCCTCAATTCCATCCAAGAGGAAGAAACCTGTGTTGGCCGGATCGTTGAGAAACTCATAAACCTTCAACATCCGAATCGTCCCTTCTTCAGAGAGATCGGATGAAATCACAACAACGGGATACCGATATGCATAGGACGTATAGAAAGGTTCGTACCCTTGCGCCTTGAGTGCGGGCAGGTATTCGAACCGCACGTTCTTGTTCCCGCCGTCATAGATGGGATTGAAGCGATCCGCGCTCGTATGCGTACCGTGGAACCAAGCACCTACCTTATCGTCCGCAATCTTCGCCATCCAAATCTGATACGTGTTGGTGAACGATTCCGGATCCAAGAGTCCCTCGGCGTATAGGTCTCGAATCCACGCCAGAGCCTCCTTCATGTTCGGCTGCACAGCGGAGTACTGAATCTTGCCGTCATAGATATCCCATGCCGGATACCCCTCTACCATTGCAATCCCGAACGGTGCGAAGTGATGATCCATCCACCTTGCGAACTCACGGGCCGATGTTGGGATCTCGTCGTTGGGATCGCCGTTTCCGTTTGCGTCCTGGTCACGGAACGCACGCAGGACATCGACGTACTCCTCAATCGTGGTCGGAACCTCCATTCCCACCCTGTCCAGCCAATCTCCGCGAATGTGCCCCCCGTACGGGCTGGAATTGTACTCCGGCAGAAAGTATATCTCAGTGCCGCTCGGGCTCTGTGCTCGAACAAAGCTCCAGAGTTTTTCGGGAACATTCTTGTAGTAGACCGGCATGTGCTTCTGTACCAAGCCCTCCAACGAACGAATAACATCGTTCTCGGCGAGTTCTTGTTCGATGCCTTGGTACGGATAGAAGACATCCGGTACTTCGTCAGCGGCGATACGAACTCTCAATTGCTGAAGGTAGTCTACACCTCCGTTCCACGGCACAAGAGGCCCTTCAAAAGCGATGCCGAACCTCTCGGCAAAAAACTTCGAATACGGGTGCTCTGTGTCGATATAGCCGTACATGTTGTTCCAGTCCCAGAAGTTGACCACAATCACGTCGTCTTCCGGCTCCGAAACGTCCGCTTCGGAAGAACCGCCGGCGAAGACCAGTACCGAACTGAACAGGGCCATGATCAGAATGCCAGCTACAGTCATAATCGATTGTTTCATAAACAATCCTCCTCAATAATGATAAAAACGGACTCGACGAGTCCGTACGTGCGCACTTAACCCTTGATCGCTCCGACCAACGCCCCTTTAACAAAATACTTTTGAAGAAACGGGTATACCATAACTATTGGGAGCGTTCCTAAAATAATAACAGCAGCTTCTATATTTCTCTGAGACAGGTCCAATAAAGAACCAAGATCTCCCGTTTGTTGTCCTATATCCGCGCTCATCGCTATAAACTGACGTAACCTGACCTGGATGGGCATCAGTTCGCTCTTCGTCAGGAAGAGGAGAGGATGCAGAAAGAGATTCCAGTAGATTACGGCATAGAATAGTCCCAGCGTTGCCAGGACCGGTCTTGAAACAGGAATATAGATACGGAAAAGAATCTGAATATGGTTCGCACCGTCAATAACCGCAGACTCTTCCAGTTCTTCCGGAATACCCGCAAAGAATGTCCGCATGATAATCAGATTGAATTCCGTAATGAGATGCGTGAATATCAATACATGTATATTGTTCATCAGCCCGTAAGCGCGGACCGACAGGAAGTATGGAATAAGGGGATATCTGAAAACCATAGTGGCAACTATGAGGATACTGAAAACCCCCCTGAGCCGGAAATAACGTTTACTAAGCGGATATGCGACAATTGCCGTGAATATGAGGCTCGCCACGGTCCCAACTGCTGCTATATAAACTGAATTAAGAACAGATCGGATCAGGGATTTGTCTCCGAAGACATACTTCCAGCCGTCAAGCTGCAACCCAATAGGCCAAACGGTTACCCGGCCGGCTTCAGCGGCACTCCCGGAACTCAAGGAAATTGCGAAAATATTCACAAGCGGAAAAAGCATTACCAGAGCGAGAAGAATAAGAACAGCCCCGTTTAGAAACAGACCTATTCGTTCCGGCGCTGTTGACTTTATACTTCTTACCACAGCCCCCCCGAAATTCGTTTTGTTAATCTATTGGAGCCGAAGACTAGAATAAAACCCACAACCGATTGGAAGAGTCCTATTGCAGTCGTAATACTATACTGCCCTTCCATTATGCCTACACGATAAACATAGGTGTCGAATACATCGCCGACTGACCATGTAAGCGGCGTAAGGAAGTTCCAGATACGGTCAAATCCCAACTGCATGAACAGGCCGATACTCAACAAAAGGAGAACGATTGCCGTAGGCATGATGCACGGGAGGGTAATATGAATGATCTGCTGGATTCTACTCGCTCCGTCAATGCAAGCCGCTTCATAGAGGGCGGGCTCAATGCCGGAAATTGCTGCAAGATACACGATGGTACCGTAGCCTGCATCGCGGAAAAGGCTGGCCAACACTATCATCGGACGGAAGAACCATTGTTTCTGGACAAACAATATAGGTTCTCCCCCCAAAGCAACTATTACGCTGTTTACTACACCGTGAAGTCCGAAGAATTGAAAAAACAGACCTGCAATCACCACCCATGACAAAAAGTGCGGCAGATAAAGTATTGTCTGGATACTCCTTTTTATCCTCAATATTCGAACCTCATTGATAGCCAAGGCCAACAAAATCGGGACGGTCCAACCGAATACGACTATTAGAAAACCGAATATTAATGTATTGGTCAGTATTCTAAAGAAATCTTCATAACCAAAAATGTAGCGGAAATTAGCAAACCCGACCCACTTGCTTTCCCATACCCCCTTATAAATGTTGAAGTCTTGAAAAGCAATGATTGATCCCACATTCGGTATCAGCCGAAACATGATGAACCAGACCAAACAAGGAACTACCATCACATACAGCAGTGTATGCTTACGGAAATTGGTAATTAAGGATTCGCGGTGCCTTTTCGACACACTTCCTCCGTCTTCTCTACCGAAACTCATCAGCGGCGTTACAGAACGCTGTTTCTTAGATAGACCACTTTCTGCCTGCGCGCAAGATCCGGTTTTCCCCTGAACAGACAAAAAGTACACGAGTACGAACTGATGTTCCTCTATCATGTGACGAAAAGTAATTTGAACTGTTGAACTGCGCTCAGGTCCCGCGCTTCAGTGCCCGTTCGCGATATACCGAGGGATTCATACCGAATGCTCGTTTAAACGCACGACTGAACGTAACTGTTGAGCAGTAACCAGAATCATTAATTAGATCACGAAGCGGTAGATCAGTTGAAAGCATTCTACTTCGGATAGAATTCAACCGCATACGCTCAATATATACATGGAAATTGATATGAAACCGCTCTTTGAAGTATCTAGAGAAATATTTTTCACTCACCCCGAACTTTTCTGCTATGGACGTCAGGCTAAGATTGACATCGCGAAATGCTTCTTGAAGATACTGCTCGATTGCCTTATCATTCAGTGCGGACCTATTCACACTGCTATGTTCTCGAAAAGCTTCTCCAAGAGAAAGTAAGTTTTCTTCAATTTGTTCCAGAAGGAGCTCCCAATTCTCCGAACCAAGATCTATCGGGATTGAGGGCGACGCGACATGGCGAACTTTTCCTGTGGCGGTTTCAATGGAAACATTGAGTTTTGCCACCGTACCCTGTAGCTCACCGAGGAGCATCAGGATCGACTCTCGAGTAAGATGCCTCTCTTCAAAATTGACTCGTCTTATAATCCCTAAAACCTCCCGAACCACCTCATCCGATCCCTGCCGCGTGGCGTTCATCAGTTTTAACTCGAGTTCCATTGGATAATAATAACTCTCGCTGGAGTCCGTAAAATCGCGATAGACTGCGAATCCGCCGGGGCTGAGCGGTGCGTACTGTTCTAAAGCGATTGCAGCCTCCTCGAAGGATCTTTGAATATGAGTGAGAACGGTGCAGGGATTACCCACTCCGGCGATAATCGGCAGCCCTGCAGCTTGCCTAAGAACAGGGAGCGTTTTACGCAATTCAGTGGTAAGCCGTTTGCCATACGCCTCCGGACTCCGGGCATCAGCGCCGTGGATGACCACAAGTCTTTCGTAACTTTGATAGAGAAAACTTGAATTTCCGAATATCTCCTTGTGTAACAATTCTTCAAGTATCAGTTTTTTTATTATAAATTCCTCATAGATATCACTCGCGACACGTTCCAATAAGGGATTGAAACTCAAAATAAAACAACATCGGTAGACGGAATCGAGGTTAATACCCGAACGAATCAAGAGCTCTTTAAGTTCTTCATCCCGGATTCGGATCCCTTGTATTAGACTTTGAAGGATTAGCGAATTCAGAACCGGACGTTGCCGATCCAGCTCCCCCTCAAGATCATGTTTCTGTTCAAGAATATGAACGAGCTGGTTTTCTACAAAGCTGAGACTTCCCAAGCGATCCCTCCCGGATGGTTGGGAATGCATCCGTCCTTCTATGTCCTTCTTATGGAAAGGATACTCATTCTGTAGGACACGGAGCATACGGGAGAGTGGGCGAGCGTTCCTGGTGGAGAATATTAAAATTATTAATATATCGATTATGATCAATAACAAAACAAATATTAGCGTCGATCTGCGAATGAATGAAACGCGGCTCGAGAACACATCGCGAGATATCTTCGCCAACAACCGGATTGAGCCATCCGGTGATGCTATTGCATACTCGGTATAGGATCCGATGATCTGCCATCCGCTTATTTTGGACTGCTGTACAGTTTTGTCGGGTATAACTGTAAATCGCGGGGTCTGCTTGAAAACGGTTCCGATAAGCGTACCGCGGTGATCGGTAGCAAACACTGCCGCACCTTCCTCGAATGCCGCTGCCTCTAGTTCGGCTTGAATCGCCCGTTGATCGAGAACAAACAGGAGGATATTCGATGGCTTATTCGTTCGAGAAAGCGAATGCAAAAGTACTAGGACATCCTTTTTTTGTGTTCCTAATCCGAGAATTGCCTGCTCCTTCCGAAATTCGTATATGTAATCCGGAACGGTGTAAGACGCGAGAAACTCATGTTCATCGACATTTGGAAGGGTAAACACATAACGGTAGAATGATTTAATAGACATGGAGCCGCGGTTGCTCAGGACTACTCCGGGGGTGGGAAGAATCAGGTAAAAATCGGTGATGAACCGAGAGAAGGATGTCGTGCGTACAAAAGTGGGATTGAAAAGAAGATGAATCAACCCCTGTTGTCGCTCGTAATCCGTCTTGAAGGTGATACCGGCAAGTTCGATTATTGGTTCGCTCGAGCTTGCCTGAGCTACCACATAATCAACTTCTCCGAGAATCGACGCAATATCAACCGCTACCTGGTCCAAGGTGAAACGCACCCGCGCGTCAATATCCCGTTCGGCTAATATTCCTGTTCTGACGTAAAGAACTGCTCCAAGCACAATAGGAATAATGAGGCCAACTGCGTATGAGAAGTAGAACGGCAATAGACGTCTTTGTAGAGATTTCTTAGAAAGAATACCAGCTCCCTCCAATTTAGACAAACTGTTCCGAGCTTTCAGCGTCGGATGGTCTTGGCCAGCTCGATCCCGGAGCAACACGGCATACAGATATCCAGAATAACCGCGTCCACGGGAGTGCTGCAAGTGAGATCGAGCACCTGCCTGCCGTCCTCACAAGGCTCCAGGAGCTTGAAGCCGAGCAGGCGCCAGGGAACGTTCTGTGCGAGTCCGCTGCGGATCATCGGCTCGTCGTCGGCTATGACCAACCGGAAGAGCTTCTTCACGTTCATGACCTCTTCTCCCCCCATCAGTAGACAAGGCCTTGCGCTGCGCATCAGCGCAGAACGATCGGCATCTCAATGTGCTTCAATTATAGCAGGCTTTCTTTCCGGTAGCTCGAGGAATTGCAAGTAATGATACCTAATGTCAAGATCACCTCCTTTACAATTCGACGTAGCAGCGTCCAAAATCGATTAGGATTTCAATAGACCAGGAGGTAGTTATGAAACGAATTGTATTGACGGTTCTGATGGTCACCCTAATAGTACCGGTCCTCTTCGCAGGAGGAGAGCAAGAGGCCGAGAAAGAGCAAGTGAGGGAGCTGCGGGTGATGTGGTGGGGCTCACAGAAGCGCCACGAGATCACCATCGCGGCCCTGGAGCTCTACGCCAAGGAGAACGGCGTAGAGATGATTCATGAGTTTGCCGGGTGGAGCGACTACTGGACCAAGATGACCACCATGGCGGCAGGCCGAAATCTGCCCGACGTGATGCAGCACGACTACGCGTTTCTGAAAGAGTGGCAGAGCAGAGGATTGCTGCAACCGCTCAATCGGTACGTGGAAAGCGGGGTGCTCGACTTCAGTCAGGTGTCGGAATCCGCCCTTGCCGGCGGGCGCATAGGCGGGGAGCTCTACGGCGTGAACCTGGGCGCCAACTCCATGTGCTTCGCCGTGGACGTGGATGCCTTCAAAAAGGCGGGCATTGCTGTTCCTTCCGACGACTGGACTTGGGCGGAGTTCGAACAGATCGTGCTGAAGCTCCATGAGGAGCTCGACATCTGGGGCTTCGGCCAGATACTCACCGATAACCAGCTGTGGAAGTCCCGCTACCTTTCGGCGGGCATGCAGCCGTTCAGCTCCAGCGGCGGTGGACTTGGCTACAGCGATGACTCCATCTTGATCGATCACCTGGAACTGGCCCTGCGGCTGCAGGAAGCGGGAGCGGTTCCCCATATCAGCGTCGAGGCATCGGACTACGACTACGGCGGCAACCCGGAAATCAGGCCGACCGTCGAGGGAAAGGCTGTGATGGAGTTTTTCTGGAGCAATCAGCTCAACGCTATGTGGACGGCCGCCGGGGGTCCCGACAGGCGTAATCTTACACTGGTGATGATTCCGCGGGTGCGCAAGGACCATTCGGCGAACTACGTAAAACCGTCGCAGTTCTTCTCGGTGACTCGCGACAGCGCCAATCCGGAGCTGGCCGCGCACTTCATCAACTTCTTCACCAATAGTGTGGAGGCCAACAAGATCCTGATGGCCGAGCGGGGCGTGCCGATTGCCGCTCACGTGCGGGAAGCGTTGAGCGGGCTGGTCACCCGTCCGAACCAGGTCGTCTTTGACTTCATGGGACGGGTGGCGCAGGACAGCTTTCCGGTGCCTCCCCCGGACCCGAAGGGTTGGACGGAGCTGCTCGAGAACACCTACAAGCCGATCGTCCGGGACGGGGTGCTGTTCGGCAAGTACACCCCCGAACAGGCGGTTCGGATCTTCCGAGAAGAGGCGGCAAAAGTGCTCCAGTAGCACATGCAGTACTGCCTAAGTCGACTTGAGTGCACGGGGCACCCCGGAATCATTCCGGCGTGCCCCTTTTCACGGTTAGAGATTCACGGCCGAGCTCGCGAAAGGATAAATATGAGTGCAAGAGGAAAGGTCAGAGCGCTGCCCAAACGACGGGAGAATCTCCTGATGGGGTATTTTTTCATCTCTCCCTGGCTTCTCGGTTTCATCGGGCTTACCCTCATCCCGATTCTCTCAATCTTCTACCTGGGGTTTACTTCCTACGACATATTCTCCGCACCGCAGTTCTTAGGGCTCCAGAACTTCAAGAAGATGTTTACCGACGATCCGCGCTATGCGCAGTCGGTGGGAGCAACGCTCTACTTCGCTTTTGTATCGGTTCCGCTGAAGCTGTTTTTCGCCCTGGCGGTGGCGATGCTTCTCAACACCAAGCACCGGTTTATCGGCGTGTACCGTGCATGGTTCTATGCCCCCTCGATCCTGGGTACCAGCGTGGCCGTCGCGGTAATGTGGCGGGAGATCTTCGGTTCCGACGGACTCATCAACACATTTTTATCGGCCCTTGGCTACGACGTACAAATCGCCTGGCTCGGGGACCCGACGTTCGCGATCTGGACGTTGATACTCCTGGTGGTCTGGCAGTTCGGCTCACCCATGCTGATATTCCTCGCCGGGCTCAAACAGATACCGAAGGAGCTCTACGAATGCTCCTACATCGACGGCGCGTCCTGGTGGCGTCGCTTTGTCTGTATCACGCTGCCTATGCTATCGCCGGTGGTCTTCTTCAATCTGATTATGCAGATGATCTTCCAGCTGACGGTCTTCACCCAGCCGTTCATAGTCACGCAGGGCGGGCCCATGGGGACTACCAACTTCTATGCTCTCTATCTGTACAGGAGAGCCTTCGAGAGCTTCCAAATGGGCTACGGAGCTGCGATGGCCATCATTCTGGTTCTGGCGGTCGCCGCCTTCACCGGGATCATATTCAAGTCCGGTACTTTCTGGGTTCACTACGAGACCAAGGAGGGACGGTGATGAATCCATTGCGCAAGACGATCGGCTCCCTCGCCTTCCACCTTCTCGTTGCCGGTATCGGATTGGTTATGATCTATCCGATCCTGTGGCTCGCCGCAAGCTCCTTCAAGTCGGAGACCGAGATCTGGCGAACCGTGTCGTCTCTCATCCCGCAAGAGTTCACTTTGAAACACTACAGCAACGGCTGGAAGGGATTTGGAGGCATAACCTTCACTACCTTCTACAAGAACTCGCTCATCTACGCCGGAATCGGTACCCTCGCTGCGGTGGCAACGTCCGCCTTCGTCGCTTTCGGGTTTGCCCGCATACCCTTTGCCGGAAAGCGGTTCTGGTTCACGGGCATGCTTATCACG
>Ga0180437_10008296_pt1 | contig 13243 bp, 19 predicted proteins | sample SS_ome_4_FD_132410 | JGI IMG/M metagenome (GOLD analysis project Ga0180437, IMG submission 132410) | Hypersaline lake sediment archaeal communities from the Salton Sea, California, USA - SS_3_D_1 metaG | ecosystem: Environmental > Aquatic > Non-marine Saline and Alkaline > Hypersaline >...
ACCTCGACCACCTTCTCGACGATTTGGGGCGGTGGGCATTTTGGGCAAGGCGGCGCGGGCGTTTTCGGTTCCCCCCCTCCTGCTGGTGGAATCCATAAAACCGGGTAGTTTTTCCCGCTTCCGTAGCTGCTTGGCGCGTTGGTCGGGTCATAGTGTGCGGTGAGCTGTAACCCTTGCACCTTGTACGCTTCCCAACCTGTCGACGCTTTTCTAATGTGAGAATTCCAAGGCGAATTATTGATCGTGAAAATGCCGGGGCGTGGTGATCCATATGCGGCCTTTGCTATGGCCCAAACGGTATCCCCTTTTTTCGTTTGGTAGAACGAACCAGCGCGCGGCGTGGTCAATACGTCTGCGCCTCGTGGCTCTGTTGTCCCTAATAAGGGGCCTGTGTAGTACAGCCGCATTTTTTAGCGAATGCGAATTTCGTTTTCGTACTGTCCTCCAAGCATCATCGGGCTTGCTCGTCGTATGTGCCGAGGTGTGATCGCGCCTCGTCTCTGTTGCACTGCTCCGATCCCTTTCATTTGTTTTTTCTTGGCCAGTGCGCGCGCTTCTTTGGCTAAGTCCTTTCTGAATCCCTTTGCTTGTTTGCCGCTCGAAAAAGAGAGTTTACCGGCAACTTTTTTCACTCCCCACTTAGACATCACTTTCGCGATTTTTCCGGCTGTATGTAGTCCAGCGGCGATCGCTGTCCCGATTCCGGGGACAAAAGCGGCGACTTTGGCAACGAATTTGCCGATCGGGCCTCCTAAGATTTTCGCAAGCGGTTTGACGAGCTTGAGCGCAACCTTTTTGATTTTTCCGGCGATTTTCAGCAGGTATTTACCGCCTGGTATGCGCTTGATGATCTTTTTTGCGATCTTCTTGATTCCCTTGGCAACTCTCCGGATCCCTTTGCGGATACGTTTGCGCGCGCGTTTGATTCCCTTTTTGATGCGGCGTCCTACTTTGCGAAGTTTGCGGCGAAGACGCTTGAAAAAACCTCGTCCGAGTCCGTCGATCTGATACTGGTAGGGCTCTCCCTCCCAGTCGATCGCATACATGCCTTCATAGGGTGTTCCGTGCTCCTGGAGATAGGCGAAATCCTCGACTCCAAGTTCAAGAACGGGTGTGATCGCATATCCGTCGACGGTATCGGGGACGACTTCGACACCGATTCCTCCTCCGTCCATTGCTCCGAGGAGGGGCGTATATTTTCCGAAGTCGCTGATCACTGTGGTTGATATGTCCTCTGGCTCTTGTCCGTCGATACCTGCAAGTCCGTACATCTCAAGCGGTCGCGCGGTACAACCTTCGTTTGCTGTGTCCGCCAGTCCGGTTAGACCGTTCACATAATCTTGATAGGTCATCGTCTTTGCTCCTTTCGCGGTGTCCGCGAGTAGGTTTCCGAACAGATCCCAAACCTGGCGACGTCCAGCGGGCGGCTCGTATCCGATAGGGTGCGGGTGTGCTACCGGATCAGCGGTGATCCATCCGATTTTTGGAATTTTGATTTGTGGGTATACGTGCGAAGGCGTGAGCCTTCCGGGTGGGCTCATGGTGACGATTCGCACGGGTAGACCGATCGCGCGCGCGGCTGCTCCGATGTATGTTGTTGCGTCGTCGCAGTCTCCGTGACCGTATTCTCCAGGGCGCGCGAAGCTCCCCCCTACTATCCCCCATACTGCGCGGCCAGTGGTGGCCACTGTTTCGAGCCCTAACGGGTCGCGCACATAGCGCCAGCGCTTCAAAAAGTCGTTGTAAATACGTTCAAGCTGTCCGAGATAGTCTTTCCGATCTGCGCGCGTCGCGAGTCCTGCCGCGTGCAATCTGAGCGGTTGATATTCGGACGCAAAGCGGATCCCCTGGCCTATCAGGGCGACCGTTTTGGGGAGCTGCGTTCGAGGGCTTGAAGGCACCTCGATCGCCTTTATGGTCGGGTTCACTTATCGGCGGGGAGCCTGAAAAAGTGGTGAAAGATGCCCCCTGGTATGATTTCAGACTGTGAAGGGGCCTTGCGCGGCTCCTCCGGCTCTTCCGTTTTGCGCTCCACCTTCGGCGGATCGGTCTTCGGTTGAGTGGCTTTCTTTTTCGCCATCGTCGACCCCCTGAGCTTCTTTTATCGGTTCCGAGCTATTTTTAGTCGGGATCGATTTGTTGTCAAGCTCTGGCGCGTTTTGGACGGCTGCTCCTGCTAGATCGAAAAACTCTTTTTGTTGTTCTGGGGTCCACATTGACATAGCACCGGCGAGGCTTTCGATCGCGAGGCGCGGTCCTCCTTCGCCTAGTTCCTCTGCGATTGAAGGGTATTCTTCATCGTCTTCGACTTCTGCCGGTTTGCTTGCTGGTCCTGGGTTTGGTAGTGCTGCCGATTCCTGCTGTCTGGCGAGCTGGGGCGCTGCTGTTTGCGCGCTTGCTCCTGGTCCGTGGGTGATTGGGGCTCTTATCTGTTTTGGCTGCTGCTGCGCCTCCTGCTGTGCCTGGCGCTTTTTGTCTATCAGGTCGAAAAATCGGTTGATTGTGTCTGGTGTGAGAAACGAGTTTTGTTCTTGTCCTGGTGTGGCTCCGAAGTCGGCCATAAATGACTTCATCGCACCGAATAGGCCGATCATGCTGTTCAATTGCTCTTGTGGGCTTGGTAGAGGTGGCGCGGGCGGTTGGTCGTTTCGTTGTTGTAGGAGTTGAACGATCAATTGCTGGTTTCTGTCTCGCTCGGCTTCGATCTGCCGTTGGCTGCGCTCGCGCTCCGCTTCCATCTGAGCGAGTAAAGCCTTTGTCGCGTCGGCCGCCGCTTCGTGATTGATGACGATCTCTTGGCCTCCGTTTTTGTATTCTCTTCCTGGTACTTGGGCGAGCGGGCGACCCTCTACCAGTGGATCGGCGGCGATTCGGAACGATCGAAACTTGTGAAACTGTCCTTTCTCGTTGATTATCCTGAGATCGAAATCTCTTCCCCCCCATGTCTCTTTAATGCTTTCCAGCGTCAATTCTGAGTCAAGCGGGCGTGTTTCCAGGTATCCGGAACACCAGCTAGGGCTTTTTCGCGAGAGTACAGCCCGAAAACCTTTGTCTTGAAATTCGGCTAGAAAAGCGTCGATGTGCTCGGCGGCTTCTGCCTGTGCTCCGATGTCGATCGGTTCAATGTCGTGTGTTTCAGTCATCAAAACCCCCTTGTAAAGCCATTGTAAACCAGTCTTTTGACGTTGTGAACACCGTTCAACCTGTCGTTTTTTTGGTTTTCAGGTTGAATCGCGTTAGGGTTCAACATGATTTTTTTCAAGATAGATCGGGATCGATTCTTGATCTTTTGTTCAGTGTCGGTCTATCTTGAGTCAATGCAAAATCCGTTGCAAAATTTTTCGGGAATCGTTGCGATCTGCGACGAGAAACACGACTCCATCAAGTTATGCCGCCAAGCTGTTTTGATGGAGTCCACACGCGGACGCGCTAAGAGAACATATAAGGTCTTTTCGCTAGTCCGTCAAGAAAGGGCTCGCGAATGTCTGCTGCTCTTCAGCTCTCTTATCTAGCCTCTAATGATGATTTGCATCGGGTCATTTATCCCGTTTCACTCAGTCGCTTTGATGTGGTGCCGGGCGATCTTTCGGATCGTGAACGCTGGCTTTTGTCTGTCCTCCTGGTGCTCGTCTCATTGGGCTATTCTGAAATCCGTTGTTACCTTTCAGCGTTGACAGACTGCGCGAACCGGGCGCACAAGTCGAACAAGTCGACGAGAACAACGCGCCGCGTTTTGTCCGACTTCGAGGGGCGCGGGTGGCTCCGTCGTCGCACGTTTAGGCGTGGTGATATGCTCCATATAGATTTGTTGCCTATACTCGCGGATATGTTGGCGAAAAAGAAACCGGTTGCGGTGTCGCAAGTGTCGGATATATCCGCACACCGGACAGGGTGTCCGCCTCCGGAAACTGATCATTCTCCTAACTCCGAAGATCCCGTTTTTAGTAGTAACGCGCCGCGCGCGGGAGACGATATCGATCAAGAAACCGTTGATTACTACGAACGACAATCGCGCGATCGCAACAAACGCGAGAGAAAAAATTCTGAACGGTGGGATCCCGTTGCTCGATCGGTCTGGTATGTCGGCGGGGCGGCTCGGAATTGGCTTCGAAGGATGGCGAGCGAGGAAATCCGGACGGGCGGCGGGTTGTCCGGCGTCGATTGGTCCAGGTGGCGCGCGGCGTGGCCGTCGATGCTGCGAGAAGAACGCGAGCACATAGCGCGGACCGTCATTTGTCCGGCGTTGATCGCTGCGATGCGCGGGGATCTCCCCCTCCTCGAGGCCGAAAACGAAAAAGCGACCGAAGGAAATTTTCCTCGAGGTCGGGAGCTCAAGCCAAAAAACCGAACAAACGACAAACCAAGCGATCCCGATCTGGCTGCGCTTTGGGAAGCTCGAGAACGAGCGAAAAAACGAGCGGCGGATCTCAATCGCTGGGATCGGGAACAGTCGGATCGGACCGTAGAAGCTCCGTTAGAGGATTCCGAAGAAATACGGACGCGGATCTTACATAGCCTTGGAAAACCCGCGCGGACCGGTGGCCAGTGTGGCGCATGATCTCGCGGTCGGGGAGCCCGATTTCTGCGGCGGAAGTGGCAAATCCAGCTCTGAGCCCGTGGGAGCTGTAGACCTCGGAATAACCCGCCGTCTGCGCTGCGTGGCGGACGATACGATCGACACTGCGCGCGCTCAATCGATCGCTTGTCAGGTTCCCCCCTCGCCTCGAACCGATGAAGATCGGGCCGTCGTGCGCTCCTGAAACCGCGCGCCATGCGGCGAGCAAGCGCACCGGGCAGATTGAAGATCCGAAGGGGATCCCGATTTCTCGCCCTTCTCCCTCCTGGTCCCCCTTCGAGCGTCGCAAGGTGAGGATCAACCCGTCGGCGTGTTCGCGTATGTCTTGCCAGTCGAGTGCGGCGATCTCGGATCGTCGAAGTGCTCCGGACCATCCGATCGCGAGTAGAGCACGATCGCGCGATCGGCGGGGCTCGGGCTCCTGGTCCAGCGCTTCGATCATTCTGGCCAGGTGGGCGAGCGTGATCGGTCGCGCTTTTTTCTGGGCTACTGTCGCGCGGCGTCGCATTCCCGCGCGTGTTTCGCGCACTAGCGGCGAGCTGGTGGGGCTCGGGTGTCCCTTCAGCTTGTGAGCCTGTGATATCGCCGTCAGTGCGCGATCGATCGTGGCGGGTTTCCGTCCTTCTTGGTGCATTGCGGCAATGTAGGCGGCGATCGTCTCGGGTCGGGCCGGGAGTGCTTCGAGGTCGTGGCGCTCGGTCCACTCAACGAACGCGGATAGATCGGCTCTGTAGGCTTGGCGCGTGGCCTCGCTTCTGGCGTTGGTTGCGAGGTCCCGCGTTAGTTCGAGCAGTCCCGATCGTCGTAGCTCCTCGGCTCCTGCGATTTCGATTTGTCTGGGGCTCTCGTCTCTGCCTGTTGGCTTGGTCATTGGTGGCGAGCTGTCCATTTTTTCGGCTTGGTTAAGTTCCCGTGCTTGTCGTGCGTCTCAAGCCAATCCAGGCAAGCGATCGCGATCACTTGTGCGCGGCTTCGATATCGAATCCCTTCGATCTTCTTGTCTACTTTAGCGACGAGATGATCGGGCACTCGCACGGCTAGTTGTTGACTTTTCATGTATGTCTTTCCTCTGCTCGTCTCTAATCCAATTTTTCAGAATATGATTGATCAGTGCGTTTCGGCTGGAAACTCCATTATGATGTACATACTCGTCTAGAGCCTTGATCAGCTCCGGTCTAGATCTAATAATATACTGTTTCATTTCGGTTATAGGGTCCTATAAGGTTCCTTTATAGGACGCTATTTTAGGTCAACGAATCCGAATAGCTGACCGACTCTTACGGCGTCTTCTGAGGTGATGAAATCAGCCTTCCCAAGATAGACTAGACCCCAGAAAAAGCGCTCGATATCCTTGGGGTGTTGTTCGCTCAAAAGAAACACTCTTGTTATTCTGCGCATGTACTGAGCTGGGTTTTCTTTCACATGATCTAGAAGCTCTTTGTCCACTTTTTTCATTTTGTAACGGGTGAATTCGTCTAGATCGTCAAAGTTCATTTTGTCTCTACTCCTCGCCAGTTTGGGCGGGTTAGAATCCTCCGAGGTCTTCTTGAACTCGTTTGATCTTGGCTGCGATCTTGCGTAGGTCCTCGCGGGGTTCGGCTTCTAAAAACATCCCTGAGATCGCGAGAATTTCCGCTTTTTGCTCCTCCAGGGCGTCGATAACGTCTTGAACTCTGCCCGAAATGTCTTCAAGTTTCCGTTTTCGCATCGTTCCCCCCTATTTCAACAATTGTCTTGCGCGTTTGTCGAGCCGATCGATCCACTTCATGATCTCCTCTCGGAACCATTCAAGCTCTCTCGCTGTTGGTTCTTCTCTGCCGCGCTGGGCCAAGCGTTGAAGAAAAAATCGGTACAGGTGATCGCGTTCATCTCCTCGGTATGCCTCCAACCATAGCGCGGCCACTGCGATCGCTTGTACTTCTCTTTTCGTTAGGCGCTCCGGGTTTTTGGTTCTGTTTAGTTCTGGGTACTTTTTCAAAAGAACCTTGATCGCTTTCTGCGTTAGTTCTTTGTCGCTGGGATTTCGTTTCATTGTTTCCTCTATTCGCACGCGCAGACCCTCATAGAGTGGGAATCTGACACGTCCGATCGGGTTGGATAGCTTCCTCTAAATCGTTTTGTTTGCGAGCTGCTTTCGTACCAATAACAGCCCATACTATCGAGATATTTTTCTGGGTTCCCTTCCCCTACTCCAAAGGATTCTAGAAGGTCAAAACATGCTGAATCGGATCCGAGATCGCCAGCCTGTGATCGCGTTTTGTCTGAGTAGGTGAGGCCAGCCAGATCGCAAACCTGATCGCAACTCTGCCCTTTCTGTCCGAGAAACCAGATCGGGTTGTCTGTGTCGCTGTCCGTGTCGCTGTCTGTGTCGGCGTCCGTGTCGCTGTCCGTGTCGGCGTCCGTGTCGGCGTCCGTGTCGGCGTCCGTGTTGCTGTCCGTGTCGGCGTCCGTGTCGGCGTCCGTGTCGGCGTCCGTGTCGCTGTCCGTGTCGGCGTCCGTGTCGCTGTCCGTGTCGCTGTCCGTGTCGCTGTCCGTGTCGCTGTCGGTGTCGCTGTCCGTGTCGCTGTCCGTGTCGCTGTCCGTGTCGCTGTCCGTGTCCGCGTCCGTGTCGCTGTCTCTGCTTGAAAATGTGTATCCGTCGAGTTTTTCACCGATGATAGAGCTACACCCGCAAATCAGGAACGGCGAGAAAACAAGAAAAGCGAACCGATAAGAGCAAAGGCGATCCATGAGTCCCCCTTTTTTTTGACCCTTGGCGGGGCGGTTGAAAAGCTTTCGGGGAGACGAGCGCGCGCAGATTTCCGCGTTCCCCCCCTTTCGCTGCTCAACATTTGGACGGCTCGCGCGTGAAAAAATGTATGTTCACTCGTCCAGGTTGGCCACTTGTGATCCCGGTATGATTGCCAGCCGTCGATATCGTCGGGGTATCCTGCTTTGATTGCCTGTCGTCGCAATTCCTGAAAGGCTCCGGGGCCTCGTGCGTACCGCAGATCGGCGTTGTGTATCTGCCAGGGTGTGATCGGTCCGTCTGGCCAGGGCGCGCGGCGTGGGTCGTCTCTGTGTGCGGCTAGGAGCTGCCGTTCTAGCATCCATGACCCGATCTCGAGCTGGGCGCGTGCGTCGGGTGTGTTGTGGCCTCTCATGCGGTCGAAGGGGATCGGGCTGTGTGTCCGGTTGTAGGTGTCGACCACTGACGGCTTGACTTGCATCAGTCCGCAAGCGTTTGCACTGCTGCACCTTCCGGGCACACCTCCCGATTCTACTTCGACAAGCGCGAGAATGAGATCGGCGGGAAGTCGTGTCACTTGTTGCGCCAGCGCTCGCCAGCGCTCGACACGGGGAGCGAACATCACCAAGCGCGCCGCGCGTTGAAGCGCGCGTCGTTGTTATCGCTCCAGCTCTGAGTGAATCCCACAAGGCGACCGCTGGCAAAATTCGGCATGGATGCCTCTTGAAGCTGTGGGATCGGCATACAGACCCACAAGCGCGCGGTCGTGCCTTCTGGAATCATGATCTTGATTCTGTAGTTCGAGCCGTTCGGGACAAAACGACCATCGTTCCAGGTCGCCAGATCGGGGTGGACTTGTAGCGGGCCGGGTTCGATTTGTTGGATCCGTCTTGGCGTTCTTGACTGGTCCGGATCTCGGTTTTCTAGAACCAATCTCCAGCGGGGCGCGGCTTGTGGGCTCATGTTTGGCACTTCCCACAAAAACGAATATGGATCGGCGTTTCGATACCATATTCGCCACTCCTCGCCTGAAATCCCGTTGATCTGGGTTTGGATACCATACAGAAAACCGATCTCCCCTCTGGGAACGACAATCGCGGCCAGTGGATACCATTGCGGGCCGCGATCGTGCGGCAGAATGCGGCGAAGCTGGATCTTGTCCTGCATTCGCGTTGAACGCTGCTCGCTCTGTGGTGTCGTCGGGTCGCTGCTTGGTTTCAGGGCATCTTGCGCCCACTTTGGAACCGGGGGCGGGATCTCCGGTATCCAAGGGCTTTTGAGTGCAACCCCCGCGTCGAAGTATTCTAGCGGGTCAGTCGGTAGGAACGACATTTTACACCCTTTCCGGGTAATCGGCTGCTGGTTCCAGTCCAGCGACAACAAACTGCAAGAGCGTTTGTGAAGTGCGAGGAAGCGTGGTTGTGCAGTTCATTGTGATTGTTGCTTTGGGTTTCAAAATCACGGGTGAAGGAGTGTCGAAGTAATCGTTACCACTCCCAATAGAGGCGACGATATCCACTTGATCGCTCATGTAGACATGAGAATCCGTCCGAAATGAAAACGTGAAGCCGATCGGGCCTGCCAGAAAATCGAGCGCTGACGAGCCGGCGGGAAAACCAGCGGCGGCATAGTCGAGATTAGAAAGACCGACAACATTTGCTGAAATCCTGCGAAGCAAGAAATCAGCGTTGTTGATCGTAACTGAACCATTCGCGATCGCTCCGGTCGGCACTTGTCCCGTTATCGCGTCCACTTCAAATAAGCAGTTCACGCGATAATAGCGCGGCATGTACTTTGCGTTTTCTTTTCCGATCGGGTCGTTGGGATCGAAAGTTTTCATGAAAAAAACCCGCTCCCCCCTTCCGAGGGGAGCGGCCTTTCTGGCTTCTAGCCGTAATGAAGTTCGTTTCTTTGCTGCACGAAGCGATTTCCGATCAACGAACAACGGATCGAAGCGACCGACGGAACGCGCACTTGCTGTTCGATGGGTCCGAAATAGTAATCGTTCAGTTGTGGCCAGGTCCGGAGCATTTCGACACAATAAGAAGAAAGCTCCAGCTCGACCGAGAACGAGGCGGCGCGAGGTATGCCGATCGGCTCGGGGAACGGCCAGCGGTTGTCAAGGTCGGGTTCGCTCTGTGTGATATTGGTCATCACATTTAGCGCGCCGCCTCCTGCTGCGACTCCCATTGCTCCGACCGATCCAGCTCCCTCTGGGGCCAGTTCGCAACAGTGGAGAAGTTTTTCATCTTGGCGAACCTTGAGACGGAAACCGATCAACCTGGGCACGTCGTTACACCAGATCGGGCCGATCAAGTTGTTGTCGTTGGCTGGCGTGACCGGATCGAATTCTTCTCCCGTGATTCCAAGCGGGGCCGCGAATGAGATCCCGATCGAAGTCAGTTCGAAGGCGAAAGGCATCTGATCCCGTGTGTCCATGTTGTTATAGGCCAACCCGACATCGGAGATCGCGCGTTGTTTGAACAAGCTGTGTTTCTGGCTGGCTGCGAAGGACGAAAACGAATCGTACCAGCCTGGTTTTCCAGCGATTGATTTGGTGTTTCCGATCATGATTGAATCATGCACTTCGAAGCGTTCTTTTGCGTTTACATATTCCATTTTTTCCCCCTCAGCCGAAGTGCAATTCGTTGCGCTGTTGCACCGAACGACGGCCAGCGATCGAGGCTCTGATCGTTGAAAGTTTCGGGAAATCCACCGACGTTTGCCCCCTGGTGAAGAGATATTGCGCGGGGCCTGGGACGTTTTGAAACAGTTCGCGCGCGTAGTCTGAGAGTTCGAGTTCCAGAAGGAAGGTTGCGCCCCTTGGGACGTTGATCATTGTGGTTTTGTCGTAGCGAAAACGGTTTCGGAGCTGGGATCGTCCGTTGCTCGCGCTGGTCATCGCGTTTTGACCGGGATAGGGCGAGAACGAAAGACCAAAGGGGCCGACTCCCTCGGGGAGTAGCTCAACCGTGTTCAAGAGCTTGTAATCCTCCCGCACTTTGAGGCGCGCGCCGCAATGTCGGGGAAGCTCTTTCATGAACAGCATATCGGAAAGGGCGGAAGCGTCGTTATCGGCTTCCTGCAAGTTTTCCTTTCCGATCATCGCGTGAAAGCTAATCCCGATCGATTGAATCTGGAAGGTAAAGGGCATTTGGTCTTTTGTTTCGCGGTTGGTGAACGCTAAACCGACTTCTCCATAATTTCTCACGTTGAAAAAATGGTGCTGTTGCTGGGCTGCGAAGTTGGCATAGCTGGTGAACGATGACGGGCCGCGCGCGGCTCTTCCGATCTGGATCTGGTCATAGATCGCGAAGAACTCAACGGCGTTCATGTAATCGTTGCCTTTCAACACACGCGAGTCTTGAGCGGTCATTGGTTCTGCCTCTGGTAGCATTTCGGGCATTTTGGCCTCCTAGAATACGATGCCGGGCCGCTCGTACTCTCCGAGGGGGCCGGGTTGCTCGGTTACATCTCCCATCAAGATTTCATCTTCTCCCATCGGGCCGACGGGGGCGACGACATCTCCCAGAATGCGGCGATTTTCGGGGATCCATTCTCCGTTAGCGCCAAGAACGAAGGTCTCGCCGGTTCCTGCGTCGTAGCGATCGCCGGGCAAGTATTCTTCTCCGTCCTCTCCGAGAAATTTGGTTGCGATTTCCGACTTGGGCACAAGCTCTTTCTCAAGCAGGTTCCAGCCGATGAAGAACAACCCGCCTTCGATGATCTTTTGTTGCGTGCTTGGCGTGGCGTGGAAAAGATACTTACTCGCCGCGCTCGCGAGCAGAGTTCCCCCCCCTGCCCAAGCATAATCCTCCCACGTCCAATCCGAAACAGCGTCCGAGCCTTTCCCGTACCGGCGTTGAAGGAGCTTTGCGCCTAGTCCGCCCATGAACAGCGGAAAAAGGTTCTTGAACGCGGCGGGTACAGGACCGAGCACACCCCGGAACATTTCCGGGTTGCGTCTGCGGCGTCTACGCTTTTTCGGGGCCGGGTTGGCTACCACGGTATAGGTTCTTTTTGTGGAACGTCCCGCGCCGCGGCTCGCTCCCCCTCTGCGCTTTTTGGCCATCTTAGAGGCTCCTTTCTTAGCCGCTTTTTTTGCGGCGGGTTTTCGTCCCTTGCGCTTTGCTGGCGCGGGGTTCAATGCAAGTATTTTCATCCGATCAACCCCCTTTTGTTCATGAGGCGGCGACCGTTGATCGCCATGAGTCCGAAACTATCGGCCTTTTCCAGCCGCTTTGAATCTGCGTAGATCGGGATCTTGCCTGTGTAGGTGTGAAAGTAGATTTGGCGTTTGCCTGTCCACTTGTCGGATTCATATTCGATCTCTTGCGCATATCCGATCTTGTAGAGTGTCGAGCGCTTCACGTTGATCTCGATTGCATCGCGCGCGGGCGCTGCGGTGAAAAGCTGAAACGCCTTTTTTTGTGCTGCGCTCCCGGTCGGCACAGGCACCGATCGCACGCTTTGAAGTGGCAGAAGGTAAACCGCGTTTCGATCTCCGTTGATGAATAGCCCTTGTTCATTCTTGGAAAATCGAGCGATAAAACCCGCTCCGCTATCATCTTTCCAGGTGATAGAGATGGCGTTTGCCAGCAAAGCAAGGTTTCGAGAGATCATCAAAAGGGGATCTCCTCGTCATAGTCGAACGCTTCGATCTCGTCGATTGCGTCGAGATCGCCGCCGATTTCTGCGGCGTCTGCCAGGTCGAGAAGCGGGTCGAAAAAGTCTCTGTATGACTCCGCTTTTTTGTTTCCGAGATTGTCGATAACGTGATCTAGCTGGCGTCTTATTGCCTGGGGGTCTTGGCTCCAGTTTACCGCCCACGAATACGGATCAGAAATCGCGCTCCCCCCTCCGCAAGGGTTTTCAATTCGTCGTTTTCTGCGCTTGATTGCCTTTTGTCCCTGGTAGGCTCCCCACAAAACCAGACCACCGACGGCCAGCGCGGCGATCCCGGTGGCTGCTCCTTTGAGCTGATCCCAAAATGAATGTTGTTGTTGCCAGGGCGCGGTTTTTTGCAGTCTGCGCCAGGATTCGCGGACTGCTTTTGGTTTCTCGGCCATGCGTGCATTTAGTTCTAGAATGCGTTGATTGAGCTTCACCGCTTCGCGTTCTGCCTCCGTTCCCCAGCGGACGGCCAGCGCGATCGCGCCAGCTATCAAGACACCTGCTCCGATTGCGACGACTACAAGGACGGGGAAACCAAGCCCGTTTTGTTCCTGTGCTTGGTCCAGCTCGATGATATCGATATCGCCTTTTGTGAGGCGCATTCCAAAACGTTGTGTCTGTAGTCCTGTTAGGGCGTCTTCAAGTTGGTTCCAGTTGTTCGCCACTGCTCGCGCGGCTTCTACTTGTCCAGCGGTAAAGAGCGGCGGGAAAGCTCCGGGTGAAAGTGTGCCGTTTTTGACTTCTGCTTGTCTCCATTGCTCGGCCAGGGCGAGACAACCTGTTAGACCAAGATAGGCTGAAACCTGTTTTCGACCCTTTACGATCGCGCGTTCGAAGCGTTTGAACTCCTGATTTTCTGCTTGTGTGGCGTTTCTTGTGTTCATTGGCTTATCCTCCGGGCGACTCCCCAAAGGATGATACCCCACCATCCGATCGATACTCCGAGGGGCCAGCGCGGGCCGCTCTCGCCGGTGGGCACCTCGACCCTTTTCTCGACGATGCGTTCCGGACCGGGCATTTCGACCACCTTCTCGACGATTCGTTCCGGACCGGGCACCTCGACGATTCTTTCTGGACCGGGCACCTCGACCACCTTCTCGACGATCTGGGGCGGACCGGGCACCTCGACGATTCTTTCCGGACCGGGCACCTTGACCACCTTCTCGACGATTCTTTCCGGACCGGGCACCTTGACCACCTTTTCGACGATTCTTTCCGGACCGGGCACCTTGACCACCTTCTCGACGATTCTTTCCGGACCGGGC
>Ga0180437_10008298_pt1 | contig 13236 bp, 7 predicted proteins | sample SS_ome_4_FD_132410 | JGI IMG/M metagenome (GOLD analysis project Ga0180437, IMG submission 132410) | Hypersaline lake sediment archaeal communities from the Salton Sea, California, USA - SS_3_D_1 metaG | ecosystem: Environmental > Aquatic > Non-marine Saline and Alkaline > Hypersaline > Sediment...
CATCCGGACGGGTTTCCCGTGGAGGGCATTCCCGAAGCTGAGAACTGGTCGGCCTACGATCGTGAATTCTACGCCCGATGGCGTGCGGAGTGCATAGCCTTGGACATTCTGGACCGTGCGACCGCTCTGGGCAAGACGAAGCCGTTGCGGTTCGCCCCGGAGGCGCAGTTCAAGGCGGTGATGGACGAGGAAATGCGTAACATGATCACTGCCAAGATTGCCTACTATCGCTACCTCACTGTCGCGGCAAGCACGGAATTGCGGGGCGACATCATCGATATATTCCCGTCAAAAGACCCACTTCGGCTGATGTCCCAGCGGAACCCCAGAATCTGCATCGGCGAGAGTGCACCGTGGCCTCTCAAGCGCGCGGCGTATCTTCTCGCCATGGAGCTTGTCCGTGCGAAATACCGGTACGAAGGTCGGTACAATGATGAATTCGCCGCCAACTTGCGGACAGAGACCGATGCTCTGTTCGATACCGTTGAATTGCCGGAGGAAGAAGCGTCTCGCCGCTTGATCATCTCTTGGCAGGAGGACGCTGAGAAAGTAAAGACATCCGCGTCCCTCCCGTTAGCGGGAAACGTCATTCTGACTGAACGCGGGAAGCAACGCGCTGGGCACATCGTTCTGCACGGCAAGGATCTGCAGTCAACAATCCACCTGATCGACTATCTGCTGGACCTGACCTACGCCCCGTTGAATGGTCGAACACCCGTCGAGGTGCTGCTGACGGTGTTCGAGCGGGAGTGGGCCGGCACGGCGTTCCTTGAAGAACTACGCAAGGTTTCCGACGGGGAGGTCTTCGACCATCCCGAACTCGTCCGCCCAAAGAACATCCACGCGGAGGATAGAGAAGAGTGGACGGACAAAGTCCATTGGCTAGTCTGGCCAAACGTGGAGGGTGAATCGAATCTCGCTGGCCCGCTGCCGGCCATCTGGAACCTGTTTCTGCTGGACCTGCCGCTTCCAGACGGAAGCACGTTGGATTTGACGAAGTAGCCATGCTACACGGAAGTCAAGACCTGTTCCCCCACCCCCGCCCTTGTTCCCGTGCTTGAGGGTGCGGGGGTGGTTGCTCCCTGAGTGATCGGCGGGTGGCGTTCTCCTAACAGCTTCATCTCATTCGTCTCCCACGCCCAGCATCCCCGCGGTGTCCCAGCCAGCCTCCTGCACGTTCTCATCTTCATTGCCCGGTGCTGCCTTGAACGCGCTAGCGGCCTGTTCGCCCCTGGTCACAGCCACCCGCCCTGCTGAACTTCTGGCGGCTCCTAGGGCACGTGATAACACGACTCATTGAAAGACGGAGAAAAAGTGTTCGAAAAAGCAGCCGGGGTCCACCGCGACGGCGACCTCGTGCCGTCCTTCTTCTGGGTTTAGGGCCCAGTGCGTCATTCCGCGTAATCGTTCGCTGGCCAGTTCGACATCCACGGTCCCCCGTTTGAATTGACAGATTGCACCGTCAAAAATCGTCGCCGCGGCCAGTGGATCGTGAAAGGTAATATTTCTTTCTCCCCGCATATTGAACACGCGTTCAAACCATATTTCGGCAAATTGAAGAACGGTCTCCAACAAAGGGCCTTTGAATCGCTTTCGCACTTCGTCGGCGGACATTTGAACTTGTTTCGTGACGTCCAACCCGACTGATCGGTGGACCGCAACGGAATGCTTGTAGACGATCGCTGTGGCGTGAACGTCGCCCGACGCGTTCCATTCGGCCGGGGGCAGGTTGGCGATGGCGCTTGAAAACCGCCCTCCCATTAGAGTCAAGCCTTTGAGGAGGCGGGGGATTTCAGGATCCATGGCGAAAAGCAGTCCGATGTTTGTCAGGGGGCCGATGGGCAGCAGAACGACTTCGCCCGGGTGACGCCGAATGGTCTCCTGCAGGAATGGCACGGCACACCCGGGTTCGAAGTCCTTTTCGCAGGCCATTCCTCCCAATGCGGTCGCTTGTTCGCAAGTTGTCTGTTTTTGTGGAATCAAGAGCGGGCCCTCCGCGCCGGGATAAATGGGGATGTCTTTCCCGGCAGCTTTGCAGAGGGCGCTGGCCATTTGCGCGCGTTTGGTCGCTTCGCCGGTAACGGTAGTGATTCCCATCAACTCGCATTCCGGATTCGCCAGAAGGTAGGCCAGACAAACGGCGTCGTCGATGTCGGTTCCAATGTCGGTGTCCAACAGAATCTTAACGGTCATTGCGCAGTCCCTTTCGATTGCTTGTTGACCACAGCATCTAACGAGTAACGCGAAGAAGGTATTATAGTCTCTCGCAGGGGCGCAGGGATCGCCGCTCTTTGCGTAAGGCGTGATTTGTGTGAATTAAGGATCGTCCGTGACTTCGGTCTCGTGAGATTCACAATCAGACCGTGCTAGCCCCCCGTCCTAGTTGCTGTGGTTGAAGTTGCGAGCGAAAGGTTCTACCATTTCTGGTGTCGACCTGAGGGACTTAGACCGGGTCTCGACCCGCGGATGGAGTCCTCCCCGACATAAACGCCATGATTGACCGCGTGCGTAGGGAATTAGGCTTGAGGATCATACCGACGGTTTTAGCGGTAGTGTGCGCGGCACTGGCCGCCCAGAACGTCAGTGCGGAGGTCGTTATCTACCACGCCCCGAAAGATGAGAAGCTTTCCACGGACTATGCGGTTGAGATCGATGGCCAACCATTGGACGTGTATGTCGCGCCTGTGAGGACTAGTGAGGCCGGTGGTCCGTATTCATTTGCCAGCTTTGATTTCTCGGGAGCTGCTGTAGTGAAGGTCAGGTCCCAGAGGTCGCTTAGCGCTGTGATGGTCCGGCCACGTTCGTATGGTCTCACCCCGTCAGCAAATGGGAACACACTTTCCCTGACGCTCAATCGACCATGCAGACTCTCCATCGAACCAGACGGGAAGAACCGGCCTTTGCTTCTCTTTGCGAACCCGATTGAGACCGATCGCCCGAATGAAGGTGATCCTGGCGTGCGGTATTTCGGTCCCGGCATTCACAGGCCCGGGAATATCAGGCTGAAGAGTAATGAGACACTCTACCTTGCCGGTGGGGCGATCGTGAAAGCTGCGGTAATTGCAGAAGACGCTGAGAACATAAGGATTCTCGGCCGCGGCATCCTCGACGGAGTCGATTGGGAATGGCGCGGAGGCCCGGCTGGCTCGATGATCAGCTTGCGTCGCTGTTCAAGTGTAGTGGTCAGTGGGATTACTCTCCGCAGCTCCTGGGGCTGGACGATTGTCCCAGCCGCGTCTGACGATGTCAGGATTTCCAATGTGAAGATCTGCAACGGCCGCGTGATGAACGATGACGGCATCAACCCCGTCAATTCTCAGCACGTCACCATCGAAGACTGCTTCATCAGGTCCGACGATGACTGCATCGCGATGAAAGGCATGGGATACGGCAACAGGAACGTCGAGGACATACGGGTTCAGAACTGTGTCCTGTGGTGCGACAGGGCGAGGGTATTCCTGCTGGGACACGAGAGCCGGGCCGAATTCATGCGCGACATCACTGTCAGGGACTGCGACATCGTCCATTACGGCTTTACTCCGTTTCTGGTGGAGCCGGGCGAGGAGATGACGATCGAGGACGTGTTGTTTGACGACATCCGGGTCAACTGCGAGCGATCATCCGAAGGACACCCACGGGGACCGTTCGGACTCATCAGACTGAAACCCACGATCAACCAATACATGAAAGACAAGACGCCAGGGAGGATACGGAGTTTACACTTTAAGGATATCACAGTTGATGGTGATGGCGCCGAAAGCGCTTCGATCCGTCTCGGGGGATATGACGAGGAACATCTGGTGGAGAACGTGACGTTCGAGAATGTTACCAGGGACGGGAAACTAGTCGAAGAGAATTCTCCCCGCGTCACCATTGACCGGAAACACGTGAGGAATGTCCGTTTCATCTCAGGCGATGAGTAGAGTATTCACTCTTCACCCCCCGCCCTTGTTGCTGTGCTTGAAATTGCGGGGGGTGGGTCAATCATTAGATGGCGAGCGGATTGCCCTTTTGGCAGGCACGGGGGGTTCAACGCCACCATGCTTTCTTATGAAAGCTATCGTCTTCATCTGGTTCTCAATGGTGAGAATGTTGTTTTCGTCCTTGAGGTCCGGTGTCATGAGCATTTCGTAGGGCACACCCTTGGCCTTCAGTTCCTTTTCCAACATGTACCCGGACAAAGGGCTGTGGATTCCCCATTTCAGCCGGGGATCATCGCCGGAGGTTACACCCTCGGGCACTTTATACTGGATGAAAACCGGAGGCGAGTCCTTCGTAACATGGTTGATGGGAGAAATCTCACTCAGCCTCCGGTAGAACTCTTCGGAGCCAAAATCCTCGGCTTCCATCCCGACCAGGTCGAGCACCTTGCCGAGAGGCGCTCCCTGTGTCTCTCGGTCTGTGTCTCTTGGCAGATAGTCTTTAGCCAGTTCGCGTATCATGACCGATAGATCAGCTGGACCCGCTTTCTGAATCACGCACCGAACCTTGGTTGACTGTCGTTCGATGGGATCTTCGCTGTCCGGCTTAGCTCGCTCTGGGGAAAAGGCCAGCATCATGGCGATGTGAGCACCTGCCGAGCCCCCAATCAGCGCGACTTTGTCGGAATCGACATTCCACTCGTTCGCCTTGCTTCTGACAAACTGCACAGCTCGCGCGGCGTCGTCCAACTGTGCCGGCCAGGGAGCGTGAGTCGTTAGTCGGTAGTTGATCGAGATCACCGAGATTCCCGCAGCCAGGTAGTTCTTGACCCGGCCGCTGCTGGCTTCCATGCCCCGAGATGACTTTGCCCCGGCGTTCCATCCGCCACCGTGAATCTCAACGAGAACGAGAGACGGCTGGTCCGTTTGGGCTAGATATGCGTCCAACGACTGGTAGACGGGGTCGGGGCCGTACTGGACGTCTTTGAAGGTGGGAACCGGCTGACTGAAAGCCACTCGCGATAAGAACACGCACAACAAGACCGCGACGATCAACGCAAGTTTCATGGCATGCCTTTCTTCATCTTGGTTAGTTTCGGGAAGGGGGCACTTAGCCCTGCTCCACGATCTTTCGCCTTCGCTGCCATGCTTGAAGTTCCAAAGACGATTGTACACGATCCCGTCCCTCCCAAACACTCCTCCCGCCTTGCGCTCCTTGGACTTAACTCGTCTCCCCCACCCGTGTTACTGTGCTCGACGTTCCTGTGATAACTCAGCCGGCAGACCACGCGCAAGTGGGGTTTTCGGCGGCAACAACTGAGCCTGGCCTTGGTGCCGGCTTCGCCAAGACCATCCCTGTGCTGGCTGAAGGCTGGAGAGCAAGGGAAGAGAGCGCCGTCAGCGAATAGACGGCCTTGGACCGCGACGCGAATACGTCTCTCAAAGACTTATGCGGACTACGCTTGTCCGGCCGGGATCTAGGCTCGACTCGACGACGATTCTCTTGCCTGCTTTCTCGGCTGGTAAGGGCTCACCCGTCAGGGCATTCGTGGCTGCCGCGCCTTCTGGGATGGCCAGCGAGTCGGCGTCGATGCTCAACTTGAAAGTCTTGGGTTCAGTCCCGAAGTTGCGCACGGTGAAGTGGAGCGTATGCTGAATTGCGTAGCCGAAGCGTTCCACGCGGATGTCCGGATCATCGGTCAATGCGTGGGTGACGGGCTCCCAGCCGGCCTCGCCCATGGCGCGGGCGATCGGCATGTATTGCTTATACAGGGGACGTATCAAGTCGGTGGCTTCTCCCTGCCATGCGCCCTCGCTGCAGGACGGGTATATGCCGAAGAAGAGGCACCACTCGATGTAGGCTCGGTACCTTTCGGCCCCGAAAGTCTTGACCTCCGCCTCGTTCATGAGCTTGAGGAGGAGGCAATAGGGTTTCTGGTAAGACATTGCGCGCCTGTAGTACATGAGGTCTTCGCGTTGCCAGGCGATTTGGGGAAGGCTCGAGAGCTTGCCATCCTTTCTGGCCCTTAGCATCTTGCGTATCCAGTTGATTTCCTGGTCAGTCAGGCCATCGTCGCGAAGCTTCTCCAAGTCGGTGAGGTCGCCGTAGCGCCTCTCGGCGACTTCGAGCCAGCCCTGGGGGCTTTCCCACACCTCCGTACCAGTGATGTCGAAAACCGGGACGAAGAATCCGTAGCGCCAGGGGGTCCAGTTGGCCATCATGAGTTTCCCGGCCCCTCGGATTTCGCGGCTGACTTCTTTGAGATATGCCCAGGTGGAGATACTGTTGTGAATTCCCACCCTCCCGGAAGCCGGATCCCAGACCAGCGGAGGGTCAGTGTAGGCGAAATGGTCAGCGCGATGGTTTATCCTGTCGCAGAGGAACTCGGCAGAGTCTATATACTGGCCGTCGAACCGTCCCTCGCGCAAACCAAGGATTGCTTTCTTTTGACTGTTGCGCCATGAGTCTATCGGTGATTCGCCGCCTGGTGGTGCGGGGACAGCCGGATCGAGGTTTATGACGAACCGGCTACGGAATCCTCTGCGCTCTCCGGCATTGGTGGAAATGAAGTCGTAGCGTCCGTCGGCACGCTTTATGCCCAACGCTTCGACCTTCGCGGCGAGCTTGCGATCCGCGGGGATGTCGCTGTCGGCCATTTCGCCAAGCTGGGCGACAGCGGAATCATGCGAGACGCGCTCGTCTGCACCCAGAGCAATTCCCACTGCCCCAGGCTCGTCGTAGCGGAATGAGTACATTCCGGCCTTCTTGTCAAACGGCACCGAGTTCGGCCTGACTGAGGACGCCTCGTGAAATGCCGGATAGAAATCCTCGATACCGGGGATGAACTGCGTGGGAGAACGCGCTATCCAATTACCTTCGCGGGGTACCAGCTTGGCGAAAAGCTCAGGGAAGATGTCGTAGTACTTCTTGAGAGCAACGCGAGCCCCCCAAGCGGGCCGTGAGTTGAAAAAGTAGAGCGTCAGATTAGCCTTCCCGGCCGTCTTGGCCGATCTGCTCAGTCCTATATCGAATTCGGCGAAAAACTCGCCGTCATACCCGGCGCGGAGCAGCGAGGGGGGATCCATGCCCACGGCGAAAGAGAAAGCATGCGCACCGTCGGGCTGAGAGACCGTGCCGAGCGGGTACCAGCAGAGGGGGTAGATGCCCCGAGTCTCGTCGTCATAGCGGACATAACGCTTGCCGCCCTCGATGACGCGTGAATGGGCGATGTCATCCCACCAGAGCCACCCCTCGGCATCAATTGGTATTCCCAGACGAAGCGTAAGGGCGCGGTCTTCGCCCCGCGAATCCCCGAGCTCCAATTCGAACTTCACGAAGGAGGAGTGCCCCGAGATATGCCCGGCGAGAGAAATCCCTGCCTCCTCGTTCGAGCCCTCGAGGGCCAGCCTGTTGTCTGATTCGGGTGTAATGCTCGTGCGCATCGCCCAAGGGGCGCTCTCCGAACCGTGTTCGATGACCGTGAAAGGCGACTCGTATTCCTCCCAAGAAGTGATGTCGACGGACTGTCCCATGTTCACCAGTGAAAGTATTTCTCCCGTCCAACCTCTGAAGCGCATGTAGAGGCCGTCATCTGTGCGGACGTCGGTTCCTTGAGCGTCTGCTGTTCCACAGTGCAGAGCGACAAGGAGGAAGGCGGCAGCCAATGACATAAACTCGAATCGTGCTAACATTGTAATCTCCGATGTCTGCAGACTAATTCCTGGGCATGGTCCGGCCGCCCGGTGAGCCATAGGCGTGTCGCACTCCACGTCAGCGACACGCAGACCGATGATTCCGTCCGTCTTTCGGGACGTGGACCGACGCCGACAATTCTCCCCAACCTTCCCCTTCTCTTCAAGCAGTATTTCGCGCATGTCCCTCCACCCCCGTCCCTGCTTCTGTGCTTGAAGTTGGTGCGGTAAACTGTCTGCGATGCTTGACCACGACTCAACTACGTGCCGCACATTGCTTTTCGGACAGCATTGGCTAGAATAGTCCCGCTCTCTGAGGCGGGGCTGCGGAGGAGGGTCTCCGCGGCGCCTCTTGGAAGCTATGAGTGCCCGAATGATGATAGCGGACAGTTGCCGCACGAGTTTCATTTTCCTGATGGGATGAGTCGAAACATGAACTTCATTGTAGTGATGGCTGACACGTTGCGGGCTGACCATCTGGGCTGCTATGGCAACGACTGGATCCACACTCCCAACTTGGACAGGCTTGCTAGAGAAGGAACCGTTTTTGACCGGGCCTATGCAGCGTCATACCCAACCATACCGAATCGAACTGATCTGGTTACAGGACGCTACGGAGAACCCCTCCATCCCTGGGGCCCTCTCTCCACTGCCGAGATAGTCCTTCCCAAGGTGATGGATTTGAACGGGTATGTGACGCAGCTGGTCTGCGATACACCCCACCTCATTAATCAAGGCGCTGGCTTCCAGACCCCGTTCCGTGCCTGGTGGATGGTTCGCGGCCAACAAGGGGATGGTTACCGTACCGACTCCGCGGGTCCTGATGATGGGTCGCTTCCAGATGTGACGTCGGCAGGCGGATTCGCGTCTGCTCGTACCCAGTACATGCGTAATATGCAGGGACGGCGCCTGGAGCGCGATTACTTCGCCCCTAAGGTTATGCAGGCAGCGATGGACTGGATCGAGCTCAACAGGGGCTGCGAAAGGTTTTTCCTCTGGATAGATTCCTTCGATCCTCATGAGCCCTGGGACCCGCCACAGCACTACGTAGACTTATATGATCCCGGTTGCAGAAAGGGGATCCCGCCGAACCTTTCCAATGAGAAAGCTCTTACAGCCAGGGAGCGCAGACAAGTGCATGCAAGATACGCCGGTGAGGTAACAATGCTCGACCACTGGCTTGGACGGCTACTCGACAGACTGGACGTGCTGGGTCTGGCTGATAGCACTGCCGTCACTGTCATTTCCGACCATGGAACGGGCCTCTGGGATCATAAGCGCATGTCCAAATCGGCTCCCTTCTACGAGGAAGTGAGTCGGATAGTATGGATCATGCGGGTCCCTAACAAGGGAGGACGCATGAGGATTCGAGCCCTTGTGCAGCCCCCCGACCTGATGCCCACGTTGTTGGATCTAGCCGGTGTTGAGATCCCAGACCGGGTGCAGGGGAAATCGGTCTTGCCACTCCTTGATGGCTCCAAAAGAGCGAATTGGGATGCCGCCATCACAGGGTCAGCTCCGTGCCTCCAAGCTCCCACACCAGTCACGGTCACGACGTTGCGATGGTCTCTCGTCACGGTACCGGGACAGAGAGAGCTCTATGACTTGCGAGAAGATCCGAAACAGAAGCGTAACGTGGTTCGAAAGCACCCAGACATGGCCCAAATGCTCTGGTCAAAGATGCTGAAGAGGTTCCAGCAGATCGGTACGCCCGAGTGGATCATGGAAGCCTTTTCCACCGGCAAGGAACACGTTTCTCCCCACGTCAAAGACGAAAGCCACCAGCTTCTTGCGGTTCGCAAGTACCTCATGCGCGGACTCTCCCGCGAGGCCGCCTTGTCCAGACGACGACACAAGCAGGCCGGCCACTGAGACTTCTCCACTTCCCCCGACCCCCGCCCTTGTTGCTGTGATTGAGGTTGCGGGGGTGGGTGGCTACGATTCCTGTGGACGACCCAAGGTGGTCTGAAGCCCATATGAGCGCGCGGATGGAGTTTTCAGTAGGCACACCTGTGTTATCAGTTGCGATGGCCCCCAGCTACGGTAGCACGCTTATTTTGTGCAGGGAACCTGTTGTAATCATGAAAGCCATATGCTAGACTCCGCTGTTCTCCTTGCAGGAACCTATTGCCTCCTGTCGGGGCCTGGGCCAGGAAACGAGTCGAGTAAGCGGCAGGCATCCAGAGCACTCTATTAAGTATATTATCGTTTGCCGACGTCTCGACGAGAACTGCCACATGACCGCGGGGAGCATCGCTAGAGGAACCTGACAAGGAGGAACTGGGTGTCAAAATTTGACTGCGACGTAGAACGACGCGTCTCCGCTCCCGCCCGGATCGGCGCGACCATTTCTAAGGCGGTGCTTGTATCCCTTGCGCTGCTCTTCCTGCTGGCCGCCGCGGTGGCCGGTCCTGTCGATGAGGATACGGCCCGAGCCGCCGCCGACAGATGGCTGACGGCCCGGACCTCAAAGGGCCTCTCTGCACCTGCCTTCAAAGCGCCCCCTCCCGCGACTCTTATCGTCCGGGACGAAACCACACTTGCCTACATCTACCAGGGCGGGAACGACGGATTTGTGCTTGTCGCCGGCGATGACATGCTCTCTCCCATCCTTGCGTACTCGGAAGGAAACCCGTTCGACCCGGAGGTCCCCGCAGTCGCCGCGCTCTTGACCTGTCTTGAACAGCATCTGGAAGCGCTGGCGGCAGAGGAGGCTTCCGCATCTCCCGGATGGGCCGCCCTCCTTGCAGGAACCACCGATGCTCCCCTGGACGGCGCTGCAATGGGCCCCTTGCTGACCTCGACATGGCACCAGGGCGATCCGTACAACCGCCAATGCCCCCTTGACGATGGCGAGAGGTGTGTCGTAGGGTGCGTGGCAACCGCTATGGCGCAGTTGATGCGGTTCCATGAGTATCCGGCGCGAGGGTACGGAAGCAAATCGTATGAGTGGAACGGGCAGACGCACAGCGCGAACTTCGAGACCGACTACGACTGGGCGAACATGCCGGACAGCATTACACCGTCGAGCCCTCAAGAGCAGATCGATGCGGTGGCGCAGCTCTGCTATCACTGCGGCGTCTCCGTAAGGATGTTCTACGGCGTAGACGGCTCTGGCGCCTTCTGGATGAGGATCCTTCCTGCTCTCATCAGGCATTTCCTTTACGACTTCGGCGTCCAGGACATACTCCGCGAAGACTACACCGACGCGGACTGGTTCGATGTCATGGAAGGGGAGATCGGCGCAGCCCGCCCGGTACTGTATGGCATGCGTGATGATCTATACCAGGGCCATGCCATCGTGCTGGACGGCACCGATGACACTGCCGGGATGTATGTCCATCTCAATATGGGTTGGGGCGGGTACTCCGACGGGTGGTATTCCATCATCGATTTCCCCGGCACGTGGGAGTACGAACATTGTGCGCTTATCGGCATTGAACCCGGCGATCCGGAGGGCCGCTTTGACGTTGTGAGTTTCCCCGACCCGGGGCTGGAGGCCGCAGTTCGCTCTTGCCTTGAAAAGCCTTCCGGCGATCTTTACATGGTCGAGGTGGCGTCGCTCAACCATGTAGGAGGAAGTTATGACATAAGCGACCTCTCTGGAATCGAGAATTGCATCAACCTGGCGTCGGCGGGATTCACGAGTAACCGTATAAGCGACCTGACCCCTCTTGCCGGTTTGACATACCTGCGGAACCTGGAATTGATGTATAACGAGGTCAGCGACATCAGCGTCCTTGCCGGATTGCCCCTCCTCGGCTACGTGCTCCTGGACCACAACCAGATCGCCGACCTCAGCCCTCTTGCGGATTTGACCAGACTGTGGAAGGTGAGTCTCAGGAGCAACCAAGCTAGCGACCTCAGCGGACTGACGGGATTGACATTATATAGGAACTGCGAACTCGATCTCGGCAACAACCAGATTACCGACATCGGCCCGCTTGCCAGTCTAACGAACCTGGGGAAGCTGAATCTGATTCTCTTGTGGAACCACATCAGTGACCTCCAACCGCTGGTAGATAACCCCAGCATAGCAGACGGCGACCGTGTGGACGTGACGTATAATCCCCTGAGCGCGGTGGCTTATAACGTCCAGATACCTGCCCTGCGTGCGCGCGGCGTGTACGTTAGATGCGATCCGGCTCCAACCCCCAGCCCAACACCATCGCCCACGCCTACTGCCAGCCCGACACCGACCCCGAGCCCAACTCCAACTCCTACTCCGACACCATCACCAACACCAAGCCCCACTCCAACTCCGAGCCCCTCTCCGACGCCGACACCAAGTCCGACACCCACGCCGACTCCCACTCCTACACCCATCGCAGCAGGTTTCAGAATTGTGGATGCAGGTTCCCAGACAATCGCGCTCATCACCGATGCGGGAAACCTATACCTGGCCGGCAGCTTGACCGAGGATTCAAGCCCTGCTGCCACGTCCAGCACCGACTTCCTGATAAAAAATGTCAGCGGGAGCATCGTCGCGGCCGTTGACAGCGGCGGCAACATGGTTCTTGCCGGCTCATTGCACGAGAAGCAAAGCTCGCTCGAGCCCCCGTCGGGTTCGTTCGTCATAAAGAATCACGTCGGCATTATCATCTCCTACATCTCCGCAGCCGGTGACCTGTATCTAGCCGGTCAAGCCTTCGCTGGCAGGTAACAGGGACTCGCCAGGCTCCGAGTGCGGTGTGTGAAGTGTACCCACCCCCACCCTTGTTGCTGTGCTTGAAGTTGCGGAGGTGGGAAGCGAGATGTACAGATTTATCATGATGCCCAGCGCTTGGCCCACTCAGACAACTGCGTGGGGGTGATAACGGGGTGACGCCAGACAATGCTGCCGACCGCCAGCTACCGCTCGGGACCGCTCACAACCGCATCAACGCACGCCATAACTTCGCAGATTCAAAAGCACTTACGTCGTAAGGGGTGGCCGCGCCACACGTTACGTTGACTGGCCTGAAACGGCCCTGGAAGGGACTCATAATCCGCGTGCCGCAGGTTCGAATCCTGCAGGGCCCACTGACGTAAAGGCCGTGCCGACAAGAGCTTCGGTCGTGCACGCGTCGCTGGGCCCAGTGTTGCCGTGCTCGAAGTGGCGAGGGTGTATAACCTGCAGGAGATCTACTCACAACACTCAAGCCGTTTCAGGCTTGGCAAGGGCTCCTTGACTAGGAAGATTCCGTCCTTGGCACCAACTATCACTTGCTCCCCCGTCGGTAGGCCTGTGTTCACCACCCCGTCTTGGTGAGGAGAAGCCTTCAGGAACCGGAATCTGCTGCTGGGGAACCTTCCCAACAAACTGAACTCAACCGGTGATCGTGACGGGTTGGCTACGACGACGCCGTGTTCGTATTCCCGGAAGCGGACATCGGGACCCGCATGCGCCGCTATCCGCGAGAGGTACATGGGCGCGTAGCCCTCGATCTCGAACTCGAGATCCACGCTGTCTGTACGCACGTGATTGAAATAGAAGACCGATTCGAAGTCATGGCCGTTGACGAAGGTCATGAATGAAATCGGCTGAGTGAATGTGGAACCTCCCGAATGCGGAAGGACATTCACTTCCGCCCAATACGCCCAGTCTTGCACAGAGTTGTCTCTCTTCCCGGGGTCCGCAACG
>Ga0180437_10008299_pt1 | contig 13234 bp, 15 predicted proteins | sample SS_ome_4_FD_132410 | JGI IMG/M metagenome (GOLD analysis project Ga0180437, IMG submission 132410) | Hypersaline lake sediment archaeal communities from the Salton Sea, California, USA - SS_3_D_1 metaG | ecosystem: Environmental > Aquatic > Non-marine Saline and Alkaline > Hypersaline >...
CTTATGACGAAGGGGCTGACACGCGCTGAAAGGCTTATCGTAGTACTCTATTATTACGAGGAAATGACTATGAAAGAGATTGGACTTACACTTGATTTATCGGAGTCGCGTGTCTCACAAATGCATTCTTCGATAGTTGCACGATTAAAGGCCCAGTTAAATTCACGTAAGCCGGAATTCAAAGTGTAGTTAACGTCCAAAAACTCGGGGGTGAATACTTATTCGTCAGGATACCGGGGGATTCGACGGCAGGATTCGAGAAACTTGACACAGAGGATTTTTTTCATAACATTGTCAACTTACAGTCTCTCCGGAGCTATGATGAAGACCGCAATCAACTTTATATACATAATAGCCGGCATATTGATAAGCCCTGTGGTTTTGTACCGTATGGCACGTCATAAACGCTACCGGAAGGGCTGGTCGGAACGCCTCGGTAAAATCCGACGGAAATACCCGAAAAAAGCCTGTATCTGGATACATGCCGTCAGCGTCGGAGAGGTCAATGCAACTAAAACTCTCATCGCAGGACTCAGGGACAGATTCCCTGGATTTGAAATCGTCCTCAGCACCACCACGGATACCGGCTTTGCACGCGCCAATTCGCTGTACGGCGATAAGATGATGGTCTTCTATTTCCCCTTCGATTTTTCCTTTACTATGGAACGGGCGTTCGAAAACATTCAGCCGGCAATTTGTCTTTTGATGGAGCTTGAAGTCTGGCCAAACTTCGTCCGGACAGCCGCAGACAAAAACATCCCCGTCGTGCTGGTGAACGGTAGAATTACCAAACAAAGCTCATCAAAATACAAACTGATTAAACCGCTGGCGAAAAAAATGTTCGCTGAATTAACTCTTCTTCTGACTCAAAGCGAAGAATACAGCCGCCGTTTCGAAGAAATCGGATGTGACCGTGAAAAAATAATGGTGACCAGCTCCCTGAAGTACGACACCGCACAGGTTACCGACAAAGTGCAAGGCTCCGATGCCCTCGCAGAAGAGCTTAAATTGACAAATGAACGATTATGGGTGGCGGGGGGGACCGGAAATGGAGAAGAAAAAATAATACTCGATGTCTTCAGCAAACTTAAAAAGGCAATTGATTTTGCAAACGTCCGGCTGGTTATTGTTCCCAGAAAACCAGAACGCTTCGATGAAGTGGCGAAACTTATCGAAAAAACACAATTCAAACTCGTAAGGTACAGCACGATTAAACAGGGCACTTGCACCACCGGTATCGATAAGGCCTCGGTGATACTTGGTGATACTATGGGAGATTTAAGAAAATTCTATTCGCTCGCTGATATTGTCTTCGTCGGAAGGTCTCTGGTGCCGATGGGGGGCTCCGATATGATGGAGGCCGCCGCACTGTCGAAATGCACCATCTTCGGGCCTTATACATACAATTTTAACCAGACCGTAGGCGTGCTTCTCGGCAGCAATGCCGCGATAAGGGTCAAAAACTCTGAAGAGTTGTTGATAATGCTGAAAAAATGCCTCAGAGAACCGCAGTACGCCGAACGATTGGGGCAAAACGGCCGCCGGACGATTATCAGAAACCAGGGCGCTACCGCCGCAAGCGTCGAACAGATAGGGAAAATCCTGGCCGAGACATAGAGCTTTATCCCGGCACAGCTCTCAACAGCTTAGCCATAGCCTTTATGTGCGGCGGACCGGTGCCGCAACAGCCGCCTATCATACTTACCCCACAAGAATAAATACGCCGGCAGGCATCCGCAAATTCGTCCGGCTGAACATGGTAAACGGCTTGTTCACCGACAAGCTCCGGTATTCCAGCATTGAGCTCGGCAAACAAGGAAATATCCTGACCGAGCTTACCGGAAACTTCAGCGTATTTTTTTGCCAGCTCGACATAGTCATCTAACTTCATCTTGCCGCAGTTAAAACCAACCGCATCGACTCCAAGAGCTATTAACTGGCCTACGCCTCTTTCGACACCGATACCCATTATTGTCCTGAAATCGTTATTGGCTCTGTCAAAGGCCAGAGAGGCAAGTATTGGCAGCTTTGAGATACTTTTTACTGCCTGAATTGCTATGCTGATTTCGTCAGCGGAGGTCATAGTCTCGAGAATGAAACCGTCGGCGCCGGCCTTATCAAGACTTTCCGCCTGCTGACAAAAGGCCTCTTTAAGCTCGTGAACCTTTAGTGTCCCGAAAGGCTCGAGAAAATCTCCGGTCGGACCTATATCACCGAGAACATACCTGTTCTCACCGGCAGCCTGACGCGCAAGCTGTACACCAGCCTTGTTTATCTCTTCAACTTTCCCATCGAGGTTATGCCTGCCAAGCGTAATCCTGTTTCCTCCGAAGGTGTTTGTCAAAATTGCATCGCTGCCGCAATTGATGTAACTATGATGCATCTCCAGAACATGACGGCCCGAAGAGATATTGAGATATTCCTTGCACTGACCCGTTTCTACCTCTTCGCTGGCCATCAACTGGGTCCCCATAGCTCCGTCGAGCAGAAAAAGACCTTGTTTCATCCTTTCTCTAAGTTTCACACGCTGCATACCAGGCTCCATTATCGGTCAATTAAAACTTTTTTTCGTTCACAATCGATTATGTAATTCAAATACGGATAAATCGCAAGAACAATGTAACTCTGAGCGATAATTTTGCATAACTTTTCAAGGCCTTTGAACAATCAACTCATCACCGACAATCCTGTAAACGTTCTTGAAACCGCTCGGTTCGGGCCGACAGAACAACCTGTCGCAAAGCTTTGTGCTGAAAGTCTTCGATTTGACCGACCCCAGCCTGATGTCAACGCCGGTTGAATCTGATTCCTCGTCAAGTTTGCGAAATTTTATCCTTGACGGCACGTAAAACCCTTCACCGACCTTTGTGTACTCGCTCAACTGCAGCACAAGAGCGGGCTTTTGTGCCACGTCGAAATACTCGATTTTTGCTATACGTCGGCTGCAGCTATAAACAAAGATTCTTTTGACTCTTCTGTGATGCTCATCATTATACGTCAGCACATTAAAAGCTCCGGCATACGACAGTGTGTATCGCTCGCAATTGCCAATCTCGGCGAGACCGAATGCATCGAGCATAACCTGCGGGTGAAGGGCAACACTCTGAGGAGATTCTATCTGAGACCATTTACCCCACACATATTTACTTACCTCTTTAGGCCTGATTGCGAGCCACAATTCCTCACCGTTTGAACCGAGGTCAATCCCCCTGGCATTAAAGGCAATATCGCCATGCATCCGCAGCTTTCGGGGCGGCTGAACCCACAGCTTGAGCGGGAAACTTTCTTTCTTCAGCTTCCCGGCTTGATTTCGGTAGATATACACCGCTCTGCCGTAAGCGATAAAATCCCTGCCGGCCAGATACTGTGCCTGCAGAGACGAAATCACCGTTTCCGCTGATTCAGCGGGCGGACAAACGGGTACGGGCCTTCGAACGGGGCTTTCACAGCCGACAAAAATGCACGCCGCTCCAGCTGCTATAACAGCTAACCTCCGGACAGAGGATGAACACATCATTGTCAAAGCTCCACCTGTAATATCTGACCCAACTGGCCGGACAACTCCTCTATCTGTTCGTCATCGAGGTGTGGATTGACCACCTCGACAAATCTGTTTTCACGCGTAACCCTGAGCCGCCATAGCTCTTTGCCGTCCGCACTGCTACTGGAGTCGTATTTTAGCTTCTTCTTACGCATCAATATCAGCATCAGTACGAAACGAAAGTTTATTCTTTCAGGCTCGTTTTCTGTACCCAGGCGGTCGAAAAACGCAATAAGCATCTCGTCATCGACAAATATCTGCCTGTTATCATCACGCTCCGGCAGTTTGCTCTTCCAATAGCAATACACCGCGGGGTGGTGCTCATCCCAGTATTCAGCGCAAAAATCCTGCCTTTGCAGACCTTCTTCAGACTCCACCAAAGCTGCAAAATACTCCCGGCCCGGCTCGATGACTCTGCCGGTCGCACAACATTGACCCAGTGGTTTTTGAATCTTCCAATCAGCCATTATTTAACCGTCGCTATGACCCCTGATTTCAATATATTGGTCGACCTTCTCTATGGTCTTTTCACCTATACCGTCAACCTTGCGCAAATCATTCAATCGCTCGAAAGCAGGGCAATCCGGATTTTGCTTTCTGCAGTCGCGGCGATAAGAGATTATCTTTTCCGCCGTAACCCGGCCAATCCCCGGCAACCTCACCAGCGAGGCCCGGCAGGCGTGATTGGGATTGATATAATTTTGCACAGTGGATTGCTGTTCCGCGTCAGCAGACCACATAACTGCCGACGACCAGAAAAGCCCTGCTGCTAATGCAACTGCAGACAATATCAAAAACGACCGTGCCTGAACCGCCGTTTTCTCTCCCGTCGAGAATATGTAATTGTTCTCAGCCATATCTGATAAGATTGAAAACTGTCTTTTTTCAAAACTGTCCCTCTGCTGACGTTCTCTATCGTCCAAAAATAGAACTGCTGAGCTCTTTGATGACATTAATGGATTTTTTAGACTGAAGCTCTGCTGTTAGAAGACCGCTGTTGGCAATAATACTTTTCTCAGTATCGGCAAGATAAGAATAACAAACACGTTCAACAAAAGGCTTGCTCAGTGCAACATGGTAAAACTGCCTCAGCCACTCTGCCTGATGTCCAGCATCCCATTGTTTGTGCCACAAACCCGCAGCTTGCGACCGGTACGGCCCATCACCCTGACCGCTTGGTATCTCGACATCAGTAATGCACACGGGCCTGCCGGCTGCAGAAAAAAAATCCAGAACAGCAGAAATTTGCATCATATCTCGTATATGCATTCCCGGTTCATCCTTTCCGAACCGCATCTGGAGCCCGAACGCGTCGAAAGGTATTTGACCATGAATGACCATATCAACATACACGAGGGGGGGAAGGGCATTTTCCATATTCATATAATACTCGCCCCATGGGTTGGCAATATCGATTATCTTTTTGGCTTTGGGGCTGCCCGCTTTGGCAGCCATATTCGCCGCCCGGGTCATCTCGACAATCTGTTCAAAACTAAATCCGAAATAATTGAATAAATTCAGCCCGCTAATTACAGACCATGTCCGAATACTGCTGTTGTATCGTCTGACTATTTCAGATGTGAATTGATAGGCGTGCTCACGTATCCTTTCGAAATCGGACGCTTCGCGAATCAGCCATTCAGGCAAATGGCTGCTGGAAAAACGCAGTACCGGACCGGCGCCGAGTGAAATGCGCTTGCCGCTCAGCTTACGAACGCAGACATCCATCCGGGAAAAATCGTACTGGCCTTTGCGCCTCTCAATCTCTCTCCAGTTCACTGGTATCGTGGCAGAACCGAAAAGACCACCAATGACCTCGAGATAACCGTCATCTGTTAATCGCTCAGGAGAAACACGGCAGCCGAGACAGCCTCTCCCGAAACCTCTGCTGGCTTTTCTCAATTTGAATACGGATTCTGACTGTCGAATCGCAAGCTTCTCGGAAAAAACAATACCTTGCCTGAGTGACTCATCCGCCAGCTTGGAGGCCTTGGACGGGCTTGAAATGTTTTGTATGGAGCGAATGAATAATTCACGTGCCTCTTCGTACATCTGGGCAAGCTCGCCAAGACCGTCGAAATAACTCCATTCTTCACGCTTATTAATGACCTGCATCAGCCGGGCACGCGCCAGTTCAACATTCAGTATGTAGGGCTCTTTTCGTTCGGGCAGAAATGTACTCGGCAAAAGAACACTTCCAAAACCCTCGACTGGACAAAGCAGAGCCAGGGCGGCAGTCTCATGATGGGCTTTCTGACATTGAATAAAACCGTTACTAAAGGAAACCTTCCCCCTGCGCAGTGCTATCCCGTCACTGCCGAAAAGATAAGCTCCACGGAGGTCGAATTTATTGACCATCCGTCCGTTATTGTAAACCCTGAACTTCACACTGACTCCATAACTGCGATCTTCGCACTGAACACACTTGAATCATTATATATATTACAGAAATAATAGCAATTAAACTTTGGGCTGAAGCGGGGCATTTGAAGATACGGGAAAAAGGAATGCAGAGACAGCAGGACGGCTGCTAAAAACCTTCAGGCGACCTCGAATAAGGGACCTCGCGAAACTGAAGTTCGTAAAGCATATTGTTTTTTTCGATAAGGGTTGCTATTACGCAGAACTGATTGATTATAAGCTCGAACATGGAGGCATTGGATAAAGCTGCTTCGGGACCCAATCGGGGCATAAGCAGAATCACGTAACCGCAGAAGGTCTGATGACTGACAAGCTCGGCGGCCAGCACCGGACAATCCTGCAAATTAGTCAAAACCGGTTCACCGCCGGCGTCAATCCGTTCGCAGACAGAGCATAGTGATGAATTGGTCAGGTTCAGTTCGGAAAACCTGCTGGAATTACTCGGCCAGATATTGCCTGCCTTATCCATTATAATCAGAACGCTATCCTGCTCCGGCAAAGCATTAAAAGTCAGCCGGGCTATCTGCTCGTCAATATCATAACTCCCCTGCGATAAATCTGTTAAAACATTCATAGATTCTCCTTTCTATACGTGCAAATCTCATACTACTTCGACATCAAAGAGACACGACTTTGTAAAAATGGCTGATGTGCAGACTAAGGTTTGAAAAATAAGACAATTCGAACACCCGCATTGCCTTATGGGACCTGCAGCATACTCTGAGCACACCAAATCTCATCGATTTTTGTGCTGACGCCTCGATAGCATCTTACAGCATGGATTTCAGCCGGGCCATTGGAAAGCGCTTCCCCGGACAATCGGTCTTGTGAGCGCCGGGCGTGCTGTTGTGGCCGTAAATACGGCTTTTTTCTATCCCATAACGGCCCTGAAGAAATCTTATAAGCTTAGCCAGAGACTGCATCTGCCGCCTTGTGGGAGCGGTCTGATTAAAATTGCCGACCAGGCAAACCCCTACAGCTTCCCTGTTTGCCCAGTTGCCTCTGGTGCCGCCGCAGTGAGCGCCTGTCTTTTGTTCTCGCCATCTGAACGTTACTTCCACTTCTCCGTCGCCGCTGTTGCTGCCATTTCCTATCACAAAATCGTAGCCTACACCCTCCCAGTGATTGCCCTCACGATGCCACCTGTCAAATATTGCTGAGTTACCACTTTTTGTGCCCGAATGATGTATAACTATAGCTGTCCAGCTTCTCTCTAACCTGCCCGGCGGTATCCAGCTTTGCTCTATACCTGCAGATTTAATCACAGACTGTATCCTGGGCGACTCAGGCAAATCCAGTTTTTTAAAGCTCTGCTTTTGGGAAATCCTGGGCAGAGGCTCTTCGTTATATACACAACCGGAAAAGATAATTAAAAAAATACATATAATCAGAACTTTTTTCATAATTCTTTATTTCTCAGCTTTTTTAGTATTTTTATATCGAACCATCGAAACTGTATTACCGCGTTGATTGAAAGATACACTGTCCATAAACGAATGCATTAACAAAAGGCCTCTGCCATTGGTTTTATAGAGATTTTCACCATAACGCGGGTCAGGAACCGTATTCGGGTCGAACCCGTTTCCTTCATCGGTTACTGATATTTCGACTTTATGAGAATCTATAAAATATTCCAGCTTTACCTTTTTTCTGGCGTCCAGACCGTTACCGTGATGTGCCGCGTTGGTAAGGGCCTCCGAAAGGGCGATGTGAACGGCAAAAATGCTACCCTCGCTGTAGCCCCTCTTCTTTAGTTCCGCCAGAACCGCGCAGGGAACCTCTGTAATTGCAGGAGAATTGCTCCTGATTTGCTCAATCTTATGCGCCGATGATTTCAAAACCATACCTATTATGGGAGGGGACAAAGGATTTCATTCAGTGTTTCACGCTTTTGACGCAGGCATCAAGTCTGAGCATAAAAAGTCCTTCTGAAAACCGGTGCTTATTATTGTTCCTGCGACTCCTTACGAGACCTGAGGCTGCCAAGGGCACTGTCTAGGTCCTTATATATATCGAAAATCTTGTTCAAGCGAGTTATCTTAAAAACCTCGTATATCTTAGAGTCTATATGGCAGAGCTTCAGTTGACCGTCATCTTCGTAAACCTTTTTGCTGACCCTGATTAGAAGACCGAGCACAGACGAGGAAAGAAATTGCACATTGCGAAAATCCAGAACCAGATTAATGTGCTCTGCCTGCTCGACAACGGAAAAAATGGACTCCTCTAAAATGCGAATATCGCTCTCTTCGAGTATCCTTTTTTCAGTAAAAGTAATTACTGCCGTATTGTCAACATATTCCACACTTATCCGGGGCTTAATGGATCCCATAACAATATCCCTTCAAATAAAGCCAAAAAACAGACCCGGATTATAAAGCACAGCATTGTATCCGTCAACTATTTTATAGTGCTCACCGTTGAGACTTGTCCGCCTGTGGAGGGCTAAACAAGCGCGAATTACCAAAAACAAAATGTTCAAAACAGCTCTGATTGCGTCAGAATAAGGCTTTAGTCCGCCTGAGGCGGATAGATATTAGTATTTAGTGTTTGGGAAACACGCTCTCAAGGGTGTAAAATCAAATCTGAAGGCCGAGGACCACTCTTTGAAAACTACCTGACCTCCACCGGGCAAAATAACAGAAAACCACGATAAAATTCCTTTTTATACTAACTGTTAAAAGAACATTTTCCTTCGCCAAGAGTAAACATAGATATAGAATAATTCTATTACAGGATTTTTCTTTACAATTAATCTGGAATAATGTATTTTGAAAGTGCATAAGTCGGCAAACCCCTAATTGTTACAACTTTTTTAAGGAGTTAAATATGAAAGTAAGCAGGTCAACAGGTTATGGATTACTGGCGGTGTGTTATATTGCCAGGAACAAAAACCAGAAACTCGTTCTTTCTCATGAGATTTCAGAAAAGTACAAGATTCCGCTGGAATACCTGTTAAAAATTATGCAGCAACTAGTACGAGCAAAAATACTTCGTAGCAAACGTGGACCACGCGGCGGCTTTCGCCTGGCCAAACCGGCAAGCAGAATCTCTATGCTTGAAATAATCGAGGCGGTTGACGGCTCGGTGACCGGAGGCTTGAGACTGGGTGCAAAGGCATCGAGGGAAAAATCCGGTAAAAAAATCAAGCTGGCGCATAATAAAGCCGTCAAAGAAGCCGAAAAAGTGTTCCAGAGGACAAAGCTCGCAGCGCTGATAAAGTAGAAAACCACCGGCGGAAACCTTAAATGCACATCAAAGAATTTCAGCAGTTAATCTCGGAAAGATACGAGAAAAGAGACAGGCAGCGCGGGACTGACGCTACCTTTATGTGGTTTATCGAAGAGGTCGGAGAGCTCGCTACCGCATTAGCCGAAAAGCGAAAACCACAAAAACAGGAAGAGTTCGCTGACGTCCTCGCCTGGCTGTGTACCCTGGCAAATATAAACGGAGTTGATATAGAAAAAGCCTGTCGAAAATATACGCAGCAGAACATCGAGGGATGCAAGTAAAACAACCTCGACCGCACTGCTCCGTGTAAAGGCTAAGCTATATCAATCGCAGTTAAGCAGAACCGAACCAAGTATTTTATTTGGTTGGCCCCGGCCACAGGTGCCGGGGCCTTATTTTTAGCACCACGATTCATCCGGGGGGTGATATTGGCAAAAACGACAGGTTTCAATCAAGTTGAATTATTATTCGTCGCCTATCTCGTCGGAATGCTGGATGCCTGATTCGAATGCCCCTGCAGCCAGGAGTGCTCTATAGAAACACCACCCAAGCCCTGCCACTACAATGAGCACCACAACAGCCAGGATAATATACGAGATTCCGCTCAACTCATGCACTATGCCGGCCTGTCCACTCTGCTCGTCAACCTGCCCACCCATTTTGTCAAGCCATGAAGCTGCCGCTGCACTGATATCTGCTATTGCGACTATACCCGCCCATCGTGCAAACCAGCTAACCTGTGTTGTAGATGTATTATGTCTATCCAGCAGGAAAGCGGCAAGAAAAACCCCTGCCAGACCGCACATCAGCAACAACGCATAGCTTATATGCTCTAGGACAGTCCCCGTAGAATCAAACAGGCACCATAGTGCAAGGGGCTGCGGTAAGAAAGATATAACAAGTGCCGTCAGACCGCCTGCTCTGCCGCCGACCGACAAATACTGGAATTCGCCCTGACGGTCCTCACCCCCCCAGACGCTTCTTGCAAGGCTAAAAATTATCGCAACTACCGGCACCACTATCACAATACCCATCCCAACGCAGTTCGAGAAAATCCAATCACCATCGGCAGCACGCAGAAATCCCTCTTTTGATTGGAAATCATCGAAAAGCTGCCAGAAAAAAAGTGTTCCAAGCACCACCGGGATTACCAGCCGCACCAGATAATCCCACCATTTGCCAATCTTAAAATCGCTCCTGCTGTTTGCATGTCTGCGCAGATTCTCAATCCTCCAAAGCCACCCAAGAACCACGCATTCCAAAAGACCGAGAAATGCAATCCCCCACGTCCCGTTGACAAAACCATCGACAACCTCAAGCCAGTTGATCCCTCCTTCCGTTACAAAAACCACACCGAAAACCAGACCTGTTGCGCTCACAACTACCAGAACAGCCCAGCGAGGCCACCCGGTTTTGTCCACAATACTTGCAACTACTGATTCGGTAATGGAAAACGCCGAGTCAACACCGAGTGTTACGAGTGCAAAAAAGAAAATAAAACTGAAATAAGCCGCATAAGGCAATTGGGCCAGGGCGTACGGAAAGGCCACAAACGCCAGAGAAGGACCTTTCTCCACAACTTTTTCAACTCCAACAGCAGCATTTGCCTGCTGGGTGGCAAACGCCATTGCGCCAAGGGTAGCAAAAACCGCAAGCCCCGCAACAAAGCTGGTGGCAAAATCAGCCAGACCAATGATACAGGCATTATTGTTGATGTCGCTTTTGCGGTGCAGAAAACTTGCATACGTAATCATTACACCGAATGCCAGGGACAAAGAGAAAAAAACCTGACCGAATGCATACCTCCACGTAGCGGGCCTGGCAAGCTGAGACCAGACAGGGTCCAGATAATATGCCAGACCCTGCATGCTCCCCTCCAGAGTAAGACCTCTTACCGCAAGGATAAAAAGCATAAGCCAGGGAAGGGGGACCGTAAACCACACAATCTTACCCACCAGCTTGACCCCTCTGCACACACACAGATACATCGTGCACCACGCCACCAGAAGTGGCCCGACAATATTCCACCGTATAGAGCCTAAAGCGTAGCCGCTGCTGCGTCCGAGATACTCATCGAAAAAAAATCGCTTGGCCTTCTCAACACCTTCAAGACCTTCCCCTGACCACGGCAATTCACCGCCGTTGAAAATACCTGAAATGCTGTATCCCAGAAAGCTGAAACAATACGCAAGAATGACCGGATAATAAGTAACGATAACAAAACCGAGCAGGATTCCCCACCACCCGACTATCTCAAATCTCTTATGACCTCGTCTGAAGGCCTCAGGAGCCGCACTTTGAGTATAATGACCGAGGCTGGTCTCCAGTATCAGCAAAGGAATACCGATTAACAGCATTGCAATAATGTAGGGAATAAGAAATGCACCGCCGCCGTAACCGTAGAGTTTGTACGGAAAAGCCCATAAATTCCCCAACCCCACCGCCGAACCGACCGCAGCCAGCACAAACCCGCCACGCGTCCCCCAGCTCTCTCTGTCTGACTGCAGCGATTGAGCCATCGAAAATTTTGCCCCTGAACGAACAAATCAGCCTTTTTGACTTATCCCAAGAACCTGCAGAGTATCGCTTTCTACGACACTGCGAATACTGCCGCGGGGAACGGGAACAAGAACGCTGTCGCCCAGAAGCTTATTGAACCCCAGCAGAGTTTCTATACACCGGCCGGGTTTTGAGGCGGGGTACCCGCTGCCGAAAATCAGCTTATCCATAACTCGTCTCTCGTAGGCAGCAACTACCGTGTTATAAACATCCCACACAGATGACGGGGTCAGCGTCAAATCAGAGTAAACATTTTTGTGCTTGGCTGCCATAGTCAGACTCTGGGATACGAAAGGAGTACCCATAGAACCGATGATGATTTTCAGCTCCGGAAAACACCGCGCAACTTCATCGAGCAGATAGGGCTGGGCATAATCAAGAATGGCTCTGGGGTCTGAATCACTCGTATTATGAAAAAAAACGGGCAGAGAAAGCTCCTGGGCAGAACCGTACAACTCCATCGCCCGGCTGTGGGCCGGATGAAAACCTCCACGGGCACAATAAAGAACGATGCCTTCGAGACCACGACCACGCACCGAAGAGTCTAATTGACCTGGCCTTATCTTATCATGCCTCGGGTCCAAGACCGCAAACCCAACTAACTTACTGGGATGATTTTTTACGTATTCAGCGACCGTATCGTTGTTTTGCTCGCTGGACCCAGACTCATCGGCAAGAACGATAGAGACATCCACCGGCTCAGCCGCCGAAAAATGCTCCGAGAACTCACCGGCCTGTCCGCCGGAACCTATATGAGTATGGCAATCGACAATCATACCTGAAGTCCCTTAAAAGCATTACTGCTAAAATACACCATTTACAACAACCACACATCAATAATCAATTAAGCAACCTGCGTCAAGCACAAATATCAGCCTATATCTGCTTGACTGCACATCTCCAATCAGCTATAAAATATCCGCAAATTAAACCTTGCAAAGAGAGGAAAACTTTGGATTGTCCTGTTTGTAACAATGCGATGGTTACCTTTGAACTCTCCGACGTAGAGGTTGACCACTGCACGGATTGTGGCGGTATCTGGCTTGACGCTGGAGAGCTGGAGCTGCTTATCGGCGACCGGCAGAAGGCTCAACTGCTACTCAAAAGCTTTCAGGAAAAAGTGAAAACACCTGAGAAACCAAGAAAATGCCCCATTTGCCTGAAAAAAATGAAAAAAGTGCTTGCAGGACATTGCGAAAAACCACTCCTCATAGACAAATGCCGCAATGGCCACGGCCTATGGCTCGATAAAGGTGAGCTGCGTGGTATCCTTACCGCCGCCAATCTTGATAAGGAAAGTAAAATTCAAAAACTGCTGGCTGAAATCTTCCAACAGTAAAATGAAAAACGCTGAATATCGGATTTTAAGGAGTTGGTACGATAAAAGTTTCCGACTCCGGCTCTTTGAAAAGTGGATGATATTTTTTATTTTTACTCGGTTTTGGGTGAGAGCAAAAAGTAAAAAATATCTGAAAGAGAAAACTA
>Ga0180437_10008300_pt1 | contig 13231 bp, 12 predicted proteins | sample SS_ome_4_FD_132410 | JGI IMG/M metagenome (GOLD analysis project Ga0180437, IMG submission 132410) | Hypersaline lake sediment archaeal communities from the Salton Sea, California, USA - SS_3_D_1 metaG | ecosystem: Environmental > Aquatic > Non-marine Saline and Alkaline > Hypersaline >...
CAGACGGCGCATACTTGGGTGTTCGGCGGCCCGCCGACAGCAGTGCTGCAGCCGCAGAAGATCTTCGTCTGTGTGCTCAGTTCGGCGTGCACTTCGAGTCCGATGCTTGGCTGGTACCTGGCCAACGTCCCCTCCTCGCAACCTGCTGGGGTCAGTCTTCGTCCCGTGCCGGACGCGTGATCTCCACCTCGGCGGCGCCGATGACGCTGCCGGCCGGTGGATGGGGTTTGCGCACCCGCACGGTCACCTCTTCAGCGGGGAATCTCTCCAGGACATCTTTCGCTATCCGCCCGGCCAACGCCTCCAGCAACCGGTAGGGGCCGGCCTCGTGGACGGACCGCACGAGATCGCAGATCTCGGCATAATCGACGGCCGCGCCGAGATCGTCCGTCTGCGCCGCTGCAGACAGGTCCAGGATGAGTTCGACGTCCACCTCGAAGGGGCGGCCGACCTGACGCTCTGCCTCCGTCACGCCGTGGCAACCGTACACACTGATGTTATGGAGCCGAAGCTTGTCTTTCGCCACCTCACTCACTCCTTCTCGACATGCTGTCGACCGAAGCGGCGGACGCCTGCGTCGGTGACGAGCACTTCGACCGGAAGATCGTGTGGCCCATGAGGCACCTCGGGGACAACCTGCGTCTCAAGGCCGAGCCCGATGCGGCGGGCATCCCTCAGCCGTGCCAGGAAGCGATCGTAGTATCCGCCGCCATAGCCCACACGGTAGCCATCCTCGGCCCACACCGCGGCCGGCACGACGACGGCGTCTATCTCCGCGAGCGGCACTTCGGGACAGTGAGGCTGGGGCTCCCGTATCTTGTGGGCGCCGGGTGCCAAGTCCTTCTCAGGGTCCAGAATCTCGCAGGGGAGCAGAGAGCGCGTGCGCGGGTTTGCACGCGGCGCAGCCACCCGCTTGCCACCCGCGACCGCCTTCCGGATCATAGGTAGTGTGTCCACTTCGCTCCCGAAGGAGACGAAGAACATGACGCACTGTGCGCTGGCGAACTCTGGAAGTCGGGACAGGTGGGAACCAGCGGCCGCGCTCCGGCGTCTAACCTCCTGAGCCGAGAGGTCGTCTCTGCGGGCCACTATTGCCCGGCGCAGTGCTGACTTGCGTTTCATACCTGTTTCGGGTTATTCTAACGATGGCAAGAGCGTCGTGTAAAGGCCTGCGGGGCGACAGCGCGGCCGGGAAATGGCATCTTATCAGAGGACACGCCGTCACCCGCGCCGTAGTTGAGGAAGGGGATGTCCCGTGCGGCCCGTGAGGACCCAGGCGGGGCGACAGGAGGTCGGAGACGAATGTCAGAGCGAAAAGGCCCTGGATCGCGCATAGCCCTTCTGTTGGCGCTTCTGGCGCTCGCCGTCGCAGTGCTGGTAGCAGGCTGTAAACGTACCAAGGGAGGCGGCGAGGAGACGGCCTCGGCCGGCGACGAGGCTGTGACGGCAGAAGGCGGCGAACCCGGCGAAGGTGTCGAAGTCGCCGCTGCGGACCAGGGCGGTGGTCGTGCGGCCCGACGTGGCGGAGGCGGCCGCGGCGGCCGTGGCGGGCGAGGCGGCCGCGGCGGCCGTGGTGGGCGCGGCGGTGTGGGCGCTCCGGGCGGAGCCGAGGAGGCCGCGGAGGCACCTGCGGAAGTCGCCGAGAAGGCTGAGGAAGCGTCGGAAGAGGCCGCCGAGCAGGCGAGGCCCTCGGCCGCCGAAGAGGCTGCTGGGGAGGCCGCCGAGGCCGGTGCCGAGCCGCCTGCTGAGGAGGCCGCCGGAGAGCCCGGAGAAGGAGAGACCCCCGAAACGGGCATCGCCGCGGTGGACATAGCGGCGAAGCTGCGCGACTTCGCGGCCATCTACGGTCCGACCACCCGAGTGGACGAGAAGGACTGGGACGGGCGAATTCTCCAGTGGGTCCTCGTGGCCTACGACGGCGACGACAGGCTGCTGACCCACATTCGAGGCAGGCAGATAAAGCTGCCGCTGGACATGGTGCAGAACGCCGACTATATGGAGACCCTGGAGGGGTACTTCCCGATCTATGTGGCCGCTGGTCGGCCGTCCGGCGAGGTCGTATCGAAGGAGACGATCACCGTGCCGCGGAGGGAACCTCGGAGCGTGAAGGAGCTCAGAGAACTGAAGAGGGAGAGGGGACGGGCCGCCGCGGCCGCTACCGCGGCCGCTGCCGAGGCCGCGGGCGAAGGCGAGACGGTGGCCGCCGGTGCTGGGCCGCCCGCCGGGCGCGGGGGCCGTGCAGGGCGCGGCGGCAGGAGAGGCCGAGGAGGCCGCTTCTAGCTCTCTGACGTCACCTTTGGTGTAGAGCATGGGCAGCGCGGCTGAAGCGCGCTGCCCGCTGTCTTTGGCCGTGCCGCAGATCGGCGGCAATCCCGTACGAGAGGGCCTCATTAGGTGCAGCGTGACGGTCATGTAAGCTCCCTGCAGAGTGCGCAGCACTTCGGATGGGGGGAATAAGACTACACGCACCCAGCGAGACCCGTTGGTCTGACTAGCCGCCGCGGCGGCATGTAACCGTTCGGGTATCCTTCTTCGCCTCGGGCCGCCCCACTTGAGCCGCCGGGGTGTGCTCGCGTGCTCGACGCAGCTCCTCCTCCGAGAGTTCACCTTGGTCGAGCTCGACATCGAAGGCCGCGGCGAATCCTTTGCGAAGCGCCTCCGCCACATCGGGGTACGGGATCTCCTTCTTCGCGGCGTCCCAGAGGCCGGTTGCCTTCGGGGGCCGTGCGGCGCGCAAGAACACGCGCTGCCAGTCTTCGCTCCGCAGACGGAGTGGCAGCGAGTTCTGCTGGAGGATGAAGCCGTTTCGCTGCACCTGTGCGCTGCCGACGAGCTTCGCGTCGCCGATCATCAGATCGCACCGTGCCTTGACTGCGAAACAGGCCGGGTCTCGGGCCATGGCCGGCGACCCGGTGCGTGCACTCCGCTCCACCAGCCGGGCGTCGAGCCCCAGGGAGCGCAAGGCGGCGATGACGCCGGCCGCCAGCGCGCGATACGAATCCATCACACCCGTCGTGCCCAGACGTCGAGCCGAGACGACCATGCTGAACGTCACTTCCTCCTCGGTGTGCAAGATGGCCCGGCCGCCGGTGGGCCGGCGGACAACATCAATTCCAAGACGCCGGCAGGCATCGAAGTCGACGCTGAGGTCGGCCGGCTGGAAGCGGCCGAGCGACACGGCCGGAGGTCGCCACGTGTAGGCGCGAAGGGTCGGCGGGACGTTGCCGGCGGCGTGGGCTTCGAGGATGGCACCGTCCACCGCCATGTTCTCCGCACCTGGGCGCGCTCCGGACTCGATGAAGCGCCATCGCTCGCCGGTCACGGCATCTGCTCCAAGGTCGCGAGGGCCTCATTCTCATCGCGACACAGCTCCGCGCCGCCGTTGACGATCTGCCGCTGGAGGTCAATGGCTTGGCCGTCGGTGAAATCGCGCCCCGCGATGGGCGGCTCGTCGATTAGGAGAACGCGGCGGCCGACACCGCGCGCCCGTACCGCCGCCTCGAGATTCCGCAGGTTGCCGCGTCCGAAAGGAATGCTCGTCACCAACACGACATCGGCGGAGCGCGCGAGGTCCGAGTTGCGCTGGTGCGCCTCATCGCCGATTGGCGAGAAGGGTGCCTCCTCAACCCGCGGCAGGTCGAGCGACTGGGCCTCGACTTGATCGCTGTCCGCGACGTTGACCACGCCCACCGACACCGCAAACCCGAGATGTCGCAGTCGGCGCATGGGACCCACGCCCGTGCCAGCACCGCAGATGAGATGGATCTTGGTCCGCCTTGTGGGCGGTGCGGCTATCGGCAGGCGGGAGAGAAGCGTCACGTACGGCCTACCGGTGGCCGGATGGCGTCGCACCTGGACGTCCGCCCCATAGGCCGCGCGGATGCGGCTCTCCGTGACAACCTCCTCCGGGGGCCCCTCTGCAATCACGCGTCCGCCTGCCAGTAACATCAACTGGTCGCAGTACTGGCTCGCGAGGTTCAGGTCGTGGAGGACGACGAGCGTCGCGAGCTCATGTTCTGCCGTGAGTCGGCGTGCGAGGTCGAGGATCTCGATCTGGTGGTTTATGTCGAGGTGTGCCGTCGGCTCGTCGAGGATCAATACGCTGGGCTGCTGAGCGAGCGCCCGCGCGATCATGCACCGCTGCCTTTCGCCTCCGGAGACTGCGGTGATTGGACGATCCGCAAGCGCGGTGGTGTGCGTCAAATCCATGGATTGCCACGCCACTTCGTAGTCGCGCGATCGCTCTATTCCGAACCGAGAGAGATGGGGGGCCCGGCCCATCAGGACGACATCCGCCACCGAGAAGTCGAACGCCACGGCGTTGTCTTGCGCGACCACCGCCACTCGTCGCGCGAGATCGCGCGCGCTCATGCGGTAGATATCGATGCCGTCGAGGAGTACCTCTCCGCCGACAGGAGGCAGCACTCGGCTGAGCGCGCGCACTAGGGTGGATTTCCCAGAGCCATTCGGCCCGACGATCCCGAGCGACCGACCGCGCGCCACGGTCAGGCTTACCTCGCGGATCACGGGCTCTCTGTCGTATCCGACCGTCACCGAGCGCGCTTCAAGCATCTGCGCCCCCTAAGCGGCACGCGGGCGAGTCTTCAAGAGGTAGAAGAAGAACGGTGCTCCGAGGACGGCCGTGAGCACGCCGACGGGGAACATCTCGCTGATTGCACGCGCCAGCGTGTCGGCCCACACCAGAAAGGAAGCCCCGATCAGGCCGGCCGTCGGCAGGAGCAGCCGGTGGTCGGGCCCGACCAGCTTTCGAGCGATGTGGGGGATGACCAGCCCCACGAATCCAATGATGCCGCTGACCGAAACCGCAGCCGCCGTGATGAGAGCTGCAAGCATGATCACCCTGGTCTTGAGCGTCTCGGTCTCGACTCCGAGATGCCGCGCCTGCTCTTCGCCAAGGGCGAGCAGGTTCAGGTCGCGGGCATAGGCGTAGAGAGCGATGCACCCGGCGGCTATCAACAGCGCGGCGACCGCCACGACTCGCCAGTCCAGTTGGCCGTAGAGGTTGCCCATGAGCCAGAAGACAACAGTCTGAAGATCCTGGCCGGCGAGGGTCATGAGTAAGGTCACCAGCGCCCACATGAAGGAACCGACAACGACTCCGGCCAGGATAAAGGCGTCGCGCTGTATGCGCAGCCGTGTGCGCGCGAGCCAGAGCACGAGCAGCATGGTGAGGGCGCCGGAGCCGAACGCAATGAGGCACTTTGCTGCGCCCCCGGCCACGTGGCCGAAGTGCAGCACCGTAGCCGCGCTTGCGCCGAGCGCCGCGCCGGCCGACACGCCGACCAGATAGGGATCCGCAAGCGGATTCATCAGCAGTCCCTGCAGCGATCCCCCGGCGACGGTCAGCGCGGTGCCGACCATGGCGCCGAGGGCCACGCGGGGAAGCCGCAAATGCCAGAAGATGTAGGCGAGCTGTGCGTCGTCGCCGAGCGGCCGCCCCGCCAGGTAGCTCCGGGCCGAATCGACGATGACCGCCAGCGGCACAGGCTCGGCCCCGATGTTGGCGGCGAGCAGAACGGTGGCCGCCAGAAACGTGCCGAGGCCCGCCACGAGCAGGCTCAGTCGCGCCGGCAGGGAGCGCCGCTGCGGATTCCCCGGCGCATTCATCTCACGTCCCCCTCCGCATCCTCGGCCTCTGCAACCTCGGCGACCTGCGGCCACATGACTTGAGCCGCGCTTCTCTCCTCCAGCGCGCGCACCTCCTCGCCCAGGCTCTCGTGGACCTGGGCCAGTCGCCAGCGGCTTTTTGCCTCCAACTTCCTCATATTCTCGGCCCGGTACTCTCGGGGCCGACGCAGCATCAAGAACATCTTGTCGGTCGCCTCGGCAACAGAGAAGTACTGGCGGACGATTCCCAACGCGGCGTTGAGCTCCGACAGCGCGGTCTGAAGGCTCTCCGGGCCCCTTCCCCGATCGTACTCCCGCAGGGCAACTCGGCCGAGCTCGTAGTGAGCGAAAGCATAGTTCGTGTCGATGTCAACGCCGGCCAAAGCGCGGTACCTGTTGGCAGGGCTGTCCTCCAGGGCTGCCAGTCGGCGGTAGGTCCGCACCGCCTCGTCATCTTGGCCGAGCTTCCGGTACGCGTCTGCCAGGCACAGGAGCGTCTTTGTGTGCTGAGGATAGAGGTCAAGCGCCTCACGATAGCACTGCACAGCCTTCTCTCTTTGCCCTATCTCTTCGTAGAGCCGACCGAGGCTCACTCGAGTGCCGTGGTTCGTCGGTTCCAGCTTCATCGCGCGTTTGATTGCGCGCTCGCCCTGCCCGACGAGCTCGTCACCCTCTTCATCGTCTCGAAAGCTCCCCACGATCCCGAGGACGAGTCCATACTTCTCCCACGCTTTCGCCCATCCCGGGTCATACTGGGTCGCCCTCTCGTAGTGCTTCACAGCGGCCTGCGCGTTCCCGGACATGAAACTATCGTCGCCCCTGTTGACTGCCTGCTGGGCTAGCGCGTTCCGCGCCGGAAGGTGGGCGCAGGCAAGAAGTACGAGTGCGACGGCCAGCACCGCCACGACCCGGCCCCCCATGGTGCCCGGCCACGGGAGGCTTCGAGCCTCCGCGGGGTCGGAAGGCAGAGGCTGCGCGTCGCTCCGCGCCCGACGCCGTCTCCCCCGAGGCTTCTCACCGGCTTCCGGGAGGGGCGAGACGCCCCGACCCAGGGACTGGTGAGCCAGCATTCCCGCCATCAGCCAGAACGTCACGCCAATCGCGCCGATGTACCAGTCGTACTCGAGGAAGCTGTGCACGAGGAAGGCGATGATCGTGCAGAGGCCGGCGATCGCGATCGCGCGGTCTCGGAAGTCCTTCGCGGCGCCGAGCGCTCGCCTTCCCGTGAACAACACGGCACCTAACAGCCAGAGGAACGTCAGTCCCCCGACGGCGCCGAGCTCTGCGAACATCTGGAGGTAGTTCTGATGTGCCGCCTCGACATAGCCTGTGATCGCGTACTTGGGGTAGATGTACTTGAAGCCGGAGGGACCTACCCCGACCCAGGGATGCGCGGCGGCTACCCGCGTCGTTCCTTTCCAGGTGAGGATGCGGAACGCGTTGGATGCCTGCTGGGCCCCCAAGGCCGAAGTGAAGCGCGACCGAATCGGCTCCATCTGCCAGGCTGCCAGCCCCACCGCGAGTGCTGCCAAGACCGCAGCCATCGATGCCCATCGCAAGACGCGACGCCCCCGTGCGCTCTGCCACGCCGTCAGCACGAAGTAGAAGGCCATCGCGACGATGAAAGCAAGCATCGCACCCTTCGAATATGTAGGCAAAATGGCAAGCGCGAGTAGTATTGCGCAGAATTCCCACAGTAGCCACCGCCACAACGCGGTCGCGGCCAGGGTCAGGCTGAACGCGAGCGGGAAGACCATGGCCAGGAAGCCACCCAGTGGGTTCGGATTGAAGAAAGTGCTGAATATCTGCCAGCTCGGGTTATCGAGCTGGCGGAAAACCTCCACTTTCTCTCTCAAGCCGTAGAGCGCCACGACGATCGCGGCGGAGAGAACGAGGGCGACGAGCAGCCACCGTACGGGGTCGGAGTCCTCGCGGCTGGCCACGATGAGGGCGCAGGTTGCGCCGATCGCGACAACCGTGAACAGCGCCAAAGCGACGCCGGCCTCGCCCGGAATCGGAATGAGCACCGTGAAGACGGCCGAGCAGCCGAAGCACGCCGCGACGAGATTGGCGGGAGTGGCCGGCAGCAGCGACCGATTCGCCACAAGCCAGAACAGCAGCACGCCCACCGTCAATCGCGCAAGCTCGAGCAGGCTTGCGTGGTGGCTCACGGAGAAAATCGCGCTCACCGCGGAGATGACGAGAAGCAGAGCCGCGGGGAGGTTGATGGCACTCGGGAGCACAGCCGGACCCCGGCCCTGCAGCCAACGACCGACCAGGGCGGCCAACACCGCGATCCCGATGAACGATGCCACGAATGCCTGCCCGACCGAGGCGGAGAGCGTCCCCGCAGAATGTGTCTCCGGAATGGCGACCCCACCCCACAGAATGGGTGCATAGAAGACCGCGATCAGCAGTGCGACGTCGTGCACGACGGCCGCTCCGAGGAGGCTCTGAGCTGGTTGATTCGAACGGCTCATCTGTGTCGTCTCCGCGGACGTCGCAGCAGGTCGCGCACGCGGTTGCCCAAGGTCTGCACCATCACGAGCGCTCCTCGCACCCAGATGCCGAAGCCCGGCAACCATCGCAGCACAAGGGGCCACCGGGCCGCGTAGTGCTTCCGGTAGAAGCGCGCCATGCTGCGGTGAAACGCGAGCACCATGGCTGCGGGTCGCTGGTCGCTGCCGCCGCCGATCCGGTGCACAATCACTGCTTCGGGCAAGTAGTAGATCCGCCAACCGGCTTGGTACGCCCGGAGGCACCAGTCCATATCCTCGGCGTACATGAAGAATCCTTCGTCGAACCCGCCGACTTCGTGCCACGTGTCCCGTCTGATGCAGATCGCGGCCCCCGAGACCCAGTCTACCTCGCGAACAGCGTTATGATCCCAGTCGGCCATCAAGTAGCCGCGCGTGAAGCGGTTCCCCGGCGCGAGGCGCCCAAGGACCGTGTTGCGGAAGATAGCCGCCATCGGCCTCGGAAAGCGCCGACACGAGAATTGGAGCGTCCCGTCGCGGTTGAGCAGGCGAGGGCCCACAGCCCCGGCCTTCGGGTGCGAGTCGAGGAATGCCACCATCTTGTCGAGCGCACCCGCGTATACAACGGTGTCTGGGTTGAGCATGAGCAGGTGTCGCCCCGCAGCCTCGCCGGCCGCCCGATTGTAGCCCCGAGCGAAGCCGAGGTTCTCGCTGCTCCGCAGGAGCGCGACGCCCGGGAAGCGGCTGCGCACCATCTCCGCGCTGCCGTCCCGGGACGCGTTGTCCAGCACGACCACTTCCAGGGCGAGCGATGGCTCAGTGTCGAGAACCGAGGTCAGAGCTTGCTCGAGGTCTGTGCGTGTGTTCCAGTTGACGATGCAGACGGAGAGATCCGGAGGTGGCATGAGCGCGGGACCGGCTCCGCTATTCAGCCTTTGGCTGCCAGCCGGGAGCTGGGGGCTCTGCTTCATCCACGAGCATGATCGGGATGTCGTTCTCGATGCGGTAACGCCGGCCGCACTTCACGCAGATGAGGCGGTCTCCTTCGAGCTCGACTCGGACTTTGCAGTTCGGACATGCCAGTATCTCAAGCAGTGCAGGATCCAGCGTCATCGAGATGTGCCTCCTGTGTTTGCCTCCACCAAAGAGCAGCCGCCGGCGGCGGCCGCCGAAGCGTCCGCGTCTCGGTCGTCGCCAGCACGCGAGAAAGCAGGCGCTCTATACGGTCACTTGCTGGCGCAGCCCCACAGTGGCGAAACGGCCGGCGACAATGCCGGTCAAGGCACCGGCTATCAGCGCCCACGGCGCATTCTTGAAGCCCACAGCCACGAGGAGGCCGATCACCAGTCCCAGGAAAGGGCCTTTGCGCAACCGGACGAGAATGGCACCGAGCCCCAGCCCAAGCACAACGCCCGAAGCGAGGCCGTACTTGATGGCTACCATCAGACTCGGACCTCGGCCAAGCCTCAGGAAGTAGAGAAAGAGCACCATCTCGCCAGTCACAGCATACTGAATGAGGGCGATGATCATGCTGATAACCACCCCAGCGAGCAGGCAGCGGACAAGTCGTGTGTTCTCGGAGATCTCGCTGGTCGGCTCTGACTTCCCCATGCCTGCCCTACGCTGTGCCAGCGGGTCGCCGCCCCCGGGCATTGCGGAGCCCGGCTCAGGGCGCTTCTGCGGCCGGAAGATGGACTGGTCGTCGCCGATGTACTGCGAGATATCGACCGAGGTTTGCGTGGCATTATCCGACAAGCCGTGGCTGGGCTGGCCGGGTCCCCCAGACGTTTGCTGGGGCGAAGGTTGTGCGCCCCCAAGAGGTCGCAGCCGATGCTCGGGCTCCTCCTGCTCTGGCGGCTCTGATGCGGCCGGCGGTTCCTCCTCCGCGGGAGCCTGCGCGAAATCCTCCTCTACCAGGTCGACGCCTTCTTCTTCGCGCACCGCTGGCGGCTCTGCTGCGGTCCCAGCGGAGTCATCGCCCGAATTATCCTGCCTGACTTCTTCGGCCGCCTTGCGCGAGATCGTCGCTCCCGCCGGCAACATCGGCCGTTTGCACCACTCGCAGATATCGGTGGTGCTGCTTTCCATGCCACATCGTCGGCACAGCATTGGCTACAACGCTCCTCTCGACCGTCCAGCACCTCCGTTGGGGGCGCATAGAAGCGGACGATATCCCCCGCGCAGACTCTCCGCTCCTCTCATTATGCCCCCCCGAGGGCGGCTTGTCCAGGGGTAGGCCCCGCTCCGCACGGGCATTCAGGCCGCCACATCCCCTTCGGCATCACCCTGCCGGCCTGCGGCCCGAGACGCCGCCAAGCACCTCCCCCAGCGCCCTCACGAACCGCTCGCTCTGCTCCTCGGTCCCCGTCGTCACGCGAAGGTGCGTCGGCGCCCCGAAGATATCCCCCGTCCGCACGATCACCCCCCGCCGCAGCAGCTCCGTGAACACCGGCCGGCAGTCTCGCCCCACATCCACCCACACGAAGTTCGCCTGGCTCGGCGTGTACCCCAACCCAAGCCGCTCGAATTCCCCGTACAGATACTCCTTCGCCTTCCGGTTGAGCGCCCGCGTCCGCTCCACCTGCTCCCCGTCCTCCAGGCTCGCAAGCGCCGCCGCCTGCGCCACACTGCTCACGTTGAACGGCTCCCTCACCCGCGCCAGCGCATCCGCCAGCTCCACCGTCGTCGCACCATACCCTACCCGCAGCCCCGCCAGCGCGTAGATCTTCGAGAACGTCCGCAGCACGATCGCCGCCCGCCCCTCTCTCACCAGCGCCAAGCTGTCCGGGTACTCGCCGTCGTCTACATACTCGTAGTACGCCTCATCCATCACCAGAATCGCGCGCTCGGGCAGCGCCCCAGCCAGCACACCCAGCTCGTCCTTCGTCACGATCGTCCCCGTCGGGTTGTTGGGGCTCCCGACGAACACCACCTTCGTCCGCTCGGACACCCGCGCGGCCATCGCCGCGATGTCGTAGCGAAAGCCGTCCATCGGCACGTAGACGGGCGTGCCATCCATGAGCTTCGCGGTGAACTCATATTGGCTGAATGGCCCGGTGCACATCATGATCTCGTCGCCCGGAGAGACGAACGCAAGTCCGATGTTGTGGATGAGCTCATCGCTCCCGTGCCCGATCAGCACCTGCTCGGGCTCGACTCCAAGCTTCTTGGCAAGCGCCCTCCTGAGATGATAGCAATCGTTGTCCGGGTACAGCCGCACCTCCTCCGCCGCCCGCCGAATCGCATCCACCGCCCTCCGCGACGGACCCAGCGGGTTCTCGTTCGACGCGAGCTTGATGATGTCGGTCAGCCCGTACTCCCGCTGCACCTCCTCGATCGGCCTCCCCGGACTATAGGGCGTCAGTTGGTCCACACAGGGGCGGGTCAATCTTGGCTCACTCATTCGCCCTTCTCCTCGATGTCCTCGTTGTCGGCCACCGGCTTCACCCGGAGCTGCTTCGTCTCCGCGTATTCCGCCGCAGCCTCGATGCAGCGCTTCTGATTTCGCGGGATCTCCGGCGAGCGCATCAGCCGCCTCACGCTCGCGCTGCTGACCTGGGTTACATCGTCCCAAAGCCCGAGTGGCTCCAGGATTCCCCGCAGCCGCTCCGCGTCCCAGGTCGTCACCCGCTTGTACGAACGGCGTTCTGCCACATAGCCACCACCCTCGACGCGCTCCGTCTGACACCGATCGAGGTAGTCCTCGATGCTGCTGCGCAGCTCGGCCCGCCGATCCGCCGCACTCTTCTCCTCCCGCTCAAGCTCCGCGTACTCTCGCAGCAGAGCCGCGATGTCCACGTCCAGATCATCGGGCACCGCCGGCGCGCGGAAGAGCGGACAGTGGGCCCGGTACATACACCAGTCACAGTGGCGACCCGGGTTGACATCGAAGTCCTCTAGCTCTATGCGCACGATCACGTCCTGTATCTCTTCTTGCTTCGCGGCGAGGAACTCCTCGCTTTGCGTGAGCTGCATCTCGTAGTCGTGCAGCAAGTAGAGCAGTGTCGTAGTCACTTCCCGACCGGGATAGAGTCGGTCGGCCGCCATCCGGTAGATGGCGAGCTGCGCGTCGTTCTCGACGTCCTTCTGCGGAGGCATTCTGCGACTCGTCTTGTAGTCGATTATTTCCAGTCGCTTATCCGGCAGGACGTCGACGCGGTCGATGCGACCGGTGAGCGTATGTCCATCCCCGAATGGTATCGTAAAGAACTGCTCCGTGGCCGCCGTTGCCCGGCCCTCCTCGGGTACGGCGTGTCCCTCGTAGTGCCGCCTCAGCATCTGCACGCCGTCCTCGAAGTATGGCTGCCGGTCCTGCCCCGCAACCTCCTCTTCCCGTGCGCGCCACGCCCGCACGAACGCTTCGATCACCTGCTCCAGGTCGGGGCGCCGCAGATGGCGCGGATCGTACATGAAGTTCAATGCCTCGTGTACCGACGCGCCGAAGTGTAGCGCCGCGGGTGTGGGAACCGCGATCCGGTCCACGTATTGAAGCTTATACTGCTGGGGGCAGGTTTGATATCTCGCAAATCGCGAGTAGCTAATCCGCATCGCCTGCACCCTCCGATGGAGGTTCGGACTGCTCTGCCTCTCCGACGTATAGGGCGCGCTTGAGCAAGAAGTGGCGCTCCGTCCACTGCCTTCCTTGCTCCCGTGCGGCCCTGATCTGGCTGAGGAACATATTGACCTTCGCGTCCAGATCCTCGGCATGGTGGAGTGCGATGGCTTCGGCGGTCATCGGGAGCTTGGGTGAGCCGAAATCGGCGGTTCCGTGGTGGCTGAGGATCATATGGCTTAGGCGCAGCTTCAACTCCTCGGGAAACCCCTCGATTCGGTCGGCGCGGGAGCGCACCATCCGCTCTCCCAGAGCGAGATGGCCGAGCAGCTGGCCAGCGTCGCTGTAATCGAAGGCTGTCTGCCAGGTGAGCTCCTCCGTCTTCCCGACATCGTGGAGTATCGCCCCCGTCAGCAGCAGATCGCGGTCGAGATCGGGGAACATCTCAGCGACTTTCGTGCACAGTTCGACGACCTCCGCCGTATGTTCGCACAGTCCGCCGACGTACGCGTGGTGGAGCGTCTTCGCTCCCGGTGCTGTGCGAAAGCGCTCGCGGAATGCGTCGTCCCGGAAG
>Ga0180437_10008302_pt1 | contig 13228 bp, 5 predicted proteins | sample SS_ome_4_FD_132410 | JGI IMG/M metagenome (GOLD analysis project Ga0180437, IMG submission 132410) | Hypersaline lake sediment archaeal communities from the Salton Sea, California, USA - SS_3_D_1 metaG | ecosystem: Environmental > Aquatic > Non-marine Saline and Alkaline > Hypersaline > Sediment...
GTGCTTTCGTAGTTGTTCGCTCTCAATTTCTCATCTTTCATATATGGCATACCCATCCTCCAGTTACCTTACAACCGGCAATAAACCGGTCACCGGTAGCTTTAAATAGGCTGGGCATAAACCCTGCAAAGCATACATATAAAAAACTTATAATTATACTTGCACAGGAATAAACCAGCCTATTGTTAAAGACTTGTTGCCGCTTACTTAAAAGCTTGTGCTACATACATAAAAAGGGCATAGTACATCCGACACTATGCCTGCTGTATTAACCGTCCTTCTTCTTTTCCAGCTTTCGCTTCACTGACAATATCAGCTTCTCGTAAGGCTCTAATTCGCTCTTAGCCATAATTAACCGGGATTCAATTCGAACAGCTATTATTAAGAATACCGCACAGGCCCTGCAAATCATGCTTTTACAAGGTGGGGTTGCGGTTAAAAGAAATCGCCCGGTAAACCGGGGCGATTTTATCGTAAAACCACAAGCTGTGTTTCTGTCGTTGGCTGTGGAGAGGGGCAACCGCAAAGTCAGCGGCTAATCGCCAAGGATTAGTAATAGGTCTTTCCCTGTTTTCAAGCTGACATGAGAGCTTTCTTGTAAAACAGAAGATAGCTGTTTGTAAGCACCTGAAGATGTCGCTACCACAACAACCTTATCAATCCCGGCATCCAGACACTTTTGTACATTGGCCGCCGCATCAGACTTGCCCGTTTCAATCTCAAAGGCTATCCGTTTGCCATTCTTGACGGCCAGGATGTCAACGGTCTTGCCACCGCCGAGCGGTGCTTCTTCGGTCACATCGTAACCATGCTTTGTGAGGTGGTCGGCCAGCAGCTTGCACCAATACCTATGCTCTGCTCCGCCATGCCTGTCTGATTGGCTTGTGTTTATTCCTAATTCTTTTCTTCCTTTTTCTGTCAATATCAATATTTTAATCCTTCCGGAGGGAAGAGAAACAAAAGAGGAAGAAATAAAAGAAGAAACAAGTAAGGAATTCTGAATAAAATTACCAAGACGAGAAGAAAAACAAAGGCGGTCATAACGTTCTGTAATTGTTGATGTGGGATACAGCCAAATATCCTCCAACAATTTTCTTTGCTGCGTTGTCAGCTTAATTGTGCACTCTTTATTTTCACCCTTATTTTTCCCTTCCTTTTCTAATTTACCTTTATGCGGAACAGCCCGCTTAGCGGTGTCTTGGGTCCTGAAAAGGCCGGAATTGCCCGGAATAACCGGAATCCGGGCGGAACAGCCTTTTTGGCTGTAAAGCTTTTGGGCAAAGGATTGTTTTTGCTTCAACAAGTCATCTGTCACAGAACCCTTTTCCACTTTAACCAGCGGGATTTTCACCAGGAACGGAAAGAACCACCTGCCCTGTAGCTTTACCGTAGCCCATCCAACCTCCAGCCTTCCCAGGTAGCCGGTCTGCTCCTTGTCCAGCAGCAGGCAATCCTGCATCATGGCCAGATCGCCGCGGTGCTTCAGGTTGAAGGCGAATGTTGTATAAGTGTTTCCGAGAGCGGGTTTGGATATCAGGCTGGGATGCTGGTCCAGGCATATGATCGATTCCCCCAGTTCCCTGATCTCCCGAAGCAAAACATCGGTAACGGTTTCCTCGCCGGTAGCTTCCTGCTTTTTGCGAAGCAGGACATGGTGGGCCTCTTCGATGATGATTGCGTGCTTGAATTTCTCGCGGGTTTTCTCGGCAAGCCTGTAATGATGTATCCATAAAAGCAGTGATTCGATAAGGAAGGTTTTGTCAGCGTTGGTCAGGGCATCGAGTTCCAGAACAGCCTGCTTTTCAAGAAGCATCTCGATATCTACAGCAGGCCCGCTGTTGAGGACATTCCCCACCTCGCCGAAGCACAGTGTCTCCACAGCTCGCAAGGCCGACTCCATCCAGCCCCTTTCTCTGCCTTTTGGCCCGTATTTGAGCAGCCAGTTTTTCACAGAGGCCATAGTCGGATAGCCTTTGGCTTTGCCGGAATAAAGGCCGTGTTCGGCGTATAATGAGTCAATGGCCCGTAAAAGCAATACCGAAACACCTTCTCCCAGGAAATAGGCGTGACACATGATTTCGATTAGCTTCTTGAGCCATATCTTAGGCGGTGTTCTGGGCGGCGGTATCAGCGGGTTGAACCTGAAGGGAACGATATCCCTGCCCACAGTGAAAACGAGCAAATCCTTAAACTCCGGGCTACTTAGAATATCACGGTAGTTACGCTTCCAGTCGAATACAAGGAACGGCTTGGCCTTTTGAGCCAGCCCTTTAAGGATCAGGAAAGCAAGGTTGGTTTTGCCCGAGCCTGACCTGCCGAATATGCCTATATGCTGGATAAATTCCTGCTCTTGAAGGCCGAAACCGTAATAGCTGTTGCTGCCGTAATATATGCTGCCAGCGTGATATTCGCCTTCGGCCAGTGCCTGCGGCGGCGGTTTGAGCAGCACCTGCTCGGACTGGTATGTTTCGCCCAACTGACGGGCCAGCTGCACGCGAAGAACCTTTTCGATAGTCTTTTGCAAAGGCGGGTCTGCTACGAGGTATTCCTGCCAGAGCATATCGATTTGTTTTCCGAGGACAGGCCTTAGCTTGTAAAACACGTCCTCGATCTTCATGGCTGCTCCAGCCTCCGCTTGGCGGCCAGCAGTTCCTTCAGCTCGTCCACAAATTTACGCCGCTCCTTGGCAAGGTTCACGCCGTTTTCCCAGTATTTCAGCTGCTCTGACCTGCATTCCTTGGCCCTGCTGGTAAGGCTTTTGTGGAAGCTGTGCCGGAGGAATTCGACTTCCGGGTAAAAGCCGGTGCTCCAGGGTTCCTGAAGCTGGTTCAAGTGACGCTTGACTTCCTCGGTCTCCCTGTCTATCTGCTCAAGGAAACGGAAATTGAGCTTCTTGCGGTTCTCCAGGGCCGCATCTATCTCGTCAATAGCTTCGTGTAGGTTTTCGATTCGTTCATCGAGTATGCTAAGCGGACCGCCTGGCTTATCAGCAGGAGGGACATCTTTGCTGTTTTTCATTCATCCCCTCCCCAGCTGTTCTCAAGTTCAACCCAGTCTATCCCTCCTGTATCCGAAGCTACGCGTCCATCCTTCACTGCCTTGTCAGCGGGCAGTACGATGATACGGGGTTCTTCTGTTGCAAAGCCTACTACCAGATAACATCGTTCACACCATCCTTCGGTTTTCCTTAAATGGAACCGGATCAATTTCTTTTCCTGAGTGCTAAAATGCTTTATTGGCGACCGGGTCGTAAACAATACCCAGCGGTATGCTTCCCAACCCATGCTCATGCTTTTCAATACGTGCGGGTTATCTTGTTCACTCACCTGGTGGCCCCGGTGCCGCAGATATCCGTACCAGCTGCAAGACAGGAGCTTGAGCAATTCATTTTTACCCATGAGAGCCGGTTTGCGGGATGGTTAAAATGGCTTGTGAACACAGGCTGCGAGTTATGCGGGTAAGGAGATGAAATTACCATAACTCATAGTTTTCCGGCCATTCACCGTCATAACTTGAGAATATAGCTGCATCCAAAACACAAGGTAGGACATCAGATTCCAAGCACCATTTTTGGATTCCATCCATTAATAGCCGGTAATAGTTTTCGTCAGATAAACCTGATGTCGATAATTTGAAGGGAAATCCATTCTTGTTTAACCACTTGATAATTCTACTATCAATAGGAATTTCGTATCGCGTCAATCCCAGGGCCTGCCAAAGGTTTCTGGACTGCTTTGGGCCAATGCCCTTAAGGTTCTGAGCAATTGAACACGCTTGTCTTTCAAGATTTATATTCTTCGATTTGGGTTTTTCTTTTCTTATCTCAAGCAGTTTTGCAGCTATTCGCAAGATGTCATTCCAGCCTCCGCTTTCCAGCAAATTGAGATTCGATACGATCTCATCACTAATTTTATTTGTTCTGCGGATTCCCCCAAACCTGGTCAATATCTTGTACGAGTCCTCTTGCAGGGTAGTGGATTTTTTACAATACTGGTAACCTAATGGAAAGGGATTAGTAACCAAAAGTTTGGATATCTTACTATTTGGACCTGATCTTTGTTGGGTTGTTAAAAGGCAAGCAAGCATCCATTTCCAAAATTCTTCCTTTGAAAACTTCGGGATTTCATCAGACAGATTCCTCTTGATTCTGTTTTTTACAAAATTATTGTTCTGATGTCCATGTACAAAATCTCTCAGCAATGAAATGTCTTTATCCTTGATTATCCATTGAAATTCCATGTGAAATATTATAGTGCAAACGGACACAATTTCAATAAATGACTCGTGGACACCGATATTTATCCGCATTACAGGTTGACCTTTAATAACCGGCTGTTTCCCCTGATCCTCGCCCGTTCGGATTTTACGAGCCTGGTGCTTATAAGCCGGTTCAAATACTCGGCAAATGTCCTTGATGAGATTGGCTTCCTTGTCAACTGTTCGCACTGGTCAAGATATTCATGCCACAGGTCGCCAGAAAGCATGGAATCCTTCTGCCTGATGATGCTGTATAGCAGGCGGTGATCTTTTGTGAGCCTGCTCAGGATTCCTGTCAGCCGGGCTTCCCTGTCCTTTTCAAGCTGTTCCAGCAGGTTTTCTGTGGAGATTTTGCTTTTACCTTGCTGCTGTGCTGCTAAGGCAGCGTTTTTAAGCATCTTTATTGCACACCTGGCATCACCGTTGGCATAGGCTGTGATGGTTTCAATATCCTTTGATGTCCAGCTTCCCTGTCTAAGGGCTGTCTCAGCCCTGAATCTAAGGATTTCCATAAGAACCTCGGTGCTGTATGCTTCGAAGTCCACAAGCGTTGGTGACAGGCGGGAAAGCACCCTCTGGTCAAGATTGAGCGATGAAAGCGGCGAATTGGCAATGCAGATTACGCCCGCATTAAGGATGCATTCGAGATTGTACAGAATAGTCGAAAGCTCGCCCGGCTTCGCCTGCTCAGCTTCGTCGAGTACGATTACAAAGGGCCGGTCCTTAAGGAAACGTCGCAGCTTTTCGATCCGGTAGCCTACCCGGTGCTCCTCGGCACGAAGCACCTGGAACTTTTCGATTATCTCGTCCAGGACTTCGTACAGTGTCCTTTTGCACCAGCAGTTTATCCAAACACTCTTGGTATTCGTTTTCTCGCTGAATTCGTTAAGGGCTTTTCTTACCACTGTGGTTTTTCCGCTTCCCGGCGGGCCGTAAACCCAGGTATGAATGGCTCTGTCACCTGTCAGGGCAGGAGCAAGATGGTGTTGTATCTGGCGTGATTGTTCCTCTCTGTCCTGCATCCTTCCCGGAATCGTGTCCTCTTCGAATAACTCCGGATTCGTGATGATCGCTTCCTTCACATAATCGCCTCCAGCCAAATGTGGGGAAAGTGGGGAATATTATTTTTGTCCCAACATTTAAATATTTTACGGCTGTGAAACAGTAACCTTTTTAAAGGTTGTGGTTGTGGTAGCTGTTTTGCTGCCTGTAGAACAATTTTCAGGAGGGTTTATGTATCTCATGGGGACAGGTTGCAAGTTATGCGGGTAACTCACTTGATAACATAGTGCTTCGCTAACGATATTCCATAAATATATAAGACACCGCCTACAAAATAAATAAAGCATACTTTGGGGGATCGATGATTTATCTAAATTTTATCGCTATAGTAGAGAAATGCCTTGCTAAAAAGGCGGTTAGAACGGGCATTCTATTCTTTCTTGTTATTTTTTTTATAAGCATAAGCTTTGTTTTAGCTGCACCCGGTAATATACGCTTTGTTTATCCGACCCCGGATGATGGAGAAATGCAAGTAGCAACAAATGTTGAGATAAATGTTTCAATTGCTACTGATGATTTGCAGGAAGTGATTTATAATTGGAATGGGACTAATTACACTTTGTTCAATGATTCTTTAGTTCTGATGATGAATTTTGATAATCGATCTTCTCTGGGTGAGAACGACACTCATGTTGTTGATGTTTCTAATGGGGGGAACAACGGGACAATAATAAATGCTGTTTGGACAAGCTCTGGAAAATATGATGGGGGGATGAGTTTTGATGGGGATGGGGATTATGTTAATCTTGGGGATGTTGGGGGGGTGGAGAACTTGGAGGGTTTAACTATTTCATTTTGGGCAAAGAGTACAGAAGATGCAAATACTGTCATTAGTGACACGTTTATTACAAAGACCGGAGGCGGGGCAGATACGTTTAATCTTTATTGGAGCCAGCCTGATTATATTGTTTTTGATTTATCTAATAGCAGCGATGATACGGGATACACAAGTGTGTCTACTACAAGCAAAGTTACTGATTTTACAAATTGGCATCATGTTGTTGGAGTTTATAATGGGACAGATATGATGATTTATGTAAATGGAGTTTTGGCTTCAACCCCTGTTGCTAAGACTGGGGTGACTCAGGATTCAGGTCAGGATTTGATAATTGGGGATAGTGCTACGGGTTCGTCTTTCAACGGAACAATCGACGACGTGATGATATTTAACAGAAGTTTGACAGCTGATGAGATTAATCAATTATATATGTCGAACTTGTACAAATATAATCAATCACAATGGTATTTGTATGTGAATCAAACTTTGAATTCAACTGATGGATTAGCTAATGGGGATTATACTTATCAGGCGTTTGCTTCTGATTCAACTGGAGAGAATTCAACTGAGCAGAGGACAATTACAATCAACACAGCTATGGATACTGCTCCAACTTCCTCGTTGGTATCTCCGAATGACAATGCTGAGTATGATTTGGGAGTTATCACATTTAACTGTTCAGCAACTGATGATTACAACTTAGAAAATGTTACTTTGTATGTTTGGAATTCTTCTAATGCTTTGATTGAGACTAATTCTTCTAACCTGACAGGCACAAGCAATTCAACAACATTCAGTTATAATTTTACAAGTTACGATAATTATACCTGGAACTGTCTTGTATATGACAATTCTTCAAATTTGGATTGGGATACAAATAGGACATTAAAATTTTTGCCTGACACAACAAATCCCTTGATTACAATAATTTCTCCGTCCGGGAATTATTCCTCTTCAGCAGTCAATTTTAACGTTTCTTCGAATGAAGCGTTAGATTCTTGCTTATACAGTTTAGATGACTGGGCTACGAATGTGACAATGGCAGAATTTAATTCAACTTATTTCTACAACATCACAACAGTCTCAGACGGAAGCTATACAGTAAGATATTCCTGCAATGATACAGCCGGAAATATAAACAGCAGCGAGAGTTTTGGTTTTGTTGTTGATTCAGTGCATCCCGTGTTTTCCGGTTATCATGATAATTCCGGAATCGAAACAGGACAGACAGCATTGTTTAATGTCAGTGTACAGAATACAAACGGAACCGTTTTGCTTGAAGTAAATGGGGCAAATTATACCGCAACTAACTTAACATCAGATGTTTATAATGTCTCTGTTCCTGGTTTAGCAATTGGAGATTATACTTATTACTGGCATTCTTATGGAAACGGGACTTTAAACAACTTTAATTCTTCGTCATCTTTGAGTTTTAGCATTTCTGCTGTCTGCGGAGATGGCGTGATTTCAACAGGAGAACAATGCGACGATAATAACACAAACAATGGAGATGGATGCAATGCTTCATGCCAGATTGAAAGCGGATACTGGTGCATGCTTGAGCCAAGCAATTGTTCTGCATTAAACTGGACAGCACCTATCGGAATTCCATATCCTGATTTTGGAATCGGTGAGAATGTTGATATGTATTCAGGACAAACATATAATTTTACAGATGGCCGAGGGGAGATAGAATATCCTACGAGTTCTTCATCTGGACAAGCTTATACTCATTATATCGATAATGCTGATCCTTCATGCTCAGATAGTAATGATTATGGAAATGAAAGTGTGCCCCGATGTACTATTCCGTCGGGTTTAGCAGAAGGGAGTGTTGTTGAGATTCATAATACTATTGGGGGAAGCACTACATTATATATAACTTCTGATGGTTCGAGAGAGAAGCCGGTGTTTGTAAGAGGAGTATCATTAAATTCTACTGATGTAATTCATTCAATTGTTATTAAGGGGAATTATACAATTTGGGAGAATTTGAAAATTAAGGGAAGTTTGGGGATAAGACCTCATTCCGGAAGCCATTCAGAGTATGTTTCCTTTAGGAGCAGTGAAAGTTATAATGAAGGTGTTGTTGATTCTGCAGCAGGGGTAGGTGTTTATGGCGAGGCGGGAAATGTTTTTCATAATGTTGTTATTTACAATAACAGTATCCATCATGGAGGAAATTATTCACAGACAGAAGTAGAAAATGATGTGCATGGTGTTAGTGCGGGAGCTTATTCTTATAATATTTGGGTTGTTGATAATGAGATTGGTTATATGGGTGGAGATTCTTTCCAGTGTGGGCATGGAGCGGATTATACAAATCATCATGATTATATCGGAAGGAATGATATGCATGATAATGGAGAAAATGCTGTTGATATAAAGTCTTCCGAATACGTAGTTGTTTCGCAGAACAAGATGTATAACATGTATGGTTATTCTCCAGGCTCTGATGGGACTATAGTTGTGACTCATTATAGCGGTAGTTCGATAATGTCCCGGAATGTGACAATAATGTTCAATGAAATTTTTAATGCGTCTGATCAAGGGAATTCAGTTAGTGGCGGGGCTAAGGATGTTTATATTATTGGGAATGTGATTCATGATATACACAATGAAGAACATACTGCACGTGCCTTAAGCTCATGGAGCAATGGGAATAACAATCAGTATATTATCGGGAATACTGTTTATAATGTTGATAATGCATTAGATTATTCTGGAGCTGCAAACAATGGAAAACTTGACATAAAAAATAATATCTTTGGCAAGCTGTATTCATATGATGATGGTAGTCATATTGCGATTGGTGATAGTTCTTATAAAAGTACCGTGAACATGAGCAATAATCTATTTGAAGAGACTATGAAGAGTAATATTGCTTGTGTTGACTGTGTAGATGGAAGCGACCCTCAATTTGCCGATGCCTCAAATAATAATTTCACATTAAATTCAACAAGCCCGGCAATAGACAATGGAACATTATCAGATGTCTATCAAACTTTCTACGACCTCTATGGCCTGAACATATCAGTGGATTATAACAATGTCACGAGGCCCCAGGACGGCGACAACAACGGCACCGCTGAATGGGATATAGGTGCATTTGAATATGTGCCGAGCGGGGTGGATAATGCTCCGACGGTGGCTTTAGACCGGCCAGAAAACAATTACGTAAATGACTCACATGAATATGTAAACATTACGTTCAATGCTTCTGTAACAGATGACAATGGCTTGGTGAATTGCAGCTTATGGCACAATGCAACAGGAACATGGCATTTGAACCAGAGCGAGGATGTGACAGGAACAGCCAATTCTACCTCGTTTAACCTGAACCTGAGCAATGTTACCTTTATCTGGAACATTGAATGCTATGATAATGCCAGCCAGAATGGCTGGGGCGATAGTAACAGGACGGTAATTCTGAATTGGACATCAGTTCCAGACATGACATACCCCCTTTTCAGCGACTATAACGGAACTGCGAACAACACCGTATTCTCCCCTGGAGCAAGCTATGAATTCAACGCCACGGTCTTGAATACGAACGGCACCGCCGGGATCGAGTTTAACGGGGTAAATTACACAGCGAGCAATTCTTCAAACGTGTTTGCCGTTACAATCGGCGATTTGCCTGCCGGAATTTATGATTATTACTGGTGGGCCTATGGTAACGGAACAGATAATAATTTTAACTCATCAGAAGCATTTAGCTATACTGTTGCTCAGAATACAACTTCCTTAACATTATCTGGAACAACTCCAATTACTTATGGAACAGCTGGAGATTATGAAGGAACAGGATGTCCGGCACAATTAACATGCAATTTATATAGAGACGGCGTTGAGGTTTCAAATCCGGATAATTCTGCCCTCGCAGCAGGTATTTACGACTATGAATACAATACAACAGGAAACACGAATTACACTTCTGACTCTAAAACAGCTGCTTTGACTGTTAACCAGGCCATTCCTCATGGCAGCCTGACAAACAGCGAATCATGGACCGTGGATTACGGCACCGAAGCCACCATAGGATTGTCGGAATCAAATCCAGGCGACGGAGACGTGACATATGTTGTTTACCGCAACGGCGAGAGCAGAGGAACAGGGGAAACAATCACTCTTGGGGCAGGAACTTATAATTATATTCTGAATACTACTGGAGGGACAAACTACACGGCCAACGCAAGCATGGATTCGGAAACATTAACAGTCAATCAAATCGCCTCATCCATTAGCCTGACTTTAAACAACTCTGAAAGCAATATAACGATAACACAGGGTGATTCAATTGACCTGAACTGTTCGACCATTGCAGGAGACGCGTCCGCGAACCTGCTTTTATACAGGCATGGCAATCTTATCAATAACGGAACATCTCCGATTGGAAACACGACTACCTTCAATACTGTCCGGGTGGAGAATATAACCTGTGTTTACCATGAAACTCAAAATTACACGACTTCGAGTGCGACATGGTGGGTGAATGTTACGCAACCCGCAGATGAGACCAGCCCTGTTGTTACTATCGTTTATCCGGCTGCAATAAATTATTCCGAACCAGTGACTAAACTCAATTACACGCTTGATGAAGAAAACCCGGATATGTGCTGGTTCAGCAATGATTCGGGCATAAACAATTATTCGGTCCAGATTGCCGGGCAGAATTTCACTTCTCTTGTTAGTACGGAAGGAAGCAATGCATGGACTGTTTATTGCAATGACACCGCCGGAAACATCAACTCAGCAACCCGCTACTTCACAATCGATACCACCCCACCAAGCATTACAGTGATACAACCTTTCAATGCTACTTACGCTAATAACACGATAGAGTTCAACATAACGGCTAACGAGGCCTTGAGTTCCGTAACAGTCCAACTATTAGGCACTAATCACACCATGACGAACCAGTCCGGCCAGCGGCAATACCTGAACACTACTCTGCCTGATGGAACCTACGAAGCAACTTTCTGGTTCAATGATTCTGCTGGAAATATTAATTCGACTTCACGATGGTTCACAATCGACCAGGCATCACCAAGATTTAGCAATTATTTGAACACAACATTTAATGAAGATTCTAATTTAGTTGTGAATGTGAGTGTTAGCGAAACATCAACATGCTATTTGGAGTGGGAAGAATCAACGAACTATACGGTAAAGAATGAGTCTGGAAACTACGGGTTCATCGTATTGAGTGGTAACTATTCAGCTCATGATAATATCTGGTTTAGCTGGAATTGTGAAGATTCTGTTGGCAACTGGAATTCATCGATTAACCTCACGTTACTTGTAACGAACCAAGTTCCAACAACTCCATCATCTTCGACATTAGCTTCTGGAACTACACATAGCATTACCCCGTCTTTCACATTTGCAACCGGCAGCGACAGTGATGGTGCTGACAGCGTGGCGACATGGCTGTCAGTAGACAGCTCGGGATATGATATCAACGGGGACACATACAAGGATTCTGAGAACGATAACAGCTTTTCAATATCAGGTTTAAGCTATGGCGGAGCATCAAAAACTTACTATGCAAGGATGTCATCAGATGATACAAGAGTAAATTCAAGTTATTATGACTGGACTTTTGACTTGACAAACACCCAACCGATAGCTCCTTCGGCTTCGGATCTAGAGGGTGGTTATACAAACGATTTGACTCCGACGATAACCTTCACGAAAGGCACGGATACTGACACTGATCCAGCAGATTCAGTCACCCAGCATATCAGCATCGACTCTTCCGGTTATACCGAAACAGGTGACCAGTACACAAGCAGCGGAGATACAGACAGCTTTACATCAGACAGCCTGTCAGGTGGTGCGGGAACTTATTATGTAAGCATGTGGGCAGATGACAACACAGGTGCAGACAATAGCCATTCAGATTATTATAACTGGACTTTTATTTTAGACGCAACACAACCGCAGATTTCAGTCATCCAGCCGTTCAACAAGACTTATAGCAACAACACGATAGAGTTCAATGTCACCGGAAACGAAGTTCTTAGCTGGGTTGATGTAGATATCTTTGGCAAGAACCATTCTTTAGTAAACCAATCCGGCCAGTGGCAGTATTTCAACGGGAGCTTGGAAGATGGCTCTTATCTGGCTACATTCTGGTTCAATGATTCTGCTGGAAATATTAACTCGACTTCACGATGGTTCACAATCGATACCACCCCACCAGGCATTACGGTGATACAACCTTTCAACGCTACTTACGCTAATAACACGATAGAGTTCAACATAACGGCTAACGAGGCCTTAAGCTGGGTAAGTGTGGACATTGCCGGAAAGAACCAGACACTGGTAAATCAGTCCGGACAATGGCAATACCTGAACACTACCCTGCCTGATGGAACCTACGAAGCGATATTCTGGGTAACGGATTTGGCGGGTAACTCAAATACTACGTCGAGATGGTTCACCATAGATACGACCCCGCCGCAGATAAACGTTATCCAGCCATTCAACACTACCTACGCGAATACCACAATAAGCTTCAACCTCACAGCTAACGAACCACTGTCATCAGCAACTGTTCAGCTTTTGGGAACCAATCACACAATGACCAACCAATCGGGACAATGGCAGTACATCAACACAACACTCCCTGACGGGACTTATGAAGCAACTTTCTGGGCGATGGACATAAATGGAAACAAAAACAGCAATAGCGTCATATTCAGAGTGGATATGACATCGCCTCACATAACATTGGAATCCCCCGGAACCGGTTACAATACCTCGCAGGCCCTGCTCGCCTTCAATACCACGGTAAGTGATCTTACCGGTTTGTCTAATGTCAGCTTGTGGGGAAATTGGAGCGGCGGCTGGCACCGTAACCAGACCAACTCGTCTGGGATCAATGACACAAGCTACCTGTTTACTGTTAACCTGAACTCTTCGGGAGACGGCAGCTATTACTGGAAAATAGAGGCATGTGATACAGCAGGTAACTGCATAAACTCCTCGGCAAGGCCGTTCAGACTCGACACACGCTATCCTCTCATAACGCTTTTATCTCCCGGTAACGATACTGCCTGGACATCCAGCAGTACGGTCAGATTCACTTATAACGTTTCCGATGTTGCCGTGGCCAATTGCACA
>Ga0180437_10008303_pt1 | contig 13228 bp, 15 predicted proteins | sample SS_ome_4_FD_132410 | JGI IMG/M metagenome (GOLD analysis project Ga0180437, IMG submission 132410) | Hypersaline lake sediment archaeal communities from the Salton Sea, California, USA - SS_3_D_1 metaG | ecosystem: Environmental > Aquatic > Non-marine Saline and Alkaline > Hypersaline >...
ACTTGAACTGGAGCTTGACCTTGAACTTGAACTGGAGCTTGATTTGCTACTTGAACTTGAACTGGAGCTTGACCTTGAACTGGAAGAACTCTTTGACGAAGATGAAGAGGAATATGAACTTGATGAAGAAGACGAACCCTCATCAAAAAGATCATCAATTTCTGTTTGATTTAATTTTTTAGTGTAAAACCGAACATCATCAATGTCACCAACAAAAAAAGTTGTAGTTAAATCTCCACGGCAACCTATTCTAATATTGTTTACCCCACCATAACCACTTACACTGTCAGAGGTTCCAATACTATCCCCATCAACAAATCCTTCATATGTTTCTTCTGACTTATCCCAAACCAAACATAAGAAATGCCACTCTCCATCATTTATATCGGATGGATCACCAAGGGTTTTTGATCTCATCCAAAAAATACTTGTCGAACTAAACGGAAAGAACCAATCAGATGAATATGGACTAGCAGCGTGAGATTGAACGACTGCATACGATTGATTCCCCGAATATTTTACCCATGCAACTACTGAAAAATCACCACCCGTACTATAATCATCATTACAAGGAACATCTATGTAATCATCAGTTCCTCCAAAAGATAATGCACCGGTGCCAACTTTTCCCGTAGTATGGTGAGCACTAGTATTAGGATTCCCACCAGCATCATTAAATGTGCCATCATTATCATTACCAGAAGAGTCTTCCACTGTAGTATTGTCAGCATTATCATCCATCGTATAATGAAACAATAATCCAGAATCATCCTCGCTCACTGAACTTGAACTTGAAGAACTCTTCGATGAAGATGAAGATGAAAACGATCTCGATGAAGATGATCTCGATGAAGATGATCTCGAACTTGAAGAAGAAGATATTGAATACTCTTCAAGAAAAGCAAAACTATGGGAACCAACTACCAATACAGGCGAAGACTTGTTAGCTATACTATTATCACCTAATTGACCATTATTATTATCGCCCCATGACCATACTTCTTCATTTGCTTTCCTCCCATACATAAAAGAACCACCAGCAGAAATCTCAACAAAACTATGGGAACCAACTACTAATACAGGTGAAGATTTTGCGGTTGTAGTGTTATCACCTAATTGACCACCCGCACCATATCCCCACGACCACACCTCTCCATTTGCTTTTCTTCCATATGAAGAAGAACTACCAGCAGAAATCTCAACAAAACTATGGGAACCAACTACTAATACAGGTGAAGATTTTGCGGTTGTAGTGTTATCACCCAATCGACCACCCGCACCATATCCCCACGACCACACCTCTCCATTTGCTTTTCTTGTAAGTGTATGAACACCACCAGCAAAAATCTCAACAAAACTATGGGAACCAACTACTAATACAGGTGAAGATCTATTAGTTCCTGTATTATCACCTAATGTACCTGATGGCGAACCTAAAAAATTATTATCACCCCACGACCACACCTCTCCATTTGCTTTTCTTGCGACTGCATGCCAACCACCAGCAGAAATCTCAACAAAACTATGGGAACCAACTACTAATACAGGTGAAGATTTTGCGGTTGTAGTGTTATCACCTAATAAACCATTGCTAGCGTCACCCCACGACCACACCTCTCCATTTGCTTTTCTTCCATATGAAGAAGAACCACCAGCAGAAATCTCAACAAAACTATGGGAACCAACTACTAATACAGGTGAAGATCTATCTGCGGTGCTATTATTGCCTAATTGACCATATTCACCATATCCCCACGACCACACCTCTCCATTTGCTTTTCTTGCGAGTACATGCCAACTACCAGCAGAAATCTCAACAAAACTATGGGAACCAACTACTAATACAGGTGAAGATCTATCTGCGGTGCTATTATTGCCTAATTGACCATATTCACTATCACCCCACGACCATACTTGGCTATTACTCTTTCCAGCAATACCGTGATAGAAACCCATTACAAATCCCGTATGACATCGTGATAGTCACAAAGATATTCATCCCAACAAACGTCTTTTACATCCGCTGACGTAGGATAAACTTGAGTTGGCCTACTTTCGATGTCATCTAAAAAAAGTCTATTATAAAATGACCTTGACTTATACCAAGGCGACCCATTTCGATACGGTAAAACATGATCTGGATGTTTACACGAAGGAATTAAATAAATCCAATTATCAAATGCTCCAGCGAGATGAACAGGAGCGGAATCATTACTAATAAGAATTCTCGCCATAGACAATAAGGCACCTAACTCTCCCAAGTTCAACTTGTCTCTCAAATCAATAGCACCATTAGGATCTACATCAACAGTGCCCCTAGCACCTGCAATATAATCAGGAGGATCTCCGAGTTCAGTCTTCCCAATTATCACAACATCTCTTCTCTTTTTTACTACTGCATTAATTATATTCTGCCAATATTGCACTGGAAATGTCTTGCTCTCCCAATGCTTACCAGGATGAATTATCAAAAAACTTTCCAGATCCTTACGTCCAATCAATTCAAAAAGATTCTCATAATCTTCAGACTTAACATGAAATTTTATACGTCTCTCTTTCAAGGGTAGAGTTCTTTTCAATAAAGCCATAGAACAGTAATCAACAGTGTGACAAAGAAGATGAGAAACAATTGACCAGTTAACCGTCTCAGGTCCAGGCAAAGAGTTCCTAATCCAATATGGTGTATCATTCTTCAAGTTTGCCATTCCATGATGAACAACACTCACATTTTCTTTCGCAAGATGTTTAAATATTCTTGGCCAATGCGTTGCTATTACAACTTCATCTTTTGAATACATCTTGATCAAATACTCCAATGCGGGACCAGCACAAATTTGATCACCAAGACCACCATTCACTGAAACATATAAATGCTTTATGTATTTATAACCGGAAATATTATCTATCATCCACTTCTTTAAATCATGACTAATAACATTCATAACATAATCTAAATTTGGATAACCAGCATAATGAATAATATAAGAGTCAAATCTTTCTTCACCTGTCAGTTGATCCATACAAGTCATTCGATTGAACTTATGATCTATATCAAATACCTTAATGTCTTTAAAAGAGATCATCATATTCAAATAACTCTGTTCATAAAAACTGAAGTATTCTTTTTCAGGTTTCTCAAAAAGACTTCTATGAATTTGAGATATAACAAGCACTCCTGTGTTATAGTATTTTCCATTCCAATTTGGTAATGTTATATTATATTGCTTGCAGCAATCAATTAATAACTCTTTACTCCTATCTGTAAAAGGTGCTTCATTAAAAGCACCAAGTAATGTTTTCGGAACTATGTCAAAGAGATTCGGACAATCCTCCCTAATTATTAAGTCGGTGTCAACATAAAGAATCCTTTCATACTTCAAAAGCAATTCATTTATTTGAAACTTATCCCAATGGGGAGTAGACTTCGCCAATTTCTTCTCTTTAATACAAAGAAATTCCGCACCAATTTTCTTTGCATAAGCCTGAATAGAGGGATGAGTTAACTTAGCCATCTTCTCATATTCAGGCCCAACTGCTATTGTCAATACAAGATTCATTTAAAACCTTTTTACATCAGCATTCACAAGAATTGCCGAAGCAATGGTTGCTGCTGCCAGCAAGATCGCTGCATCTTGAGGAGAAGTTTGATTTCCTTTTGTTTTCAGTTGACATTGTTTAATTAGATCTTTTGCTATCTCTTTCGTTGTCTGCGGTCTTTCCTTAATTGGTTTTGCTTTTTTCATTGTGTTTATACTCCTTTGTCGTTTATGTGTTTACACTCCTTTATCGTTTATGCTCCATAACCGATTTGATCATCCGGGTTTGTATCCTTATAATATGCGACTTCTCCAGGTTCACCTTCATTGATGGTGTAGAAGTATATGTGATGCAGAGATAATACATTTACTTCTTTCTCCGCCATGACATGACCGCGATATAAAATCGCAGCCTGAGAAGGCCACTCATCTTCGACAGCCAAATCTCCAATCAAATCAATAAACCAAGCCTTAGCCTGTACTTCTGCAATTAATTGTGCTTTTGTCATAATAATTTTCCTCCTATACTTTTTTAATTTACCATCTCGCCTTCACCTTACGAACATCAAGGTGAACCCACGAATCATATAGCCCAATGCCATATCTATCAGGGTACTTCGCGTCAAGGTAGTCATACACTTCTTGTGTAGATACCCCTTCAATGTGAAAGTCTTCTGCTATACCGAAGCAGTGCCTCGAACCTTTCGTCCCCCCTTCATGACCATTCCAATGAGGGCAGCGACAACCGGAGTGAATATTAACACTCTTTCCACCGAAGTCACCCCTCATCTCTTCATTCACCTTTATCAATTCTATGTCAACGGCTTCAAAGCCACAACCACATCCACAGGCGAACTCATACCTTGAAAAGTTCTTCGATATATCTCCCACATCACTACCCCTCCCCTTCATCTTAGCACCACACCAAGCACAATACTTCATCAGCTCCGCATAGTAGCCGCACTCATCACAGTACCGTGTCAATCAACTTTCTTCCTCTCCAATCCCATTTTTATAAAATCTGCTAAACAATCTCTTCCCAAAAAATCTTCTCATTGTAAAGTCAACAGTGATGAACCCGAATGCGACAAGTTCTATAAATAACCTCATAGGCCACCATAAATTCGCATTAGTATTTTCACCTTTAGACCAAAGATCAACATTTAAAAGTCTATGTAAAAATTCATACCCTGTTTCTGTTAACACTCCAAAAACAAGTAACATAACATAAAAGAAAAAAGGCGATGGTCGTTTGCCATCTATCAAATCCTCAGTACACAAGATCAGTATCCACAAGCACATCACAACGATCAAGAAATAAAACCAACAAGTAAGATCTCCAATCCAGTAATAAAACATACTAAATCAACCTCCGTCGCCCCCTTTGAAAGTTTCACTACATTCATTAAAACAATCATCAATATCTTCAACTTTCTTTAGGAGCCATTTGCCTTCGCCATCAAGAGTCATAATCTCCTTAATATTATTCTCTATCTCTTCAACCAATTCTTCGTGTTCTTCTAAGGAGTCATATACTTCTTGAAAACCAAAGAGCCTTTTAATTGTTTGCATTATCTTCGCCATCCTATTTATCATCCCGTCCAAATCTTGTTTTAAGCCAAGTTGTTAACTCTTGAACTGCCCTGCCATTTCTTTCAGTTATATCCATATACCGACTTATAATTTCATTTTGCATCTTATATTGCTGATGCTGAAAGAAGATAACTACAGCCGCAAAAATTAACGCCGGAACCTCTATTGTCTTTAAAAGTTCTATCAAGCCTCTCTCCTATAAAAAGTGAATGTGTCGTTTACTGTCAATCTTAGTATCCCCATTGAAACTCTCCTCCCTCAAGTCAGCAACATAATTCATATACCGACAGTGGGGACAGTGATTGACATCAACTTCTATTTCACCCCTCCTCTTCCAAGCATCCTGAAAAGTACCCGTATATATAGATCCTAACTTAAAACCTTTCACTCCCCTATGCTGGCAGCAGTAGTAGACACCACCATCAGCACAGACGATGCCCACCAACCCTGCAACAGTACAAGCCTTCTGATCTCTTTCGATAAGTCTATTCGTATAAATTGAATGTCCATTCTCCTTTAATATCTTCACCGCTTTGGAAGAGATAACATGATTTCTACCATTTATCCAAGCAGGTTTGAATTGAATATACTCAACCCCAATCAACTCCGCTAACCTTATAGCAGACTCAATATCATCTTCGTTCATCCCATAGACGACATAAGAAAGTCCGAGATAGGCACCCTTCTCCAAACACTGATGAATGTTATATATTACCTTATGAAAGTAGTCTCTCCCTTTCACCATACTGTAGAGATTCGGTCGTGAAGCATCAAGTGACACCCTTATAAACTTGAAGATGTTAGGGTTATCAAGTCTATCAAGGGCGACCCCATTAGTGACGAGACCAAGTTCTATCCCTCTCGCGTTGGCAATCCTAACAACTTCATTAATCCGGTCATACATCAATGGCTCACCACCACCAGTGAGGGTGACAGACTTCACCCCAATCCTTTCAAACTCTTCTAATAACGAAGATATAAAGCCGAAACGAAGCTCTTCACCATTGACCCTCTTCTTCTTGTAAAAACAGAATCCACAATTCAGTTGACACCTATTTGAAAGATCAAGTTCACAAGTCACTGGCACGACATACTTGCCAGACCCCATCATCTCTATCTTCTTTTCATATCGCTTAATCTTCTTCACTTCAACCCAACCTTTCTACCCATATACATACTTCGCTTCAACAGGCGGCAATCCATGCAGTGGCCTCACCTTATGCTCCGCATGAAGATGTCGAAAACCAACCAAGTCATACCAAGTCCCCGGACTCGGCAACTTGTAGTTATGTTCACAATTGACAGGTCTAATAATCTTTAACCCCTTCTCCTTTGCATAATACCATAACCTCCCTTCCGTCGTTCTACTATACATGAATGACTCTTTTCGATAAGTATGAAAGAAGTCAAGCATCATCTTCACTTTCCCTATCCAACCCATCGTGCCACAATATCTCTGTTCTTCAACGTATTGGTTTGGAAAGAGGTCACCACTATTAAGCATTCCTATCAACTCTTCAAAACCCTCCGGCTTTTCCATGATGCAGTCACCATTGATATTGAATGCGAGTGAAAATCCAAGTTCATCAAGAAGAGTTAATCCATAAATCATATTCCAATAGTGACACACACCAACTGCCCTCTGATATGTCCTATGTTTGATGACTACTTCATCCGCAAGCGACATTACTTCTGGCATGAAAGCCTTGTCCATATCCTTCGTCTTCCAAAAGGGATTATCATAAACGAGAAGTATAAAATAACCTGTCTCTTTACATGAGTCCAAGCAAGCCTTCAACCACGGGCGTTGACCGAGATGATACGGAATGATGATAGCGAGATCCTTGTTTAACTTCTCTACCATCTCCATATCTTTTAAGTTCCATTCATAAACATTCTTCTCGTGATTGAAAACTTTCCTCGCCTTCACATCATCAATTTGACCAGCATCAAGAAGTCTATCAACCTTCGCCTTCTGAATATCAATCCTGTCATGATAACAAGCAGCGGGGTCAAACTCACCAACACCATCATGACCAACTATTTTTAATCTCTTCCCCATTTCCACCAACCCTCTAAATGCTTCACATCGCCCGTTTTATAGTAGTTCCAAAGAGGACCATTGACTTTTATATTCTCATTATTATCACCAAAATCAAAGTACTTCTTTTCAACAGGGAAGTATCTACTCTCCTGTCGAATCATTTGCTCTGCATGGAGATGGCGATAACCAATAGTTCTATTCCAAGTTGAATTATGATCTGGCATCTTAAAGTTGTGTGCCGAATTTTTCATAGTGGCGACTTTATATTCACCATCTTTCAAGAACCTGTAAAGTCTCCCCTCCGTGCTGCCAGATCTGTCATACTGATTCCTAACAAAGTGTTCAAAGTAGTCGAGATATACTTCCGTCTTCGCTAATACACCAAGCGTTCCTGCGTATCTCCTATCATTATCCCACATATTGCAGACGATATCATTCTTTCCAAGTATGGCAAATAACTCTTCAAAACCTTCTGGTCTTTCAAGTATACAATCACCAGCAATACTTAATACATAAGGGAATCCAAACCCTCGAAGTAATTTCAAGTTATGCCACATATTCCACATGTGAGCTATACCAACTGATTGAAAGTGGTTGACTGACTTCATCACTACTGCATCAGCGAGCATCATCACCTTATGATTTGGAAATACTTCTGATCCCTTACTCTTCTTATAAAAGTGATTGTCATAAGCGAGAAGTACATAAAATCCCAACTTCTTCACTGACTCCAAGCAAGCCTTCAACCAAGGCTTGTGTGAAACATAAGTCGGTATGACGACTGCTATGTCACCATTCATCTTCTCCTGATCACCCATCTCAGCAATATATGCGGCATGGTTTTGCTCTTCTTTTTTAAGAACCCTCTCAGCTTTCGCATCATTTATTTTTCCAGCCTCAACAAGTTTCGGCAACTTCGCCCGATGAAAATTAATCCTGTATTCATAATACTCATCTGGATCGAAATCATATTCGCCAGAATACTTTTTAACCCGCCATCTTTTCAAGTGTCATCCCCCTCATGTAATACTTCTTTGGATTATGTGATCTTGGATACATAAACTTTTTCAGCTCTTCTTGTGTCCAGTAAGCTATCTTTAAACCATGAATTCTTGATGTGTCAGGCAATCCACGCTTCAACTGCTCTGACCTCATTTCTCTTCTTTCTTCATCCGTCATACAACCCACACCATGAGCCACTGAAGACATGACTAATTTTAGGGCGGGAATAGTCTTCCATCCTAAAACCCTCGCCGCACCGGATCTGTGATGCCCCTCATGAACATATCCCTTCGGATGTTCATTCAGTTCTAACCAGACTGAACAAGGAACTTTAATCTCTCCATCCCTTTCAAGATATTCAATTAACCTCCATGATCTATGAATACCTCTTTGAAAATGCCATGCAGGGGCAACCCCTCCCATCCCTTCAACAAGTGGGACTTCTTCAATATACTTCTCTTTAAATAAACATTGATCTTCAACATCACGAGTTTGATAAATAGTTGCCAACTCTGGTCTCAGTGGGTGCATCGCCCAAAAGTCAAAGAGCCTCATAATTATGAAGTAGTATCCACGCGGTCTATCATCACCAAATACTTCCCTGTGACCCTTCCCCAATTTGAAGAGATAGATATTCATCAAATGGCAAACCTCTTTATTATCTCCGCTAATTGAGCGACGATAGGCTCAAGTTGCTTCACCAAATCTTGCAACGCTTGAACACCCTTCGTCCCTTCTTCAACATCTTCTACTGCTTCATTAACTTGCTTTTCAAGATTGTCAGCAGTTTTGCTAACGACCTCTTCAGTCTCTTCAACACTCCTCCTCACGCGCTCATTTACCTCATCTTTAATTCCACTCAGGTGCTCCATGCGTTCATTGATCGTGTCTAACTGTCTCGCTATCGATTCCATGATAGTATCTTTATGTTTATCCATCGACGCCATGAAGTCACTCATGTAATTATCAACGGAAGTCTTATACCCCTCCAATCCTGCGCGAAGATTCATCAAGTAATCTTGGGTGAAAGCGTCAGACTTGTTTTTTAAGTCTTCACTTTTCTTGTCCATCTCTTCTTTATCGCTCATTTTTAAAACCCTTTCTGCCTTCTGATTTAAGGGATGTCATCAGAAAACTTCAATCACCTATGGATCTTCTACTAGTGTGCTGTGGCTATTCTACCTATCCCGTTTCCGGTCGAGTGGTCTACGCTGCCTTCACAATCTGCTGAAGCGCAGCGACCACCGAGCCGAGTTGAGCCATCAGGTCAGCGGAAGAAGCAGCCTGAACTCTTCCTGTTGCACCTGCCTCAGACACGTCCATACCGGCTCGTTGCCCTAATGCTTCCATCAGGGCAGCATTTTGAATTACTCCCAAAGTCCTCTGTCGGTCAACCGCATCAATAGACGCAAGGTGCTGCGCAATTGCGGAACCAGCAGCAGGAGCACCTGCCACCACCTTGAAGTTGGTGTTTGTTACATCATCAATTGTCTCTGGAAAAATAGGTATATCAGTTACCTCCCATAACGTATACGTTATATAGTAAAGTCAAATGGTTGTTTCCCTTTGACATCCCCTCATCTCTTCTGAACTTGATCTATGACAGCAACCATCATGTCTTCGTTTCGATCAAGTTCTATATAGTAATTTTCAATAACCATGTTTCTATCAAGGTAGTTATGCTTCAATAGAAACTCCATGATCGCCTGTTTGATTGCGACTGGATAGACATTGAAACTTAATTTCTTTCCAACGATCCCTTCTCTGTCGGTCGTGTTATACTGAAGGATGACCTTCATGTAAAGTTCGCTGTCATCCTTTTCTACTTCAACAACTGGATTCAGATCATTATCTTCAGACATACTCACCCCCTAAGAATTTCTTCTATCCATCTATGCGGATCATAATTTTTACGAGCGTGTTCCTTACCTATCTTCCCAATATCTTCTCTCACTTTAGAGTCTCTCAATAATTCAAAGTAGTAAAGATGGTCGTTGAAGTTATTAGAAAGAAATCCTGAACCAGTATCTTTCACTCGATCCCTCGGTCCACTATGATCCTGTGCAACTATCGGAAGTCCTGCCGCTTGTGCCTCCATAATTACTTTTGGCCCTTGATCTTCATACCCCTCAGGCAACCAATACCAAAAGACATTGCCCTGAGATAAGAACTCTGGAACAGGTGGTTGATTTCTCTTATAATGAATAATTCTTTCATCTCCATCGGGAAGAAAACTTGGCGCAGGCATCAACGAAATACTCACAGAATTTATTCTATCACAAATCTGATAACACTTATCAGGAAAGTCTTTCGAATACTTCACGTCACCCTGAGAACTATGTCTCACAATTCTCATCGCACCATCATAATCAGGTTTGATCTTTAGGAACTCTGTCAGATCAGTCGGTGGTGGAAGTACTTTCATTGGCGCTTCAGTCTCTAACTCTCTCAATGATTTATAAAGCGAAGTATTAAGAAAGATGTATTTATCCCAACCCAGTGTCCACGGTATCCTCCCAATCTTACCAATGCGGAAGTTGACTACCATCACCTTTCTCTTCGCCTTCATAACTTCAAATGGCTCGATAACCCTTGTCTTATTAAAGTCCCAAACCCAGTCATTAACGTAGAGTATTAATAGATCAACTTCTTCTTGAACAGACCACTTATTGAAATCGAGAACCCTTATTCTATCCGTATCATCCGCCTTCCTAAAAGTTCCACTCGGTGCTGTTGGTGTGACATACTCAACTTCATAACCCATCTGATCAAATGTCTTCATCAACCAAGTGGTGCTTCTCTCCGCCCCACCTTCACCACGACCATTGAAGACAAGTCTCACCTTACCCTTTGACGGCAAGAAGCGAACATTATTGGGAAGTTCAACTTTATCCTTCAATTCATCTGCTAGTTTTTTACCAATCTCAGCGCCACGCTTCCCTATACCATCAAATTCTTTTATTTTCTTTTCTGCATAGTCAATGCCGCCTTCTATCAAACTTTCTTTATCAACTCCCTCCGTTTCAATGTTAAGTTTGACACCATGATGAGCAAACGGTGGTAATGTTTCCCCGGATTCTTCAATCTTCCTTGAAGCCTTTTTTACATCTTCAACAGCGATAGCGTCTCTTCTACTCCAAAAGTGGCATCTCGTACCACCCTTATCTCTCAACTCAAAATATGGCTTTAAATACTTCTCTTGATATTCAAGCTCTAACTTTCTCCCTGCGTCATGAACTATGATCAGATCTGCCAACTCCGCTGACTGCTTTATCGATATCTCCCTTCTTATGCTACCACTCGGCCCATCAACAAAGATGAGATCATAATCACCGCCTTCCACTTCACTCTTCGCATCCCACTCCCTCAGATCAAGTTTCGGATTAATCCCTTTCAACTTATCTGTCCAAGTCCCATAATTATCAGCTTCATATGAAGTGACATCGTAACCGACCGATCTAAAAAGAAGGGTAGACAATCCACACCCAAATTCAAGAACAGTCTTCACCTTATATCTATTTATAATACTTCGAATAAAATCCCAGTCAGGCCTCGTTATTGAAGTGCCACCCCAACTGAAACCCCATTCAGCAATTAACTCATCATAAACATCAATCTCATCATCACTCTTCTTCGATGCGGGGGTAGACTCCCGGCCCTCACCCACCGTTAAAGGAGGTATTCTTTTTTTATTTTTTCCGGCAGTATCAGAAAGTCTTCCCCCGCGATAGTACATATTCACTGCCTTTGCAACATCCGTCGGTCGAATCATCTCCATACATCTTGGAACTTTTTGGCCTTCTACATTTATGACAAACTCACACCTATCAACATCACAATACCAACATGCCCTTGGCTTCTCTCCTCTCACAGTACAAGGGAGACAACCATCAGTTGAAAGATATCGATGACCAGGATAGTGAGTGAAATGCTGTGGTTCCCTCGCCCCTGCTATCACTACACAAGGGTTGTTAAATGCTGCAGAGAGGTGCATATGAAAAGAGACGAGGCCAATACTACCATCTGAATGATAGAAGATATTGAATAGATCTCTTATCCCAGTATTCCTATCTTCAGTTCTTCCAATAAAGTTAATTACATTGTCACCCTCTAAAACCCTATGTCCCCTGCCTTCTTGACCAATCTGCACAAACTGCACATCGGGAAGCAGATTAACAATCTCTTGCCACCACATCTGAGGCCAAGTCTTCGCTGTCCAATCACCTTTCTCTCCGGCGCATATCACCCAATATGGTGGGGTTATGATCGGGTTAAGTTCTTCTTTTGGACTTAAATGAACATCCGGTCTAATTGGCCCCTGTGGAATATTCACGCCAAGTATCGCTTCAATAGACAATCTGTAAGCATTCGCGAAGTGAAGATCAGAAGAGTTTGATTGATTCGTCCCCTTCCCTGGACCGATGTATAGCTTCACTGGCCTATCTTCTTCAACAGCTCTATCAACATACTTGCGTTGAATCTGAGGCGCCATATCTTTCGCCTTCATATCATGTGCTGGATCAATCACCTCTGTAAACTCTTCATGTATTATGTGAGGGCTGTTATCCCAAATGTGCATTGCTGTCGACTGAACCTTCACATCAACTTCAGGATATCTCTTCTTAAAGTCCCTTACCGCACAAGTCATCATCAAGATATCACCAATTGCCTGACGATTATGAAAAATAATCTTCTTCGGTAGTTCTGACTTCACCAAAATCTCCTGACCTAAATACTCTTCCCCTCCATCTTCAACCGCTTCAAACTCTGGATTCTGATCAAGTAGTTCATTCAGTATCCAACCTGTCGCTTCTTCATCAGGGTAGACACCGTGAAAGTGGTTATCACTGAATTTGATACCAATCAAGATGTCTTCAGGAACCCTTCCCATAATATCCCGATTGACTTTTAGTGATTCATACTCTTTCAAAAACATCTCCTTCAATTTTGGCATACTACTCTTTCTATTACCTGTTCTTCTTCTAAATTTCCTTACTTTAGCAGTCATCTGCCACACCCCTTTCCGTCACCTGCTCGGCGACTATCCATTTTA
>Ga0180437_10008306_pt1 | contig 13227 bp, 25 predicted proteins | sample SS_ome_4_FD_132410 | JGI IMG/M metagenome (GOLD analysis project Ga0180437, IMG submission 132410) | Hypersaline lake sediment archaeal communities from the Salton Sea, California, USA - SS_3_D_1 metaG | ecosystem: Environmental > Aquatic > Non-marine Saline and Alkaline > Hypersaline >...
TCGGAATCAAGTTGCCGCCACTTTGCTTTCCTGCATTTCCATTGCCATTGATGAACGTGGGGGCAATCGAAGCAATCACTAATTACCTTCTGGTACAGTTTCCGTCTTGGCTTAGTCATCGGGTTGCTCCATCTCTTGCATGATGTGTGCTCCAAGCATGTGTTCTATGCTCTCGTCATCTGGCCGCTCAACAAAACCCTGCACGCACAACAAGCCCATAAGGTTCCGCACCTCATAGGTCGGCTTCCACGGCCCTCCTCGCCATCGGGAGCAGGTAAAAGCCCCATGTTTACCATCTGCTGATTCGAGCCATAGGTAGCTTATGTCTGGACTAGCAGATGGGGTAACTAAGAAGTGAAGTCGCCTCGCCAGCGCCACCTTGATTTCGGCAATACCTTTACGAATCCGCGCCGCCTCCTCGCTCCCTTTAGGATGCTCTAGGTTGTCTAGGTCATTGGCTCTTTGCTCTACATCATGCATAATGTCGTCCGTCTCTTTGCTCATGACTCCTCCTTGTTTACGGCTCTGCGTATTACCGCTACGTTCTGAAAGAAGTGAGCGTGGTTCATACATCCTACATCGCAGTTGGCATCGGGGCTTCCGCGAACGTGGTTCGATGGGTCTGGGACGCCATGCTCAACAGCAACTTGAAGCATATCGTACGCCAAACTCAGTAACCCTGCCTGTTCCAACGCCGCCTTAATCTCGGCGATGCCTTCACGGAGCATGGCAGCCGCTACTTTCTCGCCAGGGTTTTCCAGATCGTTGGCGCGCTGTTCGGCATCGGTCAGAATCATTCGCACTTCCACTGACTGTTTAGCCATCGGCTTGCTCCTCGTTCTGCCTCCGGTTTCTCCGCCGCCTTATGATTGGTGCGACACGCAACCATACGGCCTCAGTCAACCCTCGGTTTGAGCAGCGGAACCTTACAGCTTCTGGATCAACCTTTATCCTCGCAACCGTTTCCTCCTCACTCATCACTTCAGGCATCGGGTTCCTCCTCGCGCTTGCGGGGGTTAGGTTTCCTGCTCCGCGTCAGGCGGGGCTATTTGTGCAAGGCGTGGCACGCGTCATAAAGGGTGCTCCAAGCGTCAGTGACTTGCTTGTAAACACTGTTAGGAATACCGTTAGGCATCTGGACAATCACAGACCAAAGCTGAAGTTGAACCCCGTTTAGGTGTTGATACCATATACTGGGATTTATTTCGGTGGCTGGGTCTACTCCTTCAAACTGGCCAACAATCACCCAGTTGTTTGGGGTTTTTATCATTGCTCACTCCTTCCCGCATCTCGTACATCGTTCAGGCATTGGGTTGCTCCTTCCTTTGGACGGAAGCCCGTAGGTACTTCCCAGGCTCGTCAGCCCTCGGCGAACACGCACGCCTCTTTCATGGGTTTCTGACCTACGGGCATCCGATATTCAGTCATCGGGTTGCTCCTTCTCAAGACAACGGATTGCCTTGTTTAACTCGTCGGTCGCAAAGTCATCCTGTCCTTCAGAATCATGGAAATACTCTGCGTCCGTAAACCCAGCGGCGTAGTCTAGGCTTGCCTGTTCCTTGTGTCTCACAAAGCATCGCAAGTGCATTGCACACTCCAGCGCCTTCTCGATCTCGGCGATGCCTGGTTCAAGTACCGCTAACTCTGCTTGCCACGCATCTTGCATGGGGTTTATGGCAGAGAGCCGCTTCCTTTCAACCCGAAGGAAGGCCATCCTCTCTTCAACCACGGCCAGCACCGCCTTCACCGCGTCCGTATATTCAGGCATCGGGTTGCTCCTTTCGGGGCACGCACTTGGTCTTGATCATGGCTTCGGCTCCTTCTTCACAAGCTTCAGGTATCGTCTTGGGTCCCCCGCCACGTCGCGGGCAATGGAGAGAGCATTCTTCTTGTAAAGCCACCTGACAAGCAGCTTGGCCCCCTCATACATGTCCCAAGAATTCTTAAATGAATCAAACCAGGCCACATCGCAGGCGACCCAACCCGCAGCATCAACAAGGCGGATCTCGTAGCCATCCTGCTCCAACCTAAACGGCTTCCGCATTGGGAGTCCTCCTTCTCCGCATTTTCCTCATCTCGCGCCAGCAACGCCACACTTCAGCGCATACAAGTTGCCCCTCTCCCACCGAAAGTTGGTGATGGGATTCAGCGCGGGCCATCAACTTGCCAAGCTGTTCCCGCGATACACGGGGTGCGCCGCCTGTGGCCTGGATTATCTCTTCTTCCAACTGACGGCGTAGCTGGCGAATCGTTCGCTGATATTGGGGGAGAAGCTCGTCTCTTCGTTCCTCGGCCCTAGCGTACACCTCCAGCGCCTTCTCGATCTCGGCGATGCCATCGCGTAGCTCCTCTTCCAAATCACACATTGCCTCGTATTCCAGTCCACTCTTAACAACATTCATTTCGTCAACAAGTCGAGTATGCTCCTCTAGGATGACTTTCAGCACCGCCTTCACCGCGTCCGTATATTCAGGCATCGGGTTGCTCCTTGTCCAAAAGAATCGCTCTCCCTATCAGTTTGCACATCCTGATGTTCACATAAAGCAACTGCTCAATCCTGTCTCCGAGTTCCTGCGTGCTATCGTGATAGATGTGCCAAGCGGCTATAACTTCTCCCTGTATACCCTCAAACAATTCATTCTTCCCCTCCGCGTTCTTGCTCATGGCTTCAGGCATCGGAAGTCCTCCAGAACGGATGCGGTTCAGTGTAGACTATGTAAGGGTCGCCGTCGCACAACCGGTGTATCTCGTCGCCGCACCAGTAGTCAGGCCGCTCCCTGTCCAATCGTAATTCGTGTGCTTCGCCACAGCAGCACCGCACGAAAGCGTGAACCCTAAGCACTTCTTCATCACCGATTTCAGGCATCGGGTTGCTCCTTTTCTTCAATTACAACCACTGATTCATTAAAGGAATTCCGTATCGCATAATTATTATTACTATAATTATAACAAATATTATGATTACTACTTCTTTTTCATCAAACCTCATTCTTAGTGTTTCTTTCTTTAGAGAGTAATATTTCTTTTAATAGTACTATTTTCAAATCTAATTCCAGTATGAACTCTAAAATTAGGACATCTAGTAACTGCTAAAGCCATATCTTCCTCACAACATATTTTATATAGTTTTTGTGCTAATTCACATTCTTTCATATCAATGCAATTAAGACATAAACAATTGGTTTTTCTTAGTTTTTCTATTTCTGAAGAAGCCCATACTTTTTTACCATATTTTATAATTTGCACAAAATCAGGCATTATGTTCCCCCTCGTTAAATTTTTCTACTTGTTTAAATTCGTAATTTTGTGTTTCTTGTTCTCGTTTTGGATCTGGGTTTTTAATTCTGCATTCTATCCTTCCACATTTATAACATTCTCTTTTTTCACATCTAAATTTACATACAAGATTTTCAAACCTATCATCTTCATACATATACCCACCAATTCCATCTTCTTTCCATATTGACCATGAATGTTTACATTCTGGTTTTATAGCATAACGCGGTCTTGGGAGCTTTTTAATAAGCCAAGGTGGTGGGGGGTTATACCCCATTCTTCTAATTTTACCCTCTTCACATCTAGTATCTTTTTCTGTTTTATCACTTACAAAATACCATTTCCAGATACCAATTATCCAACTTATTGAATAAGGAACAGATAACCAGAATAATCCTGGTTGGTCATGTATCCATGCGGTTATAAAAAATGAAGGTTGAGATAATAATCCAAATATGAATCCTAATCTTATTTTAAAGGAAACTAAAGTAATTGCTGATAAGCCAAAACAAAACATCCAAATTTGGCAAATTCTATCAATAGTCTCGATCATAGTATTTTTCATCCTTTATATTCAGATTTTTACAAATACTTTCTGGGTAATATTTTATTTTATGATAATAATGCCTTCTTGCAGCAAATATAATTATAGCACTTGGGAATGGAGCAGGATCTTTCATTCCTCCAAATTTTAATCTTCCTCTTAGGAATCTAATTTGGACAGCATATGGAAATATATAGTCATGCCAGAAGCTTCTATCTGGTGTAGCAGGAATTAAGCATACTACTATTGCCCCTTTTAAAGACTCTTCGTACGCTTTTTTAATCCATTTCCCAACTTGTCTGCCATAAGGAGGATTCATAAATACCACTTCTTCAAACCAGTCTCTTGATAATCCATCTTCTTCTGGAATAAAGAAAAAATCACATTTAGTATTCTGAACAGTAGCACATGGGTCTAGTGTAAAATCAAATTCTTCATTTAATACATCAAATAAATCTTGTGGAGTTTCCCACTCATTTGATTTACTAGACACCATAGATTTTATCAAAGTCATGCTATCCTCCAAACATATCAAAGTAAGTGGCAACCAAACAAATAATCATAGCAACAATGGAACCAACTATACCAATTCTAACCAGTCTCAATTGTTCCTTCACACTTAGCTCTTTCATGCTTATCAATCTCCATATTCATTATCAAATATTCCTGCAAAGCCGCAATTTCACCATATCTGCCTTCTACAGCCCTGCCATTTCCTTTGAATATGAAATTTATAACAAAAGATCCATCACTGAAATGATACAAAAAACACCTATCAGCATTCTTAATACACTTATCTTGTATATCTAGCTTCATTCTAACCCATTGAGGTATCTCTACTATCACTGTAATATGAGATTTAAACTTCTTGATTGTTATAAAATCTTTATAGGTGACATTCTTCGCCATCACACTTCTCCCTGCTAGTGTTTTTTATCTTTAGAACACCCTCCTTGCAGCCATCTCTAAAGCATGTAATTCCTTTACAGCCCATTTCCCAAGCTTTTAGGTATATTTCCTTAACATGATCAACTGAGGCTTCGTAGGGTAAATTAATCGTTTTAGAAATGCTACCATCTAACCATTTTTGCCACTGAGCTTGTACTTTTAAATGCCATAATGGGCTAATTTCATGTGCTGTCTTAGTGTATTTTGACTTATATAAGTCTCGTTTTTCGGAAATTATGCCTACTGTAAGATGTTTTTCAAACTCAGTGGCGAATATTGGCTCAATTCCACTTGAGCAATCCGCAAGGATACTGAGTGAGCCTGTGGGGGCAATAATTCGCTTATAGAAGCTCTTTTTGGCTATTTTCTCGGTTTCTTCCTCATAAACTGCTCCAATTTCGTCGATGAAGGCCAAACATTCATCAGAATCATAATAAATTCCTAGTTTTATAAGACAATCAGCAAATCCCATGACTCCGACACCTATCGGGTTTAACTCTTTCATGGTTTTGGTGATTTGTGGCATAGGATACCAGCTAATTGCATTATTATTTAGTAATGCTCTAGCAGCTATTTTAAGGTAATTTCGGAAATTTCGAATGTCAAAACCGCTTTTTTTAACAAATTTTGACAGATTTATGCTCCCTAAACAACAAGCTCCGTAATCTGGAAGTGGCACTTCTCCGCACGGATTTGTGCATCTTATATCAATTTTTGGGAACATTTTTACACTTTTTTCAGATCTTGCATTGATTTTATCATAAAAAAGCATCCCAGGATCACCAGAGTTCCATGCAGCAAAACAAATTGTGTCAAAAAGATCTTTTGCACGAATTGTGCTCCAGATTTCTCCATTTTGAGGATTCTTTAATTCTAATTTACCATTTCCATTAGCTACATTCTGCATAAATTCATCTGTTGCTAATACTGAAATATTAAAATTAGTAAGTTGATCTTTAAGTTTTACTCTTACAAAGTCAGTAATTTCTGCATGATCATGATTTAACACTCCCATCAAAGCACCACGGCGGAATCCTCCTTGTTTAACTGTCTCTGTAACTGTATCGAATATCTTCATAAAAGAAACAGCCCCGCTTGATGTTCCTCCAGTTGAAAGTGGTGCATCTTTTGGTCTTAATTCACTAAAATTTATCCCTATCCCTCCACCAAAATGAAAAATGATGCCCATATTTTTTAAGGCATCAAATATGCTTTCTGTATTATCTTGAACTGGTATAACAAAACATGCGTGTAACATACCCTTTTTGATACCAGCATTTCGGATACAAGGAGAATTAGGAAGAAAATATTGTCTAAACATAGCATTATATAATTGCTTCTCGAAACGCTCATCTCCCAACGATAAAGCATTTGCCACCCTTCGGTAAACATCTCTTGGCTTCTCTCCAGGGTGACAATATCGTTGCTCTAACAAGCTTTCTGCGATTTTGGTAATTGGCATATATAACTCCCTCTATTATTATAGTTGCTATTCTATGTCGAAAAAATAAAAAATTTTGTAGCGATGCGGAGAATCGAACTCACGACCTTTGGCTTGAAGGGCCAATATCCTAACCATTAGACCACACCGCCATATTTTGTTGTGGATTCGGTAGGAATCGAACCTACATCCAATGGATTATGAGTCCACCGCTCTGCCAATATGAGCTACAAATCCAAAATTCTTTTTTTTGCTATTTTATAATATTTTTCATCTTTTTCTATGCCTATAAAATCTCTATTTTCTTTTATTGCTGCTACTCCAAAACTACCACTTCCCATACAAAAATCTAACACAGTTTCATTAGGATTCGTGTATGTTTTTATAAGGTATTGCCCAAGAGTAACTGGTTTTTGAGTTGGGTGTGCTTTGTTAGTTCTATTTGGGACAGTATTGAAAAGAATTACACTAGAAGGATTTACTAAAGTTTCATTATAATATTTTTTTACTGCATTCATTTTTACATGATTAGATTCTCCACAATAATGCTCATATTTATAACAAGCTTTACCTTTTCCTTCTCTTTTCTGCATTTGTTTATTAAATATATTTATTTTTCCTTTACAAAATACTAAAATATTTTCATGATATTTCATAGGAGCATAAGATGCTTGTGCCATGCCAGTCGGGGTATTTTTGAACCAAATAATTTCATGTTTAAATATTTTTATATTACTAGTTATTAATATTGCAGTAAAAGGCTGGCTTGTAGTCATTACAATAGCTTTATTTAATTTAATTATTCTTTCGATTTGTTCCCACATTGGTTTAATTGGGATAATACTATCCCACTTACAAGCAGTAATACCATAAGGAGGATCTGCAAGTATCATATCAATGCTTGCATCGGGGATACTTTTCATTATTTCAAGACAATCACCTTGGTATAAATTCATTATTACTCCTTAATTATTTTTTTAAGTGAGCCTAGAAGGATTTGCACCCTCATCAACGGGTTCGTAGCCCGTTATCATATCTTTTCGACCATAGGCCCATAGTGCGCAAAGGAAGATTTGCACTTCCCACCTTCCGATTATCGGTCGGATGCTCTACTAAATGAGCTACTTGCGCATAAGCGGTTGCAGCGGGTTTCGCTCCCGCGATCTCTACCTTGACAGGGTAGCGTCTTAACTATCTTGACCATGCAACCATAGTGGTAAAGAAAGGACTTGCACCTTTGACACAAGGATTTTCAATCCTTTGCTCTACTATCTGAGCTACTTTACCGTTGAAATGAAGTTTCTATAACCGATTTTAAATTATGCATAGCTCCTAACACTTCGCCTAATTCAAACATATCTTGGGAAGATAGAATATGCAAATCAGAAACTCTTTTTACAACACTTATCCATTCATTTTCCAATCTTTTTAAATCATGTATTATCTCAGCTTTTTTGATTATCTCTGATGTTGCCATATTTATTCTCCTTCGGAAGCCATTTTAGCAGGAACAAGAGGAATCGAACCCCTACCTCAAGTTTTGGAGACTTGCGTACTACCATTATACGATGAACCTGAATAGTCGCGGGGGAGGGAATTGAACCCACCTATCAGGCTTATGAGACCCGCGAGTAAACCACTACTCTACCCCGCAACTATAATTTAACCTTTTCTTCCTTTTCCTTTTCCCTTACCTCCACCTTTTCCATGTCCTTTACCACCACTTGAACATCCTCCGCTATTTCTATTTCTTCCTCCTCCTCCTGGCTTACCTTTACCTTTTCCAGAACCATTTTTATTACCAGCCATTATCTATTCCTCCTTCCATGTCTCCATCTTCTAGCTAATCTAAGTCTAGGAAAGCTAAAAGGTTGATATTGTGATTTACCTTGCACACTTTGGAATTCAGCTTCCTCATAAGCAGCACAGAATCCCATCCCTCTTCCAGTCATAGGCCCAAGACCTTGTGGACCAGTTCCATCTCTTCTAGGCATTTGCTACCTCCTTTTTGAATTGAGTAAAGTACTTTTTGAACTCTATTGGTATTTTCCACTCTTTTTTAAATTTAAAAGTTTTCATTAAATGTTTTTTATTTCTCTCTGCAAAATATGCTTGTATCTCATCTTCTATTACTTTATTATTATATCCTTCTTTAAAAAGAAGTTTTTTAAATTCTTTTGTATATTTATATTCTTTAATTAACTTCTTCATATATTTTTTATATTCTGGGTATATATTCCAAAAAGCGTGTGCTAATTCATGATTAATATCATCATCTTCATATGTCATTATTAAATAAAATTTTTTATTGCTGCAAATCAAATTATAAGTTATCGCATATATTTCCTTTTCTTTCTTAGTTAAATCTTCTTTATTATACAACTTAAAGAATTTTCTAAGCACATTTCCTGGAATATTATAACCACGCCAATCAGTAAAATATGTAAAATTCCCAAATTTTTTAGCATACGCATCCATTAATTGCCATACAGTAAACCATTTTCCGCATATTTTTGGCACATTACTTTCATAAAACTCAGAAATCCTCATCATAGTAGATGTTATTTCATATTGGTTTTTGAACTTTATATGGTGAATATTAGGGTAAATTTCATTAATTTTTAGTTTCATAGGCAGACCTTTCTGCCTATATTATACTCTTTTTTAGTGGGCTTAGAAGGACTTGCACCCTCATTTTCTGGTTAGAAGCCAGATGTCTTGTCTTTTGGACTATAAGCCCTGATATTTACAACTAAATATAATAAATGGTATTGAATATATCACAAATATTACACAAATTGAGAACATTAGATGTTCAGCAAATTCTTCTGAAAAGAATGAATCAAAGAAATCAGTTATATATTTCATATTCCTGCTGCCTTCCTTAAACCTTCATGAGTTTTCCATGAAAGTTCCAACAGTATACATAAAGAACATAGCTTTCTTAGTCTGTCTCTTAATATAGAGTTGTAATCACCATATTTCTCTAACTTTTCTTCGCAAGCATGGGCTTTAGATGCTATCTCTTGAAATTCTCTAATAGTAAACATATTATTCTCCTTTTGCAGCATAGAGAAGATTCGAACTTCCATCTCTCTCCTTAACAGGGAGGCGCATTACCATTATGCTACCATGCTATTAGTGGACAAGATAGGATTTGAACCTATAGCCCCTTCCTTGTAAGGGAAGCGATCTACCAATTGATCTACTCGTCCGATTTATGTTTCTTTATTGCAAATACAATTGCTATTATAATTCCAATAACAGCACTTACAGCTAATATTCCACCAACTACAACAAAACATCCTAGTCCAAATAATGCTCTTATCCATTCAGCAGTATCAGGCATAATTTTCCTCCTTTCAGAGACAGGAAGGAGAATCGAACTCCTATTAGATAGGGTTGCAATCTATCCCCAAGCCACTTGGTTTCCTGCCATTTAACACTCTCCATCAGCAACATCAATTATTTCTACTATTACTTTTCTTCCTAAATTTCTTACCACATTTCCATTTCTTTCTCTTTTAATTCTTTCCATAGCTACCATCATAGCAAGGTTTTTTACTCTCTGAACATTCATAGTTTACCTCCTTTGAGCGGAGTAAGGGACTCGAACCCTTGTCCTCTGGTTGGAAGCCAGATCTTCTACCGTTGAATTAACCCCGCATATTGGTCTGAATGACAAGATTTGCACTTGCATCTCCAGGGCCACAACCTAGTATCCTAACTGATTGGACGACATTCAGCATACAGTGGAAGGAGAGGGAGTCGAACCCTCACACTACTGGTTGCAAACCAGTCGCTCTCCCATTAGAGCTATCCTCCCATTAGAGCCGACGAGAGGAATTGAACCTCCAACTACCGCTTTACAGGAGCGGAACTCTACCAATTGAGTTTACATCGGCATAGTGGATAGGGTAGGATTTGAACCTACGAACTCCTATGGAGGCCAGATTTACAGTCTGGTGCTTTTATCCACTTAGCTACCCATCCATCGCGGGGGAGACTGTGACGTTTGAATACTTAATATTAGTCTTAAGTTTCTCATTTAAATATTCACAGTCTCCCCAAATTTATTCTATCATTCCCTAATGAAATCGGCGATTAATCTAGGTGCAGCAGAATCAAAACCCACTACATCTAACATGCCTTTATCATTAGGATCAGCGATTGTAAAATTATTACCATTCATACCTACTACAACAAGCTTTGCAGGGATTCCAGTTTTGTTTCTATAACGCTTTAATGCTTGAGTAGGATGAATGCTTCCAGCCCATGTTTCACTATCTGTATAGATAATGAATGCATCAGCTTCTACTCCAGTTTTCTCTGCCCAAATCATAGGAAGCGCACAATCAGTTCCACCAAAGTTTGCTCTCTGAACCTTTCTTAATACGCTATCAAGTCTTTCTTTTGGAGAAATGTTTAACTTCACAAATTGATGACAGAAAGCCATAATTGTATATTTCTTTTCTGTTGCCGCTGTCACTAAAGACATTACTCCAGCACCATCTCTAGGAGTAATTCCTGGAACTCCAGCAACATTTCCGCTCATCATAGAACTAGAAACATCAATCCCCAAAACCAGCCTCTTATTTGTAGGTTCTATTGTTTCAAAAGCCATATAAAAAGCATCATTTAGAGCATCAACAATCTGAGAAATAGGATTCCATGACAAGCTTCCTCTAAATCCACTACCATACTCATAAATCTTTAGTGCTGAAAGCACTTGAATAGGATGTATTCTCGCCTTTTTAATCCTTTCTATGTCTGTAATCCTATCAATCACTGTATCTACTTCGGCGCTCATAGGCTTAAGAGTTCCATTAGTTGTAAGCCTTCCAAGATTTCTAAAGGTAGCTGTCATTGGAAGATATGGAAGAATAGTTTTCCACACGTTTACTGATTTCAACCATTCAGAAGGAACCGCTTCCCAAGGAAGCTTACCTTCTTTAATGCAGTCTATTACTTCTTTTTCATCCTTAACTTCTCTGATTCTATCAAAGTAATAAAGCATTTTTTTGGCGTCATCATTTCTTTCTATGTATCCCCAATCTTTTAATTTTCCAGCTACCCAAGCAAACATGAAATCTTGAAGATCGTTGTTAGGTCTTGGGTGAGATAGTCTTAAAGCATCCCAATGACTCCAACCATCTCTTTGTTGATACTTTATTAATTGATATGCTAAATCACTATCCCTCTTCTCAAGATACCAATTAGCCACAGCATTTTTCAGACTTCTTCCCCACCCTCTAAATGCTTGAACATATTCAAGGAAATGAAACAAATGAGTCCCGATTCTTGCTACTTTAGGAAGCATTTGAAGTGCGTACGCTCTAGTTGAATTATCCCCAAGTCCTGAACACATAGCAAGAACAAATAAAGCGGGGTCATTTTTAGCCGCTCTACCAGAATCAGAAATTTCTATGACTCTTTTAACCACCTTTATCCCATCTTCCTCAATACATTTCAAAACATTTTTAGCATTAGTTTTAGTAAGTTTATGTTCTGAAATGTAATATGTCCCGCTTTCAGTTCCAAGAATTAGGAATCTGTCAAGTTGATCCCACTTATCTGTTTCCCAAGAGTACCCACCAGCACTATTAGGCACTTGTGAAGTTCCTGGAATTGGCTCATTCTGAGGTGTTATTTTTGTGCTAAATACTTTTTGGTATTTTTGCATAACACATTCTCCTTTCATTGAACAAGTTATGTTAGACAATGTAATATCACCTCACAGCGACATTAACCGATTATTGGCCGATAATTGTCTAACTTCGGCTCAACTACATATTGTAAACTGAACAAAGATTTGATAAAGGAATTTTTTAGCGCTCTAACCGTTGAGCTACACTCCCTTATAGGGGGAGTGACGGGACTCGAACCCGCAACCTCTCTCTACATGAGATAACCCTTCATCAGTCGGCTCAGTTTATTTCTTAATTTGTCCTGAACAAGAATTACAGAAAGGATAGTCCGTTAGGACAATAAAATTTTGTAAAGATTTTTAGGCTAAATATAATAATCTAATTCTCTTTACTAAATTTAGATTATCGCCTTTCCTCAAAAGCTGCCCTCTACACCGTATGTAGTTAGATAACCTTTCCGTGTCGGTTCAGGATGTAGCACCGGAAGGATTTGAACCTTCGACCTCCTGCTTCCAAGGCAGGCACGCTGACCAAACTGCGCTACGGCACTATTAAGCGGTGAACAAGTCATGTTGAAGGGGGGGCATCTTTAGTATAGATAACCCTTCAACTTCGGCTCACCAATCCTTCACTAGTATAGTTGCTATTCAGTTGCCAAAGAGCAATAAAAAATAAAATATTTTGCGGAGAGAGAAGGATTTGCACCTTCGGAGCGGTATAAACCGCTCTACGGATTAGCAATCCGCTGCAATCGCTACTCTGCCATCCCTCCATTTTTGACGATCTTCTATAGTGCTGGTAGTAGGAGTTGCACCTACACTCTCAATTGAGAACTACTTTCTAAGAGTAGCATGTCTGCTAATTCCATCATACCAGCATTTGCGGAAGGTAGAGGACTCGAACCCCTAGAACCTTTCGGTTCGTCTGTTTTCAAGACAGGTGCAATAGCCATTCTGCCAACCTTCCATTCTACCAAAGTGAGTGCGGGGGGAATTGAACCCCCATTTTTCGGTTAAAAGCCGAATGTTCTACCATTGAACTTACGCACCCGAATCATGGATATTTAAAAAATCCTTTATTTTCGGGTGTTTCTTTTTTCTTCTCATTTTTCTAAATTCCCCTATAGTTTTTCCTAAAAATCCAATTATTAATATTATAATTCCAAGTGTTAATAATATCGTAATTTCAAACATGAAAATATTAGTAATAATATCTCTCATTAATTCTCCTTTGATCCGAGAGGGAGACTCGAACTCCCACGAAAAGGTTCAAAGCCTTTTGGCCTACCATTAGCCTATCTCGGAATAATAACTAAAGAAACTAGTTACTATTCCTGTTGTTGGGCTGTGGTATTGACGAGATAACTGCCA
>Ga0180437_10008308_pt1 | contig 13225 bp, 13 predicted proteins | sample SS_ome_4_FD_132410 | JGI IMG/M metagenome (GOLD analysis project Ga0180437, IMG submission 132410) | Hypersaline lake sediment archaeal communities from the Salton Sea, California, USA - SS_3_D_1 metaG | ecosystem: Environmental > Aquatic > Non-marine Saline and Alkaline > Hypersaline >...
AGTTAAATAGGGAATTCCCTAACTATAACCCTATGTTTCAAAAAGATACTCCTAGACAAACCTATACTTTATTATATGATTTAACTAATCTTAAGAATAAATTAGGATTAAAAGAATCTATTGAAGAGATTTATCAAATTAGAGACTTAGAGTTAAGTATGGAGGATATAAAAGAGATACCTAAAGAGCTAACACAACTTCACAATTTACAAAAATTATCCTTAGCATATAACCAGATAAAAGAGATACCCAAAGAGATTGGAAATTTAACTAACTTACAAGGATTATACTTAAATGGTAACAAGATAAAAGAGATACCCAAAGAACTAAAACAACTTCACAATTTAAAATATTTAGAATTAGCAGAAAACGAGATAAAAGAGTTACCCAAAGAGATCGGACAACTTCACAATTTAGTATCGTTATATTTATCAGAAAACGAGATAAAAGAGATACCCAAAGAACTGGGACAACTTCACAATTTACAAAGATTATGGTTAGAACATAACCAGATAAAAGAGATACCCAAAGAACTAACACAACTTCACAATTTACAAAGATTATATTTACAATATAACCAGATAAAAGAGATACCCAAAGAACTAACACAACTTCACAATTTACAAGAATTATGGTTATATAATAACCAGATAAAAGAAATACCAAAAGAACTGTCTCACTTACCTATAAGAATCTAAGAAATGATGAAATAAAACCACGAGTTTCTTTAAATTTGGCTCAAAACTCATTTTTATATAAAAATGAGTTTATTCAGATCTTCCCATATTGGCTAATCTATCAGCCCATTCATTGTATTCGTCCCCATTGTGAGCCTTTACATGAAAAAATCTAATATCCTTATATTGTTTTAATCTTAATATATCTTTAATCAAACCCTGATTCTCAACATCCTTACCTCCTGAGGTTTTCCATCCATTTAATTCCCATTTTTTATACCATTCGGTTAAACAATTAATTGAATACATACTATCTGTGTATATATGTATCTTTGAACTATTTGTAAATTGAATAGCTTTATAAATAGCATACAATTCAGCCTTCTGGTTAGTACACGGATCAATAGGAACTCTACCGCAGATAGGTAAAATATCCTCATCAATATATACAAACCCATATCCTCCTATCTGATCTATACAAGATCCATCTGTATAAATGGTTGTTTTTCCGCTAGAATTAGAAATAAGCTTCTTTTCCCTTTTTAGATATTCTTCAGCCTCTATCTTAGTTTTAAATGATTTATATTCTGCACCACTAAAACCTTTAACTTGTGACTCACATTCTTTCCAATTGGTATAAATTCCAGGATTTCTACCAACTCTTACTACATAATACTTCATATTTATATACAAAAATAAATATGATTAATTCCTCAGTTTTTAGATAAACCTTTTGCACCTCTACCTCTAGGTATTTTACTTAAATATATATTACCTTTTATATCTTCAAATTCTTTAGGTAATGCTTTTATATTATTATCCATAAGGGATAAGTGATTCAAATTAGGTAGCTCTTTAATCCAAAGAGGTATCTTACTTATTTGATTATTATCTAAGGATAAGTATTTTAAATTAATTAAATTCGCAAAATCATCTGGTATCTCCCTTAATTGATTATTTTGTAAATATAATGTTTCCAAATTAGTTAACTTACTAATTTCTTGAGGTATCTCTTTTATCTGGTTATAACTTAAGTCTAATTCTTTCAAATTAATTAAATTACTAATCTCTTGAGGTATATTATCTATTTGAATCTGGTGCAAGGTTAATATTTTTAAGTTGCTTAAATTTGTAATAGGTAATATATCTCTAATGGGGTTACCATCTAAATATAATTCTTGTAAATTAGTTAAATTACCAATCTCTTTGGGTATCTCTTTTATCTGATTATTTTGTAAGTCTAATTTTTGTAAATTTTGAAGTTGTCCAATCTCTTTAGGTATCTCTTTTATCTGGTTATAACTTAAGTTTAAATCTTGTAAATTGTAAAGTTGTGTTAGTTCTTTGGGTATCTCTTTTATCTGGTTACCACTTAAGGATAATAGTTGTAAATTATGAAGTTGTCCAATCTCTTTGGGTATTTCTTTTATCTTGTTATCTCTTAAGTCTAATTTTTGTAAATTGTGAAGTTGACCAATCTCTTTGGGTATCTCTTTTATCTGGTCATACCGTAAGTCTAACTCTTCCATATTATAAATCTCTTCAATAGATTCGGTTAAATCTAATTTATTCTTAAGATTGGTTAAATCATATAATAAAGTATATGTTTCCCTAGGAGTATCTTTGTTTGTTTTACGATCAGGGAATTCTTTATCTAAAAGTTCATTATAATCAACAATATAAATTTGACCATTATCAATCTGACTAAACACAGACTCCAATTTCATATTATCATATTGTCTTGTATACATCACTGGTAATTGAGTTTTAGGATTTATATTAAATTGGATAGTCTGATCGTTAATATCTAATTTATTTTTCTCTAAAAAAGATTTTATCGTAGATTTGATATTAGATATAGTTGTGTTAGGTGTAATGTTAATATTAAATTTCGGAATATTGTTTAAAGAAACTAAAATTAATTTATTCATTCTTTAAATATATTGTTTTTTTTATTTACATGAGATAGTTTGTCATTTTTCTTAATATGAAGAGTTTCAAAAAATAGAAGATTTTATAGATTTTTACCAACCATAAAACGTGCTTAAAAACATCTTTTAAAAATCCACAAAAACCTAAAAATATCATTCTAATATACCTATATTAGAATAATTTATATAGAAGATAGGGTTTAAAGGAATTTAATTTTTGAATAGACAGATACCCATAGCCCTTGCCTGGGATAATCTTATATTACATCTTCCCTGTTCGTGAGTAATTCTTTGTCCTTCATGATCAAGATTTACTTACAACAACATACAACTTTCTTTTCGGTTTCTATCATATTTTCTTGGATTGTTTCAATGGGAATACCATATTTATTTTTAAAACATACTGTTTATAACTTATATAACCTTAAAAGAACTAAAAATAATATCAAATGAAAAGATCAATTGAAGAATCAGAAACATCATCTATTAGTGAAAAAAGATCCAGAACTGAAGAAAGTCCCACGTTAGAAGTATCTTTCTCTACTACTGAGGTTTTAAATGATTATAAAGAATCAGATTTTAACAACTTGGAAGATATCAAATCCTTAAAAGATATTACTCTGGTGGAGAGACAAATTATTCAAAAGAGTTTAGCTATGATTAGAAGAGCTAACGAATCTGATTGGAATTTTGAAGCGGAAGATGATTGTAGAATGTTTTTAAGTGAAAATTGTATTGTGGAATACAATAAGAAAAGATATTTATACAACATTATTACCGAGATTATTTACGAATCAGAGGTGACTCGTGTAATTATACGATATGACCAATTCTATGGAAATTCTAAATATATCACCTTATTCTGGACTACAGAAGAATGTTATTGTAAAAATTGTAAATCAGATAAACTCTTTATTTCCAAACGAGTATCTAAATGGATTTTCTGGGAACAAGATAAAACATTTCAGATCATCCCTTATAGTGATACTTTAGACAACTGGTGTTATTTTGCAGATACTAGAAGACATTTAAATCGACTTGTATGGTTTGAAAATTAATCAAAAAAAATATATATATCATTCATAAAATAATGATATATTGGATCGAAAAAAGAGATTTTGGATGCTATAAAGAACATTGCACTTATAAAATCAAATCTTCTGGTGTATATAAACTAAAAGAAAACATTTCTTTTAACCCCAAGAAGAATAAAGTTCCTGCTATATTGATTGATAGTGATAATGTAGTTCTGGACTTGAATTCAAAAGTCTTAAAACAATCTTCACATAACGATAAGACCCAAATTACAGGAATATTGGTTAAAACTGGACATAAAAATGTAACTATAATTGGTAATTATGGTGTTATCAAAAATTTCTCTCAAAGAGGTATTTATGTAGAAGGAGGTAATGAATATGTTACCATTGGAGATGATTCTCTCTTAACTATTAGAGGATGTGGGTATGGTACTCCTGTAGCTTTTGTTGATACTTATAAAGCAGTTCAAGAAGGTATTACTCAAGGAGGTTTACAAATAGGAGATCAGGAGTTTATTCAAGCTATAGGAGCTGGAGAGTTTAAAGGATTTGTAAATCAAGTAAGCGTTAGAAATGTTGTATCTTCCGAAAATAATGTAGGTTGTTTATTGGGTGAAGGTTCTAATTATTCATTCTCTAATTGTTCCTTTAGTGGTAATAGAGAAGTTCGTTTAATGTGGGATAAGATTTCTGTTTTAGGTGGGTTTTACAAAGGTAATAGTGTAGTATGTTATGGTTTAGTCTATTTTTCTAACCCTGATGTGACACCACCACCCAACTTTGGAGTTAATAATATTGTTTTTGAAAACTGCGATTTTAACAGTAATATTGCAGATGCTTCAGTAGAAAATGCTTTAAGTGCTTATTGTCATGGAAAAATTATGGCAGTCAATTTCAAAAATTTAAAAGTAATCAACTGTCAATATAATAGTAATCAGACAATATTGGGTGATGCAGGAGAGAATAATGAAACTATCGGTCTTGTATTAGGAGCAGGATCAGGAACGGTCATTCAAAATTCAGAATTTTCACAAAATGAAGGAGGTAGTTTGTGTATAGGTTTTAGTCTTAGTGGTTTAATGGCCACTACATCAGAGACTAAAAATGCATTTCCTGGTGAATCTGTGACTATTAAAAATTGTGTTTCTTCTGGAAATGTAGGTAAAACTGGAGTTTCAAATATTACTACAGTTGATGTTAGAGGTTTGAGTGTTAAATATCCTTCTGGGGTTAACATAATTGATTGTGTGTGTGAAGATAACAGGGTTCTTTTAACAGATGATAATAAAGAAAATGTTGCAGGTTTCTGTGATGGGTTATTTATTTTTAGTGATAGACAATTTCCAGAAACTTTTACTAATAACGTTATGGTTAAAAATAGTAAATTCTCTAGAAATAGAGTTGTAAACGCCGGTCCTAACGGAACCTCTTCAGGTATCAGAGTTTTTGATGATTTATGTGAAAATATTTTAATTTCAGATTGTTTTATAAGTAACAATTTACCAGATTTTGATGAACCTGCTCCGGAAGTAGGCTTCCTTACAACAGGTATTGATCTTTTCAACGAAGGAGAAAAGACAGGTCCCTCTTATGTTTCTGTATTAAATAACGTAATTTCAAGTAACGGTCAGGTAGGAATTGATAATAACTTAGACATAACTACAATTCAAGGAAATAAGTTTACCAATCACAATATAAATGTACTATTAAGTACATGTGATTGTGGTATGGTTATTGAGAATAGCTTTTTGTTTTCTCAATATGCTGTGATTGATCAACAAGATCCTAGCACTAATCTGGTTGCTAACAATAAATCATATAGTACAGCTTGTGGATATGAGGTATATTATGGAGTAGGACAGACATTTCCTACGGAAGTTGTTAGCGCTTCTCTTCCAGATTTCCCCGCTCTTCCAAGTGTTTCAGGAGCTAATATTCAATTTCTTAATTCTAACTGTACCGAATGTACTCAATCATCTGGTAGAAGTATTAAACAATCAAAAACAGTAGATATAAAGAAATATAAACAACTTAAGAAAGAACTTTTGTCTAAAAGATTTAGAAAATAAGTTTTAATATAATTAATTATTATATAATAATTAATTAGTTATAAATTTTTTAATATTATATTTTACCCATAAAGTATTTTGATATAATAATAAAAACGTTAAAAATATTGTAATTAGATCTGTGTATTTATCTAAATTTAATAGATAATGAATAGTATTAAATAACATTAACAATCTTGTGGTTGAATATATAATTACATAAAATACAAAAAATAGTAATCTTATATAATAATTAGAATTCTTATATCTATTTTTAAGATGATGAACTACACCTCCTAATTCAGCACATAAAATCCCATAACTACAAACATATGAATCAAAAAATATACACCCTATTGTAATAATTGCAAAAATATGATGTGTAATATATATTCTTCTTTTCTTATTTTCTGTATCAAGAAATATATCTATCAAATCTGCTAAAAAATAATATATTGAATGAATAGCAGCATTATAAAAATAACTTTTTAATTCGGGTCTAAATAATAAAAGGATATTCAAATTTTTTACAGTATATATTGACAATAAGGATAAATGGGTATATCGAAGGAATAATACAAAATGCCATATTGTAGATACACTACAATGTAATAAACTTTGTAATGGAACCTTTGATCTTAAATATTTTCTAGATATCCATGATATAGATACATAAAATATAATAAATAGTATCATTTAAGAATAAAATTACAAACAATCTTTAATTCATTTTTGTAAATTATGGTTTAATATAAACCATAATTTATATTTTATTGTGATTCTTTAACGACTCTATATCCTACTGAATGTTGAACTAGAGTATCAAACATATTAACTCTGTTAATTCTTATCACCTGTCCGGGTCTAAACCCATAATATCTTGAGATCATATCTATATCTAACATAATAGGTAATTGGTCAATGCTTAACTTATTTTTATCTAGAAACTCTCTCTGTTCTTCAGGAGTTAATGCAATATGTTCTGGGGTTAAGTAATGTTCAATAGGATCGTACCCCATTTCAGATTCTAAAAAGATCTGAATATTATAATTAACTAGACGTTCCAATTGTTTTCTGGCTGAAGAGGATAAAGGTTTAGCTGTAATGATAATACCATTTTTAGATTTCCACTTATCCAAATCATATATAGCATCAGAAACAGGCTCGACACCTAATTGAGATGCACCTTTAGGAACATCCGCATAATATACTACTAATCTATCTCCTTTATCATTCTCATAAACTTGAGTTAAAACTGCTCGTAAGGTCTTTTTCTGTTTCTGAGCATAGGGAATATAACTATTTAAAAAATCTTTTGAAGTTAAGGATAAGAGTGTTCTTTCTCTATCTATATTATAACCTCTTCTATTAACTAATTTTAATTGATTTTTCTTAATTTCAAATAATAAACTGCCGGCTCTTGTATCAATATCTTGCATTTTAATAGACTATAATTATATTTTTGTTAAAAATACAATTAAACGATCAATTTATAAGGCTTGGATAATTTCAGTGACTTTGGATAATATTCTTCTTACTCTAGAATATAAAGTCTGCCCTCTACCTGAAATACAATTTAAAAATTCGTGAGTATCCAACCACATAATATTAGATACTTCAATCTGCTCAAAATCTCCAGTCAGGTTGTAATTTCGACTTTTAGTTCTAACTGATCTGACAAAATCCTGTTTCGTTTGATTCATATCAATATCTAATCTTATAAACATTATAATCATGTTATTAGTATAAAAAGCTAAACAATTCTTAACATCCTCATAGGATAAATTACCAAAAACTCCTTGAGACTCCTCGTATAATTCCCTTAAACCTCCCACAATCACAGATTCTTCCTTTTTAACTCCTCCTGCAAAATCCGTCAGATCTCCATATTCTGAATCAACTCCCAAACAAAAATATGTTTTTCCCTTATGATGTGTGTAAATAATAGCTCCTGATCTAATTCCTATTGATTCATCCGGCATTTTAACATTTTTCACAATTGACGTAAAAACCTCTAATTCTTTTCTAGACTTGTGGTGAATCTTATTACGGTCAATTCTTCTAGTAATTAATCTATATTTATTAATCGGTGACTCGGAATTGGTCATATTCATTGGTTCATTTAAAATATATTATATTTAAGATTATAATATATTTCTTTATATAGATCATTTTTCTAATCCACAGTATTATAATGATTGGCAGCAATATATCCGACAGGAATAGTTGATAAGATACCTAAACCCAACATCCATTTTTTCCATGATGATGGTTTATATTCTGTTTTTATAGAATCTATCTTTAAAATAGCTACCCTGATATTCTCCTCATCATATTCATAATCTCTATTTTTTAATTCTATAGCAAAATCTTTTCTATTTACAATATATATACTTGAGATATTTCCTAATAATAAATGGTTAAAAGAATTTGATAATTCCTCCAATATTTGTATACACATATTCATATCCTCTCCAAATAATTCCTTAACATCTATACAGTTTTTAAATTCTTCACGTATTAAGTTAAAACTATCCAAATCAGAATTATAATTGAAAGAGACTATGGGTGTCTGTAGGTAAGACGGTATAAATTTAGAATAATAAATTGCATTCTCTATAGCAGATCTCATTTATATTTATCTTCATATCTTTAAAATTTATCTCTAATTTTATCTAATAAGAGTTGGGTTTGTTTTTTATCAGGATCTTTAATATAATATTTAGGAAGATTAACCTTTTTACCGGAACTGGTAGATGCAATCTGATCAAGTTTTTCTAAATCAAACGATCTTTTATTTAATTGTAATTTATTGAGTTGTCGGTATTTATTCTTGACAGGTTTATATTCTTCCTCTACTTTCTCTATTATAGAACCTATATATAATTTCTTTTCTTTGGGAGCTCTCCTACAATGAAAATAAATATCTCCTGAAGGTGTTAGCAATAAATAAGGATTCTGATGTTCATGTATTCTATAACATATTTTACATTTAGAAGGTTTAGTCCTTTTTAAAATAATAAATGGGCCTTCCACTTTATCAAATTTATAAGGAATTCTAGAATCTCCCCACTTTAATCCTACAGAAGCAGCAAATATATCTAAAATCTGTTTAGTCTTGACATAATCCAATGTTTCTGTAGATTCAAAAGTTGTCTCTTTATATTCTTTGGGTGTTTCATAGCTAGGTAAAATTTTACAGGTTGAGGTTCTGGCCCCAACCAAACTCTCTTCTAATTGAATAAGAAATAAATGATTTTCATCTTCAGGTTCTTCAATATATTTATGTTTGATAATCTCATCATTAAAACTCCATTCCTCAACCAATTTCTTAATTCTATTCTTTTCAAATTTCTGAGAACCTAAACATCTAAATTGTTGTGATAAAGAATACACACTATCATCCACCCAACCATTTTTCACATATTCTGGGGGTAATTTTTCCATTATACAATAATAAAAAGCTTTGGCCTCATGATTATTAGCATGACAAAAATTATTAATTACAATATGATAACTTCTTTTAGTTTTACCGTGAGAAGAATAGACACAAACATCTCTAGATAAATCTAATTCTAAACTTTTGTTTTTAAATTCATCGACTATAGAGTTTATTAAATTGTTAAATATCTCTTTGACCTGTTCTTCAGAGAGATTATTTTCTTCTAAATCTAAATCCAGATCAAAATGTGGTTTCTGAATAAATTCTCCTATAATCACTTCATAAAAACATCTCATATGTTGAGGTAATTTTAAACAATACCTGGCAAAATCAATATATGTTTTAAATAAACTATAGAGTCGAAAGAGTTTATTTGTCTCATAATCAAAATAACTCCAAGAGATAATCAATTTACCTAATAAACTTTCTCTAGGATAATCAGAAAACAACCCTTTAATTGATTTCCCTCCTTCTCTTTTTTCTTTCAATCTATAATACCATTTTACATTTTTTATAATTCTGTATGCCATATTAAAAATAATATATAAAGTTATATATTATTCATTTTTAACTATGTTTTTATTATTATTGAGCTTGCCATTTATATTTACAGTCAATACAAGTAACATAAATTGACATGGCTTCGTCTGCGCTTCTGGTTTGTTTTTCTCTACTAATTGTGCTAGAAGATTTACAACGAGGACAATCAACTCCACCCTCCTCTACATCGACTTTATTTCTATAAATTTCCATATCCAAAAGGAATTTCTCACGTTCTTTAGACATTAATGGGTTTTCAAAAAGCATTTTCTTTCTAATATTATGTTTACCTAAAACCTTTTCCCAATTGGTTGTAAGAAAATTATAAACACCTTCATATCCTACTTTATCTGATTGTAAAAGCCAAATAATCTCATAAAGAAAATTTCTATCTTCCAGAGTTAAAATCTGTTCTCCACTCTCTTTAAATCTTAATGCTGCTAAAGTATCTGCCTGTTCTTTTGTAACTAAATCTGTTCCGTCCTCTTTCTTTATACTGGTAAGTATTTTAGAGATCGATTTAATTTGTTTTTTAGAAATAGGGGGTAAATCTGGTAATTCTGACATATTTTTAATGTGTTTTATTATTATATGAATTAAAATATAATTATTTGATCAATTTATAGTTTAATGAATAAATTATCTTTTTAATTAAAATAAGAAACAAGAAAAAATCTATATTAATATAATAATGATTTTTCACTGGTTAAGTTTAATTGCTCTTCTTGTTTTAATAGGGTTAACAATATGGTTATTAGTGAGAAGTTTTACAAATAAATGTGAAACAAGTAAAAAATTAAATGAATCCTGTACCAATACATCTGAATGTAATGGAGGTTTAGTATGTTCAAGCGGTACATGTAAAGTTTCATTCGGAGAAACATGTAGTAATACTTCAGAATGTGCTAGCGGATTAAACTGTGTTAATAGTGTATGTACTACTCTTTTAGGAAAAAAGAATGAAGGATGCCCCTGCGATGAAGGACATACCTGTGTGAATAATATTTGTAAGGTTATTGTAGGTCAACCATGCACAACCAATTCTGAGTGTGCTTCTGGTATCTGCTCTAATGGAATCTGCGTAGTAAGTGCTGATTTATTGGAACCTGCTGACGATGACGAAAGCGATAGTTATGATGACTGTGATAGTATCTGTCATTCTACAGATTATACAGATTATTCCAAGAGCTATTCTAAAAGTTCAAGAGATTATGGAAAATCCTCACATTCATCTAAATCATCATATTCTACATATATAACATGCACAGACTCTGATTGTAGTAAGACTGAATGTAGACCTAAATCTTCTTATTACACTGACTGTTCTGAAGAATATTCCGAAACATCCTACTTATCCAAATACACAATCGATCTATCCAGCACCGGATCTGATTAATGAATATATTTTATTAAAAATATGTTCAGAAAGAAATAATAATAATAATTTAAACGAAATAATGTTTAAATGGTTTCTGATTTTTATTTTAGTTGTAATTCTAATACTCATAGCTTTTTATAATATATTAGTATGGACCGAAGATAAAGTGTTATATTATCCAAGTAAAAAACGTATTTATCGTCCAAAGATACCACATAAACATGTATATATAAATGTGTCTAATCCTGAGGATGTATGTTATCATTCTAGAGATAAATCAAAAGATTCTGATTATATTTCAGGTTGGTGGTTTAATAATTTTCCAGGAGCTAAAACTGTATTATTCTGTCATGGAAATTCAGGAAATATAACTCATAGAAAATATATCATTGATATTTGTCAGGAATTTGGACTTAATTTATTTGTATATGATTATAGAGGGTTTGGTAAATCAGATAGTTTTCCTTATAAAACATTTTTCAAAGAAGATGGTGAGGCCGCCTATGAATTTTTAAGATATAAATGTAAAACACCCGCAAAGAAAATACTCGTATGGGGAGAAAGCGTTGGTGGTGTGGCTGCATCTTGGATAGCCTCTAAATATAAATGCTCTGGATTAATATTAATGTGTACTTTTAGTAGTTTAGATGATATATTAACCTACCAATTTGATGGAAAAGGGCAACAGGCAATAAAAATATTAACAGGATTTGCCAGAATGAGAACTGATACATTACCTATTAAAGAATATATTAAAAACGTTAAATGTCCGGTTATTGTTATACATTCAAATAAAGATGAATTAATTCCATATACTTGTAGTTGGATTAATTATCATAATATAAGTCATAAGAATAAGATGCATGTTAAGATTAAAGGTGGTCATAGTAGCCCTGATATCAGATCATATCAATGTAAAAAGATATTTGAATTCTGTGATATGCCTTTAGATCATCTCGAATCAACCGATCTATCCTCTATATTGCAGGATTTAAAGACTTTTGCCAAAAGACATAATAATTTCATAGATTCTCTATAATCAAAAAATAAAGATAAGATAAATCTCAAAATGGAAAGTTAGCAAAAAATAGATAAAATTATGATTTTTCTTAAATCATAAATTGTACTTTAAAATACATATATTCAAACTCTCAAAAATGCTAAATTAACGTTTGTGTGTAACTATATAGGTTTAATTAATTTAGAAATATGGTCTTAAAGAAGTTTATATTTAAATAGATATGAATCATTCTAAATGCAAAACATTAAAATAGGAATAATAGGTATAGGTAATTTAGGTAAAAGTATAAATAAAACATTTGTTGGTAATGGATTTCATAAAAGTATATATTTATCCGATAATGATAAGAATAATAATTATGTGATTAACAATTCTGATATACTTATTTTATCAATCAAACCGTCAAATATGAAAAGAGTATTAGGACAAATAGAGAGATTTGGAGATCAGAATAAATTAATTATATCCTCTGTAGCAGGTATAGAGAATGATTTTATAGAAAACTATTTGAATTCAGACTATTATCCCATTATAAGAATCATGCCTAATATATCTATAGAGACCGGCAAAGGAGTTATTCCATATTTTATCAATGATCATGTCAATTCAACGCATATTTTTCAATTGAATGAATTATTTAAACCTAATTTTGTTATAGAATGTGATGATGAAAAATTAATAGACACAACCACCTTATTGAATGGTTCAATGCCTGCCATATTAAGTTATCTTTCAGATATTTTCATACAATTAGGTATAGAAAAGGATATTCCTGAGGATCTTTCTAAAAAATTATTATTAGACTCCCTATTAGGTACAGGAGAATTATTAAAAACAAAATCTACTCAAGAAATAATTAAAGAGGTCTGTTCGCCTAATGGTGTGACAGAACAGGTATTAAGATCTATGAGTGATTTATCTATAGATAAAGATATTAAAAATAGTATTTCTTATGGAATAGATTATATTGACACCTTGAAGAAAAAATTAGATTAATTCTTTTAATTATTATCTTTAATAATTAAAAAATGGACCCTTCTCGTAATTTATGTATGATAACAGATAGTTTTACAACTTATATTCCCAGAGAAAATTACATTGTTAAAAAATATAAAAGTAATATAATTGGATCACCAAGATCCACAAGAAGA
>Ga0180437_10008309_pt1 | contig 13224 bp, 8 predicted proteins | sample SS_ome_4_FD_132410 | JGI IMG/M metagenome (GOLD analysis project Ga0180437, IMG submission 132410) | Hypersaline lake sediment archaeal communities from the Salton Sea, California, USA - SS_3_D_1 metaG | ecosystem: Environmental > Aquatic > Non-marine Saline and Alkaline > Hypersaline > Sediment...
AATGTAAAGCCCATATAGCGATATACATACCATGCATAGAGCGCTACTTGCACCATACTTGCCAATACCGTTCCTAATGCCAAGCCAGGCGCCTTTAGATGCGTAATAAACAAGAGATTAAAGCAGATATTTGCCACCGTAGCAACCACCGAAATAACCGCCGGCACTGCTGTTTTGTGCAAAGCATAATACAAGTTCAAGAAAATACGATTTAATGCAAAGAAAAAGAGCCCAGAAACAAAGAGCGTCAATAAGGTGCTTGCCTGCTGCACTTTCTCCAAAGGGAACTTATCAGATAAAAACATCGTAGAGAAAATATCTTCTGAGAAAAATATCATAAAAAACATCATCGGGGTTGTGACCCAAAAGATAAGCTTTGTCGCTTCAAGCAAATAAAAACTCAATCTGCGTGGCGCATAGGTAGCCACCCGTGAAAAATGTGGCAACAAAATCGTAGAAAATGCGGTCACAAATACCCCCAAAGGAATCCCCATAAAACGATTGGCATAATTAATCAGTGCAATCGAACCCTCAGACAAGCCAGAAGCAAATTGCGTATCAATAATTAAACTCACTTCCATCACACTCATGCTCAACAAGCAATTACCAAATTTTGCAAACACAGAGCGAAAGGTACGCTTAACCTGCGGGGTTATCATGCCAAAATGAAACTGCAGCTTCAAAAAGGTCAACACATGCCATATGAATTGTAACAGCCCACCGCCTAAAATCATAAAACAGAGCGTTTCAACAGGAAGTGCATTGCGCAAGCAGATGAGCAACGAACCAATAAAAACGATATTAAGCAAAATGGGAGCCACTGCTGGCACAAAAAAATGATTCACCGATTGCAATGCCCCTGCAAGCAATGCACTGCTTGAGATAAAGAAAATAAAGGGCATGAGTATTTGCAAATAAGGCACAGTACGCGCTATTTGCTCCGCACTAAAACCAGGAGCCATCATCCAGACCACCGTTGGCGCACAGCATATCACTACCGCACAAAGCGCAAGCACAATACCTTCAAATACTAAAAAACCTAAAGTCATAAGCCCACTTGCTTGCTCACGATCACCCTTTTTCACTAACGTAACTAACGTGGGAATAAACGCAGCAGAAAGCGCCCCTTCAGCAAAAATTTTACGCAACGAATTAGGAATCTTCCACGCTGTGATAAAGGCATCTGCAACGGCCCCTGATCCTAAATAACGGACCATTAACACTTCTCGTATAATGCCAAACACGCGGCTACCCAGCGTTGAGCCGCCAACTTGCATTGTTTTTTTGATAATAGAACGCTTGTGGAGTGTTTGCGTTGATTGCACTGGCGGTGCTTGCGGTGGTAGCTTTGTTGGCATCTGGCGCTGTTGTTGCATAGACATGATCTTCACCCTTTTTTATTAAGGAGCTTGTTATTCAACGGGTAGTATAGCGCCAAATGTACCTATAACAAAAAAACTTTTTACCAAAACTATACCTATGCACAAGAAATCAATGCGCCATCTTTGAGCACAAAACAGCGCTGCATGCGATCAGCCACCTGTTTATCATGCGTACTCACTATCAAGCCCATGCCCCACTCTTTTTGGCACGAAAGCATCAAATCCACCATGCGCTCACCCGTTGCTTCATCTAAGTTACCCGTCGGTTCATCTGCAAGCAAAAATGCGGGTTTGCCAAAGAGCGCACGCATTAAAGCAACGCGCTGCTGTTGACCGCCTGAAAGTAATGGGGGGCGGCTCTCAGCTTTATCGGCCAATCCAGCAATATCTAATAGCTGTAATGCACGTTTTTTGGCTTGCTCATATGATTCATCTGCAATAAGCCCTTTAAGCATGACGTTTTCAAGTACCGTCAGCTCTTTAATTAAATAAGGGAGCTGAAAAAGAAAGCCTATACTGTGATGCAAATAGTTGGCGCGCTCAGTCGCACTAAATTGTGCAATATTATGCCCATCAACATAGACCGCCCCTTTTGTAGGCTTCATGAGACCGCCAAGCATATAGAGCAAAGTGGATTTGCCCGTACCTGAAGCGCCGGTAATTGCATAGCTTTGTGGAGCAATAAAGTGTTGATCAAGTGGCAAAATCACCTGAGTATGTACGCCATGATCATCAAACGATTTGGCGAGCCCTACGGTTTTCAGTTCTTTATCCGACATGCGTTATACCTCACTTTTTTGTCACCCCTCAAAAAGAGGGTTTTTTAAAAAAATAAATTAATTATATTCATGCTTGTATTTCTTTTTTATGTTCTCCTGTTAGCACATGCATAAAAAATCGCTGTTAGATCCAGGGAACGCATTTTCATTTTAACGGGAATTATTGTTTTTGGAAAAGGATTCTGCCTACACTTTTTCGTAGGGATGGTATATATAGCTTTCGCATAATATCTCATGTGACAATGAGCGCGAAGGGTAAAAATAGGGGGAGTTTGATGAAAACAGCACTTAACAAAAAAATACATGAGACAATACCGGAATTGCTCCCAGTCATTCCAACAATGGATGTAGTGGTATTTCCTCAAATGATAGTCCCACTGTTGGTCCTCGATGAAAAAATAATTCATGGCATTAATCTTGCTATGCAAGGTTCTAAGATGGTCCTTTTATTAGCTGCAAAAAACGCCGTGGATAATCAAGCATCGATAGGGACAGGTGATCTATATACCGTGGGAACCGTTGCCTCAATCATGCGCCTTATTAAAATTCCTGAGGGAGGCATCAAAATATTGGTGCAAGGCGTAGCAAAGGCACAAGCATCTGAATTGTTGGCTGAAAATGAAGGCTTGCATGCACAAGTGCAGCCATTGGGACTCATTACGGAAGAGCAATCACACATCATCGATGCTCATGTTAAAAACATAAAGGCAATCACCGAAAAAATGTCAGCTGGTGGCCATGGGTTTAGCCCAGATTTTCATGTCATTCTTTCAAAAATGAATGATCCAGAAAAAATCGCTGACTTTGTGCTTTCGCATTTGAACCTTAAGGTGCAAGATGCGCAAGAGCTGCTTGAATGCGATAACCTCGCAGATTTTCTTGAAGGTATCTACCAACAGCTGGTCAAAGAGGTGGAAGCGGCTGAAATTCAAGAACGCGTGCGCAACAACGCGCGTGAATCTATGAATAAGTCGCAAAAAGAGTTTTATCTCAGAGAACAACTACGTGCGATCAAAAAAGAACTTGGCGAAGATGATGCCGAGGAAATTGATGATATGCGCGAAAAACTCATGCGACTTAACGCATCAGATGAAGTCAAATCTGAAGTGAAACGCCATTTAAATCGTCTTGAGCGCACAGCACCAGACTCGATGGAAGCAACCGTGATTCGCAATCACCTTGATTGGGTCTTTTCACTCCCATGGGGCATCAGCACGAAAGATAATCTTGACCTTTCCTATGCAAAGCAAGTGCTCGATGAAGATCACTATGGCTTGAAAGACATTAAAGACCGCATATTAGACTTTATTTCAATACGTACATTAAAGAAGGATGGCTATGCACCCATTTTATGCTTTGTTGGTCCTCCTGGTACCGGCAAAACATCGCTTGGCAAATCGATTGCGCGGAGCTTAGGTAAAAAATACATGCGTATTTCACTTGGCGGCGTAAAAGATGAAGCAGAAATTCGCGGGCACAGACGTACCTATGTTGGGGCAATGCCTGGCCGATTCATTCAAGCAATGCGTAAAGCAGGTTCTATGAATCCACTCGTGGTCATAGATGAACTTGATAAAATCGGTGCTGATTTCCGCGGCGACCCTTCTGCAGCAATGCTTGAAGTGCTTGATCCGCAACAAAATGATCATTTTTACGATAACTACTTGGGCATACCATTTGATCTCTCGCAAGTGATGTTTGTAGCTACGGCAAACACCGTTGATACTATTTCTGGTCCATTACGCGATCGTATGGAAATCATCGAGCTTTCTGGCTATACCCTGCCAGAAAAAATACATATAGCCCAAAAACATCTTGTAGAAAAAGCAATTGTCGATACTGGCCTTGAAGGAAAAGAGATCGATATTGCTCCGCCAGTTATTCAAAATATTGTCCAGTGCTACACAAGAGAATCGGGCGTACGACAATTAGAACGCACCATCAGAAAGCTCTGCTCAAAGCTGGCACGATGTTACGTGGAAACAGAAAACATTCCAAAAGTAGATACTACAACACTTGATAGTTACTTGGGACCACGCAGATTCTTAGAAGATGAAATATGCAGAGATAATCAAATTGGGGTAACCAATGGTCTTGCATGGACATCATGTGGTGGCGAAATGATCAAGATTGAAGCAGTGCTTATGCCAGGAAAAGGCAAACTGATTCTGACCGGCCAATTGGGCGATGTCATGAAAGAATCAGCACAGGCAGCTATGAGCTATGCTCGTGCACATGCAGATGAATTTGCTATTGATAAAAAACTGTTTGATACCTATGATCTGCATATTCACGTACCAGCAGGAGCTGTACCAAAAGATGGCCCGTCCGCTGGGATCACTATGCTAACCTCTATTCTTTCAGTCCTGACTAAACGTCCAATCAGCGCAGATTACGCTATGACTGGCGAGCTGAACCTATGCGGTGAAGTCATGCCAATTGGTGGAGTAAAAGAAAAAATACTTGCCGCAAAGCGCAACAAAATAGCACACGTGATCTTGCCACATCAAAACAAAAACGACCTTGTTGGACTTGAGGATATCGCGGATGATATAGAAGTTATTTGGGTGCAAAAAGCTCCTGAAGTGCTCAGCCGTGTATTGCTTGATCCAGCACAGGTCAAAAAACCAAGAAAAACAGCATAAATAAAACGGTCCTTCTTCTTTAAAAAAAGGAAGAAGGACCATCACGTTATCTTTTACGTCCTCTTGATGTACAGCCTCTATGAGAACCCCCTCTTGGCGAACCGCGATACCGCCCACGAGCACTATGCATATACCCTCGTTGAGGTGAGCGCACATACACATTGCCCACCAAACTCGGCGATGCAGGAGAAGCCTGTGCGCCTACGTGCTTTCCAGCCTGCGCTTCTTTTTCTAGCTCGCTCTGCGTTTTTGCATGGTAAGTGGCACGCAATAAAGCAATCATATCAGGATCTTTACGCTCAAGGGCAATATCTAGTGCTGTTTTGCCATCAATCGTGGTTACATTCACCTGAGCACCATAGGCACATAATGTAGCAATAACACTACCTTTGACATAGACAAGATGCGCATCAACTTTCGTACGCCCAAGCAGCACATGCAACGGCCTGTATGGCATACCTTGATAGCCACCATGGTGCACATCCGCCCTTGCTTTGCATAATAGAGTGACAACGCTTATGTAATTGACCATATCGGTTTGCTCGGCGGCACCATTAAGTAAACAAGCTGCATGCAAGGCTGTTTCTATAGTGCCTTCTCTTTCATATATCACATTAGGATCAGCATCATGCTTGAGCAACTGCTGCACCGCCCACCAATTCCCTTGCAATGCAGCATGAGCAAGAGCTGGCACCCAAGGCTTTTGCTGTGCAAAAACATGCGGCGTTTCAACATCAACACCTGCGTTAAGCAAGCGCATCATTGCCTCTTTATCTATATCTTGCCAAGAATGCTTTTTGCATAAACTAAGCAGTAGGTATTCTCGTGTAAAAGCTGGATTATCACTCTCAAAACTAATGCGTGGGATATCAAGAGCAGCACGCTCTGCGCCAATAGGGCTGAGCCTTTGCCCTTTTGGTGACGAGAATGGCACCACCACATCATCATCAGAGCAACAGGTTTCCCTATTAGATTCAGCTGCACATAATGGTAAGGCTAATAATAAGAAAAAATATACTGCCATGAAGTAATCCTTTTGATGTAAAAAAAGTATTATTCATGGCAGTATACATGCATTATTGAGCGATCTCAAACACCTTGCCGCCCACAACCGTCGCTTTGACGGTAATATCTTTTACTTCATCAAGTTTTACACGTAATGGATTGCGTGCTAACACCGTGAAATCAGCAAGTTTACCCACTTCAATGCTTCCTTTGATGTTATCCTCAAATTGGTTGTATGCTGCATAAATAGTTACCGTTTTAAGCGCCTCTAGCACACTAATGCACTGTTCTGGTCCTAAAATACGCCCTGAAAGTGTTTCACGTTTTGCAGCTGTCCATATCATTAAAAGTGGATTCAATGGTGTTACTACATCAGAATGCAGGCTCGTCATGATGCCATATTGCAATGCAGACGCGACTGGGTCTAGGCGCTTAGCGCGATTATAACCAAGGGTATCCTTTACGTGCACATCGCCATAAAAATGTACATGCCCAATAAGCATACTTGTATTCATGCCAAGTGCTTTCATTTGGCGCATTTGGCTTTCATGAATCATCTGCGCATGTTCAATGCGCGTTCTATGATCAAATTCAGGCTTCTGCTGCAACATATACCCTACAGCATCAATAGCCACCTGTGCTGCTGCATCACCATTAGCATGTATTGTTGCGTGCAAATCTAGTGAACGAATTTTGAGCAACTCTTGCCTTAACTGTTCAAGCGTAAAATTAACGATGCCATTTTCACCATTAAGGTAATAAGGCCATTCAAGATTGCCAGTAAAACCTTGCAGCGAACCATCAAGTATGAACTTGATTGGCCCCATTTTCATCCAATCAGTATTACTTTTTTCCAATTTCTTAATCAGCTCGAGTCCACCTTTTTTTTGAATGGCAGGTGTATTTATCGCATCAATAAATGGGTAAAGAATCATGCGCACAGCATTACTTGGCTCTTCACTCACGGTGCGATATGCATGATAACCACCTGGCACCATACCAAAAGCAGCATCCACCATCGTGGTTACACCCACACGATGTGCAATACGCATAGCATTCCGCGTCGCTTGTATTAATGCATCTTCGGTTACCTTTGGAAAAAGTTTCGCGGCTGGCATAATTGCTTTAATTTCATTCAATTGACCGGTGAGCTTACCATCTTTTTTGACCACTCCCACAATATCAGTCTCATTGGTGTAGCCAATAGCACGTAATGCAGCGCTATTCACCGTTAGCTGATGCAAGTTTAGATGGATAATCACTATGGGACGCTCAGCTGAAATGCGATCGAGCTCTTCAACACTCAGCGGTGGCTCATCATAAAAGATTGGTTCATAGCCCCAGGCCACAAGCGTATCTTTTTGCTGTTTTGTTTTTTCAAACTGCTCTTTAATACGTGCAAGAATTTCACCAACTTTTTTGCATCCTTGCACCTTTTTGCCCTGCGGATCCATGCGATCAAAACGGCCAATATAAGGGAATTGCCACATATACCCTAAAATCTGCGGATGCGTATGTGATTCATAAAACCCTGGCAACAACACATCATGCTTGAACTGATCATTAATCGTATATTTTTTTCGATCTAACCATGACTTCATTTCATCTAAGGTTTGCCCAATGGCAAGAATCTTATCATCTTCCACGGCAATATAATGCGCTTTAGGCATATCAGGATTTAATGTCACAATCTCTTTTGCCTGAAAAACGGTAATCCCTTTAGTCGATGGTTTGACCTCTGGTGTTTCATGCTCGACCATTCCTGGATCGCCATCCTTTGGGAAAAAAGGGAAACTTAATCCATGTATCGTTGGCACTAAGCTGAACAAAAACAACAGACTATACACCATATGCATGTGACTCATCCTTTTTTTAAAAATGTACGCATGCCACCAAAGTACTGCGTCCATGCAAAAAAGATCAATAGATTTCACCAGTTTTTCACCCCCTATTTTAATATCATCAAATGAGCGCAACGAACCCCATAGATTTCGCCAACAAGGCGAAAGCGTGTGGGTGAGAGGCTCCGCCTGTATTATTGCGCGGATGAAGCAATCCAACAGCATGTTGGTGTCTGGGATTATTAAGGGCGTTGACAAGAACGCCCTTAATAGAAAAGCAAATTGAATGTAAGAAAAAAGTATAATGAAAAACAAAAAGATATTAATCTATAAACAAAAGAATGAAATATAAAATTAACCCCAGCGGAGCGTACTCTCTTTACAAACAATGCACATTTGCATACGCTATAGACATACATAAAAACGCACAATCCCTGTTTTAAAAGGTGAATGTCATGTCAAAAATGAGCCAAACTCATATGCACGGATCTGTATTACGCGTCAGCGGCACTATTATTGATGTGCAATTTGACCGTGATCATATACCTGACATTCATACTGAACTGCATATACAATTTCCTAAACGCAACACTACCGCTACAGTGGAAGTAGCTCAGCAATTAGGCGACGGCATCGTGCGTTGCATCGCCATTGAAAACATTCATGATATTTCACGGGGTTTGACCGTTATTAACACTGGACACCCGATTAAAGTGCCTGTGGGTGATCAAGTGTTAGGCCGTATTTTTAATGTACTTGGCCAAACAATTGATGACAAACCACCATTGGAAACTGAAAAGCGTTGGTCTATCTATCGTGAAGCGCCTGCACTCATTGAACAAAAAATTGAAAACGAAGTACAAGAGACCGGTATTAAAGTCATCGACATTATGGTGCCCTATGTGAAAGGGTTCAAAATTGGTCTGTTTGGTGGCGCCGGTGTGGGTAAAACCATTTTGGTACAAGAATTTATTCGCAATATCGCCACTGAACATGGTGGTGTATCGGTATTTACCGGTATTGGCGAACGAACGCGAGAGGGTAATGAGCTCTGGCTTGAGATGAAGCGAACCGGTGTGCTGGACAAAACGGCATTGGTATTTGGCCAAATGGGCGAATTACCTGGTGCTCGTTTACGTGTCGGGCTCACCGGCCTGACTATGGCGGAATATTTCCGCAACGAACAGAAAAAAGATGTACTGCTCTTTATTGATAACATCTTCCGTTTCGTGCAAGCAGGTGCTGAAGTCTCTACGCTCTTAGGTCGTCTTCCTTCTGCTGTTGGTTACCAACCTACATTAGCAACAGAGATGGGTGAGTTTCAAGAGCGGATTACCAACACTATTGATGGTTCTATCACCTCTATTCAAGCGGTATACGTGCCGGCAGATGATATCACTGACCCTGCACCAGCAGCAACATTTGCTCATCTGGACGCAAGCACCGTACTTTCAAGAAAACTTGTGGAACTTGGGTTATACCCCGCTGTTGATCCTTTGCAATCAAGCTCAAAAGGTTTAACGCCTGAGATTGTTGGCGAAAAACATTATCGTGTTGCACGCAGCATCCAACAAATTCTGCAACGCTATAAAGAATTGCAAGATATCATTGCTATTCTTGGTATGGAAGAACTCTCTGAAGAAGATAAGCTCCTTGTGAATCGTGCAAAAAAGATGCAGAAATTCCTCACCCAGCCATTATTTGTGGCAGAGTTTGCAAGTGGCCTTAAAGGCCGCTATGTTCCTGTGCAAACGGCTATTAACGATTTTGAACGTATTATTAATGGCGAGTGTGATGATTGGCCTGAAGCGGCGTTTTATATGGTAGGCGATTTAAAAGAAGCAAAAGAAAAAGCTGAACGTTTGCTCGCTGAGGCTCGTTCATGAAATGCATGCTGATCACGCCATTTTCCACAAAAACCTATGACGTGGTATGGCTTGAAGCTCAAACCGACCAAGGAAGCTTTATTATCAAAAAAGGACATGCTCCCACCATGCTTGTGCTGAGTTCCAATAAAGAATTGATCATTCGCTTGAAAGATGGCAAGCAAGAAACTATTATGGTGCCACACGGCATTCTGGACATCACACGCGAAGAACTTACCGTGGTTATTCAAGAAAATCGATAAATCAAACAAATAAGGAACTGCGTATGAAAAGGCTCCCTATTGCTACGCTTCTTTTAAGCATCGGCATATGCCAAGCTGCTATACCCCTTACGTCTCCAGATTTTAAAGAAAAAAACAAAAGAAAACTTGAGCAACAACAAAAAGATAATAAAGAAAAAGCAATTATGAATGGTGCTATTACCGCAGTTGGAGGAGTGACTGCATTCTTATGCAACACACTAAAAGGCACGAACCCCGAAACTGCCTCTAACCAAACCGTATTTATTGCAGGCATCACAGCAGCTGTTGCTGGCAGCGTCTTGGCAGCAAATGCAGCGATTGATTGGTGGCAAGCAAAAAAGAAATTAGAAGAAAGTGAAAACTAAACTTGGCCATATCATCAGCGGCTCATTAGCTGATGGCTTTTTGATGCGTATTGCACACCATGCTGCGTTGCATGAGATTAAAACAGGAAAATTTGTCTCTGTTGCTGGCAAAGCACAGACTTTTTTCTCTCTGATCACCGACTTGCAGCTGGAAGTAACGCACTCTGATATTCTGCTTTTTCCCCCAAGCGAAAAAGAGACCTTATTAAGTAGCGTACTCAAACAAAAAGATATCTATGCCACTGCGCGATTAAAGCCTATGCTGATGCTTGATAAAGAGCAGCAACCACGACCGGTCAAAACGATTCCGACACATTTCACGCCGGTGTTTGAAGCAGATAAAAAAGATGTGGCCCTTATTTTTGGCGATGAACATGAGCCAACAAAACGCTATTTTAATATCGGCTGCCCATTAGACATGAACACACCGGTCTGCTTGGATCTGGAACGGCTCACCGAGCGAAGTAATGGCATTTTTGGCAAAACCGGTACGGGCAAAACCTTTTTAACGCGCTTGGTGCTTGCTGGACTCATTAAAAATGATAAAGCGGTGAATCTTATTTTCGATATGCATAGCGAATATGGCCTGCAAGCGCGCAAAGAAGGCAAAGGTCACTCGTTTGTGAAAGGGCTCAAAACCCTCTTTCCTGATAAGGTGGCGATCTTCTCGCTTGACCCACAATCAACACGCCGCCGTGGTGGCAACCCAGATGTGGAAGTGGTGATTCCTTTTCAAGCAGTGCAAGTGGAAGATGTGCTTTCGTTGCAACAAGAGTTGAATCTACACAGCACCGCACTTGAAGCAGCCTATTTAATTAGTGCACGCTACAAACAAGATTGGCTCCAAGTTCTTTTGTCGCAAGGTGACAACTTAAAAGAATTCGCTGAATCAATTGGCGCACATCCTGAATCTATCGCAGCGCTCTATCGTAAGCTCAAACGCCTTGAACGCTTGCCTTTTTTTAAAGCTATGCCGCAAGGCGCATACAAACAAGAAAATGTGATTGATCAGATGATGGAATATATCGATCGTGGCATTAGTATTATTTTAGAGTTTGGCAACTACACCTCTACCTTTTGCTATTTGCTCGTTGCCAATATCATCTCTCGCCGTGTGCATGCTGCATTTGTTGCCAAAACAGAACAGTTTTTAGGTTCTCAAAGAAAAGAAGATGAGCCTAAAAAATTGATGATCACCATTGAAGAAGCACATAAGTTCTTAAATTCATATGCAGCAAAACAGACCATCTTTGGTATCATTGCACGCGAAATGCGTAAATACTATGTTTCACTGTTGGTAGTGGATCAACGCCCTTCTGGCATCGATCAAGAAGTGCTTTCGCAAATTGGTACCAAAATTGTGGCGCAATTGAATGATGAAAAAGATATTCAAGGGGTGCTCACTGGTGTGAATGGCGCACAGAACCTACGCACTATTTTAGCTTCACTTGATAGCAAAAAACAGGCACTTTTGATGGGCCATGCTCTGGCAATGCCAGTGGTGATCCAAACACGTGAATATGATGAAGCCTTTTATCGCGCCATGGGAGACAATGTCACTCCCGAGCAAATAAACGAATTTGTTGCAGAGCTTTTTTAATCCATTTGATCTGTTATTGACCCTCTTTTTCATTACGTATACGCTACATAACGTACCCCCTTTTAGGAGATCGATAATCATGAAAAAGATATGTCTGTTACTTTTGGCTACCATTACCTTATGCGCTCAAGAAAATGCACTGCAGCCAGCAAAAATCGACCGCCTCAATACATTGCGCACGCTTGCTGAAGATATCAATCGCTATCAACCAATCGGTGATTATTTTGTGAGCGTACCACCGTTTGTATTGGTATCACATGAAATGATTGATCGCTTTATTGCAAGCATGCCAGCACCAATAGAGCAAGTGCCAGCACGCACAACAAAAAGACAACGCAAGAGCACCGGCCCTTCAATGCGCAGCTATATCCAAACGCGCTGGCAACGGGTACTTGATGAACAAAAAAAGACAGAACTCCTAACTGATCGTGCACAACAAGCGCTTAATGACATACGCCTTGCACTGGCTGACGCGTTTAAGCACAATCTGCTCGATGCGCCAAGTGCAGACCAAAAAAAGATCAAAGCATTTGTGCATGATGCACATGAAAAAAAGATTCCCCTTATTGTGCGCAATGCCACTGCGCCAACACAGCTTTTTGCACAAAGCGTATTTCCCGCTGCTCCTGAGAAGATGAATGAAGCAATTGTGCACGTGCTTCGTTCGTATTTTAGCAACGAGAATATCCAACAACTGCTTGATGAACAAGGGTTGCCAAAGCAGCTTGACATGAGCATTATTCTGCAACATTTTATTATGCCTGAAGAAAAAGATACGCTCGTTTCTGGCGTTAGTTGCAGCCATGAGCCCAACACCATGACTCCAGAGCTGATCACTATTGAGAGCACTTTTGGCCAGCCGGACGGCATTAAAGATACAAACGTTGCCACCGATATCTATCATGTCTATAACAAACATATCTATCCAATGGTACGCAAAAAATCCTACCACTTAGTGCCCGATCAAAATCTGATGCGCACACGACTGAAAGAAAATAGCAATACACAACAAGAGACCTCTTCATTAATGCCTGATGCTGCACAAGCGATTGCACGTGCAACTGAGCTTGCCTATAGACGCTATGCTCACCCTGTCTGTCTTTGGTTCACCGTACGCAACAATACTATCTATATATTGAATGTGCAATGCCTGCAAAGCATGCATGAAAAAGCAAATTATGTTGCTCCTCGCTATATTAAAAAATGCAAAAAACATCGCACAGAAGCCCAGCCAATCACCCCAATGCAGGAAATTATCATCCTCAAAAAACGATCTGATCTGATTTTGGCACCAACCATAGAGCAATTGGTCGAACTCTATGGCAAACATCCAGGGGCAGCACAAGTACTCGTTGGGATCATCCAAGAGCAGCCTGCAAATTGGACACGTGCTATGCAACTGCTTGATGAACAAGGGTTGCCAAAGCAGCTTGACATGAGCATTATTCTGCAACATTTTATTATGCCTGAAGAAAAAGA
>Ga0180437_10008310_pt1 | contig 13223 bp, 4 predicted proteins | sample SS_ome_4_FD_132410 | JGI IMG/M metagenome (GOLD analysis project Ga0180437, IMG submission 132410) | Hypersaline lake sediment archaeal communities from the Salton Sea, California, USA - SS_3_D_1 metaG | ecosystem: Environmental > Aquatic > Non-marine Saline and Alkaline > Hypersaline > Sediment...
ATCCCGCTTCGCCCCTCGGCCCGGCCGCGCGGCGTGCTGAACTTGATCGTCAGCGGCTTGCCGTCGGGCCCGTAGCCGTCGGGATAGCCGGCCTCGGCGAGCAGGCGCCTGGCCTCCTCGAGCGACCGCCGGACGGGCTTGCCGAGGGCGGCGTCCCACCGGTAGACGACCGGGTTGATGCCCTCGGGCCCGCTGTCGTACCCGAAGACGCCCGGCGGGATCGGGCTGTGCGAGGGGATCGTCATCCCGTTGTCGAAGATCGCGATCTGCTCCTCGGTGTCGAAGGCGATGCTGATCGCGTGGCGGAGCTTGCGCTGCTTCTGCTCGAAGCCGCCGACGACGGGGTCGGTCATGTTGAACGCGTAGAAGTAGAACCCCACGCCGGGCGATCGCAGCAGCCGCACGCCGCGGGCGACGAGCTCGTCGGTCAGCTCGCTCTCGCCTTGCGAGCTGAGCTTGACCGCCTGGTCGAACGAGTCGGCCTGGATGCCCGAGTAGTCGTAGTAGCCCTGGAGGAACTTGCTCCACCGGGGGATCGACTCCTTCTCCATGCGGTAGACGATCCGGTCGATCATCGGCAGCCGTTTGCCGGCGTCGTCGAAGACGCCGTCGGCCCTCATCTGTTCGTACGTCTCGCGCGTCGCCGCGTCGGCGCCCTCGAGGCTCGGCGGGTCGGGGTATCGCTCGAGGCGGAAGTTGCCGTTGCGCTCGAGGACGATCTCGTTGGTCGGGTCGAACCGGCGGAGCACGTACGCGCCCGTCCCGACGGGGTTGCGGTCGAAGGTGATGCTCCGCTGAAGCAGCGGGCGCTGGTTGAAGAACGCCACCGCCTCGGGGGGCACGGGCGCGAAAAACGGCAGCGCCATCCAGTACAGGATGATCGGGTACGGCTTCTGGAGGACGATCTCGAACGTGTGCCGGTCGATCTCGCGGACGAAGGGAAACTCCTCCGCCCCGTCGGCGTAGTCGAGCACGATCGGGTCGAACTTCTCGTCCTGCTCGCGGTTGTACAGCACCCCGGCGGCCGCCTTGCGCTTCGCGCGGGCGGCCTCGATGCGATCGTCCAGCAGCTTGCGGTACTCGGCCATGCCGAGGAAGTTCTTCGCGAACGTCGAGTAGAGCGGGCAGGCGAGGCGCGGATCGACGAATCGGCGGATGGCGTGGACGAAGTCGCCCGCGACGACCTCGCGGTTGGCGTCCTTTTCGAAGTCCCAGACGTCGTCGATGCCCCGCACGTCCTTCTCGGTCAGCCGCCGGTTGGCCTCCACGAAGCACGGGTGGTCCTGATAGAGCAGGGCGGGCTTGATCCGGATCGTGTAGGCGATCGCCTGGTCGTACGTGTTGCCGTCGAAGGTCACCTTCCGCGGCTCGGGCTTGGGGACCTCGACGGCGAGGGCGGGGATCAGCTCGTAAGGCCGCTTGAGGAAGTGGTACTGGAAGGGCGGCTCGACGATGTTGCAGAGGATGTTGTAGTCGCCCGACGAGTAGCTGCATCCCGGGTCGAGGTGCGCCGGCTCGGTGGTGAAGGAGGAGTAGTAGACGTTCTCCCCCTCGTCCTTCTTCGGATAGGGCGAGTTGTCGCACCCGGCCGCCGCGATCGCCGCCAGGACGATCGCCGCCGGCCAGCGCCTCCCTGCCGTCGATCGCAACGTCGGTCTCACATCACGTCCTTCACAGTTCCGCACGCCTCTGAAACGTGCCCCAACAGAGAAAGGGCCGCGCCCGTCCGCTGTCAACCCTTATCCCCGCCGAGCGGGCGGCGGGCAGAGGGAGCGCTCGCGTTTCCGGGACGCCTGCGGGGCTCTGCCCGATGGCGGCGCGCGGTCCGGAGGCTGCGCCTCCGGCCAACTTCCTGCGCCCCTTCGGGGCGTGATGCAGACGACGCGGCCGTTGTCCTGCCCCCCGGAGGACCGCCAAGGAAAGGTGTCGCGGAGGAGCCCCGCAGGGGTTCCGGAAAGCCCACTGCCGGGAATACGGTCCTCCGCTGACGAGGGCCCGGGGGGCGACGGGATTGTCCCCGCCAAGCCGGGAGGCTACAATCGCGACATGTCAGCCGGATACGTGTTGCTCGCCGGGCGGCCCCCACGGGGGCCGGCGTTATTGGTCGCCGCGGTTGCCGTTGCTCTGTGTGGCGGCGCGGCGAGGGGGGGCGTGCCGGAGCCGGCGCACCATTGGCGGTTCGACGCGAAGCACCTGGCCGGGTCGGCCGTCAAGGCCCTGCGCGGGCCGGACGCGAAGATCCTCGGCGGCGCGAAGCTCGCGAAGGGCGTCGAGGCCGGCGCGCTGGTGCTGGACGGCAAGGGCCAGTCCGTGCGAATCACGGACAGGAGCGGCTCGGCGGGGCTGCCGGAGAAGGCGATCACCGTCGAGGCGTGGGTTCGCGTCGAGCGGGGGCACCAGTGGGGCGGGATCATCGGGGCGGTCCGCGACAACGGCAACGACGAGACGGGATGGCTGCTGGGCTTCTCGGGGCGGCGGTTTTCGTTCGCGCTGGCCACCGAGGACAAGCGGTCGCTGACGTACCTGAAGGCCAACGGTGACTTCGAGCTGGGCCGGTGGTATCACGTGGCCGGCACGTACGACGGCAGGGACCACCGCGTGTACGTCAACGGGGCCCTCGAGGCGACCGACGCGTCGCGGAAGGGGAAGATCCTCTACCCGCCGACCGACACGTTCTACGAGATCGGCGCGTATCACGACACGAACGAGTTCTACCCGATGGCGGGGCAGATCCACGAGGCGGCCGTCTACCACGCCGCCCTGTCGGCCCGCCAGATCGCCCAGCGATACGCCGCCGGCAAGGACCGCCTGCCGAAACCGGCACCGAAGCCGGTTCCCTACCGCCCCGCGCTGGGCCCCTACGTCCGCCACGACGCCTGGCGGGCCTCGACGGTCTGCTGGCAGACCGATCAGCCCGCCCCGTCGATCCTGCTTTTCGGCGTCGACGGGAAGGCGGACCGGCGGGTCGAGGACAAGACGCCCAAGACCGCCCACAGGATACGGCTGCGCAATCTGCGGCCCGGCTGCAAGTACACCTACCAGATCGTCGGGCAGATCGGCGGGAAGGAGAAAACGGGCCCGCCGCACGTGTTTGACACGACGTTCAACTACTGCCCCCCGCCGCTGCCCGTTCGACCCGACCCGTTCGGCCGGGGCCGGGCGGCCGGACGCTGCGCCGCGGCGGCGGAGCGGATCCTCCGCGTCAGCGGCGTCCGGGAGGGCTACTGCGTGGTCTACGGCATCGGGCGGGGGCAGCTTGCCTACGAGCTGGCCCGACGCAGCGACCTGATCGTCGTCGGCGTCGACGAGGACGCCGCGAAGGTCGCCGCCGCCCGCGCGCTGCTTCGGCGGGCCGACGCCTACGGGCCGAGGATCACCGTCCGCCACGTCGAATCGCTCGCGAAGCTGCCCTTCACGAGGTACTTCGCCAACCTCGTCGTCTCGGCCGACGCTCTTGGGCAGGCGGGCTGTCGGGGCAGCGCGGCGGAGGTCTATCGCCTGCTGAGGCCCGGCGGGGGCGTGGCGTGCTTCGGTTGGCCGGCGGGCGCCGGGGGGCTCGAGCGGAAGGCCCTCGAGGCGTGGCTGCGGGCCGGCGGGATGACCTGCTCGATCGAGGACGGCGGCGAGGGGCTCTGGGCGACGGCGGGCCGCGGGCCGCTGGCGGGCGCGGGGCGATGGACGCACCAGTACGCCGGGCCGGGCAACAGCTCCTTCGGCGGCGAGGCCCGCGCGGCGGCGGGCGGGACGGGCGACTTCGAGGTCCAGTGGATCGGCCGCCCGGGCGCGGACTTCGGGCTCGACCGCAACCCGCGCATGCCCGCGCCGCTCTCGGCGGGCGGGCGGCTGTTCCACCAGGGCATGAACCGCATCATCGCGCTGGACGCCTACAACGGAACGGTGCTCTGGCTGACGGAGATCCCCGACCTGCGGCGGGTCAACATCCCCCGCGACGCGAGCAACTGGTGCGCCGACGAGAATCGGCTGTACCTGGCCGTCCGGGACCGCTGCTGGGTCCTCGACGCCCGCACGGGCCGGCTTCAGACGGCCCTGCCGCTGCCCGCCCGCCACGCGGAGGGCCGCGAATGGGGCTACGTGGGGCGAGAGGGAGACAAGGTCTTCGGCACGAGCGTGAAGGCGGGCTCGAGCTACACGGCCTTCTGGGGCCACGACGCCTGGTACGACCGTCGCGACGGGCCCGGAACGCACAAGGTGTGCAGCGACGCGATCTTCGCCCGCGAGGCCAGCCGAACCGGGCAGCTCGCGTGGACCTACGCCTGCGGGGCCGTCATCAACACCACCATCGCCGTCGGCGACGGGCGGGTCTACTTCGTCGAGTCGCGCCACGCCGAGCCGATCGCCTCCCCGACCGGGCGGATTCGCTCGCCGGCGCTGTGGTCCGATCAGTTCCTCGTGGCGCTCGACGCGTCGACGGGCCGGCGGCTGTGGCAGCGCCCGATCGACCCGGCCGACGGGACGATCGTCTTCTTCCTCGTCCATGCGGATCGCAGACTGCTGATCGCCTCGTCGGGGGCGGGCAGCTATCACCTGTACACCTACGATGCCGCGACGGGCAAGCCCGGCTGGGAGGCGGCCCACAAATGGCCGAGCAACAACCACGGCGGGCACATGCAGCACCCGGCCGTGGTGAACGGGGCGGTCTACCTCGAGCCGCGCGGCTACGATCTGAAGACGGGCAGGCTGCTGACGGACAAGATGGGCCGGCGCGAGGGCTGCGCGACGTACGCGGCGACGGCCGGGGCGCTGATCCATCGGGGGCGGTCCCGTCGGATCGCGATGTGGGACCTGCGGACCGGGGCGGTCAGCAGTTGGACGAACCTCCGCCCGAGCTGTTGGCTGAGCGTGATCCCCGCCGCCGGGATGATCCTCGCGCCCGAGGGGGGAGGCGGATGCAGTTGCGGCAACTGGCTGGAGACGTCGGTGGGCTTCCTGCCCAAGACGCCCGTCAAACCGGCCGGAACGGGAGGGGGTGGATGATGGCGGGAACCCTCACCTGCCTGCCCCGTTGGGCTCTCCCGGCAGCTTGCTGTCTGGCGATGGTCACATGCCGCCATGCCGGCGCGAGCCGAGCCGCAGAGAATCCGCAATCCACAGTCCGCAATCCGCAATCCGCAATCCTCAATCCGCAATCCTCAATCCTCAATCCTCAATCCTCAATCCGCAATCCGCAATCGAATGATTGGCCGACGTACCGTCACGACAATCGCCGCAGTGGCGCCACGCCGGAGAAGCTCGCCCTGCCGCTGGCGAAGGCGTGGACGCACGCGCCGGCGGCCGGGCCCCGGCCGGCCTGGACGGGGCCGGCGAAGTGGGACGCCTTTGCGGGCATCAAGGGCCTGCGGTCGATGCGGGACTTCGACACGGCCTTCCACGTCACGGTCGCGGGGGGTCGGGCGTACTTCGGCTCGTCGGCCGACGACGCCGCCCACTGCCTCGACGCGGCCACGGGCAGACAGCAATGGGCCTACTGCACGGACGGTCCGGTCCGCCTGCCGCCGACGCTGCACGAGTCGAAGGCGTACTTCGGCTCCGACGACGGATCGGCCTACTGCGTCCGGGCCGACGACGGCGCGTTGGTGTGGAAGCGCAAGGCCGCCCCCGACGGGCGGCTGATCCCCAGCAACGCCAAGCTGATCTCGCTCTGGCCGGTCCGGACGGGCGTGCTGGTCGCCGGCTCCAGGGCGTACTTCGGCGCGTCGCTGCTGCCGTGGCGGGCGTCGGTCCTGTGGGCCGTCGACGCGCGCAGCGGCGCCGCCGCCGGCGCGGGGTCCTACCGCGCCGAGCAGGCCGACGTGACGATGCAGGGGGCGATGCTGGCCTCGGCGAGGAACCTCTACGTCCCGCAGGGCCGCAGCGCGCCGCTCGTCTACAGCCGGGCCGACGGCAAGGCGCTCGGCGCCGTCCGCGGCGGGGGCGGCGGGACCTACGCCATCCTCACCGAAGCGGCCGAGCTGATCCACGGGCCGGGCAACAAGGCCGGATGGCTGTCGGTCCACGGGCAGACGGGGCGGGACCAGTTCCTCACATTTCCCGACGCCCGCCGCATGGTCGTCGCCGCAAGGGCAGCCTACCTCCAGCAGGCCGCCACGCTGGCCGCCTTCGACCACGTCCGCTACTTCGAGCTGGGCAGGCAGATCCACGATCGATCCCGCCGGCAGGGCGAGGCCCGCAAGCAGCTCAAGAAGCTCGGCAAGACGGGCGACCCGGCCCGGCGCGCCGAGCTGGACCGGCAGATCGCCGCGATCGCCGCCGAGATCAAGCGACTCCGCGAGGCCGCCGCCAGGTGCTACCTCTGGAAAGTCCCCTGCCCGCCCTGCCATTCGCTGATCGCCGCCGGCGAGCTGCTGATCGCCGGGGGCAGCGGGCACGTGCGGGCCTACGCCGCCGCCGACGGCCGGGAAGTATGGGCCGCGGCGATAGAGGGAAAGGCCCACGGCCTGGCGGCGGCCGGCGGAAGGCTGTACGTCAGCACCGACACGGGCGAGATCCACTGCTTTGTCGGCAGAGGGCCCGGTCGGGCTCAATCGACGAAGGGAGACGACAGATGATGAAACGACCGATAGCAGCGGCGCTGGCGTGTGTGCTGGTGACGGTGTCGGCCGGGCGGGCGGCGAAGGAAGACCCGGCGAAGGACAAGCGGACGACGGGCGAGCTGATCGGGGCGCTGGGCGGCGAGCTGCCGTACGAGCGACTGCGGGCGTCGAAGGCGCTGGGTGCGAGGGGGCCGAAGGTCCTCCCGGCCGTGCTGAAGGCGCTGAAGGCGAAGGACTGGAAGGTCCGCCGCGGCGCGGCCGACGCGTTGGGGGCGATGGGCGCCGACGCCAAGGCCGCCGTGCCCGACCTGGCCAAGGCGCTGAAGGACAAGGACGCGTGGGTCCGCGCGGGGGCGGCGGCGGCGTTGGGGCGGGTCGGCCCCCTGCCGGCCGAGTCGGCCAAGGCGCTGGCCGGGCTGGCGGCCGACCCGGACTCGTGGGTGCGCGAAGAGGCCGTCAACTCGCTGCGGTCGGCCACGAAGGACAAGGCCATCCTCCTGCCGGCGGCGATCGCGGCGGTGAAGGTCCGCGACAGCGGGTGGGGCGTCCGCCGTCACGCGATGTCGATCCTGTGGCAGCACGGGCGGGCCCACAAGCCGGCCGCGCCGGCGCTGATCGAGATGCTCAAGCACCCGTCGGAGGGCATGTGGGACAGCTCCGGGCGGGCCGTCGAGATGCTCGTGGGCCTCGGCGAGGGCGCCAAGGCGGCGCCGATCGTCGCGAAGTGGCTGACGTCGAAGAACCGCGGCATGACCCGCCGCGCGGCCGGCTGCCTGGCGACGATCGGCGCGGCAGCGGCGTCGGCGATCCCGGCGCTGAAGGCCGTCGCCGAGACCGACAAGGACAAGGGCAACCGCGAGGCGGCGAAGAAGGCCATCGAGCAGATCGAAGCGGCCGGGAAGAAGAAGTAGGAGAACGGGCATGAACCGCCACGACAAGAACCACGAAATCGCTGTTTCGTTGACGGTGCTTTTGCTCTGTTCGGCGGGCGCCCATGCGGCCGCGCGAGGCCGGCGGGGGCAGCCGAGCGGCCCGGTGGCCGTCACGTGGTCCCCCCACGCCGGCTGGAAGGGTCGCCATATCTACCTGGGCCCGACCGGCGCGCGGGGGTGGCTGGACGGGTCGCGAATCCACGTGCAGTTCATCTCGAAGGGCTCTCCGGCCGACGGCGTGCTGCACGTCGGGGACGTGATCGTCGGGGCCGGCGGGAAAAGCCTGGCCGACTGGCCCGATCCGCGGAGGGTGCTGGGCAACGCGATCACCGCCGCCGAGGAGCCCGAGGGCAAGGGGCGACTGACGCTCTCGGTCGAGCGCGACGGCGAGGCCGAGGACGTCCTGGTCCGCATTCGTGCGCTGGGCAAGTACAGCGAGACCTGGCCGTTCAAGTGCGCCAAGTCGAAGAAGATCCTCGACCAGGCGTGCAAGCTGCTGGCGAGGGGGCAGTATCCCGACGGGCACTTGCAGGGCGAGCTGGGCATGGCCACGTCGTGGGGCGGGCTGCTGCTGCTGGCCAGCGGCGACCCGAAGTATCTCGACGCCGCCCGCCGGGCCGCCTACTCGCTGGCCGAGCAGCCGTACGCGGGCATCGTCCTGAACGCCTGGCCGGCCGGCTACGGGGGGCTGTACCTGGCGGAGTATTACCTGGCCACCGGGGACCGCAGCGTCCTGCCGAAGCTCCAGGAACTGGCGACCTTGATCGCCGAGGGCCAGATGGCGTGCGGCTCGTGGGGCCACAGCATCCCCTGGGGCGGTTACGGCGCGGTCAACCAGGTCGGAGAGGTCTGCCTGATCGCGCTGATCCTGGCCGCCGAGTGCGGCGTGAAGGTCGACGAAGCGGCGATCCGCAAGTCCGCGCTGTTCTTCCTCAAGTACGCCGGCAAGGGCTCGGTGCCCTACGGCGATCACAAGCCCTGGATGGGGGAGGGGGGCAACGGCAAGGACGCCCTGGCCGCCGTGATCTTCCGCCTGCTGGGCAAGGAGCCCGAAGCGCTCGACTACTTCAGCCGCATCGTCGCCGCGGGCTATCGCTCCCGCGAGGAGGGCCACACCGGCTGCTACTTCTCGCTGTGGTGGGGCCCGATCGCCGCGATCAGCGCCGGCGAGCAGAGGTTCCGCCGCTTCCTGGACTATCAGAAGTGGTACTACGACCTCGCCCGGACGCACGACGGCGGGATCACCTGCCAGCCGAACGCCGAGAACCTCTCCGGCCGAACGCCCGGAACGTACACCTGGTGCGGAGGCGAGTACACCACCGGCGGGATGGGCCTGCTCTACGCGATGCCGCGGAAGAAGCTCCGCATCCTGGGGGCCGGCCGGAGCGTGTTCGGCCGCAAGCTGACCGGCCCGCTCGCCGAGGCCCGCAAGCTCTACGAGCAGCGGCAGTGGAGCGATCTCCGCCGCGCCCTGGCGGCGCTGGGCGAGCGGAAGGACCTTCCCGCCGAGCAGAAGCGCCTCGCCGATCAGCTCGCCCAGGCGGCGACGAACCAGCGGCGAAGCGTCGCGCTGACGCTCGAGGCGATCGACAGCAACGTCCGCGAGGCCGACGTGTATCGCGCGGCCGAGCAGCTCAAGTCGCTCGAGCGGCTGCTGGGCAAGGACGACCCGCGCCTCGCGGAGGCCCAGGAGCTGATGGCGAAGAACGAACAATGGATCGAGACGGGGCGGGAGTACTACAAGGCGTGGTCGGCCTTGCGGGACTTCACGTGGCAGTACTGGCACCACTACGGGCGGCTGGCGACGACGGCGATGGAAGAGGTGGTCCCGCCGCTTCCGAGGCAATGGGAGACGTTGGCGGCCACATCGGAAGACCAGCCGCAGACGTGGCGGGCGCATCAGTGGGGCGAGATGAAGGCCGACCCGCCGACCGACGACGCCCTGCCGGAGAAGCTTCGCGGTTTCGGCGGGAAGGACTTCGACGACTCGAAGTGGACGGCGATGGCAGGCCCGATCTCCGACCGGGCGCCGAAGGGCAAGCCGGCCTGGAAGACGCGACACATCCTGCTGCGCCGGACGTTCGCCGTCGAGAGGCCCCGCCGCGCGACGCTGCGCGTCCGCCTGGGCGGCGGGCGCGACTGCGTGACGGAAGTCTACCTCAACGGGACGAAGGTCCTCCAGGCCGTGCGGGGCCCCAGCCGCGGGTACGAGGGCATCGAGCTGTCACCCGCCGCCGCGAGGCTGCTGGTCAAGGGCGACAACGTGCTGGCCGTCCACTGCCGGCGCGGCGAGCGCCTGGGCCGGCCGCTGGACGTGGGGCTCGAGCGGGCCAGGTAGCCAGGCAGCGCGGGCGGCGCGTCTGGGCCGGCTCGCCGGCGAGCCGCTCGGGTGTGTTCCCGACAGGGCTTCGGCATGCCGCGTCACGGGCCGCCGGCCGGGCTCGAGGGGCGCTCGGTGGTGATCTCGACGCCCTTCGGCAGCCCGCCGCCGTTGGGCGCGATCAGCTCGAAGTAGAGCTTCGCCCGCCTCGTCTTGCCGGCGACCCTCACGAGGATCTCGTTCCACCCGGCCTTCAGCTCGACCGGCGCGCGGGCCTGGCGGGCCGAGGCGTACCGCTCGGCGTGGGTGAGGACCAGGTCTCGGTTGACCCAGACCTTGCCCGTCTCGGCGACGCCGAACTCGACGACGGCCCGCTGCGCCCGCTCGCTGCGGACCCAACAGACTGCGTACGCAAAGGCGCCCTTCCCCAGGCCGATCATCTTCGCCAGATCCACGGCGCTGCTGCTGTTCTTCGGCACGCGCCAGCCGACCTTGCCCTCCACGCCGTCATATTGCCGTTTCAGGTCGATCGGCCCGTCGGCCTCGATGGCAGGCGGCCTGGACCCGTCGGCCGGCGCGAGCGGAAGGGGGCCGAGCAACTGCCATCTGCGGAGGAACATCTGCCCGTAGTAGGCGTGGCGGCTGCGGTACTCGTAGGCGATGTCGGGCGGGATGCGGCACCGGGCGAGGACGGCCTCCATCTGCTCGGGCCACTTCGCCCCGCTGACGGCGGACTGCGAGTGCTGCATCCGGACGAGCGCGTCGATCGTGTTGCGCGAGTTCGGGTCGATCCGGAGGAACCACTCGTACAGGCCGAGCCGCTTGGCGTGGTCCTCGCCCGCCTCGAGGTCTCGCAGGGCCTTCAGCATCGGCCAGGCGTGCCTCGAGCCCGCCAGGCCGGGCAGGTGCTTTCGCAGGGCGGCGATCGCCCGGGTCGTGTCGATCGGCCGGGCCGGCGGCAGGCCCGCCAGGTGCTTCTTGAACGGCCTGGCCAAGGTGACGGTGACCGTGTTGTGGCTATAGGGCCGGCCCGTCTTGTGCAGGGCCTTCGCGCCGCTCTTGACCGGGTCGGTCACCCACTTCAGTTCGCACGTGGCCGAACCCTTGGGCAGCTCGTCGTCGATCAGGACCTCCTCGCCGGCCTCGGAGACGATCGCGACCCGGTCGATCTGCCCGTTGCCCCACAGCGTCAGCGACAGGCCGTGCACGGGGCGGTCGTGCATGTCCAGGCGGACCATCGGCACGCGGAGCTCGGTCCACGCTCCGGGCGCCGGCAGCGGCCCGGCCGGCTGGAGGCTCGGCGTGTTCAGCAGCCCGTAGGGCCACCGCCGGTTGCCCCAGAAGGCCCGGTGCTCCCACGCGCGATCTGTCTGCTGCCCGTCGCTGAGCTGGACCATCACCATCGGCTGCTCGACCTTGGGCCAGAGGCGGACCCACAGCGACAGGTGCGTCCGGGCCGCGCCGAGGTACTGGCGGCAGGCGGCTTCGTCCACGCCGGCGGCGCGGGCGATCCGGACGACCCGCTTCGACGGATCGTCCGTCGCGTCGCGGCGCAGGAGGCGGTCGAGCATGGCCATCGCGCGCAGCGCGCCGGGCCCGTCCGGCTGGGCCCTCAGCAGGCCGAGGCAGAGCTTCTCCCGCTGGGCTTGCCCGGCGGTCTGCTGATGGCAGTACTCCCGCAGGAAGTCCATCGTCTCGGGCAGCGCGATCGCCTCGCGCGCGACGGCCAGGCCGGCGGCGGCGTGACGGTGGAGCATCGGGCCCAGCCGCACCGGGCGGTACCGCCCCGTCGCCGCGAGAACCGACTCCAGCCCGCCGCCGAACCGCGCGACGGGCACCGACCCGCCGGGGGACCGCTCGTCCCACAGCGTCGCCGCCAATGTCAGCCGCCGCCAGTCGTCTCGCCGGTACACCACCTTGTCCAGCGGCATCGACAGCTCGTAGCTGAGCACGCCCGCTGCGGCGTCGTGTCGGACGGCGGCCGTCATCCCCTCGACCGATCGCCCGCCCGGCGGGACCTCGACAACCGCCCGCCCCTCGCCGCCCTGGCCGACGAGGAAGCGGAACCGCTCGGTCAGGCTGGCCAGGCCGACTTCCAGGAAGTCGCCCCCCCCGTACTGCCCCGTGCCCATTCGCTCGGCCGCGTCGGCGTCGCGGCGGGAGGCGGCGAGGTAGAGGTGTTTCTCGTCGTGGCTGATCCAGAGCTTGGCGTCGTCCTCGCCGGCGTCGGCCATCGCGACGGCTGCCTCGGGTTCCCATTCGGCCAGCGACCCGTCGACGACGACCGGCCGGACGCGCGGCTGCATGACCAGCGCGTCGGGCTGGCCTGGCGGCGCGGCGGCGGGCGCGAAGGCGTGCAGGCCGTAGGCGTCCGAGACGAACAGCGTATTGCCCTGCCAGATCGGCGGCGTTCGCAGCGCGGGCGGGCGGCGGTTGTGGTAGCGGTCGTCGCCGATCCGTGACCCGTAGCGGACGTTGAGGCCCTGGGAGCCGAGGTGTTTTCCGCCGCGGGCCTCGAAGCGGTCGACGCGCAGCAGCGTGGGCCCGCCGCTGGCGGCCTGGGCGAAGGCGACGGTGTACATCCGGTCGCCCACCTCCCGCCAGCCGATGATCTCCGCCTCGTTGCGGTAGACGCCCGGCAGGACGTAGCGGACCCGCTCCCGCCGGCGCGCCAGGTCGATGACGGACAGCACCTCGGCGCTGCATTCGTAGTACAGGTCGCCGCGCACCTCCCCGTGCCCGCGGACCGTCAGCGTGTACCGCCGGTCGCCTCGCCGGAACACATACGTCTGCCGCGCCTCGTTATAGCGGTGGCCCGACCGCCCGAAGCGGGCGCAGAGCCATCGCCCCGCCGGCTCGATCCGGCGGAGGTGCCACCGGCTGTAGCTGGGGTCGATCGGCAGGGCGGCGTCGTAGGCGATCGCCTTCGCCTCGCCCTCGCCGTCGCTCCGCAGCTCGTGGACCCTGCCGTCGGTGCCGAACGCCCACGCGGCGCCCCCGGCAAGCTGCATCGCCGGCCACTTCCGGTTGACCAGCGTCGGCAGGATTCCCGTGGCAATCGGCTCGCCGTCGTCCAGTCGGCACGTGACGACGCGGGGCGGCTGCTTGGTGTACTGGCTCTTCGGGCGAACGAGGAGGAAGACGCGGCCGGACTCGGTGTCGGCGGCGGCGACGACGGGCCTGTCCCGCCCGGTCAGGCCCCCGCCGTAGAGGCGGCGCCACCTCAGCTTCCCCGTTGCGGCGTCGAGCAGGGCGACGGCGTGGCCGGGCTCGGCGAAGGTCAGCAGCAGGTGCGGGCCGGCGAGGCGGAAGGTGGCGATCGCCCCGTCCGCGCCGTGCCGCCATCGCACCCGCCCGTCTTCGGCGTCGTGGGCGACGACCCCGTCGGGGTAGACCGCCAGCAGCAGCCGGCCCGACCAG
>Ga0180437_10008313_pt1 | contig 13219 bp, 9 predicted proteins | sample SS_ome_4_FD_132410 | JGI IMG/M metagenome (GOLD analysis project Ga0180437, IMG submission 132410) | Hypersaline lake sediment archaeal communities from the Salton Sea, California, USA - SS_3_D_1 metaG | ecosystem: Environmental > Aquatic > Non-marine Saline and Alkaline > Hypersaline > Sediment...
CTACCCTCGCTAAATATACCATCTATATATAGCGACACATCCACAACATAATCTCGATTCGATAGAACCGAAACTGGTTGTAAGAATTTCAGGAAATACGTGTTACCCGTTCCACCAGTATAATCCATTCTCATAACGGTTAACGGTAATTCAGTATCGGGGTCACATTCATCGGTATATGTAAATGTGGTGCTATCCGCACTTAACACAAAACCAGCTTCCTGAGTGTCACCCGTAGGCGGGTCGTAACAATCTGTTGGAATTGGGTCGGGTTCGACTCTGAACGAGTTATTGATATAAGTGGTGTCCTGACCACCATATAATATATATGTCTGATAGTCGTAATGCCAAGATTCGGCAAGACCAAAACTTCCACCGCCCCAACTTATACTATATGGAACACCTTCTTGTTTTTCTTTATCGTTGGCAAATGATTTGAAATAGAATTCTGGGAAGTCATAATTAATCCAGACCGCACGTCCATTAACATAAAATATAAGTTTTCCCGTTCTGCGTTCCGCACATTCAAGTTCATTGTCTTCAAGCGTGTCTTGGGGCGTGAAAACAATTGAAAATAATGTGAATCCCGTTAGTGCTGGACTTAATACCGTGCTTGACGCATTTGTTTGAATCAGACCATCACCATCAACATATTTATACGCAAGTCTTCTGTCCTGAGTTAATTCGAAAGCAATCACATTATTTTTTATATTATCAATTGGCGGTGCTGCCGTATATTCTATTTCGGTCATATCTTCTGTTGACCTAAATGCTTTCTTCAGTACTTCCTCTGGTTCTAAAGCATCTAAATAGTTATCATAGCTCGTGTTTATTCCCGTTATTGTTGTGCCAGTTGTGGTTTCTCCACTAAAAAACGGGTTGTATTTGTCCTCGGCACGAGCACCCATCATATAGAAAATACCGTGTGAATCGGGATTCAGATATAATAGGGTTTCAATTGTAATCCCTTCACCATATCGTGTCGGAAACAATTTATAGTTAAACCCCTCAAGACCGAAAAATCCCTGTAGATAACCACCATCAAGCATAAAATAATTTCCTGATGCCCCTGTTGTAATTGCTGTTATTGGTAAATATTGAGTGTTTACGGTAACACCGCTTGTTTCCCCTGTTGTGGGGTTTTGAACCTCATTATATCCTACCCTGTACATCGATAGAACATTATCGTTGGGTGTGAGTTCCATGCCTTCCCACATGGCATCCATTCTACCATTATCAAAAGCAGTTAAACCGAAGTCATATAGGTTTATATTATCGGCAACCGCACCGCTCCATTTTGTCAAACTAAATGACGTTAATCCAGTATTTAAATCCCAAGAATCTAAGTCAGTTAGGTCAATATGGATTGCCAAGTTGCTGGTGATTATGTCGTCTAAGCATTCTAAATTCATTTTGTAGAGGAATTTATCATAAATACTGAAGCCGTTTAAATATCGCTGAGTATTTATGAAAAATGATTAAATAATCACGTATTTATATTAAAATCTATATTATGGGAAATAAAGAAAGACTTTTTGAAGTCATGAGTCGTTTGGATAAGACGTTCAAACCCAAATTAAACGAAGAACTCGAAGACATTATGGATACTGAAGTTGAAGATGATGTTGCTGTAGAACCTCAAGAACATGGTGAGGAAGGACCGAATTATAAAGCAAAACTGGAAAAAGTTGTTAAACACGCAGAGAAAATATATGAAGGTCTTCCAGAAGGCGAAATCCCTTCATGGGTACAGGACAAAATAACTCTTGCTGAAGACTATCTGGACGCTATTTGTGGCTGGATGCACGGAGAGGAAGAAGAAAAAGAGGGTGAAGAAGAAGGTGCTGACCGTGAAATGGATGACGAGGAAGAAAAGGAAGAGGAAAAAGAAGTTGAAGTTGGTTCTGATGATGTCGCAGACGTAGAATTCGAAGAAAAAGAAGAGGAAAAAGAAGAAGACTAACAATGGCTGAACACCAAGGAAAAGATGTGGAACTTAACAAACCCATGCGTGGTGACGTTAAGAAATATAAGGTCTATGTCAAAGACCCAAGCACTGGTAATGTCAAAAAAGTAAATTTTGGCGACAAGAATATGGAAATCAAGCGTGACAATCCAGAAAGACGTAAGAATTTCCGTGCTCGTCATAAATGCGATACTGCCAAAGACAAAACCACTCCACGTTATTGGTCATGTAAATTCTGGTCTAAGAAGAACGTAAACGATTTACTTAAAGAAGTTATTGAACCAGATACTGTGGACGTTTCCACGATTCAAATGCATGACGAATTAAATCCTTTGATTTGGGATGGCGACCAAATGAAATCCGATGTCAGAAAAGCATTGCTCATGAATGCCAAAAGATTTATCGAGTTTTGTGATGCCGATAATCTGAAATTTGACGATATCATTCTAACGGGCAGCATGGCAAATTATAATTACAACGAGAATTCCGATTTAGATATTCACGTTGTGCTGGATTTTGACCAGATATCGGAAAACAATGATTTCGTGGGCGACTTTTTTAAATTAAAAAAGGCATTATGGGCAGAAAAACTCCCGATTCGAGTCAAAGGACATGATGTCGAAATGTATTTCCAAGACAGCAAAGAACCACATCATTCATCTGGGACATATTCCCTTGTTAAAGGTGATTGGATTAAGAAACCAACAAAGAAAATCATTGACATTAATAGTGGTGCGGTGCAATTGAAATCTGCCGACTTGATGAATGCCATTGATGACCTCGAAGACAATAAAAACAAGGAAAATTTTCTTCAACAACACGAAAAAATAAAGGAAAAAATAAAAAAGATGCGAAAATCGGGTCTTGATACTGGCGGTGAATATTCTGTAGAAAATCTGGCGTTTAAAATCTTGAGAAACAATGGATATCTGGAGAAACTCATTAACATGAAAAACGAATATCTCACCAAAGAATTAAGTCTCAATGAATTTATTGATGATTAATATGAAAAGATTCATTGTTACAAAGGCACAGTTGAACGAGTATATCGAGAGGAAAAAAGCCAATAGGATATTCTATGATATACTCGCTGATTTGCATGAGAACCATAAAAACCTCAACGAGAATGTTTCTAAGGCAGGTGCAAATCAATCCGTCATTGATAATTACAGAAGAAAAAATCTCATAACACCGCATGTCAATGAGATGCTCATTAAATACGGAATTATTAATGAAAAACACCAAATATTATAATTTTTGGTCTCGCACAAGTATTTATAAAAAAATATAGCAAAATAATACCATAAAAAAAGATATTACAATGGCAAAACATAAAAGCGAAGAAGCGTTTAACGCAAGATTAAGACAGTTAGCTAACATTGGCGGGACTTCATCATTGAAAGAATCACGTTCATTAGGTGAATTAATCGATGTTAAGCGTACTGCTGACGGTGTTGCTTATGGCATCGTAAAAGAAAATCACCACTACTACATTAAAAAGGGTGGATTAAAAGAAAATCCCAGTGTTGCGGATTTCGCATACATTGGTGGTTTATCGAATATAACTGAACATCAATACCCCTCACTTGCTACAGCAGATAAAAATAGAAATTTCTTACTTGCTACAATTAATGAATCTCTTTCACATAAAGTAAATAAGAGCGGTAGTAAAAAAGAAGTTCTTAATGAGGATAAAGCAGAAAAAGAAATTGATGCTGCTACTGAAAAAGTTAGCGATTTAGATGCTGCTACTGACGCTGCTGCTGTTGCTGATGTTCCACCTGTTGAACCAGTTGCTGACCCAACAGATGGCGGTGCAGAAGAAATGGCTGCTGGAATCGCAGATATGCCAGCAGATGGTGCTGAAGGTAGTGAAGCACCTGCGCCAGAAGTAGATGTTGATGTCGCACCTGAAGATGGGGGAGAAGTTGATGTTGCTGTCGATGCACCTAAAGATGGTGGTGAAGCTGATGTTGCTGTCGATGCACCTAAAGATGGTGGTGAAGCTGATGCCGAAGAAGATAAATCGGGTATGGGAAACGTGAGCGATTCACTGGCTGATAAAATTGGTGGTGCTGCTAATGAAATTAGGAAAGAAGATATTGATGAGGAAGGAACTGCATGGCTTCTCGGAACATTCTTATCGGCATTCAAACCAAGTAAAGACGAAGACGTTTCTAAAGATAAATTCAGACAACTCAGTGAAAAAGAAAGAGAAGAATATGCTGACATGATTACCAATGTCACCAGTGATGAAGAAAAAGATAGTGTTGCCGATACCGTTCCTCAAGATGGTGAAGGCGAAATCGCTGAAGAGCAAGAATGCAACGAATGCGGTGGATTCAAAGAATACGCTGAATCTCGTGGATATACAAGCGAATCTCTTAGGGAGTGTGGTGAAGAAGAAATGACCAATCTTATTAGTGGCTATGCAAACGCTTATGGCGATGGTCAGAATGATGGCGATTTTCAGGTGGTTGCACTTCTCGTGACACCTGAGATTCTGGAAAAACTCAAATCAGAGTACGGACATGATGATTTCGCAGGACAAGTTGAGCCGATTTCCGTTGAAATGGATGACGAAGAAAAAGCTGCGCAACTCGATGAATTATTTGGTGGTCTTGGTGCATTAGCTAAAGGTGCTGGACAAGGTATTAAGAAAGGCGCACAAGCCGTTGGACAGGGAATCAAGAAAGCTGGACAGGATGTCGCACAAGGCGTTCAAAAAGCAGCTACCGATATCAAGCAAACCTATCACGCAGGTGAACTCGGAAAAGAAGTTAAGAATCTCGAAAAGAAAGCTGCCGATTTAGGTGTTCAAGTAGATTCGCTTAATAAAAGAATGCAAAAAGCTGGTGGACAACCCGTTAATCTTGCAAGTATTCTGACAACAATCAAAAATCAGATTGCTGGTGCTAAAGGCGTAGACCTCAGTAAATTTGGAACGGTTCAGGAAGAAGGCATGGATGACCCGACAAAAGTTGAGGTTCAACCAATGGAAGAAGAAACCGTTGCTGAAGACGTTGACATCAAGGTAAGCGAAAAAGAAGGCAAGAAACTCAGTGCCGATAACACACCTGAAGTCGAAATGAAAGAAGAAGTGCAAATAAGTGCTGGTTTCCAACCAATGGGTGGCGCAGTTGTTAAACCTGAAAGTGCTCCGCTTAGTGAATCCGAAATCAAACTCAGAAAATATATTCGTAACAGACTCGAAGAAAAAGCTGGAATGAGAAAAGCTACTCTGAATGAAGAAAAGAAATCAGAAACCCTTCAGAAACTCGATAGAGTTATTGATAAGCAACTGGCTTTATTCGAGAACGCAGCCATGAATGAAATCTGGGGTTTTAGTATGAAAGAAAAAATTGCGAAACTCGACCCACAAGATGCTGCTGGAATCGAAAAATTATTCAGTCAAGCATTTAAGGATATTCTTATAAATCCACAAATGGGTGCGATTGCCAGAGCAACTAAAACCACACCAACCGAAGCAAAATATGATATTCTTCAACAATATGCTGAAGAAGGTGGTGGAACTCTTAGACTTGTTGACCGTGACACAGTTCAATTCGCAGGAAAAGATGTGAAAAGCGCAGCTACTCCAAGTATGTTTGCTCAAGGCGGTACTCAAGGAAGAACCAAATTTGGTGGTGTGACAGGATAATTGTTTTCATGTTAATACTTTTAATAGAGTTATTTTTGAAAAAACCCGAATTTCTTCGGGTTTTTTTGTAACCTTTAATTATCTTTATCGTATAATGTCCTATGATACAAAGAAAATTCAATAAGCTAAAATTCAGAAGAACCTATATTGGTGGTTCGAAACAACGTGAACTCGAAATCTTCGCCAGTGTTCAAGGGACAAAAGAAGATAATTCAGAATGTGATTGGTTTGAATACCGCAGATTACTTATGCAATACTGTGATGAGAATCTCAATATTATATTGTCGTGGAGATATGTTTTTAATATCTTGAGATATGGATTTCTTATATTGGGTATCCTGATTTCATTCATCAATCCCATGTATTCGGTTGTTGCGATAATTTTTGGTTTGATTGCGCTCGTGTTGTTTCAAATCCAAAAGAATAAGCAAATCAAAAGATTAGCCGAATACAATTTTTCACTGGATGTCATTAATCGTGAAACAGGTGTAGAATTAGCCAAAAATTAACCCCCGCTTTTCTTGGTCTACAGTATTTATGTGAAAATCACGTTATGAATCATGACGAAGAAAAACTGAAACTGATTTACGTATTGAAAATCGGTTATAACGCCAAAGACGAAGGACTCTACGAATTCATATTTTCGTTAGACCCAACAAATATAGATGTTGAGGGTTGGATGTGGGATATCAGTCCCGCTTGTAATAATGCTGACCCACCTACCGAGGAATACATCGATGCCATTTTTAATCTGAAAACCAGTACATTTGACTTGTTTTGTTTACATGAAGCCGTAGACCGTGAATACATGCATGGATACCATACGATTCACGCCTTGGCATATGAAACCGAAAAAGAAGTTGATGGTAATTTCAGCGATTATGAGCAGATGTTTGAGAACGATAATGAGGATGTGCCGTTGCTCGTATTTCATTACGGCATGACACTAAAAAAAGTTAAGGCATTACTCGATGCAAGAAAAATTATATTAAAGGGAAACGAATTCGTTGAGGTTTCCTCGTTAAAATTTTAGTTCATCACTCCATTTGGGTGAAGGAAATCGAAGCACGGCAGGTCAAGATACTTGTCGTGCTTCGCTATTTTATTGCACATTAGTATTTATGATAAACTATTGTAAATGTGTGCAAAGAAAATAAGTGAGGTTAAGCCAGATGATTCGATGTTTCCCGAACACGTTCCGATAGTTCCTTATGACGTAGAAAAGGAAAAGGAGAAAGAAGAAGCCAGAAAACTGGCAAAGAAATTAAGAAAAGCAGGGAAACCAGAGGCAGTAATTATCACTAAGAACGGTGAGGTAAAAAAAGCCAGCGAATTAACATATAAAGAACAGGAAGATGAAATCGTTCGCTGTGGAAGCAACCCCATCTATTACATTGAAACCTATTTGACAATTTTTGACCAGACTCAGGGTGTTGGTGGAATGATTGTACCATTTAAACTCTTCGATTTCCAAAAGGAATTAATTCGTGAATATCAAGCCAATAGATTCGTTATTGCCAATAAATATCGTCAGGCAGGTATCAGTACAACTACTTGTGCATACATTTCATGGTATATCATGTTTCAGAAGAACAGACAGGTGGCGATTGTCGCTGACCGTTTGGAAACCGCCCGTGATGAAATCATGGGTGATGTTGTTGATTTTATTGATAGCTGTCCGTCATGGCTTAGACCCAAAACAGGTAAGAGTAGCGAGAGAAATCTAAAAGACACCCAGAAACTCAAGGTATATGATAATGATTCCAAACTCGGTGCTTTCAGTGCCAAGGGTGGACTCAGGGGTTATACACCAACACTGATTTTCTGGGATGAAACCGCATGGACAGAAAAAGGCGATAAATTCTGGACAGCAGCTTTCCCTACTCTACAAACTGGTGGTCGTGCAATTATGGTAAGTACACCTTCTGGACTTGATGCGGTCTTCTATAAAAATTTCAAAGGCGGTCGTGAAGGCAAGAATCAATTTAAAGCCGTTGAACTCTGGTGGTTTAATGACCCCAGATATAATGAAGGTCTTTGCTGGTATAAAAACAAGGACAAAAAAAATGAAATCAAACAAGTCGATACTGGTTGGAGTAAAGAACAACGAATAAAACTCATGGATGACGGTTGGGAAGCCAGTTGTCCGTGGTTTGAAGACCAAGTGGCGAACGCCAATGGTGATATGCGTAAAATAGCGCAGGAATTGCTGTGTTCATTCTTGGGTTCTGGTGATAACTTCATTGCGGAAGACTATCTCAAGAGAATCGAAGAAGAGGAAATCGCTGTCCCTATTCGTCAGGCATATGTTGATAACAACATGTGGATTTTTGAAGAACCCGAACCCGCAGAAGACTACATAATGGCGTTGGATGCCTCACCGGGTCACGGAGAAGATTATTCCACTCTTAATATGCTTAAAACCCGTGAAATAATCGAAGAAAAGATTGTCAAGAAAAACGGAAAGGAAAAAAAAGTCAAAATTAAAAGACATAAAGTCGAGCAGGTAGCGGAATATTATGGCAAACTCACCCCACAAATGCTTGCCGAGGTCGCTTATCAGTTTGGTAAATTATATAATGACGCATACGCTGTTATTGATATCACTGGTGGTTACGGTGTACAAACCGTGGAAAAACTTTTGGAATACGGTTATGAAAACGTGCATTTTGCCGAAGTAACACATAAACCCAGTCGAGACCGTCTACAGGGTTACATTAAAAAAGGTCAAAAAACCATGCCAGATGGCAGTGTTATTACGGTTGACCTCATCCCCGGATTCTTCATCGGAAGTAACCGTCCTTCAGTTCTTTTGGAAATGCAACGTGCTATTCATCTCGAAGACGTGATTATTAGGTCACAGAGACTTCTTGATGAACTCAAGACTTTTGTTACGGTTAGCGGTAATCGTATTGCTGACCACAAACGTACATTCCATGATGACAGTATTATGGGTTTGGCTATCGGTTTATATGTTCTTAATTATGATATGGCACGTTATAAGCAAAGCAAAGGCGTTACAGAGAAAATGTTAAAAGCCATTATCACGAATAACGATATTCAGGACATCGGAAAAAAAGATGTGGAGAGAAAAAAACCTATGTTTACAGCAGATAATCGTGACCCATTAAACCCATACGGAGCGAATTCTTGGTTGTTTCAAGGTATTAAAGATAAACATGGGAAAAACAAAAGATAGATTGTATTTATAAATAACTTGACTTTTGCGAAATTTCCAAGTATTTATAAAAAACTATAATAAATTATAAAAAATGGCAGGTGAGAATCAAAATAGAGGAACAATATATCAGCAACTAAATAAGATGATGAATCTTGACGGCATGTCTTTTCAAGACGATACATCGGTTGCACCTGTTGCGACTCCTGAAAGGGAAAAAATCGTAATAAAAGGGAGAACTCCTGAAGAAATTCATAGAAAAGGTCTTGAACTCCAACAGAAAAAAGAACTTCAAAACAAATTCTTTAGAACTACCGACAGGGGTTTTCAAAAAGCACTTCAATATGAAGCAGCAAGACTTCCAGCATACATTGATTATGAAGGAATGGAATATTATCCAATCATTTCATCTGCATTGGATTTATTCATGGAAGAAGCCACAACTATTGGACTCAATGGTAAAATGCTGAACATCCATTCCAATAAAGAGAGAATCAAAACATTGCTGGAAGAATTTTTCTATGATACGGTCAACGTAAACGTGAACCTGCCATTTTGGGTAAGAAATGTTTGTAAATATGGTGATAATTTTGTGTTGTTATATGGTGAAAGAAAAAAAGGTATTACACACGTAAAGCAACTCGTTAATTTTGAAATCGAGAGATTTGAAAGAATTAAGGATGGCAAGCCGTTGGTTAGATTCAAGGAAAGAATGACTGGGGATGAATTCAATGTTTTCGAAATCGCCCATTTCAGACTTCTTGGTGACGATAAATACTTGCCTTATGGTTCATCCATTTTAAATAAAATCAGAAGAGTTTTTCGTCAGCTTGTTATGGCAGAAGATGCCATGCTCACCTATCGTATAGTTCGTGCTGGCGAGAAAAAAGTATTTAAAATCGATGTCGGGAATATTGACGAAGACGATATCGAAGAATACATCTACAGAGTAGCTACGACATTTAAGAAGACCGCACAGATTCAACCAAATGACGGTCAAATCGATTACAGATTTAATATTCTGGGGAACGATGAAGATTATTTTCTTCCAGTAAGAAATGCCAATACTCAAACTGGTATCGAGACACTGCCCGGTGCATCGAATCTCAATGATATTCACGATATCGAATATCTTCGTGATAATCTATTTGTTGGGTTGGGTGTTCCAAAGCCTTTCCTAAGTTTCCAAGACGCTGCTGGTGGCGGTAAAAACCTTGCGCAATACGATATCAGATTTGCTAAGAAAGTAAATCGTATTCAACAAGCCATGATTCAGGAACTCAATAAAATGGCAATGATTCATTTGTATTTATTGGGTTATACTGGCGAAGACCTTAATAGTTTCCAAATCACACTCACAAATCCAAGCACGCAGCAAGAACTTCTGAAGTCAGAACTAATGCGTGATAAGGCACAAACATATAGTGAATTAACACGTGCAGAAGCAGGTATTGCTGCAATGTCGCATACCGCAGCTAAACGCTTGATATTCAACATGAGTGATAAGGAAATCGTGGACGACCTCAAGCAACAGAAGATGGAAAAAGTCGTTATGCAAGAACTTCAGGACAGTCCTGTTACAATTAAGAAATCAGGTTTATTTGTTGACATCGATAAGAGATTTGGTGTTCCTGAAGAAGAAATGACCCCTGAAATGGGTGCTGGCGAAGAAGGTGCAGAAGGTGGAATGCCACCAGAAGGCGGTGCTCCATCATTGGGGGGCGCACCACCGATGGGCGGTGGAGAAGCGGGTGGATTGCCATCTGCTGGTGAAATGGGTGCGTTACCACCTGCTGGGGGTGCAGGAGGCGGTGCTCCGATGATGGAAAACAAGGGTTTGAGTGATGAAGAATATGATAGTCATGTGGAAAAATTGGTTTATGGTAAAACCAAGAAACCCGATACTAATAAAGATATTGAAAAAGAAATTATTCAGGAAAACAATGATAAGAACAAGAATCTAAATAAAAATGCCGAAGAAATGGTTAAGGAAATAGATTCTCTGTTAGAGAATTCAAAATCCCTTAATAAGTCAGAAAACAAAGACGAATTAGAAGGTATTGATATTGAGGATATTGATAATATCGATTTTGAGGAATAATTTAAGTATTTATGTTTTGTTGAACACGAAATAAGCATTTATAATTAATTACAGTATTTATATTAAATCGAACTATACCATATGAAAAACGTCAACATAGGAATTGCTAATTTGATAATTTCTAATAAATTAAAAGAGTCGTATTTCAACAATGACCTTATTGTTGAATCAAATGAACTTGCTAAAGACTTTTTTGATGTGGTTAAAAAGTCTCCTTTACTCCAATTGGAATTCAAGGTTTTCAATAATATCGAAAACAAACACATCGAAAACGAGCAAGCAGCTACACGATATATTGATAACAATATTAAGTTATTCGAAATCTACACCAACGAAGAAATTCAGGAAGAGCGAGAAAAACTATATGAGTTTCTTACGAATGACGTGATTGGAACAATTAATGAAGCCGAATATGACCTCGATAGAATCGGTTTATATAATGCAATCGAAAGTCTTATCAGGGAGTCCCTGAGTTATGGTGAAGATATTGATGTCGATGAAATTCATGAAGCATTTACTGTTGTGTTAAATCACATACAGAAACCCAAGAAAAATTTGGTTGAAAATCTTGAACTCGATGAAATAAATGAAGACGTACTGGAAATAGCTGTCGATAAATTTAATAAGAAATACGGTGGTCTTGAGGAAAACGATAAAAATCTTGTTAATTCATTGATTAAAGCCAGTACTCAAGAAAAACAAGAACTTCTGGAAACCTATAAATCTGAAACACTTGAGATTTTAAATGAAATCGAAGACGACTCTACAAAAGAAAACGTTGAAAAAGCCATAAAGAAAATCAATGAAATGCAATACAATAAAGACACTGTTGATGATGATATCATTGAACTCCATGAACTGAAAAAGGAATTGGTTTAAAACAAAAAAGGTCGGTTCACACCGACCTTTTTCATTTATATGTATTTGTTAAGAAATGATTTTCGCATTGCGTTGATATCAACATTACCACTAATACCAGCGACACTACCCTGAAAACTGAATTGCCAGATATCCCAGTCATTCCATCCACTAATTGGTGTGCTTGGTTCTAAGACTTCGGGATTGGTTTCGGGATTGCTGACATTATAAACTCTTGCGTACCAAAGCGGGTAATTGCTGAGATAATCGGTGCTGACATTTTTTATATACTGTGGTGCTGTATATATCATGACATCATATCCCGCAGCTTCCATTGTTTCTATCCATTTCTGGACATATATTTTAACATCCCCGTCTCGATTACTCCATAGATATGGATAACCTTTTGGTTGTGTAAAACAATCCATTTCGAGGTCGAGAATAATAGGTAATTTGGGTTTATCAAATAGCTGGAGCTTGGAAATACAATAATTTGCGTCAGCAAGACCATCTGCTGACGGGTCACTTGTTCTACCGAATTCAGCGAAATGATAGAAACCCACTTCGACACCACTGGCTTTTGCTTCTCTAACGTTTTTATCGAAATTATATCGACTATATTTACCTGAATACAAGTGGTCGCCTTGAGTGATTTTCATAAGGGCAAAACTAACATCTACACCATTTGTTTTAAGTTTCGTCCAATCGATGTTGCCGTTCCAATGAGATAAATCGACACCGTAAACCGAATCAAGCAAATCAAGTCTTTCCTTACTCATATTTTTGGCTTGAGGTATGAATTGGGAAGCCTGAGTCGTTGCTCTGTTTTGAGCTTCACCCGCTATTCTTGTGGCTTCTCCAGCATCGACATTATCATAACCACGAAGTGCCATTGCTTCGGTTACTCGTGGCACAGGATATTTTAATATTTTTGTTCCAGAAAAGGTCGTGGTCATCATATTTGGAGTAATATCGTGTTCGACATCCAATATAATATATGCGCCATTAAACATGGGAATATTTTCTAATTGAAAATATTGTGTTGGTTGAATCATGGCATTACCCAGACCAGTAACACTTGCTTTATATGACCTGTTTTCATAGACATTATATAGATTTTGTCCCTTTGGTGTGGGTTGTTGTTCTTTGTTATCCCCAGCAAGTCTCGATAATATCTGAATGCTTTCATTGGTGTCATTATATTCTTTACTATCAATACGAATATCTTTAAACATTGATTGATTCTGTTCTCCGAATCTAACACGAAATGCACGTACTTGTCTGAACGGGAAATTCCTACCAGTATTTTCTTGGTCTATGTTTTCCGCATATCCCTGATTATCACGATTACTATTAAAATCTTCTGGTAATGGTGCTTCGAGTTTAGTAATACCATCTTCCTCAAAACCATTGGTCTTTATTGATGGGTAACTTGCTGTACCACCGATATACATC
>Ga0180437_10008315_pt1 | contig 13219 bp, 15 predicted proteins | sample SS_ome_4_FD_132410 | JGI IMG/M metagenome (GOLD analysis project Ga0180437, IMG submission 132410) | Hypersaline lake sediment archaeal communities from the Salton Sea, California, USA - SS_3_D_1 metaG | ecosystem: Environmental > Aquatic > Non-marine Saline and Alkaline > Hypersaline >...
GCGGGTTCGATTCCCGCCGCCTCCAGTAGAAAAACCCCTGTTTTTAGGGGTTTTTCTTTGTCGCCCAGAAACCGTATCCTATGCGCCCCCCAATACTTCGTGAGACAGCTTGCGTAACCGCACGCCTGGTGATTTGAATCATAGTTATTTACAATGTCCCCGGAGCTCTACGGAACGCATGGTGATCGCCGGAAGGAAGCCCATTATGCTCAGAGATCTCGTTTTGGCCAATCGAAGTTATCGTCGTTTCGATCAGTCCGTTGCGATTGGTCGGGCGACTCTCATGGAACTGGTGGACCTCGGCCGTCTCTCTGCCTCGGGGGGCAACGCCCAGCCGCTGAAGTATGCCCTGTCGTGCGAGGCTGAGATGAACGCCGCGATCTTTCCGCACCTGGCGTGGGCGGGCTTTCTGGCCGACTGGCCCGGCCCGGCTGAAGGCGAAAGGCCATCGGCTTACGTCGTCATTCTTGGCGATACTGAAATCCTTAGAGACTTCGGCGTAGATCATGGCATCGCCGCTCAGAGCATCCTACTGGGCGCGACTGAACGTGGGCTAGGCGGGTGCATGATCGGCTCGATCGATCGGGACGGCCTGCGGAAAGCGATGCGTATCGATGAGCGATACGAGATCCTGCTGGTGATCGCCTTGGGCAAGGCGGCTGAGGTCGTCAAGCTCGAAGAACTGCCCACCGACGGCAAGACAACGTACTGGCGCGATCCCGACGGCGTTCACCACGTGCCGAAACGTTCGCTGGATGAGGTGATTGTCACATGAGCGGCGCGCAGCCCGGTGTGGCAATGCAATGGCACTGCTTCGCGGACGGAAGTGCTGGCCGTTCTGCTGTAAGCGTAGGCGACGCTTGCACGACCATCGCGTTTCTTTGCGCTGCGCGAGCGGGTAGGATACTGGTATGGTCGGACATATCAGAGCCACCGGGGAGAATGAGATAGATCTAACAGCAATATGTCAGTACCTGGCGGCAAGAGCGCCTCTCGAAGACCTCCCCTTGGATTGGGAGGCCAGCGTCTACACGTCGGACGAGTTCGGCCGGAACGTGGGGAAGCTAAACTGTCCGCTTTGGTCGGGTGAGCGCCCCACAGAAGAGGAAGTGACCGTCATCGCGCACCTGTTGGATGTTCGGAAGGGCTCGCGTGTCCTGGATGTTGCCTGCGGATGCGGCAGGCACTGTCAAGTCCTCAGCAGAGATTATGGTGCGAGAGTAACCGGCGTGGACATTTCTGGCAGGGCGATTGCGCAGGCCAAGCTATCAGCCGAAGAAGCGGGCCTCACCATCGATTACAGGGCCGAAGATGCGCGCCATATGTCATTTGACGATGAGTTCGACGGCGCCTTAATTGCCTTCAATTCCTTCTCGCTTTTTTCGCCCGACGACGCTCCGGGCGTTCTGGAAAACATTCACCGTGCCCTTCGACCAGCGGGTCGGCTGTTCGTGGACCTCGACAACAAGCCGTTTAATTGTCGCTACGGCGTCGCTGATGCGTCTTGGGAAGCCGTGCCGGGCGGGCTGAAACTGCAGGAGGTGCACTTTCATGCCGATGTCTCCGTGGAAGTCTGCCGGGATATCTACTTTATCGTCAACTCACGCCCAGCGGAGGCTGTGATGTTCAAGAGACTGTACGCTCGCGACGAGATATCCCGCGTCTTGTTACAATGCGGGTACCTCGCCGAACAAGCCTACGGTGGCTGGGATCTATCTCCGCTGGGTAAGAACAGTCCGAAGATCATCCTCTTGGCGATCAAGAGATAGACCCTCACAGTCCGGTTCGAGTACGGCTCCAACGGCCGGCGCGTTTTCTTCTGAGATTTCCCATGATATTTCTGCGCCGCGTGGCACAATTATACGGATAACCCGGGCGGTTAGGTTAAACGGAAAGACCGGTCGCTGCGGCGACAGGTGCTGGTCCGAGTCCAGCCCCGCCCGAGTCTTTGCCTCAATCGCGGGCGCCATTGTGTCGCACGGACCTTCTGAGGCAGACCTGGTGGCCAAAACACTGGCCGGGGACGGGGAGGCATTCGCCCGCCTGGTCCGGCGATATCAGGATTATGCCTATGGCACGGCCATCGGCCTGCTGTCGGACTTTGATCTGGCGCGGGATGCGGTGCAGGAGGCCTTCCTGTTGGCGTATCGCGATCTCGGCAAGCTGCGCGACGCCGAGCGGTTCGCGGCCGGCTGGAGCGCGGCCGCGCGGAGTTGCGAAAGGAACTGACCATGGTGGCCAAGGCATTCGAAGACGAGGCCCTGCCGGCAGATTTCGCCGCCGATGTACGCAAGCTTCTGGAGGGGGCGAACGTGCTGCGCATGGACGTGCACCGCGAGGCGGCGCGTCGTCTGGCCGCGATCGGCCCCGCGGCCGTTGAGCCGTTGTGTCAAGCGCTGGAAGACCAACGTCCGCTGGTCCGAAAGGTTGCGGCCAAGGCGCTGTGTCTGATCGGCGACGGGCGGGCGCTGGAGCCGATGGTGCGCATGTTGCTGTCTCCGGGCGATCAGGCCATGCACAACGCGGACCTACTGTACTATCAGCCGACGGTGCTCAGCATTCCCGGAATGCGCGAGGAGCTTCTCAAGACGGTGCGCCGAGCCGCCGAGGTGCCCGCCGGCGCGCTGCTGTACATCATCATCCTGCTCGGCAGGTACTGTACGGACGCCGAGACGACCGAAACACTTCTGGCTGCGTTTCGCAGTGATAAGCTCCCCGCCCAGGCCCGAAACCAGGCCCTGGGAGCGATCTGCAAGCGACAGCCCGAGACGGCTGACGAGCTGGCTCTCGAGGGCTTTGGGCAGCGCGACCTCATAGTTCCTTGTGGGGAAGCCTGGGGGTTGGCAGAGCGTTGGGAGATGCTGATCCCCATCGATCTTTGCTTGCCCTACGTCGGCGCCGGTCCCTTGTCGGAACTGCGGCTTCAGGCGGTGCGGCTCATCCGCCAACACGGCGAGCAGGGGCGGCGGGTCATCGACGAGTTGCTGGGCTCCGGCTCGTTAGACGAGCAGGCGACGGTCGCCCTTGCCCTTGCCGACTCGCAGCGGCCGGAGCTGTTCGACATCCTCAAGCGCGAATTGCTCCACGGCCACCAAGGAGGCAACTGGCCCACCTTCGTCGCCAAGCGAACGCTGTGGCACTACGCCGATCAGGTGTTGAGCTGGTCCCAGGCCGCCACCCATGAGGAGGCCCGCCGTCCGCCGGTCGCCTGGTTGTTCGCCCGGGCGCGATTGTGGAAGGGGCAAGCCACGGAAGCGGACATCCTTCGATGCGGCGGCCCGCACGCCAGAAAGGCTGTTCTGCGCAAGGTCGTTGCCCGGCAGCGGGCAGAAGCGATCCCCGAACTGCGCCGGTGCCTGCGCGAGGCCGGGCCGCAGCAGGTTACGCGCGAAGCATTCCGGCAGATGCGGCGGATGAAGAACGCTGCAATGCCGGCCGTCCTTGAGATGCTCGAATCCGAGCATTGGGGCCAGCGCAAGGCGGCTGTCGGCCTGCTGCGGCAATGGGGCACGCTCACGGACGCCCAGCGCGACCGCGCCTTGGCCGACCCGCACATCGCCGTCCGCCACGCGGCTGTGGGTCATCGGTGACCGGGTGTTGACTCCCCCCGCCCGGGCGGTACAATAGTAACAAGCTTCCGCAACCCGAGACGGCCCGATTTGGCCCGGAGAGGAGGAGCGGCATGACGGAACAACAAGCACAACTCGTTACGACGTTGCTCCTCCGGTGGGCTACGGCTTAGATAAGCTGAATCACTGATTGAACTCTTGTCGGCCGTGCCTTCGGGAGCGGCCGTTTTCGTTTCCTCTCTTGAGGCGTCCCCCTCGGCGATAACGTCTGTCCGTTTCGCTTTTCCGAAGAACCCCAAGAACGAAGGAGCCATTTATGTCTGCCCGTACCGAGCAGATCGAAACCCTCGCGGCCGCCCGACGCGCATCACGCGCTGGGGCGGACCCGCACCAACGATTTGAACCCACTCCCTCATCACGAGGAGATTCAGTTGAAACAAGATCGCAGAAGAAAGCAACAACCCCGTGGGCTGGCCCACGCATTCGTATGCGCCCACTGCGGCCAGGTCGTGCCGGGTCAGGCTCCGGGCACACAGCACCGGAACCACTGCCCGCACTGCCTGTGGAGCCTGCACGTGGATCGTCAGACCGGCGACCGCCGCCTCGGCTGCAAGGGGTTGATGAAGCCAATCGCCGTGTCGGTCCGCTCGGACGGTGAATGGGCCATCGTGCACCGCTACGCTAAGTGCGATGGCATTCGTACCAACCGCATCGCGGGCGACGACAACGAACTGGCCCTGATGAGCCTGGCCGTTCGACCACTCGCCAGCCCGCCGTTCCCCCTGGAGCGGCTGGCGCCGGGCCATTTAGACCGTGACGAATGATTGAAGGAGATTAGCGTGATTGACTACGAAAAGATCGCCGAGATCGTCCAAACCGCCGGCCGAGAGTACTACGACAAAGAGGCTTGCCGCTTCGAGCGCGAGAGGCTGTTGGCCCAGACCGTCCCAGATGAGTTAAGGCGGGAGCTGTCCCCCGAGATGCGCGTGTTGGACATCGGCTGCGGCAACGGGCGAACGCTAATCGAGCTTTCGGGCCTATTCGCCGAAGGGGTGGGCATCGATAACGATCCAGCTCACCTCGAACAGGCCCAGAGGAACCAGGCCGACAGCCGTGCAGCCAATGTGACGTTCGTTGAAGGCCGAGCGGACAATCTGCCACTGGAGCCGGAGAGTTTCGATGTCGTCTTTTCCGAACGCGGGCCATTGAGCGGTTCTGATGTCAACACAGCCAACGCCGCACGGGTACTTCGCAAAGGTGGAAGACTGCTAACCGAGTGCCCCGGGCCGCACAGCCACTACGAGGTCGGCTACATCTTCGAGCCCGACGCACTGGCCGTTCACCGTTGCAGCCAGACGGCCAATCTCGACGGCATTTGCGCCGTTCTGGCCCGCAACGGAATTGACGTCCGCCTGGCCTGCAGCTTTGTGGAGACATGGGTATTCCCGGATGTGTACGAATGGCTGCGTTATCACATGTCGCAATGGGACTACTGCGGTGGTCAGCGCTTCGACGCCTGGCCGGTGCCGGACGAACTCAAACACGGCCTCCAGCGATTCTGCCGCATGACAGCGGACGAGGCCGGCTGCATTCGCATCACGAACCACCGCCTCTGGGCCGGTGGCGTGAAGAAATAGGAACGCTTCGTTGGGAACACGAGAGGAGGTGATGGCCATGACATCACGGAACGAACATTACGGAACACGAAGACGAAGGAAAGAAACATGGAACCTACTGACTATTGTTCTGCTGCTTTAAATGACGGTACGCAGGCCAATGAACGCGTGCTGTCGGGTCTGCGGGCATATGGGTTTGGCAATGTGGATGCGCTGGAGACATTGGCGGTCGCGCCGCACGAACGCGTTCGGGCTCTGCGAGGCCGGCGCACGTTCGGGCCGGACGTGTGCGTAAAATTCTACGACGTATCGCGTACGGCGCGACAAGAGAACAGCCTGGCCGGCCTGCGTCGCAGCGCCAGGGCTCTACGGGCGTTGCGATCTGTGGCCCCTGTGCCGGAGCTGATCGGGGCCGAGGAAGACGCCTCGCTGTTTGGTTTGCCGGCCGTGGTTACGACGTTTTCCGGCGACCGGTGGCCTCAGGTTGTCGGCGACATGGACGGTCCGACACGGATGAAGGTCGTCGAGGACATCGCCGACGTGGCTGTGACGTTGACGCGGATCGATCCGCACGACGTTGCCGTACCCAAGGCCACTCCGGCGGAGGTCAACGATCATTTCACGACGATGCTTGATGAGAGCTCGGCTTGGTACGCGCACTGGTTGGAGAAAGAGAGCGGGAACGTCGCGGACAATGTTCGTGAGTTGGCCGTCAGAAGCCAGCAGGCGCTGGCGACGAATCGGCCGCGCGTGAATCTCACATCGCTGATTCACCAGGACACCACCGAAGGCAACATCGTCGTGCGCGACGGGACGTTGTCGGCATAGGTGGATTGGGACAAGATCACGGCGGCGGCCCCGCAGGAAGACCTGGGCAAGCTGCTCGCCAGCCTGCTGCTCCTGCCCATATCCGAGGACGAGCGGCTCGAGATGGTGCGTCATCTTCTGGGGCGCTATCACTCGGCCACGGGCTTCAGTGCGGGCCAGACGTTCGAGCCGTCGCTGATCTGGGCGCTCAGCTACGCGCTGCATCAGTTGGTTGTCTACCGCAGGGCTGATGAGATCTGGCCGGTGTCCGTCATCCTCGATGAGTTGGATAGTGGTGACCCCGCCCAGAGCACGTTGTGGTCGGGCGTTGCCTAGGTCCAGACAAAGCGCGACGCCCGTGTTGCTTCGGGCGCCGCGTTTTCTTGTTGGGCAAGCTTGCATCGGCGAGTTGACGCGTTACAATCCGAGTCGGCGGTTGAAGGCCGCCTCCTGGCCTGCGGGAAGGGCCGAATCCACCTTCTGCGGAACGATTACACAGACCTTCTTTTCTGCCTGCGACTTGCAGACCCTCGAGCGACGATGGAAAGGAAGGTGCTCCATGACTCGCTCTTTACCTCCCAAAGCCAGTCTTCGCTTCTTGCAGAAAGAGGCCAAGGACCTCCTCAAGGCCCATAAGGACGACAGCCCAGCCGCCTGTGGCCTCCTGAAGGCGCTTCGAAAGTTCGCCCAAGGCCTCGGGACGAACTGCTGGCTGCTGAGCTGTCGTTCCAAGAGGCCCAGCATGCCCTGGCCCTGGGGTATGGCTTCAAGGGCTAGAAGGAACTGAAGCACCACGTGGACCTTCGAGCCAAGGGCCACCAGCACCGGCTCTAGGACCAACTGCAGGATCACCCGGCGAGTCCACTTCCGGGCTTGCCGGGACCTCTGCGGCCTCAACTGCTGAACCGTCAACTGTTCCGTCTACTGCTTTAGGATTCTGGCAGCCTTGACCGCATCGGCGGCGCGGTCGAAGGCCAGATGGGCGACGAACTGCCGCCCCAGAGCGGCGGCGGACAGCCCTCGCAGGTTGATGCCGGCATCAGCCAGCGCCTGGGTCATCCGGGCGCCTATGCCGGGCTTGTCGGGACCTTGGGCCCGCAGCGAATGCATGCTTTGGGTCTTGGTGAAACCCGCAGCCTTGGCCGCCCGGAGCTGGCGGGGACCTTTGATCGGCGTGACAAAGACCACGCCGGCGCCGGGCTTCTCCGGCGTCCGCCGAGCGATCACGAATTCCAGGTTAGCCCCAGCTTGGGCCAGCGGGGCGAGTTTTTTGGCCAGGCCGCCCGGGCGGTCCTTGATGCTGGCGGCCCACACGTCTACGCGACTGACCTTAAGTGCCATGACTTGTCTCCTCTGCGCCGGGATTTCCCGAAAGATTCTGTGCCCACGACCATCGTGAGCCCATGCTCTTTGATTATCTCCGGTCTCCATGGTCTTGCAAGCGTTTTGCCAGAGCAACGCTTCCTCCAATTTACCCGTTGCGGCCTGGAGACCGGAAAAGAGCGGGCGATGGCTCGAAAGCCACCGCCCGCTGTATAAACCATACACGTGGCTGTGCTGCCAGGCAGTCTACTGTCTCCTTCGGCGGATCAGGGCAAGGCCACCCATGCCAAGAAGACTCAACGTAGCCGGCTCGGGCACTCCGCCGCCTGTTACCTCGTACAATCGCCATTGAGAGGTGCTGTCCCACAGCACGCCGTCTTCATCGATGTCGATCGTGTGGAAGTAGATCGCGTAACCGTTGAGGTCTAGCAGAGACCCGGCGCCTATGTAGAAATAGTCAACGTAAAGGACATCATCGGATTCATACCCTGACAGATCGTTGTCCACGTAGCTGGTCAACTGAATCACCCCGGTCGTCGTATCCCCGCCGACCAACAGGCGATCCAGAGCGAAGTTGCCGTCGAATCCGTCGTTGGACATGCCCATGTCCTCACAGGCCACTTCGAACAGGTTGTACGTCACTTCCTCTTGTTCGAACATCATTTCGTAGGTTATATACTGTGTGGAGCCCTCAAACAGCAGCGACAGGTTATTCAGGCCGAGATAATTGGAATCGTCCGTACTGGCGTTCATAAGGTCGGCAGTATCCAGAGCAATCTGACTGCCCGCCACTGCCGTAAGCTCTCCGTTCTCGCCCAATTCCAGCACATCGGTAACCGTAATCTCTGCCGAGTCATCTTGAATGTCCAGAGCCCCTGCGGCTGCGCCGGGGCCGACAAGCAGAGCTCCGGCGGACACATTCCCGCCCGATATGTTGAACGTCCCCGTGGCGTCGTAGCCGATTCGTAGTGCATCGGCCGCTTCAAGCGTCCCGCCGGACTGTGTGAATGTGCCTGCTGACAGGTAGCCAATCGACAACAAGTCCGTCGAGAGCTCCCCCGTGCCGCTGAGCTCGTACTCTCCCGCGCCGTATTGTGCCCCCAGCGCCACTACCTTAATTGAAGCCGAACTCGAGCTCTGGGTGGCTGTGGCGCCGTCGGTGACGGCAAGTATTCCATCCGTCAAATCGACTGTGCCGCCGGTCAGCGTTCCACTCATCAGGCTCCCGACACTGAAGTCAAAGCCTATCGCCAGTGCGCCACCTAGGCCTTCGACGACAAGGCTCTCAATATCGACGGTGGTGTATGTGTCGTCCGCCCAGAAAAAATGGCCTCCGTTGGAAATGGACATCTCGATGTCGACGTCGAGCTGCCCTGTTCCGCTCAGGCGGTAGCCTGGCGAGACGAACATCTCCGCAAGATTGAAGTAGTCCGTCGCAATAGTGCCGCCGGTCTGAACGAATGAACCGGATATCGTCGTTGCGTTGATCGTTCCGCCGGACAGAGTGAACTCGTCAAAAGCACTGACATCAAGAGTTGTTATGTTCAGCGTGCCGCCGGTCTGCACATACGTGCTGTCGCCATATCCGGCGCTTATTGTCGCGGCATTTAACGTCCCGGCCTGCAACTCATACTCGCCGCTGCCGATGCCCTGGGCGAGCACCAGGTCGGTCACGTAGGCGGTGCCGCCGGCCTGCTCGCCCAGCGCAAGGATCAACGCGAGGTCGAAATCGCCTACACATACGACGACTTCGGCAAGCCAACGCTCCAGGCCGTCACCTTGCCAGGCGGCAGCGAGGTGGACAACAGCATCCTGTCGATCGGAAGGGCCTATGACGACCTCGGCCGGTTGACTCGGGTTACATCTTACGATGACGACGAGGCCACATCCGGCCACGAAGTCAACGAGATTGTCTGGGAGTACAACGACTGGGGCCTGGTCCAGGAGAGCTGGCAGGAGCACGACGGAACTGTCGATGCCTACACGCCCTCTATCGCCTACGAATACTACACTGATGAAGACGCCACGTACGGCTACGACGCCGACCAGATGGACCTCCGCCTGGAGTACGTCGTCTACCCCAACGGCAGAAAAGTGCACTACACCTACGGGGCTGACGACAGCTTCGCAGACTACCTATCCCGCGTGGACGCAATACGCGAGGATAACAGCGGCGCGCCGGACAACGCACTCGCCCAGTACTACTACATAGGCGTGGGCACGCTCGTCCGCCGCACCAGCCCGACGACGGCCATCACGGACGGCCTGGTGTTGAACTTCGGCGACGCCGCCGACAATTATGCCGGTTTCGACAACCTCGGGCCGAATCGTCGATATGTCATGGGAGAACGCTGCCGGCACCACTACCTTCCATAGCTTCGGCTACACCTACGATGCCAGTAGCAACCCGCCCACTTGCGACGCATACGACGACGTGTCGCTGCCGTTAAGCCTGAGCAAGATCGTAGACTTCTCCTACGCCTACGACGATCTGGACCGTCTCACCGAGAGCCGACAGGGCTTCCTCAATGGCCATGACTATGTCTACGACGCCGACACCGACCAGATTCGCCAGTACACACTCGATCAGCTCGGCAACTGGACGACTTATAAGATCGGCCACTATGACAGCGGCACCAGCCAGCTCATCTACCCCTTCGAGCAGGGCCGCACCTACGACACAAGCGGCGCAGGTGGGGCCAATGAAATCGCCACCACCACCGGTGACGGCGACGCGACGTTCGCTCACGACGCCGCCGGCAACGCGACCGAGGCCATCATCGGCATTCAGCTCGAACAGTATGAGCCGGAGCTCCACGAGATGATCTACGACGCCTGGAACCGCCTGGTGGAGGTGACCGGCCAGGGCGAGTTCGTCTACGACGGCCTGAACAGAAAGGCCCGAAACCTCAACTGTGTGGGATCTATGGATTTCGACTACTACTACAACACCAACTGGCAGGTGCTGGAGATGCAGCTTTCGACCAATCCCCAGCCGGCGTGCTACCAGTTCGTCTGGTGCGCGCGGTACATAGATGCGCTGCTGATCCGCGATGAGGATGACGACCTGGCCTACGAGACTGATTACGGCGGCGGGGACCTTGGGATGGAGGGTTCCGGCCTGGAGACGCGGCAGTTCTACCTCCAGGACGCCGGCTACTCCACACGCTACACGCTCCTGCCTGACGCCACCATGGGCCTGGCCTGCGACTACTCCCCCTACGGCGACATAGCCGCACCCGGATCGCACGGAGGCGGCGGTGGCCTGTTCCTCGATCAGGGAACCATAGTAGGCTCGACGGTGCCCGGGATGTTCCACGGCTACGAGTGGGACCTGGTCTCCTGCATGCACCACGTCCGCAACCGAAGCCTTAACATCGCCACCGGCCGCTGGCAACAACGCGACCCGCTCGGCTACGCCGACGGGATGAACCTGTATGAGTATGTCAGAAGCAATCCATCCGCATACCTAGACGCATTTGGGAAAAAAGCAATGACCGCAGAGAAGAATCCGATCCAACATTACTGGTATAAGGAGGGACGCAAGACAATATACACTCGATCAGCTACCCGGGAAGTCACAAACAAGGCTGGAGTAACGGAAACTGTTCAAAACGACGCCTCAAAAATGTGGTTGGATACCAGATGGGCGTTAGCCGCTATCGTCCCGGGACAAGTGCTAGCTTCGACGCCCGGCGTAGCGAGTGTCGGGTATTGCGCGCCGAAGGGTATCTACACCAGAAGGTATGTGGAGCTTTTCAAGGTGTGCGATGAAAATGACTGTGAGGCCTATAAGTGGGGCGAGGTCGGAACTGCTGCCGGGAGCTTCGAGCGGGAGACTTCCGACCCCGCAGAAATGTACCCGTGCGGGATAGCCAGAATCCCTCTGACGATACCAATAGGGCGGGTGTCAGCCGAAAAAGCTCTTGAGCAAAAGATAACGTGGACTCCCGAGGATACTCGCGTGAAGAAGCCCGCGTTCTCCTCCAAGCCTAAGCCGACCGGCCCCACGCCGGGAACGGAAGTATATGAGAAAATTGAAGACATCGCGCCAAAAGGCTACGAGCTCGTTGATACAGTCAAGTGCGGCAACAGCCCTGGACTTGGTGAAAAGGACGTGCCGGAACTCCCAACGGTGGAATCCAGCAAGGTCAAGACATGGTACCCCGGATTCGACTGAGATCGCCCGTTCGTTGGCACGATGGCGCCCCGCATTTACTTTGGCATCCGAGGTTCCAGTACATCCCTTGCAAGAAGCCCAGGCAACACCATATTGCTAGCGATATTTGACGAAGGCGCACGACGCATAAGAACCGGGCTTAGCTGACCGGCCGTTTGCCAAGTACTGTCGCCGTAAGCGCCCGGTGCCCAGTTGTGCGGTGCCGCGTGTCTTGTGGCCACGGCATAAGCACGTGCGGATGGCCTGACGACTCTCGGGACATCATTCGAGCGACGCGTATGTGCCAAACTCCTTGTGGGACCCGGGTGATTGACATAGCATGGGGGCTGTTTGATTACACCAAGGCCCGAACTCAAGCCCGCGTCGTTGGCATAAGCCAGTAACCCTAATCACGAAAGGCAGGTGCGATATGAAGATGCGGTCGATTGTGGTGGAGAATGATTATGTCGGTAACCATCATCGAGAGCCTGCAACCTTCCTTGCGGGTCAACAAAGGAGCTCACAGCCTGGCCGTAGCCGTTGCTGCTTTAGGCTACAAAAGACAAGCGTGGCAACGGCGGTGCTTGTCTGCATAATCTGCCTGTCTCTCGGCTGCGCCGCGCCCACCGAACCTGCACAGATAGCGTTTCCGGCCCTGAATGAACTGCTTACTAAGGCCACCGGGGAGACCCCAGAAGCCTGGCAGCATGTCGATGAACTGCTGTATTGGCGACCGGGGCTTGCCCACATCTGGTGGCGCACCCCAGCATCGCTACTGGTGCTCGAGGTCCGCGGGGAAGATGAAAGTCTTCATTCGACGGGGATATATGTGTTTTCCGGCAAGGACAACAGGCTCCTGAAGCTCATACCACAGGATGGTTGTGGCGGGCCGTATCTTCCTGTCGTCCACCGTCTGGAAGATGATGCGCTGCTTGTAATATCCTACGTCAGTACCCCTAACAGCTACACCGACAGCCGTCGTGCAGCCTTCTCGTACCCATTGGAAATGGAAGTGCAGGTGCACAAGGTCACCGCAAATGAGTGTACGTTGGTGTTCAAAGAAACCTTCATCGCCGGTAGCGAGACACCACAAGGCCGACAGCTCTCAGACGTATTCTATCTCCCCTATAGTGACTTGCGCTTTCGGACACTCTTGCTCAAGACCGAGGCTACTTTCGACCAGGAAACAGGCGATGTGACGCTCAAGACGCTGCAGACCTACATCTGGAACAACGACAAGAATACGTTCCTCACGGCCGAAGAGTGGCCGGAGGAAGACGAATCTTCGCAGTGACGTGCCGGGCGTTACCTGTCCGCCCTGTTCGCTGCGGCGAGCGACAGGCAGATGTTCACGCTCACGTGGGCATGAATAATGTCGCACAATTCGCGGTCGGGGGCGCGGCGAATATCCGCCGCGGGCGACTGCGCGCGGGACAAGCAAGCAGTAAGATGTAGTGCACGCGCAGCACAGGCAGGCGGCATGTCGGGAACATAATTTCCGTTAGTCATTTGGATATAGGGGCCCTGGATGGCTTGCAGGATCATTAGTATCGATCTGAGGCGATGCGACGGCTGCGGGCAATGCGTCCGGCGGCGGGGATCTGGGGATGGAAGGTTCCGGCCTGGAGACGCGGCAGTTCTACCTCCAGGACGCCGGCTACTCCACCCGCTACACGCTCCTGCCCGACGCCACCATGGGCCTGGCCTGCGACTACTCCCCCTACGGCGACATAGCCGCAGCCGGA
>Ga0180437_10008316_pt1 | contig 13217 bp, 10 predicted proteins | sample SS_ome_4_FD_132410 | JGI IMG/M metagenome (GOLD analysis project Ga0180437, IMG submission 132410) | Hypersaline lake sediment archaeal communities from the Salton Sea, California, USA - SS_3_D_1 metaG | ecosystem: Environmental > Aquatic > Non-marine Saline and Alkaline > Hypersaline >...
GAGTTTCCCCCGGCTCTTTCGCTTCGGCGATACGCCATCGAATGCTTCCCGCCCGCCAAGTCCCGACGCCCTGGCCCTATCTAAGAACCCAAGCAATAACCTAAATCGACAGGCCCTTGCGCGGGAATGACGCCGCTTATGTCATTCGCAACTTCATTGGGAATTTCAGGGCAAATGAAAGCGCCGGCTTTTGCCAAGATTCTCGCTTTCGCAGTGATGATCATTTGGCTTGTGGACTTCTCACGTAGCCGCACCGTCTCTTCCTGGCAACCGAGGCGTTTAGAACCTGTGCGAGGGCTCTTTCGCGCGCCTATGGGAAGATTTGGCTTGCGCACGCACGTTGACATGCGGATCGGACGAACCTACAATCTCTCCAGGTTGGCAAGAGGAGCCACGGCCAACGGGGGCCGCCGGAATGTCCGGCGCGGCCGCGCTGGATGCCCTGCAAATGGTGAGAAAGGACTGCGGAGAAATGCAACGAGTGGGAGTTTGCCTGGTTGGGGCGGGTCGAGCGGGACTGGTCCACGCGCGGAACATCGCGTCGCGGATTCCGACTGCGGAGTTGGTTGGGCTGTGCGACGCGAATCCGGAAGCGGTTCACGAGGTCGACGGCCTGTTCAGTGTGCCGGCGCTTTACACGAATTACGAAGAGGCCGTCACAAACCCCAACGCGGACGCCGTGGTTATCGGCACGCCTACCTTCGCGCATCGCGACATCGCGTGTGCGGCGGCGGCGGCAGGCAAACACATCTTCCTCGAGAAGCCTATGGCGATTGCGGTTGAAGAATGCCAAGACATTATCGAGGCGGTGAAACAAACCGGCGTTAAGCTGCAACTGGGTTTCATGCGCCGGTTCGATCAGAGCTTCCTCCGCGCAAAATCGATCGTGGACTCGGGCGAAATGGGCCGGATTGTGTTGATCAAATCGACGGGACGGGGCCCCGGCCTGCCGCCGCCCTGGATCTATGATCTCGGGAAAAGCAACGGCATTCTGGCCGAAGTCAACAGTCATGACTTCGACTCGCTCCGCTGGTTCGTCGGCAGCGAGGTCTGCCGGGTATATGCCGACGGAGCGAACTTCAAATGTCCCGAAGCAAAGGACGCGTACCCGGACTTCTACGACAACGCCGTCGTGAATCTGCGTTTCTCGGACGGCACGCTTGGCGTTGTCGACGGCGCCTGTCCGTGTCACTACGGGTATGACGCACGGGTCGAGATCCTGTGCGAAAAGGGCGTCGTTTTTGTCGGCAATGCTCAGAGCGGCAGTGTGACGCGCGTCGTGGTGGATGGTGAAGCTACGGGGATCGGTACGGTCCACGGCGATAGTGTGCGCAGTTGGCGAAATCTGTTTAGGGACGCCTACCTGGATGAGATGGAACACTTCGTCGAGTGCGTCCTCGAGGATCGTGAACCCCGCGTGACGGGGACAGATGGGCTCAAGGCCGTTGAAATCGTGGCGGCGGCGAACCAATCGCTGCGGTCGGGCAAACCCGTGGCCTTGAACGAAGGCGCATAGTCTGAGAAGGGGCAGTGACCGTGAAAACGGTAATCGGCATAGATATCGGCACCCAGGGTGTCAAAGCGGCTTTGTTCGGCGAAAATGGCAGGTGTCTTGCGCAATCGTTCCGCGCCTCGAAGCTGTTTCAGCCAAAGCCCGGCGTCGTCGAGGAAGATCCCGAGCGCCAATTCACATCCGTCTGCCAAACCGTCAAAGCGTGTATCACGGAATCGCGGACCGAGCCCGCAACGGTGGCCGCAATCGGCATCGACGGCCAGATGGCCGGCGTGATCGGCGTGGGCAAGGATGGCCGACACGTTACGCCTTATGACTCGTGGCTCGACACACGCTGCGCCCCCTACATCAAAAAAATGGAGCGGGGCGCGGGGGACGAGATTGTGCGCAAAGCGGGTTGCCCGCCGAGTTTCAATCACGGCCCCAAGAAATTGTGGTGGATGCATGAGCGCAAGACCGCGTACCGGGCTATTGCGGCCTTTGTGCAGCCGGGAGCCTACGCAGCTATGCGTTTGTGCGGACTCGATGGCCGTGCGGCCTTTATCGACACAACGTATCTTCATTTCTCGGGGTTTGCGGACAACCAAAACGCGGCGTGGGACGCCGGCCTGTGCAAAAGGTTTACGTTGTCGCCGGAGAAGCTCCCGACGATCGTCCGTCCTGAGACCATCATCGGCGAGGTCAGCTTGGGGGCCGCGCGGAAATGCGGACTGAAACGCGGCGTGCCTGTTGTTGCCGGGTGCGGCGACACCGCGGCCAGTTTTCTGGCTTGCGGCGCCGTCCGAGAAGGCATCTGCGTCGATGTGGCCGGTACGGCCTCGGTGTTTGCGGGCACGACCCAGGTGTTCCGGCCCGACGCGAAGTATCGGATGCTGGGGTGTGGCCGGGCGGCCACGCCGGGACTGTGGCATCCGTATGCGTATATCAATGGCGGCGGCATGAATCTCGAATGGTTCCGCCAGACGATTACAGAGCGCGGCGAGAAACCGCCCACTCTTGAGCGGCTGAACCGACTAGCGGAGCGCGTCAAACCCACTGACGATCTGCCGCTTTTTGTCCCGCACCTTGGTGGCCGTGTATGCCCGAGTCAACCGGATCTCCGGGGCGCTTGGATCGGGCTCACATGGGACCATTCCCTCGGCCACTTGTATCGCGCCGCGCTCGAGGGGGTGGTGCTCGAGTACGTCATCTACCAGAAGAAGCTCAAGGAACTTAATGAAGACTTGCGCGTAGCCGAGCTGCGAATTACGGGTGGCGGCGAACGGAGTAGATTGTGGAACACGATCAAAGCCGATGCGCTGCAACTTCCGGTCCGGCGCATAGCCCGCTCGGAAGGCGCGCCGCTGGGCGCGGCCCTCCTCGCCGGTTACGGCGTTGGGTTATTCCGAAGCCTGCGCACAACGGCGAACCGGTGGATCGCCGTCGGCGAGCGCATCAAGCCGAACAGGCATCTCGCCTCCTATTATGCCGAAAGGGCCGCGCGGTATGAGGTTTTGCTCAAGAAATTGGCCGGCGCCTGAGCCAAGCCGCCCTTTGGAGTGTTGAGCTATGGCACGAGCCATCACGGCGACCGCGGAAACGGTGTTCCCGGAGGCGGACGCGTCAACGATCTATTTCATCGGGGTCACCACGGGGAAATCATCGATCATGAACGTATTTCCCGCGTGGGCGCGTCATTTGGGAATTAGCGAACGGATCGTCGGCATCGATTGCCGGTGGCACGACGATCCCGAGGTCTACCGAAACGTGGTAGCGTTCATCAAACGAGACCGCCTGTCCCTAGGTGCGCTGGTTACAACCCACAAAATTGACCTGCTGTCGGCCTGTCAGGATCTGTTCGATGAACTTGATCCCTATGCCCAGTTGATGGGGGAGATCAGCTCGATCTCGAAGCGCGGCAATCGGCTCATCGGCCATGCAAAGGACCCCATCACGAGCGGGCTCGGTTTGGCGGCGTTTCTACCTGCTAACCATTGGCGGGAAACGGGCGCGGAGGTGTTTGCAATTGGCGCCGGGGGATCCGCCATCGCCATCACGTGCCATCTGATGGCGAAATGCGAGGTCGGGAATCGGCCTTCAAAGATCCTCATCTCGAACCGGAGCGCCCCGCGACTCGATGCGATGAGGAAGATCCACCGAAGAATCAATCCCGGCATCCCCGTCGAGTACCACCATTGCCCGGAACCCTCAGCTAATGACGACATATGCACAGGCCTCAAACCCGGGTCGCTCGTCATCAACGCGACGGGGCTCGGCAAAGATGCGCCCGGATCCCCGTTAACAGACGCCGCGGCCTTTCCCGAGGAGGGGTATGCTTGGGATTTCAACTACCGGGGCGATCTGCTTTTTATCGAGCAAGCGCGCAAACAACAGAAAACAAAGCGTCTGCATGTCGAGGATGGATGGACCTATTTCATCCACGGCTGGACGCGCGTCATCGCCGAAGTGTTTGCTCTCGACATTCCGACGGCAGGCCCCGAATTCGACGAACTGGCAAGAATCGCCGAAAAAGCGAGGGCATAGGGTATAGGGTGCAGGGTTTTGGGGTTAAGCGTTTCGATGGGGAGATAAAGCATGGGCGCAACCGATTATATGCAACCGTTTGGTGTGGACATTGATCTGGTGGAAGGGGTACTGCGCGACCCTGACCGCGTGGTCGTGCGGCGGGCGTCCGATATGCTGGGTCATTACGCAGACGAAGTCGCCCTGCAACGCCTCATCGATGAACATGACGACCCCGTACACTACGAAGTGTCAGAGAAGCGCGTTCCCGAAGAATATGGACACCTCGTGTTCTGTATAAGCAAACTATACCCCGGGCGCGTCGGCGACGAGTATTATATGACCAAAGGTCATTATCATACCGTCGCCGAGACGGCCGAGATTTATCTTTGCATTCGGGGCTATGGATACATGCTCATGAAAACGCCCGGCGGCGCGTGCGCCCCTGAGCCCATGGCTCGAAACCGGCTGGTGTACGTGCCGCCCTACTGGGGCCACCGCTCCGTCAATACAGGCGACGAACCCCTGATCTCGCTGTGCGTCTACCCCGGCGAGGCGGGTCACAACTACGGCGACATCGAAAAGGAAGGTTTCCCGAAGCGCGTATTCTGCCGCAACGGCAACGACGCGATCGAATAGCGGCCCGAGGTGCCGGCGCGCCGTTACACAGACGCTTGAAAAAACATAGAAAGGCTCGTGAAGATGGCACAAGAAACGGTCTTTGAAATAATCGCGAAACACCGCGTGGTCCCCGTCATCGCGGTTGAGTCGCCTGACGCGGCCATCCCGTTGGCGGACGCATTGATCGAGGGCGAGTTGCCGATCGCTGAAATCACGTTCCGCACGGCGGCTGCCGCGGCCGTGATGGCGAAATTGAGCAAGGAACGGCCCAAGCTGCTTGTCGGCGCGGGCACAGTACTGAGCCCCGAGAACGTGCAGGCGGCGAAAGATTCCGGGGCGAAGTTCGCGGTGGCCCCAGGGCTGAATCCTGCCGTCATTGCCAAAGCGCAGGACCTCGGGCTGCCGTTTGTGCCGGGCATCGCAACGCCGACGGACATCGAACAAGCACTGTCGCTGGGTTGCTCCACGTTGAAAGTGTTCCCTGTCGAGGTGTTGGGCGGCGTCAAACTTATCCAAGCCCTTACGGCGCCCTACGGTCACACCGGCGTGCGGTTCGTGCCTACCGGCGGCGTCAACATGAACAATCTCACGGACTATCTATCGATCCCTTCGGTCGCGGCGGTGGGCGGCACATGGCTCGCCAAGAGAAACGACATTGCGCAAGGCAACTGGGGTCAAATCCGCGGCCGTTGCAGGGCGGCCGCGCGAATTGTGAACAGTTGTCAGTAGTCTTCGGCCCACGCCAAGGAGCTGCCGTATAGCGCGACTGACGGCAATTGCGCTTCCGGCTCGCCGGGCAGGCGTGTTCTGCCGACAATCATGGGTTTTTTATCCGCCTGCTCTTCGTTGACGCCCGCCGCGGCCTCTTGTATTATCCAAGAACTGGCGTAAGCCCCACACCCGGAAAAACACCGCTCAGGACGGGAAATGAGGAGAACTTTTCCAGGTCGATCCCGATTCTCGCCGACTATTCTGTTTTGCTGCGCCCTATTCCTCTATGTGGCCACCGCCCTTGCGTGCTGCGCCGCCGACATCGAGCGCGTCAAAGTGAAGGTCGAAGGCTACGACCCGGTGTTCGGGCAAACATGGTTCACCAACCTGGTATGTTCCCGATTGATGGCGGAAGACCCGGAACTGGAATGCGTGCCACACGTTCAAATGGTCATCGCAGGGGGGCCCGGGTATGAAGCGAGCCGATACATGGCGCACGCGGGCGGCATTGCGCCCGACGTCATCACCTGGGTCGAGTTCCACAACATGCGCAGTTACATCCGGCAAGGCTTCTTTCTTCCGCTCAACGAATTCATCGGCGAAGACCAGGACGGCGACGGCTACATCAGCGATCAAGAGGCCGTCTGGCCCGACTGGAAGAATGTACCCGAGTTCTATCGCCGTGTGGCGACGATTGACGGCAAGGTCTACGGCATTCCCAACGTCGGCATGGGAATGGGGTCGCTCGTCTTCCGCAAGGACCTGTTTCGCAAGGAAGGTTTGGATCCCGACGCGATCCCTCGCGATTGGGACGCGTTCTACCGCATGCTGCAAGAACTCACTCGGCCCAAACTCGCGATTCCCGGCGCGCGCATACCCCGGGGGCGCCGCGGCACGACAATCGAACCGGCCGGTTGGCAATTCTGCGCATGGGTGTGGGCCGGCGGCGGCGAAATCGTGATGCAGGGCAAGAAGAATCCCCGAACGGGCAAAACGCATTGGTACACCCAGGAGGAACTCGAGTTTCGGGACCCCGAAACCGGCGAGGATCTCGGCCGGTATCCAAGCGTGTGGAAAGCCACATTTGCGGACGACGGCGGCCGGCGCGCCCTCCAGTTCTACCGACGGATGCGGTTTGCCCCGTGGATACGCCACCCCGACACGGACGAGCCGATCGATCTTACCGAAGATGAGGTCGAGCAAGGATTCGTCGCGTTGCTCGACGGGACCCGTCTCGAGTTCGAGCCGGCAGATGTCATCGAAGGCGTAGCGCGAGTCCTCTGGGGCGCCGACAACCCGCTCGAACGCGGCGATCTATTGCGCCGGGGCGAAGTCGCGATGATCTACTACGTCTGCGAACCCGAACTGCTTCGTATGCTCGACATTCCGCAGGAAAATCTCGGCTTCATGCCGGTGCCGCCCGCCGAACCAGGGCTCAATCCCGGCATGCTCGCGCAATACCATTTCCGTTGTCTGAACGCCGAACTCGAGGGCGAAAAGCATCGCCGGAAACGCGAAAAGGCGTGGAAGATCCTCTCTACGATGAACGGCGGCCGCGGCGCGCGCTGGCAAGTCGAGAAGACGGTTCGGGCAGGTCTCTCGAGATTTCTTGATCCCGCGACGCTCAGGCGTTACGGGATGACCGAGTATCTCGACGCGGTTCCCGAAGACTGGCTGTGGAGCTGGGAAGTGGCGCTGGCGCATGCGCGCACCGAACCGTTCGAGGGATTCTGGCCCCCCATCAAAACGAAGATCCTCAACAACGACGTGCTGTCCCTGGCGCTGACCCAGCGAGATTTCGACTACAACGCGGCATTGGTGAAGGCCCAGCGCGACGCCAACGCCGGCCTCATGTTCGCCCGACCTGAACACGAGATGGCGCGTTACCGGCCCTGGGGTTGGTTCGGCGTCGGCTTGTGGGGCGCCGCGTTGGCAATGCTGGCCTGGCATATGATTCGGGTCGCGGCGCGTCGAAAGCAGGAGGGCGACGTCGTCCAGCGCGGGGGGCCGCTCCGAATCGCGTGGGGGCCGGCCTTGCTGTTGGCGCCGGCCCTGGTCTCGGTAGCCGTCTGGCAGTATTACCCGCTGGGTCGCGGGGCGCTTATGGCGTTTCAAGACTATAAGGTCGTGGGCGATTCGCAATGGACGGGCGTCGACAACTTCGTAAACATTTTCCTTGACCCCAATTTTTATCTCTACCTGCGCAAGACGTTCAAGTACGTGTTCCTTTCCATAGGTCTCGGCTTCTTCGCACCCGTCATCCTGGCCGTATTGTTATCGGAAGTGCCGCGCGGCAAAGTCTTCTTCCGCACGGTATTCTTTCTTCCCCAAGTATCGAGCGCGCTCGTAATATTGCTGCTGTGGCGGTTGTTTTACGATCCGGCCCCGTATGGTTTCCTGAACAAGCTGCTCTGGTTCATCGAGCCCGTTGACTGGCTCGGCAGTCCCCAGTGGGCCATGATAGCAGTGATTCTCCCGGGAGTGTGGGCAAGTGCGGGCATCAGCAGTCTCATTTACCTTGCCGCGATGAAGAGCATTCCCGAGGACCTGTACGAGGCCGCCGCAGCCGACGGGGCGGGCGTTTGGCGCAGAATCCGCTACGTCACAATACCGTCATTGCTCCCGTTGCTGGTCATAAACTTCCTCGGTGCATTTATCGGAACGTTCCACGCCATGAGCAATATTTTCGCCATGACGGCCGGCGGCCCCGGCAACGAAACCATGGTCATGAGTCTGGCCATCTGGTACGAAGCCTTCGCGTTCCTCCGGTTCGGCACGGCGACGGCCATGGCATGGATACTCGGCAGTATGTTGATAGGCTTTACGGTATGGCAATTGCGGTTCTTGCGCAAGGTCGAGTTTCGCAGAGCCGCAATCGAATGATCAGTTGCTGGTGACTTGTTGCCAGCAACCAACAACTGGAGTTATCCGGTGCCGATTCTGCCTCGGGTAGGGCGAAAAACGTTGTCGCTTCGGGTGATCGTCCTCGGGATCTACGCCCTGCTGATCCTTGGCGGCGTCACGATGGTGGGCCCCTTCTGCATAACCTTGACCGGCGCGGTCTCGAACGAGGTGGACTATTACCGCTACGACCTTGCGCCGGCCTATTTCTGGCGCGAGGATCTGCGGTACGCTAAATACCTCGCTGAGAAGTACGCGAACGTGCGCTTCGAACATTTCGCCGTAGCGCACGCCGCACCCGCCCACTGGAGCGAGTTCCGCGACCTGGGTCATGAGAAGCAACTCGGACAACGCTATCTCTTCACCTTGGCAAACAAACCGACGGAACAATTGGCCCGCATCGCAAAAGACTATGAAACCTTCATGAAGGATTACGACAGCGCCAACATGCTGCCGCTGTTCTCGCGCTGGGACGAGCTAACCATCCAACGGTTTCTTCGGGGCAAGTACTCACGGCTTGTTGTGCAAGAAGCCCATCAACGGAAACTGACGCGCCGTGATCGGTCCGCGCAGGCACTGCTCAAACTCTCGCGCACCTGGAATGAAGGCCTGTTCGCGTTTTGGGATCAGGTGGTCTTTCTCCAAGAAGTCACGTATCCCTATCACTTGCGTCGGTGGGCCCCACCCAACGAACCGCGCCTGAGGGACTTCCACGAATTCCTCCAGGCCCTGCCGGCCGCAAAGAAGATTCCCATAACCACGCGCTTTCTGTGGTGCGTCTTCCTGCTCGAGAACGGCGTTCAAATAGACGAAATAGACAAAACGTGCGGCACGAACTTCGCCAGCCTCTATCGGGTGCCGTGCGGGGACCTGACCGAGCTGCCCCCGCCGCTTGCGGCCCTATGGCAGCGTTTCCTAGACGAAGGGTGGCCGCTTCGCCTTACGGAATTGGCAGCCGACGCAGCGGCAGGCTTTCCGGACTACGTTGAACACCGCTACGGCACGGTTCAGGCACTCAATGCGGAACTCGGCACGGACTTTGGCACGTTTCAGGATGTTCCAACCTCGAGGCGTTTGCCCGAAATGACCGAACTGCGCCGCCTCTGGATGGACTACGCGCTCACCACGACGCCAAAGCAACGAAAGCGCCTAAGCGCCGAAGACGCGTACCGCGATTTCCTGGCCAGAACGTACGGCAATGTAGAAGATTTGAATACGCAATATGGTTGGAACTTAAGCGCTTTTGGCGCCGCGGAACTGCCGTTGCGCGAAATCGATTATTATGACTACGTGTCGAACAAAGGCGCGTACTTACGTCGAAGCGTTTTCCACAATTTCGGGCGCATACTCCGTTACATTGGCGTGCGGGGGCGCGCCTTGTGGAACACCTTGATTCTTGTGGCTCTCACTGTAACGTTTACGTTGACGGTCAACCCCCTGGCCGCGTATGCCCTGAGCCGGTTTCGTCTGCGGCTCACCCAGCAGATTCTGGTATACCTGCTGGCGACGATGGCGTTTCCACCGGAGGTCGCCATGATCCCGAGTTTTCTGCTGCTCCGCGACCTTCATCTCCTTAACACGTTCGCTGCGCTGGTCTTGCCGGGAATGGCGAATGGCTTCAGCATCTTCCTGCTCAAGGGATTCTTTGATAGTCTTCCGCAAGAACTCTACGAGTCGGCCACCCTCGACGGCGCAAGCGAGATCAGAATGTTCCGGTCGATCACGCTGCCGCTCTCGACCCCTATACTTGCCGTCATCGCGCTGAACGCCTTCATTGCAGCATACGGCGGGTTCATGTGGGCTTTTCTCGTCTGCCAGGACCAGAAAATGTGGACCCTGATGGTTTGGCTCTACCAGTTTATGCAAGGCCTCGATACCACCCCGCCGATGATGATGGCGGCCATAGTCGTAAGCTCGGTTCCGACGCTGCTTGTGTTCGTTTTCTGCCAGAAGATCATCCTCCGGGGTATCGTCATCCCGAGCATGAAATAGACGCGCTCGATGGGTTACACTCAGCCCACGATTCTGCATCTTCTCACCAGAACGTTGAGAAACACGCGGGCGACAAGCCGCTTGCAGGAAAGGAATAGACATGAACGACACAAAAGCTATGGATAGAAGAACGTTTCTGAAACTCGGCTCCGTCAGTGCGGCATCGGCCGTTGGCGCGGCCGCCGCCGTGGCCGGGGCGCGCCTGGCCAAGGCCGAGGACGAGGCCGCCACGACGGAACTCCAACGCGGACCCGTGTACCGTACGCTGGGCCGAACCGGTCTCGAGGTGTCTGTCGTGGGCGTCGGGGCGATGCGGACCACCGAGTCGGCCGTGCTGCGGGCCGCGTTCGAACGCGGCGTCAACTACGTCGACACGGCACGGTGTTACGCGGGCGGCCAGAACGAGAGGATCGTCGCCCAAGCGTTCGAGGGGCGCCGGGATAAGGTCTACGTGGCCACAAAGGCCCACATGGTCACGCCGAAGGAGGCGATTATTCAGTCCGTCGAGGAGAGTCTGAAGGCGCTTCAGACGGATTATGTCGATATCGTGCAACTCCATAAGCCGAACCCCGGTGAAGTGCTTCATCCCGACGCCAAAGAGGCCCTCACCCAGCTCAAGAAGGACGGCAAGGTCCGCTTCACGGGGGTATCCACGCACTCGAACCAGGTCGAAGTGATCGACAAAATGGTCGCCGACGAGGACAAGTTCTACGACATGGTCCTGGTGGCGTACAACTTCACCAGCGGCCAAGACCTTAAGGATGCCGTGGCCAGAGCGGCTAAGGCGGGGCTCGGCGTCGTCGCCATGAAGACACAAGGTGGGGGCTACAAGATAGACGAACTCGCCGATATCAGCCCGCACCAGGCGGCGCTGAAATGGGTGCTCGAGGACCCCAGCGTCCATACCGCCGTGCCGGCCATGGTCGACCTCAAACAGGTCATGGAAGACACGGAAGTTATGGGCATGCCGATGTCGCGCACGGAGAAACAAGTCCTTTTGCGATACAAGGAGGCCATCAAACCGTTCTATTGCCATATGTGCGGCGCGTGCGACGGCACATGCCCCCTTGGCGTGGACATCTGCACCGTCAACCGCTGCCTCATGTACGCCGAAGGCTACGGCGACATCGAGTTGGCTAAGACGACCTACGGCGAATTGCCCGACGGAAAATCTGCCGCGGCCTGCGGCGATTGCGCCACCTGCGTCGCCCAATGCGCCAACGGCCTCGACCTCGCCGCGAAAATGCGCAAGGCCCAAGCGCTGTTTGCGTGACGAGCACCACGTCAACGCCGAAGAGATGGTCTATCCGTGCGCAAGATGATGGCAGCTGCGTTGCCGTGGCGTCATCCCGTTGCTGATAAGAGGCCTTTCACGCAGTAGCCTCCAGTCGCGGGGGACGCCAGTGGGTCAAGAGACGATGAATGGCATACAAATAAGACAAGCCACTGAAAGCGACATGGCGGCCATGCTCGAAGTACGGAATACCCCTTACTTGTTTAGAGAGTATCTTGATGAAGCTTCCGCATGTGGTCACCGATTCTACGTATATGCGCAAGACGGCGCGATACTCGGTTTTGTCAGACTCAAGCAGCCAAAACCATCCGATGGCCCGACTGCGCTGCGACCGCGCATCAGCGACCTCTACGTTTCGCCGCAGCACCGAAACCGAGGTATAGGCTCAGCGATTATCGCCGAGTGTGAATCGCTTGCCCGCAAGCTTGGCCATGGACGCCTCTACATCGGCGTGGACCCTGTCGAGAACCCTCGGATGTTCCAGTTGTGCAGAGGCCTCGGCTACGTACCCATCCACGAGCAGCCTTTTCAAGGAGAGATGCTGTTTCACAACACGGATGGAAGCCCTCCTATTAAGAAAACCTATTGGCGAATCGACCTCGTGAAGGTTCTATGGGGCGATTGAGGAGCGCCGTGGCCCCAAGAGATGAAGATAGTGCAGCGAACCTTTCCTCGTCCCATCCCGGGTCCAAGCTTCGAGAAAGAGGCCGCGTTCTGGGAATCCAACACGCCGGTTACGGATCGGCCAGAATCGTGAATTGACCGGCGGTATGAGTTCGGTGATACTTCAAGTATGAAGACGGCCATTTCCATAGCCGATCCTGTGTTTACGGCCGCTGAAAAGTTGGCCAAGCGGCTTCATTTACCCGAAGCGAGTTATACACCAGGGCAGTGTCCGCTTACGTGCGCGAACACGCCGAAGAAGACGTCACCGCCAGGTTGAACGAGGTGTGCGTTCGTTAAAATTCGGCGCTGGAATAGCTGCTCGGAAAGCTGCAGGTTGCTTCATTGCCCACCGAGGACTGGGAATGAAGCGCGGCGCGGCTCGATGAAACACTGAAGCCGAATGAACACCATTCTGCGCAAAGCAGGCCCACAAGGCAAAATGAGGAGGCGGAATGAAAGACCAAGATGGAATGATCATGGCCACCGCCAGCGTGGTTTTGCTTGTTGCCGCGCTCATTATGCTGTTCCTTGTCACATTTTTGATGGTTGTTGTGAGGCCCGTGTTTGCTGAAATCTTCGCGGAAATCGGGGGTCCGCTTCCGTTCTTGACGCAACTCTTTCTCTGGGTTCCGACGACTGGATACGTGGCGTCTCTCGTAGTATTGGTCGTCGCTCTCCTGTTCAAGGAGATCTATATTCGGAATAAGTCCATCTCGTTGACGATCAACCTGCTCGTCGCAATCGCGGGAATAGTCTTTCTCCTTTTGTGCGTGTTTGCCTTGTACCTCCCGTTATTCTCGATGCCCAACATGCTCTCTGGCGTCGACGGCTAGGGAAGGGCACTAAAAGTCAAGCATCGGACTGTCGAGGCATTAACGGGAAAACATCGGCGCATCGTGTTGTCGCCGTATTGAAGCTGGAGAAGGGGCTAGGCAATGAATCGTCGCGCTGGTGCTGTATTAATGCTTGTCTTGTGTCTTGCCTTCATGATAGTCGGGTGTTCAACGTTGGGCGCGA
>Ga0180437_10008317_pt1 | contig 13217 bp, 9 predicted proteins | sample SS_ome_4_FD_132410 | JGI IMG/M metagenome (GOLD analysis project Ga0180437, IMG submission 132410) | Hypersaline lake sediment archaeal communities from the Salton Sea, California, USA - SS_3_D_1 metaG | ecosystem: Environmental > Aquatic > Non-marine Saline and Alkaline > Hypersaline > Sediment...
GATACGGGCAGGCTCCGGGAGGCGGCGGTTGAGTATCAGAAGTACCTTCGACTCCAGCCTGATGACGCACGCGTACACAACGAATTGGGCGAGGTGCTGGGACGACTGGGCCGCGTGCAGGACGCTGTCGGGCATTTCGCACAGGCGCTTCGGCTGAAGCCCGACTTTGTCGAGGCGCGCAGAAATCTTAATTATGCGCGTGCACAACTGTACAGGCTGAACAAGAAGGGGCCTTAGAAGACCGCCGCAGGGACGCAGGCTCCCGGCTTTGTGAGGCAGGCGAGCACGGGGGCCGGCCTGGTGGAGCAGTCGAAATAGTAGAGATTTATTTGTTTTTTCTAACATATTTTGCTTTACTCGGGGGCCTGCCTGGTTTACAATTAAAGTGCCGGACCAAGCTATCCGGCAGCGCCGACGCGAACAAATACCTTGCAGGTGGGTGTGGCTGTCAAGGTAGGTGACAAGTAGTGCTTAGCACCCGCGTCGGCGCGTTTTTTTGCTTGTCGAAGAGCGGTCGCGTCTTCACATCCGCAGACCCGATGTTTCAGTTCTTTGAGCATCAGAGGCAGAGCCGGTCGGGCCCTTCGCTTGGTACCGGCCGTACCAAATTCACCGCAGAGGTCCGTCGCCTCAGAAAATGCCCTGGGTGGAAAGGACCCAGGACAGTGCGTCTGATGCCGATTGGAATTAGTTCTTGCGCGCTGGTCAAACAGAGCCGGCAGTGTCTGCGACGGGCAAATAGCAATTACATTATTAATTACCATTACAGCAAGCGCATATATTGATTCAAAGTTGTGTGGGCGAATGATTACTTTGTGCTCATGAAACCGATACCCTATAGTGACCATCCGGCAGCGCGGCATTATCGCTCGGCCTTTCATTTGCGATTTGCTGTTGACTAAAAGCGGCGAGGCGTTTGAAATGACCGCGGATGAATTACTAAAGATAGCTGAGGAGACTAAATAATGGATTGGGCCAAGGAGAAAGAGTCCAAAAGAGGATGGCGCGGAGTACTGTACGAGGTGATTTTCAAGGCGGACACTCCGGCAGGCAAGTGGTTCGACATAGTGCTGATCATATTGATTGTGCTCAGCGTGGTAACGGTGATGCTGGACAGCGTGGGATCGATCCACGAAAGTTACGGCGGGTTTCTGTACGGGACGGAATGGTTCTTTACGATTCTTTTCAGCATAGAATACGTTCTGCGCCTGGTCTGTGTGGAGAGGCGCATTCGATACGCGGTGAGTTTCTTCGGCGTTGTTGATTTGCTGGCCATACTTCCGACGTATATGAGTCTGTTGTTTTACGCCAGCCGGTATCTGCAGGTGGTCAGGGTGCTGCGAGTTCTGCGCATTTTTCGGGTTCTGAAGCTGGGGCATCATATCAAGGAGGCGGAGCTGCTCAAGCAGGGCCTGTACGCCAGCCGGCATAAGATTCTCGTGTTTCTTTTTGCGGTATTGACCCTCGTGGTAATCATAGGGTCGGTGATTTACGTGATTGAGGGGGCGGCCAACGGCTTTACGAGCATACCGCGCAGTGTGTACTGGGCGGTGGTAACGCTGACGACGGTGGGCTATGGAGACATATCGCCGAAGACCGAGGCGGGACAATTTCTGGCGGCGATGGTTATGATACTGGGATATTCGATAATAGCGGTTCCGACCGGTATCGTGACGGTGGAGATATCGCAGGCTTATAAGCACAGAAGCGCTTCGAGGGTCTGCGGGCGGTGCGGCGGCGCCGGCCATGACCGCGATGCCGCGTATTGCAAGTTCTGCGGAACCAAACTGTAATGCTCGGGCATTCGGCACACCTGCGTTAATCGACAGGGAAGCGGCCTGAAAGTAGGTTTGCTTCACGCGGGGCCTGACCCGGCTGCGCTTTGCACCGCCGAATCCGAAGCAGTTGCTGCTTTTCCCTATGTACGCTGATTCTTCCCGGCCGAAATGCCCCGAATATAACAGAATCGCGAAGCTCAAAGCCGAAGTTGACCTGACCGGCATTCCATTTACTATGCACCCGGCCCACTTGCTGCGAATCAGGCACACCCCCGCGGCAAGACTCGGCCAATTCATCACTAAAGAGGTCACCGTCGCCGGCTGTATCGCAACGGCCCGGCGGGCTCGAACCAGTGACGCCCGTCATTCCGAGCAGCGCCGAGGAATCTGTAAAAAAGTCATTGTCAGGAGTCCCATTCATCGGGACGACGCGCCAATCTCCCTTCTTGTCATTCCTGCGCACGCAGGAATCCACTCCACCCCAATAATCAATAATCATTCATCCTTACTTGTCCGCCTGCGGCGGAATCATTTACAAGGCCTGTCCTCCGCCTCGGGCCTGGTCTGGGCCACCGGCAGGGTCACCAGCCACCTCTCCTCTATCACCATCGAAGCCCACCAAGCTGGGCTGTGCCGGCCTTGCCCACACCAAAAATAGTTGCCCCACGATTCATTCGGTAGGTTTAACCCTCTACCCTCCTTGCACACAATAGTTCTTCAGAATTCCTCCAGCCAAGCCTTCACCATTTGACATTCACACGATAATATCCCATAATGCATCTTTGCCTTCTGCGGCATTACGTGGCAACCTGAAGTGGCTTTGTTGGCCTTGCGAAAGGTGACCTAGCATGGCGAAAGGTAGATCATACAGTGACCTCAAATCTCAAGCGGTTAACTTCTGGCCCCTCGAATTGGCTGAGCAAGAGAAGAATGCGAGCATAATACCCCGTCTGATAGAGACCCAAGACAAGTTCATCAGCCTACTTCATGTTGCCGACTCTCATCCCCATGCCTGGAAAGAGATTCTTCCCAACACGACTCAGTTACCACCCAACCTCTTCTTGAAGCATCTTATGATTCTGTCTGATATCGGTGGCGAGAAGCTTCAACGCTTCAAGTCGGAACTTCCATCCGTTTTTCAACAGCACGCAATGTCCTTCGTTTGGAAAAACAAGCCCTACACATACGCCTTCAAAACGCTGGCCAACAAGGCCGCCTGGAGCAATAGGCACCTTGCTGTTGATGGCTCGGGCCTTGCCGAGTCTGTGCCCCTCAACGATATGAGCGAAGATGTTATCGTCCTCTTGATACACGGCGGCGCTTCAACTAATCAGCAACTCCCCCAAGTCATTGCCGACAGGTGCATCATCGGCGGTCTCCTCGGCGATAAGCCGGCTCTCGACAAATTCGTGCGTCAGAGATACATTTGGGTAAGCAGAATCACGGGCGGCGCAACCGCCAATACGATGGGCCAGCTTGCTCAGGATTACGTCCAACATCAACTCCAGTCCATCTTGCCACGATGGGATTTCTCTAAGAAGACCATTCCCGGAATATCTCAGACCGGCGGCCGAACAAGCATGCCTTTTGACATGGTCGGTGAGGCTCCGAGCGGAAAACGCTGTGCCATTGAAGTCAGCTTCCAGTTCACGACTAACAGCACTATTGAACGAAAGGCAGGACAAGCCCAGTCTCGCCAGAACCTCCTTCACAGGAGAGGCCATTGCATCGCCTACGTGATTGATGGCGCGGGCAACTTTGAACGCCGTTCTGCCATCTCTACGATATGTAGATACAGTGACTGCACTGTCACCTTCCGTGAGTCAGAGCTAAGGAAACTCGCTCAGTTCTTGAGTCAAATCGATCCGGATGCATCCAGTGCTGCACCAAAGGAGCCACCATAATGGCCCATCTAAGCCAGACGACCGCCTCACTCCGCGTTGAAATTCTGGAGCTCACTTCGCCAGAGCCTCTCCCACACGCAAAACGACACCCTACGGGTGTATGGCTATTCTCCTTCCCGCGCGACCCGTCGGCTCCACTCCTCGCGGACATTGGCAAGTGGGCATACGCATTGAAGTGTTTTGCTGACAGGGCCAAAGAACACACGGTTATCTGCACCCTAACCACCCCTCCCTCTGCTGCTGTCCTCTGCTCGCTACTTCACCACTGCTTGCAGTATCAACTGTGGGTATCCGTCAAACTCGGCCGTTCCTTTGAGGCCCCCGGCAAGCTTCCCGAAAATCACGCTGCGCTTTTAGTATTCACCAAATATAAAGGGAGCCTCAAACACACCAAAACCCGAATCGCCTACACATACTGCCCTCACTGCGACCGAACAACCAAGGACTACGGAGGAAAGAAGCATACGTATCATTCCTACGGTACCCTAATGTCCGATGTATGGCGCGACATCACTTGCGATCCTGTGGGACCCCCTGACCAAGTCATAGCTCGTCTCCGCGACCTTTTCGGGCTTGCCCCCTACCGTGTCCTGCACCACGTAAAAGTCAAGGCTGGTACCCTCTCAATGCCCATCCTTTCCGCTACTCCCACCTTCCAGCCTGCGCCGGTGACACCAAACCCGCCCCTTGACAACCCCCGCATACTTGTAAGGGGCGACTGCCTCGAAGTCCTTCAGACAATCCCGAGTGACTCCGTTGATTTCTGCTTTGCTGACCCCCCATACAATCTCAAAAAGAAATATGACAACTGGGACGACACCCTCGAGATAAAGAACTATTTCGACTGGTGTGATGCCTGGCTCACCCAATTGGCTCGCGTCCTCAAGCCCGGCAGGACCCTCGCTGTCCTCAACCTTCCATTATGGGCTGTGCGCCACTTTGCGCACCTCAGCAGGTTCCTCACATATCAGAATTGGATTGTCTGGGAAGGGCTCAGCCTCCCGGTCAGGATGGTCATGCCCGCCAACTACGCCATCGTCTGTTTTTCAAAGGGCGAACCTCGTCATCTGCCCGGACTCAATCTCACCACCTCTCCATCGAACCACATAACCCACTTGCTATCGCTTAAGGAGTGGTATTGCATCCGCGCCTCTTGCGTAAACGAACGTCGACTCCTGTCGGCAGATGACAAAGCGCCGATAACCGATTTGTGGTGGGATGTTCATCGGCTTAAGCACAACAGCCGTCGACAGGACCACCCTTGTCAACTACCGCCGCCCCTAATGCGGCGGCTTGTGGCCCTATTCACCAACCCAGGCGAATGCGTCCTAGACCCATTCAACGCAGTCGGAACAACAACGCTGGCAGCCGAAGAGCTCGAACGCACTTTCGTTGGAATTGAACTCTCGGAGTACTACCACACCATTGCAACTCGGCGCCACGATGAACTGCGCCGTGGTGTGGACCCTTTCCGAAAGCAGAAAAAAACTCCCAAAACCAAGAATAGCCCCGTTCCTCGCCTCAGAAAGCAGCGTTACCCCATTCCCAAGAAAACCCTTCAACTCGAAGTCAGGCGAATTGCTCAACAACTCGGTAAGCTTCCCACCCGTCAGGAAGTTGTACGCCTGGCCAAGTACCCTATTTCCTACTACGACGACTACTTCACAAGTTGGGGCGAAGTGTGCGCCGCCGCTCGTACTACCGGCATGACCGAGAGGCGCAATTTGCCTTCTCACGTAACATCTGAGAACCCACCCTCCCTATTCAAATGACCCACCCCACATGTCTTCGCCACCCCGAACGGAGAACCCCAAAACGCCCCTTTTTTCCTTTACTTCCGCCCCAAAATCGGGTATAATTTCGCAGATGGGCCGGTTTTCGGCCCCCGGGCGGACCCAAAACCGCCCATCGAAGATCCGCCGTCCTTCTGGCGGACCCTGAAAACTCAATATGGAACATCCGCCCGTGGCGGAACGAAGACTACATCGACACCCAAACGTGAGTTACCAGTTACCAATTACGACTCACCACCCGCCTTTTACCACTCACCACTTACCATTCACCGTTTACCTTTTTAACTTTTCGTGCAAAACAAACCCAATCTTGAAAAACACCGAAATTAGCGTAACCTCAGTAGTAACAATGGGTTATGCCAATAATAGCCCTTCGGCCGCCCCAAAAGCAAACCCAAAGCAAACCCAAGCAAACCCAAACAAAGCCAATCCGACCCCCGTTTTTCGCCCGTTATGGCACCCCAAAGCCAAAACAAACCCAAGCAAACCCAAACAAACCCAATTTACCAAAAAGACGCAAAAAACAACCCAACTTCTTTTCTCAGAAAGGCTTACGACAAAAATGCCCAATTCCCCCACACAAAAACGAACCCAAACAAACTCGAAGCGGAGCCCAGATCCCTGCGGCCGTGGTTTTTACGTAATTTTTACTTTTCTGACGCGTGGCGTTCCAGCATAATGCATAGTGATTTGCCGGTCATCGAACCTCAGGTTGTTTTTCGTGGAGTTGTCGAAAATGCATCGGTCGCCCCCGCCTGGGGTGACATCGCGACGGCCCGTACTGCGGCGAGGCGGCACACGGAGAGTCCGGCGCCGGCAGGTTATGCTGGCGTGTGTGATTTTTGCGGTCGCGGTGGTCATAAGCTTTAGCGGCGGCAAGTCGCCGCCGGCGCCGAATCCCGGGCCTGTTCCGGAGTACGTCAAGAAGCTCGAGACCGTCACGGTCAAGCTGCCGGGCGGTGTGCCGCTGGAGATGGTGCGTATCGGCGCCGGGAGCTTTCGGATGGGTTCGCCGGAGAGTGAGCTTGACCGGTTTGATTGTGAAGGGCCGGTTCACAAGGTCGATATCAAGTACGATTTTTATATTGGCAGGTACGAGGTGACGCAGGCGCAGTGGCTGGCGGTGATGGGCAGATGGCCGGTGAGAGTGGGTCCCTGGCAGCGAATCAATGCCAAGCTCAAGAGAGAGCCAATCCTTTCCGAGCCGAATCGGCGGTATGGGGAGGGTGCGAATTATCCGGCTTATTTGGTATCGTGGAACGACTGCCAGGCATTTATCGAAAAGCTCAACAGGCGCATCAGGAAGACCGGGCAGGGGCCGGCGACTTTCCGACTGCCGAGTGAGGCGGAATGGGAATATGCGTGCCGGGGGGGCACTGTGACGCGGTATTATTTTGGGGATTCGCTGGAGGGACTGGAGACAGACGACCTGTTTACCGATGGGCAGGCGGGCGTGCTGGCTGGGAAGCGGTCGGATTATATAAAGTTTGGGCCGAGAGGTCATCAGCCTTATAGCACGCTGGCGGTGGGCAGCAAGCTGCCGAACCAGTTCGGGCTGTACGATATGCACGGGAACGTATTCGAGTGGTGTCAGGACAAGTGGCACCATAGTTATCGCGACGCGCCGTGTGACGGCAGGGCGTGGGATAACCCGGCGCGGACGGACCGGTCGCTTCGCGGCGGGTCGTTCCGGTCTCAGGCGGTGAGCTGCCGGTCAGCTTATCGCAGCAGCTACCCGCCGGGCTATCGCAGTGAAACCATCGGCTTTCGCTTGGTGCGGAGTTGTGAGCCTTGATGTTGTTAACCGAAAATCACAGAGTGGATGCTCGGCGGGCGCGGGAGTATGTTTTTATCAGATGGAAAATGTGATAAGGTGAATTCGGGAAAGGGAGCAGTATGAAGGCTTATTTCAAGAGAATCGGCGGGTTGAGAATGGGGTGGCTGTTGACGGCTGTTGTTCTGACGTGTTCTGTTTGTGTCGGCGCGGAGGAGGACCAGACAGAAGTTGAGCGTCGGCTGCAGAAACGAATCAGTGTTGATTTCAAGAACACGCCTATCGACGACGTGCTACGGATAATCGCAAAGCAGGCGGATATTGATATTGTTCAGAGCCCGAAGGTGACCGGGGTCGTAACGGCCAGGCTGAGCGATAAGCCGGTGGGAGAAGCGCTGCGGCAGATTTTGGAGGCCCATGGGTGGGGCTACGTGGCGGATGAGCATGTGGTGACGGTGGCGACGCTGGAGGATATTGCAGTAATGTCGGACGTGGTTGGCGCGGCTGGGGCGAAGGAGCAAGGAGAACAGACGGAGGCTGAGCGGCGGATGGAAAACAGAATCAGCGTTGATTTCAGGGACACCCCGGTCGACGACGTGGTACGGATATTTTCAAAGCAGGCGGATATGGACATTGTTAAGGGCCCGAAGGTGAGCGGGACTATTACGGCGACATTAACGGAGGTTCCGCTGGGCGAAGCGATGCGGCATATCCTGATGGCTCATGGTTATGGGTATGTGGTGGACGGGGATGTAGTGAGAATAGCACCGCTGGGTGAGGTTGCGGCAAAGCCTGTCGGCGGCGGCGAGGCGGGGCGTGAAACACTTCTGGTAATTGAGCCGACGCAGCAGCAGCCGAGAAATTCCGAGGGGGACGTCGTCCGACTGCGGGACGGACGGCTGTGCCTGGTGTATACGCGTTTTGCGGGGGGAACGAGGGACCATTCGGCGGCGGATTTGGCAATGCGGACCTCGAGCGACAACGGCAGGAGCTGGTCGAGGGACCGCATTCTGCTGGCGAACGAGGGCAAGTGCAACGTGATGTCGGTAAGTATAGTGCGGGCCAGAAACGGTGAGCTGCTGCTGTTCTATCTGCGCAAAGACGAGAAGCTAAAGTCGTGCAGCTCGTATATCCGGCGGTCTGCCGATGAGTTCGAGACGCTAAGCGCGCCCGTGCGGGTGACGACTCTGGAGGGTTATCACGTGGTAAACAACGACCGGGTTGTTCAGCTATCGACGGACCGTTTGATTGTGCCGGCGGCGCTGCACACGGGGTTCGACGAGACGGGGACACTGGTGACGGAGTTTACGGGCAAGGGCGTGCCGATGGTGTATTATTCCGATGATTCGGGTCGGACGTGGCAGCGGGCGAATGTTCCTGTTACGCCTGTCTCGCAGCGCAAGCTGACATTGCAGGAGCCGGGCGTGGTGGAGCTGAAGGACGGGCGGCTGTGGATGTTTATGCGGACCACTCACGGCAGCCAGTACGGATGCTACTCTCGGGACGGCGGGGTGAGCTGGTCGCAGCCGGAGCCGACGAATCTGGTGTCACCGTGCAGCCCGGCGACGATTGAGCGCGTACCGTGGACGGGAGATTTGGTTTGCGTGTGGAACGACCATTCCGGGGCGCATCGGTTTGCGGAGGGACGGCGGACGCCGCTATGTATTGCCTTGAGCAGGGACGACGGTCAGACGTGGAGCAGGTCGCGGGTGATTGAAGCCGACCCGAACGGGTGGTACTGTTATACGTCGATGAGCTTCGTTGACCACCGGATGATACTGTCGTACTGTGCGGGCGACAAAGAGGTTGGCGGACTGAATCGGCTGAAGGTTTCGGCTTTTGCGAAGGATTGGTTGTATCCTGCGTCGTCGGCCAAGGGACGAGACAATTAATACGGTTCATAAAAAGTAATTGCGCCGCTGCAAGGCAGGCATTGAGTTTATCGCCATCCCCAGGCCCTTCGGGCTTGAGGCTGCCACCCAAGCAGTGTGCCCTGAAGCGCCTTTGCTTTTGCTGACTGGTATGAGATACGGGAAGCGCATCTTGGGCTTTGCGTTCTTTTCAGACAAAGAGTGGTTGGCTGCGGCGCGGCGTTTATTTTAGTTCCACGGACCAGTAAGCGTGATCGAGGAACTGCTTCCAGCTTCGGTATCGCTGATGGCCGAGGTGGACGTGAACAAGGGGGTTGTGGGTCGGGCGGACGGGTTTGCGCACAAGAGTCATGTTGGCGTCGCGTGGTGTGCGGCCACCTTTTTTGACGTTGCATCCCGTGCAGGCGCAAACGATATTGTTCCAGGTGGATTTTCCTCCCATGGTTCTTGGGATGACGTGGTCGAGTGACAGCTCGCTGGTGGGGTATCGCCTGCCGCAGTACTGGCATCGGTTCTTGTCGCGTGCGAAGATGTTTCTGCGGTTGAACTTGACCTCGCTTCGGGGCAGGCGGTCGTAAAACAGGAGGCGGATTATGCGGGGCACGGCGACGTAGAAGTTCACTGTTGAGACCCAGTCGTGGCCGTCGGGCTCGAAGGTGCGGCGAAACTGGCTGACCTCGCACCAGCTTTCGAAATCGTAGTTTGAATAACCGCCCTGCTCGAGTGAGACGACCTCGGCAAGGTCCCTGAAGAGCAAAGAGAAGGCTCGCTTGGCGCCGATAATTCGGATGGCCATGTAGTGCTTGTTAAGCACGAGGACGTTACAGTCCAAACCTGACTTGTAGTCGGGACCAATCATTATTCCATTATACCAAATGAGCCTCCTCGGCACACGTCTTGTCCCCAATGTAAATAACAGAAAGTTGCGGAGGGTGCAAGTAAAAAAAACGCCGGTTTGAAAAAAGGCCAATTGCAGTCCTGAATAGGTGAACTCGGGATTTGAAGCTCACAGCGGAGCAGGCGGGTTCGAAGGCTGCGTTGGTGATTATAGCGAGGCACTTGGTGCACACTATTTTTGGATAGCTCGTGTTTACACGCGAGGCGGCGTGTTCGGCGGCGCTGCCGCACAGTACAAGCGACAAGAGGTTCGAAGACCGCTCTTATTTTACGGAAGTCGATTTCTGGACGACGTTTTCGGCCCTGAGGCCTTTCTTTCCCTGTACGATTTCGAAAGTCACCTGCTCGCCCTGAACGAGGTTCCTAAAACCTTCGCCTACGATATCTGAGTAGTGGACGAATACATCACGGCCGTCCGGTGTAGAGAGAAAGCCGTAACCCCGTCGCTGGTTGAACCACTTAACCGTTCCCTCCGACATTTGGAGCTACTCCTACTGAACCATTTTTTCGAGAGGGGACTCTCACTTTTGCGCCCCGGAGCAATCACAGGAGCGAAGGCAGTGTGGAGAGAAAGTTCAGCAAGAGTCCTTCTCAGTCCGAGACTATTTGACGTCGGCCGACTCCGGTGCCGGGGCACAGAGATTGTCTCTCATAAGCCGGCCCATTTTAAACTTTACAGTTCTTTTTGCGGGGACGTCGACGCGCTGGAGCGTCTTTGGATTCTGGGCGACTCTGGCGCCTCTGGTTCTGGTTTCGAAGACGCCGAAGTCTCGGAACTCCAGGCGGTTGTTTTCTTTCAATTCAGCAATTATTTCATCGAGAAATGCCTGTACAATGTTTTTGACGAGGATTCTTTTTGCCTGAGTCCGCTCCGCAATTCGACTGATAAGTTCTTTCTTTGTGACTGTTGCCATAGGCTACCTCACTTTTCAGCAAATATCAGTTGGGGAAAGTATCATAAGTAAATTAGAGGCGGTCGCCGTTAAGCGAATCGAGTAAAGCTTCTTGGTCATCGTTTCATTCATCCCACACCTCTGAGAAACCCCGCCTGACGACCAGTCAGCAGCGGCTGAGTTTCCGGGTTTCTTTGCGTTGCCGATTTCTCCCATCCAGAGGAGAACGCATCCGTTACCAGGCCAGACCCACAAAGTACCGCAACTTACTATACAGCAAAGACTTCTATCCGACAAGGGGTTTTTGAACAAAAATTTTTGGGTCTTTTTGTCAGGCGGCTCTTGCATATGGCCGCAGGGCAGTGCGGGGCTGTGCTTTCCTGCATCCGTGTGATAACTTGCGCGCATACTGGCTTGTGGGCAAGGGTGCCGGCGAAAGGGGCGTAAGCGGGGGGTTATTGCGAACTGAGTATGTTCGTAAGTGCTTTATTATGGGGGTTTTATGGAAAAGGCGTTATCGGGAGGGGGCCGCTGCGAGAGCGATGTTTTGGAAGTTTTTTTCGGGTGGGTCAGGTCTCCAGATTAGCCGACAGGGTGTGGAAAATGGTGGCGGGCCGGACTGGACGGTTGACCCACGTGGCCATATCGGCATAATTGGTGGGTTCTGTGCCCGGCCGGTCGATGGCAACCGGGCACATGTAAGAGTACGCGTATATGTATCAGCTTGTCAGACTAGTGTGGGCGAAGGTTTCCTGCCATCGGGGTCTCGAGTCCTGTGATGTTGGGTGTCGAGCAGAATTATGTCTTCAAATAAGAAATCCAAGACCGGCAGGCGGAAGGTTAGCTGGAAGGAGCGGGCCAGGGAGGTTGCCAATACATTTGAGTGGCTGATTACGGCTTTTGTGCTGGCTTTTCTGTTCCGTGCGTTCGTGATGGAGGCCTTCCGGATACCGACGGGTAGTATGGCCGAGACGCTGAAGGGCGCACACTATCGACTGCGGTGCATTCAGTGCGGCTACCGTTACGACTACGGGCTTGGGAATTTCAGGCTGCCGCGTGATGTGCTGCCGCGTGGTCCTTTGCCTCCGCGGCCTTCTCGGTGTCCGAGCTGCGGGTACTATTATCCCAATACGGGGCGTGGCATGTGGGCGGCGAATGGGGATCGGATACTTGTGCTCAAGTGCATCTATCAGTTTTTTGAGCCGAAACAATGGGACGTGGTCGTGTTCAAGAATCCACTGAATCCTTCTGAAAATTACATCAAGCGTTTGGTGGGTCGCCCGGGCCAGACGGTGGAGATAATCGACGGGGACGTTTACATCGACGGTCAAATCAGCCGGAAACCTTCCAAGGTCCGGGATGAGCTTTGGATGCCTGTATATGATAACGATTATCAGCCTGTTCGGCCGAGGCAGGGGTCGTTTAACGGGCACAACTGGCAGCAGCCCTTCAGGAATGTCGCCGACTCGCAGTGGCAGACGGACCTGCAGAGGCCGACGATCTTTCGTCTGGAGAGCAGCGGCGAGCAGATTCATACAATGTTCTATGACACAACGGTTGGGAACGATTTCAGGGCGAGTTACGCTTACGATGATGTGCAGGACTATTCGAACATGCCTTATTGCAGTGACCTGATGGTCAGGTTCTATGCGAGGCGGCAGCCGGGGTCGGGCGTTGTCGGCATAGAGATGAGCAAGTATGAGACCAACTACAGGGCTTGTGTCGATTCCACGGGCTCGATGGTAATAGAGAAAGTGGCAGGTGGCGAGGAACCGGAGGAATTGGCGCATCGGCAGTTGGATCTTGCGGATGAGGACGGGCCCAGCCTTGTGCGGTTTGTGAATGTTGACCATGAATTGATATTTGAGTTCGGCCGGGCGAAGCTGACTTACGATTTGGGTCGGGGTGCGGAGGATGCAGGCGAGCGGCGGGCGGATATTCAGGCGGAAGTCAAAGTATTCGGCTCCGGCAGCATTGAGCTGTCGCACGTGGCGATTTTCCGGGACATCCACTACACGGGTACGAAATACGCCAACAGTCGGGACGCAGGACGGGCGGTGGAAGGGAATCCGCTGAAGCTCGACAGGGACGAGTTTTTCGTACTGGGTGACAACAGTCCGAACAGTGAGGACGGTCGGTGGTGGGGTGCGCGCGGCAAGGGCAACAATGGAATTTCCTATCGGGCGGGTATTGTGCCGAGAGACTATCTTGTGGGTAAGGCGCTGTTTGTTTACTGGCCGAGCGGTTTCAGGCCTTACCCGCGGTTTCCATTCGGCGTTATCCCGAACGTGGGACAGATGCGATTCA
>Ga0180437_10008320_pt1 | contig 13216 bp, 9 predicted proteins | sample SS_ome_4_FD_132410 | JGI IMG/M metagenome (GOLD analysis project Ga0180437, IMG submission 132410) | Hypersaline lake sediment archaeal communities from the Salton Sea, California, USA - SS_3_D_1 metaG | ecosystem: Environmental > Aquatic > Non-marine Saline and Alkaline > Hypersaline > Sediment...
GATGGACGCTGAGCGCGTGGATAATGCGCAGAGCAACAGGGAGCAGATGCGGACGGGTGTAAGCATTGCGGATGCGTCCCTCCAGCACGTTGCTCTTCTCAATGACCTCGGCCACGCCGGGCAAGTTACGCATGATGGGGTTCTCACGCAGCACGTCCCAGTAGTGATCGTAGGAGATCAATCCGGGCCGATCAGCCGGCACTTCTTGGTCCAGCATGGCCTGCATAGCCTGGCTGAAGGTCCTAAGCACTTCCCGCTTTTCAACTACGTAGACGCGCTCAAAGGTCTCGATGTAGGCCGGATGGATGGGAAAGAGCTGTGTGAACTCTTCCAAGCGCTCGGCCATACGGCTGTAGAGGGGCGTGAACTGGCGCAGGTGTTCAGTGATGCGGGCCAATTGCTCGTCAGTCTTGCGCAGCAAACGATGGGAGACGACATAAGCGATATCCTCGCGGGCAATACGAACCTGTTCGAAGCGATCGCGCACCCGGCGCAGTTGCTCGGCCACGAAGGCGAAACGGGGACTGTCGAAGAGTGTCTCCTGCAAACCACCCAGGAAGCGGAAGGGAGTCAACGCCGCCACCTCGCCCAACTCGCGTAGAAAGCCCAAGTCGAGGATCAGTTGTCGCTCCTCGCGGGTGCGAAGGTAGTCCAGCAATTCATCCACCACCAGCAAGATGCCGTGGTCGGGATAACGCTGCTGGAAGGCGGCCACCGCAGCGATAATCGCATCCTTGTTGTTGGTCACCTGATCTGCCGTTGGGAACGTGAAGGGCGTCTTCCAATGCTCCAATGCGATCCCCAGTTCCTCCAGCAGGATGTCCCGCAAGCTGCGGGTAACGCTCCCGATTTCCACCCGCGCCACCTTGAAGCGGCCTGCGGTAGCCTCGGCTGCCTCTTGCACCTGGGGATGGTCCAGGACGGACACGAGCTCGGGGTGTTCAGCCACGGCTGAGACGACCGCCATCAAATGCGACTTGCCTGTACCATAGTTACCGACGATGAGCACACCCTTGTTGTCACGTGGGGCCAAGAACTGGAGTTGGGGGATGACGATGTTGGCAAGCTGATCGGCCATACGGTCGGAGATGACGTAGGTTTGGACCAGGTGGCGGGCAGCGTCCTCTTGATCTGCGTCACGCAGTTGAATGACGGTCTCAATCGGTTCGAACTGGACCAGGTCACGATAGCGCATAGGGACTTTCTCCTCGAACTTGGTTCATTCGAGAACCACTATGGATATTCCCGGCTTGCGCCAGGTGCGGTAGTGGCTATGCCCAGGCACAGCATAGGCCAGCACGTCATCCAAGTAACTTCCAGGCCAGGTGATCACCAGTCGAGTCACCCGGCCTACATCACGCATCAATCTGAGGGGGTCCAACTCGAGTGTCGGCTCAAAGAGCAAGTCTATCTCAGTGCACAACACGGGACCAGGGACCATCTGACCGAGGCGGGTTTCCATCCATCGGCGGGCCGCATGGGGCCGACGCGCGAGCGGCTCAGAGAGCAGTACCGCACTGAGTTCCCGGCCCACGGATAGGTGCGGCCAGCCATGCACCGATAGCAGGTCATTAGCCTCATCCTCCAGCCTGCGAACTTTTGGGTGTACGAGGAGAAGGCAGGTATAGGATGTGCGCAGAAAGTCAGTAACCGCGTTGTGCATCTTGCTCTTGTTCACAGGTGCTGGCGTAAAAGCATAAAAGCCGCCTCATGTTTGCACAGAGAGCGGCCTTTTGGTATAATCCAGCGAGCCTTGCTCCCTGGGCATGACAGGAAGTGAGGCATTAATATCGGGATCTCACAGAGCGGCGGCTCTGTTGATCCCTTTTTATTTGCACTCAAGTGCGCTTTTTACAACGCTACCGGTATTATACTACCCAATGCCTTTTATAGCAAGTCACTGTTGTTCGATAGCCTCCCGCATCACACCCAGGGTGACCTCTTCGCCACCCAGCTTGAAACTGGCGGTGAAGGCCTCTTGCGGCGCGGCGGCGGCCACCAGTCCGGTGGACAATGTCTCGGCGGCGATGTAATCGCCGTGAGCCCCGAAAACCGCCGCCAGCTCCGGCCCGGCCTGATAGTACGTCGTGATCCGATCCGAGATGTCGAAACCAGCTTCCTTGCGCAGGTTCTGGATGCGGCGGACGATGTCGCGGGCTGTCCCCTCCTGGACCAGCTCATCAGTGAGGGTCACGTCCACCCCCACCAGCAGACCGCGCTCCTCAGCGATGGCGTACCCCTCGCGGCCCACCATTTGCACCTCCACCTCCTCGGGCAGCAGGGCCACCGTCTGGCCGTCGGCGGTCACCTCCACTTCCAGGCCGGCGTTGAAGCGGCGGGCCAGGTCGGCCGCGTCCATGCTGGCCACGGCGGCGCGGACCTTGGGGAACAGCGGGCCGTGTTTCTTGCCCAGGATGTCGGGGCGCAAGCCGATTTGGTATTCCACCAGTTCGCCCGCCTCGACGCCAAAGGCCAGGGCTTTGACGTTCAGCTCGTCCGTGACCAGGTCGGCCAGACGCTCCAGGCGAGCGCGGTGCGCCTGCGGGGCGACGACCAGCGCTTTGGCCAGCGGTTGCCGCAGCTTGATGCCGGCCGAGTTGCGCGCCGAACGGCCCAGGCTGGCGACGCGGGTGGCCAGTTCCATGTCAGCCACCAACTCGTCGTCCATCAGCGTTTCGTCTGCCACAGGCCAGTCGTTGTGGTGCACGCTCTGCGGCGCTTTACCATCCACACTGCGCACCAGATTCTGATACATGGCCTCGACGAAGAAGGGGGTAAAGGGGGCCAGCAGCCTGCACAACGTCACCAGGCAGGTGTACAGGGTGCGGTAGGCGGCCTCTTTGTCGGCATCGTCCTCCCCCGCTCCCCGCCAGAAACGCCGCCGCGAACGGCGGACGTACCAGTTGGTCAGGTCGTCAATGAACCCCTCGATGGGCACCGTCGCCGCCAAGACATCGTACTCGTCCATCCGCCCGGTCACGGTCTGGATGACGACCTGCAGCCGGGACAGGATCCAGCGGTCGAGCAACGCGTAACGAGCCGTTGAAGGGTTGGGCGTCCACCCATCAATGTTGGCGTAGGTGACCAGGAAAGAATACACGTTCCATATTGGCAGCAGGAACCGCCGCCGGGTCTCGTCGGCACCCCGGTAGCCAAAGAGCCAGTTCTGCTCCGGCTTGTGGGCGCAATACATCCAGCGCATCACGTCCACGCCCATGGTTTCAGCGGCGTCATCGAACCAGATGGCGTTGCCCCAGCTCTTGTGCATCGGCCGGCCGTCCTCGGCAAAGAGGGTAGCGTAGGTCTGGATGGTCTTGAAGGCCGGGATCCGCTCCATGATAGTCGTCATGGCCAGCAGGGAGTAGAACCAGTTGCGGAACTGGCCGGGGAAGGACTCGGTGATCAGGTCGGCCGGCACCCACTTTTCCCAGTACTGGCGGTCCAGGTTGTAGTGCACCGTCGAGCAGGCCACGATGCCAGCATCCAGCCAGGGGTTGCCCACGTCGGGGATGCGGCTGACCGTCGCCCCGCACTGCGGGCAGCGGATCTTGACCGCGTCAATCCACGGCCGGTGGGGGGTGTGTCCTTCGAATGCCTCCCAGCCCTCAACAGCCCGCTCCTGTAGCTCCTCTCTGCTGCCGATGACCTCGAAATGGCCGCACCCGCCGCACTCCCAGATGGGCAGGGCCAGACCGTAGTAGCGCTTTTTGGAGATCATCCAGTCGTGCATGTTGCGCAGCCAGTCCATCTCCTGGTCGTAGCCAAAATCGGGTATCCAGCGCGTCTGGGTCACGGCTTCCATGATCTGGTAGCGCAGGTTGCGCTCTTTTTCCTCTTCGGTGACTTGCTCGTAGGGCTTGTCCAGCTTTTCGCCCATCGAGATCAACCATTCGTCCACCAGCCGGAAGACCAGTTCCTCGCCGCAGCGCCAGCAGACCGGGTAGCGGTGGGTATAGTCCTCGATGTGGTAGGTCAGGCCTTTCTCCGTGAGGTTGTCAAAGATCGGCTGGGCTGTATCGTGCACACTCATCCCCGTGAGCCAGCCGTAGGGGGGGGGCTCTGTCTCTGCCCCGACAAAGACGCCGAACTCGTCAAGCGGCGCCAGCACGGGCAGATTGTATTCCTGGCCGAGCTGCAAGTCCTCCGCACCGCAGCCGGGCGCGATGTGCACGATGCCTGTCCCCTCGGTCTCGCTCACCTCGTCCCAGAGGATGACCCGGTGGGCCTGCGCCGAACTGACGCCTGCATCCTGGTCAACCTGTCGCTGGACGGGCAATTCGTCAAAGGGGCCCTCGTAGGTCCACCCCTCCAGCTCGATGCCTGGCTTCTCCCCAAGCAGGGTGTACTCCCCGTGGAGGGCATCAGGGACAGCGCCCCGGGCCAACCAGAACCGCTCACTGCCCTGCGCCACCAGGGCGTAAGTCAGTTCGGGGTGCACCGCCGCCGCCACATTGGAGGTCAGGGTCCAGGGAGTGGTGGTCCACACCAGCAGACTCTCCCCTGGACGGTTCCGCAGCGGGAAGCGCAGGGTGATGCTGGGGTGGGTCAGCTCCTGGTAGCCTTCGGTGACAATCTCGTGCTGGCTGATGCCTGTCCCACAACGGGCACACCAGGGCATCACGTCGTGGCCCTTGTAGATCCAGCCCCGCTCGTGGCACATCTTGAGGGCCGTCCAGATGGTATAGTTGTTCTCGTCGGAGAAGGTAAAGTAAGAGCCCCCCAACTCGGGCATCCCCAGTCGTCCGACGATCCCTTCGATGGTGTCCGTCACCGGGCCTCGGGGTCCCTCCACGGTGATGACCTCCCTCGGATTCTGGCCCATCTTGTCGTGGAGCCACCGCAAAAAGTCGGGGTCGTTCCAGTCCATCCAGTAGCCCAGGCGGATGGACTGTTCGCTCTGGACAGCAGCGTATTTGAGCACCCGCTGCTTGCAGAGGCGCACAAAGTCGGCGATGCCGTAGGCCTCGATGTCACGTTTGCTCTTAAAGGCCAGTTCCTTCTCCACCTCGACCTCGATCCACAGCCCCTGGCAGTCGAACCCCTGCTGGTAGCGGAGCTCGTAGCCTTTCATAGCCCAGTAGCGGTTAAAGAGGTCCTTGTAGGTGCGGCCCCAGGCGTGGTGGACGCCCATCGGATTGTTGGCGGTGATGGGGCCGTCAATAAAGGACCAGCGGGGCCCACCCTGGCCCAACTGCCATCGTTTCTCAAAGGCCCCGGTCTCTTTCCAAAAGTTGAGGATCTCGTGCTCCTGTCGGATAAAGTCTGTCTGCGTTGGAACATCTTTGAACATCCGTTTACCTCCAATTGGACTCGCCTGGCAGGGACAAGTGGGTCACATTCAGGCGTCCAAGTGCCAGGCACTTTTCATGCAAGTGCCTGGCACCTTTCGGTGCTTCGATTGCAACAGGTTTCACCTTGCCCAGAGCAAGGCGGCCGGAACCAGGCTGGCCGAAGCCAAACCCAGCCGTTGGCTTACCGTCCAACGAGAATCGTTGTATCCGGCCAGCTCCAGGATATAGCTGGCGGCGTGGACCGGCGGGAAATCGGCGTCAGACAGGGCTTCCACAGCGAACCCGGCCGCACGCCAGCGTTCTTGGAGCGCCCCCCAGGTATAGGTCTCCCACCCGGCACTGGTCCGAACGCCATATTCCCAGAGCCGTGTCTCAAGGGGGTCCAGCGGGGCCATCGGATACCAGAAGTGGGGATAGAGCACCATGACGCACCCGCCGGGTTTGAGCAACTGGCGCAGGGTCGGCGCACCGTCCCACAGGTCGAAACGCCCCATCCCCCGATAGCTAAAGACCACGTCAAAGGCGGCCTGTTGCACGGGGAAAGCCGGTGCGGGCAGGTGGCGATTGATCAGCCCATAACGATAGATGGCCGCGTTGGTCAGCCCGTAGGCGCTCAGGGCCCGGGCGCCGTGCTGCGGCGAGTAGGTGGCCTCGATGCCGATGACGCGCCGCGAGCACTGGGCCAGAGCGACGGTTGAGCCGCCCAGTCCACAGCCTACGTCCAGGACATCCTCATCCCCACGAAAGGCGTATCTCCCCAGGGATGCCAGCCGTGTCAGGAAACGCCGCCGGCGCTGCAGGCTCTCAGCCATGCGCGCCCCCTCCCCAGCGGACAGCGAACCTGTGACCTGAGGAGGTGGGGGCAATCCCAGTTCCTGCAGCCACTGGTCAAAATCGGCCTCTTTCACCGTGTGTGTTATTTGCCTCCACCCGCCATCAGGCGCGTCGGACGACCTCCGCCAGCCGCTCGATCTCTGTCTGGCTGGAAGTCATGATCCCCTCCCGTCGGGCGAATTCCTTCGCCTCGGGCGTAAAGCCTGCCCGCGAGATGAACCACGGCTGGGCCATAAGGGCCCTGGCCGCCACCAACAATTTCTGTAGTTCTTTCACCCCGGCCAGTCGGCCCCGCCACTTGATCTCCACCGCCCACCGCTCCTCACCACTTTGACCCGGCTCAGTGCGAGCCTCGGCCAGGGCGTCCACCTCCACCTGCCCATCCTCGGAGCGGTAGGAGGCCACCCGGTGAAAGGTAGGCAATTGTATCCAGCCGGAGAGGCCCAACAGGTCTCCATCTACCTCCTGCCCGGTGAAGTGGTGCAGCAATTCGCGCACTTGGCTCTCCTTGGCGACCCCCAACTCGGTCGTGGCCCGCTGGTACTTTTCCATCAGTTCGGCCACCAGTTGGTCGAGCACCTTCTGGCGGGGCATGCCGGTCAACTCCAGGCCAGCATAGTAGTAGGCCACCCACAACTGAAGCACCGGGTCACAGAAGACGTAAATCTTGTCAGCCCGTTGCTGTACCAGGTCTACTTCCATGAGCCAGTTGAGCACCTGGCGGATGGCCCCCGTCGGTCGCTTCAGGGCACGCGCCAGCCGGGTCAGGGTCAGACCCTCGGTCTCCCTGGCCAGCACCTGCAGGACCGCCTGGGGCATCGTCTCCCCTCGCGCCCGCTGGAGCGAGTCCTCCAGCACGTAACGGCAGAGGTTGTAGATGCGACCGGTGGTGCCCAGCGTCTCCAACACAAAGGCTTCGCGGACCGTCTGGGGGGTGAGGGGCTTTTGCAGCAGGGAAATCATCTCCACGACCCGCATGGTGGTGGCATAAATGTAGAAGGGATGTCCTCGCGTCACTTGGTAGACGGCGGCCAGCACCTCGGGGGAGATCGTCGGCTCCACCGGGGCCAGCCGCTTGCGGGCCAGTTCGTCGCTGTCCTCCCGACCAAAGGGTCCTACCGTCTCCAATTGGAAGTGGACGAACAACGGCGAATCGGCCCGCAGGAAGATGCGTTCCATGAGGCTGAGCATCGAGCCGGCCACCACGTAGCAAACCCTGGATTGGCTTTGCAGGATGGCCCGGAACAGCGCCACAATGCTTTCGATCTGGGGGTAGTTGTTCAGGGCCAGGATCTCAGGAAACTCGTCGAGGATGAGCAGGACGTGACGGTCCAGGGCCCGCGCCCAGGTCTCCGGCCAGTTGAAGGCCATCTCCAGCAGCAGGTGCTGATTCGGCTTTTCCTTCTGCAGTTCCTGGTTGAAAGTATACAGATGCTCGGAGAGGCCTTGGTTGCCCCACCGTCCGACGGCAGTCAACTGGAAAGCGGGGTCAAAGTAGGGCTCGATCCTGCCACCTGTGCCCTTCAGGGTGTCGCCCCGCTCCAGCAGCCAGTAGAGGACGCTGCCGATGTACTGGGTGGCAAAAGCTTCGGGAGTGAGGGCCAGGCGAGGGAGGTCCAGGTAGGCCACCGCCACCTGGCCATCCGCTTCCTCCAGCAGATGGCGGCGCAGGAACTCTTTGAGGATGACCGTTTTGCCCACGCGCCGGAAGCCGCTCAGGGCCAGGTGTTTGCGGATGCCTTCGGCGAGCAGCGTTTTGCTCAAAGCCAGCAGTTCCAGGTGGTGTTCACGGTCAGTGAAGAACCGCTGCTCCTCTTCGGGGTAGATATAGTCCAGCATGATGCTCTCCTTGCTAGCCGTTTGCCTTACTAGTCGTATGGCTAGTATACCACATGCCCCATTTTAACGCGAATTTCACCGTGTGCGCGTGACCTTTTCCAGCCTGCGCGGGTGATCGGGATCGAGACCTTTGGCCTGCGCCAAGTGCAGGGCAAAGATCTGCCCGGCGACGGCCGCCGTGACCGGCGACAGCCACTCGGGCACTTGGCCCGGCAGGGCCAGCGACGTTTGCCCCAACTGGAGCACGTCCGGGGCATCGCTGATGACCAGCAATTCTGCCCCCGCGTCGCGCAGATCGCTGGCCAGGGCGCGCACGTTGGCCAGCGTCGCGCCTGAGGGGGCGACCACCAACGCCGGAAAGTCACGCTCGACCATGGCCACCGGCCCGTGCAAGAAATCGGCCGGCGAGTAGGGTTCGGCTATGATATAAGTGAGCTCCTTGAGCTTGAGGGCAACCTCGTAGGCCGTGGCATAGTTGTAGCCCCGGCCCACGACCACACACCGGTCGGCGAATCGCCACCGGTTGGCCGTGGCCTGGGCTGCCTTGTCAAGAGCCAGGGTTTGGGCGACAGCTTCGGGCAGCCCGTCCAGTTCGGCCAGCCGGCCCGTGTCCCCGGCCAGGCTGGCCGCCAACATGGCCAGGGCCGTGAGGCTGGCGGTGTAGGTTTTGGTGGCGGCCACACTGCGCTCCGGGCCAGCGTGTAGATTCAGGCCATATTCGACCCCGGCAGCCAGCGGCGAACGGAGGTCGTTGGTGATGGCCAGGGTCAGCGCCCCTTGCCGACGGCCCTCGGCCAGGACGGTCACAATGTCAGGCGACTGGCCCGATTGGGAGATGCCGACGACGAGGGTGTCAGCCAACCGGGGTGGCGTGCCATACAGCGTGAACAAGGAGGGCATGGCCAGCCCGACCGATAGTCGGTTGAGCGCGCCAAAGAGATACCCGGCGTAACGAGCGGCGTTATCCGATGAACCCCGGGCAGCGATGACCACGTGCTGAATGTGGCGAGAGCGGATGGCTTCGGCCACCTGTTGGGCCATATCTCGCTCTGCCTCAAGCAGGCGGCCGATAACCACCGGCTGTTCCTGTATTTCGTGGACAAGTTGACTCATAGCATTCTCTCCCACTCACCCCAATCTCCCCTTGTACTGGAACTGCTTTTCGTAGAGCTGGCGCAAGGTCTGGATGGTGTCGGCCTCGGTGGGGGTCTTGTCCTCACGCAGGCGGGTGATGCGGGCAAAGCGCAGGGCCAGCCCCGACCGGTATTGGCTGCTTTCCTGGATCTCGTTGAACAGCACCTCGACCACGACCTGGGGTTGGACAAAGACCGTGCCACCTTGGCGCGAGCGCTCCAGGGCCAGCAGTCGCGCGGTCATCTCCTGGAACTCGTCATCGGTCAGGCCCTTGAAGGTCTTGCCTACGACCAGGTACTCGCCGGTGTCCGCGTCGCGGGCGGCCAGGTGGTAATTGGACAGCCAGCCGTGCCGCCGCCCGTAGCCCCAATCGGCGGCCACGATGACCAGGTCGAGGCCGAGGACGTGCTTGAGCTTGAGCCAGGATTTGCCCCGCACGCCCGGGGTGTAAGCGCTGTCCAGGTCCTTGGCCACCACCCCCTCGTGGCCATCGCGGTAGGCGGCCCCGGCAAAGGCATTGCCCTCCTCCACCGTCTTGGGGATCAGACGCCACACCAGATTCAGCCTTCCTGCCGCCTTTTCCAGGGCCGCCCATCGTTCCCGGTAGGGTGCGTCCACCAGCGTTTTCCCATTTATGTAAAGTGCGTCGAACAGGTAAAGCTGGACCGGGATTTCCTCGACCGTGGCCGCTACGGCGTGCTTGCGGCGGAAGCGGCGCATCAGGTGTTGGAAGGGCAGGGGCCGGCCCTGGGCGTCCACGGCCAGCGCCTCCCCGTCCAGGATGGCCTCCTCGGCCGCCAGCCTGTCCCTGACCTCGGCCGCCATGTCCGGCAGGCTGGCAGTGACCTCGGCCAGTTGGCGCGAGTAGATGCGCACCTCGTCGCCGCGCCGATGGATCTGCACCCGCGCCCCGTCCAGCTTGTACTCCAGGGCCACCCGCCCTCCATAGCGCTCGAACGCCTCGGTGAGGTCCTCGGCCGTCTGGGCCAGCATCGGCTTGAGGGGGCGGAACAGGCGCACCGTGGCCTTCTTCAGTTCGGCCTCCCCTTGGGTCAGGGCCACCAGCGCCACCTCGCCCAGGTCGCCCCACAACTGGTTGGCGCGGCGCACCAGCCTGGTCTTGACCCCGGCGGCCTGGGCGATGGCATCCAGCATGATGCCCTCGCTCACCCCGTGGCGCATCTCCTGAAAAATGACCTTGGCCAGGTATTTGGCCTCGACCGCTGTGGCGCGGACCAGCAGCCCCTGCACCAGCGCTTCCTTGCGGGCGCGGGAGCCTTTGCCCGCCGTTTCGGCCACGTCCTCAAAGGTATGAAAGACCTCCAGGATGGTCAGCGGCGGCGGGCTGGGCGGCTGGCGGCGGGCTCGCTCCAGCAGCATGCGCACGGCCTCACCGCCGTCCACTGCCTGGGCCGAGATCTCGTCGCGGACGGCTGGGCTTGCGTCGGTCAGCCCGTCCATCACCGCCATCACCGCTTTCCAGCTCACGTTCAGCGCCCGCCCATCCCACTCGGGGAAGACCTGGCCGATGGTCAGGCGCACGGCGGGGGGAATCTCTTCCGGCGAGAGGCCCCGCAGGAAATCGGCCAGCAGCGCGGCCAGCTCCAGGCGCTTGGTCGTCTGCTCCAGTTGTTCGCCCAGTTGGGCCAGTCTGGCAAAGGGGGTATTACCCATGAGCTATCTCCGAGGAATAGCATACCACACAAGTGCTCAGTCGTCAACAAAGAAGGGCAAGGTTCCCTCACCTTGCCCTTTGAGGATTATATCCCAATTTGGGAAGGCATACATCTTGACTAATGCGAACAAGGGTGCTAAAATCTTGCCAGGGTGGACAGGCTCTAAAAAGGGAAAGGCCGGGCGATGCCATGCCTCGGAGATAGAAAAATTCCTAGCATCCCAAAGCAGGGGATAAGCCACCGTAACCCTTGCGAAGGTTACAAAAGGCACCTGCCATAGGGCACTTTCTGGTTGTCGAAGGCGTGTTTGTCCAGAAATCTACCACCCAACCTTCGCAAGGGTTGCTATGACAAAATGGGAGGATGCCATGCTCAACCAACAACTGTTTGATGCCTTTTCGGAATTGTCAACCCCTCTCGTCGCCGATGCCTGCCTGCGGCTGAGAGTGCCGTTCCGTCTAGCGCCACCTGGTATTCGCCCCATTCTGCCCGGACATCGTGTTGCGGGGCGGGTCCTCCCGGTGCGACACTATGGCAGTGTGGACATTTTCCTGGAGGCGATGGGGACGGCCAATCCGGGCGACGTCCTGGTCATAGACAACGCCGGCCGGATGGACGAGGGCTGCATCGGGGATCTCACCGCCCTGGAGGCCCAGGCCTGGGGCCTGGCCGGGATGGTGGTCTGGGGCGCTCATCGCGATACGGCCGAACTGGAGCAGATCGGATTGCCGGTGTTCAGCTATGGCACATGTCCGGCTGGCCCGCAGCGGTTGGATGCCCCTGAGCCAGATGCACTTACCTCGGCGCGCTTTGGCGATTGTGTGGTGGGAAAGGAAGACATTGTCTTTGGTGACCTGGATGGGGTCCTCTTTGTTCCGGGCCAGCGAGCCGAAGAGTTACTGGCGACGGCCCGCTCCATCCGGCAGACGGAACGCGAGCAGGCCGTGGCTGTGCGGGCCGGGAAGACCCTGCGGGAGCAACTGCGCTTCGACGAGTATCTGGCCCGGCGCGCCGCAGACCCTTCTTACACCTTCCGCAGCCACCTGCGATCTGTGGGGGGCGCCATTGAGGAATAGGGTTTTCATCATCCTGGGCTGAACAAGGTACAAAAGATGACAACACAACGAACTGTGCTGATGAGCGTCGAGGACGGCGTGGCGACTGTCACGCTCAACCGGCCCGAGGTGTTTAACGCCCTCGACATCCCAACGACTGAGGCATTGGTCCAGGCAATTCAGGCGTGCATGGACGACGATGGCGTCCGAGCCGTGATCCTGACGGGGGCAGGTCGTGCTTTCTGCGCCGGCGGAGACATGAAGGCCGCCTGGGAGTATATCCAGAGTGGGGGTGACCCACGACACTTCTTGCGCGATCTGACGGTGTTCCTCCACCGGGCCACTACCGACCTGCGTTTGATAGAGAAACCGGTTATCGCGGCGGTCAATGGCCCAACCAGTGGGGCCGGGATGAGTTTTGCAGCAGCCTGCGACCTGCGCATAGCAGCCGAGGGGGCCAAATTCAAGCAGGCTTTTACCTCCATCGGACTGACGCCAGACAGCGGCTGGACGGCCCTGGTGCCTCAGATCATCGGCCCGGCCAGGGCGGTGGAACTCTTGCTGTTGGACCCGGTGTTGGACGCGGCGCAGGCCCTGGCCCTGGGGCTGGCGCACGAGGTCGTCCCGGACGACGGACTGGCTGAGAGGGCACGAGAGGTGGCATCCAGGCTGGCGCAGGGGCCGACTTCAGCCTTCGGCGGGGCCAAAGCGTTGGTGAACGCAGCGCTGTGGCCTATGTTGGAGACGCATCTGGAACGGGAGCGGCAGCGGATCATCGCCCAGGCAGGTTCAGCCGACTTTTTGGAAGGGCTGTCTGCTTTCGTGGAGAAGCGGGACCCTCGTTTCGCAATTTGCAAATAACCACTCTGTATGGTATCATGCTGGCAGATACAACTGAGATTGGCGCCTGTACCTCAATGGGATAGAGGAGCGGTCTACGAAACCGAAGGTTGAGAGTTCGAGTCTCTCCGGGCGCACCTCGGACCCCCAGTCCCTCCCTCGCCCCGGCGTGGCTGTGACAACGGGCTATAGAAACAAGATTCTTCGTCACTTCGTTCCTCAGAATGACATCCTTAGCGACCTGTTCGTATTATTAACGGAGAGTAAGAAGAAGTGAGGTTCCTCGTATATGCCAATCGGCCGAGGTCATGCTCTGCATCGGCCTCTCCTGCGGCACTATGGGCGAGATCGTGTGGACCAAGTGGGTCGGCGGCCCGCCGGTAGTGGTCATAGAGCCCCTGGTCAGTGGCATCCCACCGGAGATCAGGGCCGAGACCGATATACACCTGGTGGCTGATCTGGAGGGCTTTTGGGAGATAGTGGTGAAAGTGGCGCAGGCGGGCCAGTTGGATAGGTGAGGGAGGGAGATGGCTTTTCAAAGCAAGAA
>Ga0180437_10008322_pt1 | contig 13213 bp, 8 predicted proteins | sample SS_ome_4_FD_132410 | JGI IMG/M metagenome (GOLD analysis project Ga0180437, IMG submission 132410) | Hypersaline lake sediment archaeal communities from the Salton Sea, California, USA - SS_3_D_1 metaG | ecosystem: Environmental > Aquatic > Non-marine Saline and Alkaline > Hypersaline > Sediment...
AGGATCTTGACCGGCGCGGCCAGGTACTCGAGGCGGACGCCCTCGTGCTCGGCCTCGTCGATCTCCCAGGAGTTGGCCGGCATCTCCCGGCGGGTCCGGCGGTAGAGGATCGTGACCTCGTCCGATCCCAGCCGGAGGGCCGTGCGCGCCGAGTCGATGGCCGAGTTGCCGCCGCCGATCACGACGACCTTCCTGCCCGGCTTGGAGGTGTCCCCGAGGTTCACGCGGCGCAGGAACTGGATGCAGTCCAGGAATCCTTCGAAGTCGTCCTCGCCCTCCACGCGGAGCTTCAGGCCCTTGTGCGCCCCGATCCCGAGGAAGACGGCGCGGAAGCCCTGCTTCAGTAGATCGTCGAAGGTCAGGTCCGGGGGGCCGATCCGCGTGTTGAGCTTGAGATCGACGCCCAGGTGCCGGATGTAGTCCACCTCGGTCTGGATGATGTCCCTCGGCAGCCGGTATTCCGGGATGCACAGCCACAGCATGCCTCCCGGGACGGGGGCCTCCTCGAAGAGGGTGGGCTCGTATCCCATGAGCGCCAGGTCGTGAGCGACGGTCAGGCCCGCCGGGCCGGCGCCCACGACGGCCACCCGGCTGTCGGGTTTCTTCTTGGGCACCGGCGGGAGGAAGCTCTTGCCCGCCTTGCGCAGGGCCAGCTCGTAGTCGGCGGCGAAGCGCTTGAGGGCGTCGATGGCCACCGGCTGGTCCTGGTGGCCGCGGTTGCAGACCGACTCGCACGGGTGGTGGCAGACGCGCCCGCAGACGGCCGGCAGCGGGTTGTGCTTCCGGATTTCGGCCAGCGCCTCCTCGTACTGGCCGTCGGCGATCAGGCCCACGTAGGTCCGGATGTTCAGGTGGACGGGGCAGGTCTCCTGGCAGATGGGCGTCTCGGTCTCGATGTGGCAGCGCGCGGCCACCGAATCGGGATTCCGGATGTCGATGGCCGTCCTCAGCATCAGGCCTTCGTTAAACGAGTCGTAGGGTTTGATGGGGCAGACCTCCACGCACCGGCCGCAGAGGTCGCACTCGGCCGTGACCCGGAGCGGCGCCTGGGTGACGCTGGCCCGGAACTCGCCCGGCTTGCCCCCGATGCGGTTCACGGTCGTGTTGGCCAGGACCGTGATGTTGGGGTGAGAGAGGACCGCATCCAGCATGGGGGCCAGCGCGCAGTAGGCGGGGTTCTCGTCGCCATAGGTCCGATCGAGCTCGGCCGCGCGGCCGCCGATCGTGGGGCACTCGTCCACCAGGTAGACCTGGACTCCGGCGCGGGCCAGGTCCAGCGCGGACTGCATCCCCGCCACGCCTGCGCCCACCACCAGAACCGCTCGATTGCCGTTCGACTCAGGCATCCGGCTTACTCCGTCGCCCTCCACAGGGGCGAGCCCCCGTCGTCGGAAATTTCGACCCTGCCCATGCGCAGGAGATCGGCCAACCGCCGGACGACCACGTGGGGGGGCGATTTCATCTCTGCGGCCAGATCCCGGGCGGTCGCGGCCTTCCGGGTGGTCCGGAGCAGGATCTCCTGGAGGTCGCACTCGTCGGCCACGATCTCGCCGAACACGCGCCCGATCTCGTGGTCGGTGAACTTCTCGCTGTAAAGGTTCCCGGTTTGGGTGAACTCGAACCGCTTCCCGGCCACCCACCGGACCTTCTCGCTCTCGACGGCCCGCCGGCCGGCTTCGAGTTTGAGCCTCAGCTCCTCTGCGGGCACACCCTCGGCGACTCCGGCCGGTCCGAGCCGCTTCAGCTCCTCGACGAACCGGCTGACGTACTCGACGAACTTGGGCCCCTCGGCCGAAGACATCATGCGCATCTCGAGGCGGCGAGGGTCGAGGCCCACTCGGCCGAGGATCATCTGGACGAGACGGACGCGGCCGAGCGCCTGGGAATTACCGCTCTCATAGTGGCACTCCCCCGGGAGACAGGAGCCGACGAAGACGCCGTCCGCCCCCTCCAGGAAGGGGAAGACCATCTGGACCATATCCACCCGTCCGGCGCACATCACGCGGACGATGCGAATGTCGGTCGGATACTGAAGTCTCGCAACCCCGGCGAGATCCGCGGCGCTGTACGCTCACCAGTTGCAGCAGTACGCGATCGCCCTCACAGCACTGTCCGCCATCACGACCCCTTGAGATACGCGCTCACCTGCGCCTGGAGCTGCTCATCCGTGTAGTGGTGCATCCGGATGGCGCGCCGGTAGCAGGTGGATGCGCAGACGCCGCACCCCTTGCAGGCCACCGAGATCATGCGGGCCTTGGTGCCTTCCTCGGTCTCGACCATTTCGATGGCGCCGTACGGGCACAGGGAGGCGCAGAGCCCGCACCCGCGGCAGAGCGCATCGTCCACGAGAGCCGAGACGATGGGCTCCACGGTTACCTCACCGGCCCGCAGCGGCACCGATGCGCGGCCGGCCGCCCCCAGGGCCTGGGCCATACTCTCCCCAACCGACGCCGGCCAGTGGCAGGCGCCGCAGACGAAGATCCCGTCGGTGGCAAAATCCAGGGGGCGCAACTTCACGTGGGCCTCGAGGAAGAACCCGTCGGCGTCCACCGGCACCTTGAGCATCTTGGCGAGCGGCCCGGCCGACTCGTCGGGAAGGAGGGCGCTGGCGAGCACGACCCGGTCGGCCCCGAGCGTGAACTCGCTCCCCACGACATCGCTCCACACCCGGACGCGCCCGTCCTCGACTTCGGGGGGCTTCGCCTCCGAGAAGCAGACGAATCGCACGCCCAACTTCTTGGCCGTCCTCAGGATTTCCTCGTTCTCGACGCCGTAGCACTGCAGATCGCGGTAGAGCACGTGCACGCTCGCCGAAGGGTTCTTCTCCTTAACGAGAATGGCGTTCTTGATCGCCGTCATGCAGCAGATCCGGGAGCAGTAGATCCGCTCCCGGTTGCGGGACCCGGCGCACAGGATCATGACCACCCGCTCTGGCAGGTCCCGACCGTTGCGGAGCTCCTCCTCGAACTGGAGCTGCGACACGACGCGCTCGCCGTCGTACCCGTAGAGTCCCTCGGGGACGAGGGCGTGGGCGCCCGTAGCGACGATGATGACGCCGGCCTTGATTTCCGAAGAGGTCTCGTCCCCATGCGCCAGGGTGGCCCGGTAGTTCCCGATGTAGCCGCCCAGGGCGGACATTTGGGTCGAGGTGTAGACGTGGATCTTGGAGTGGGCCTCCACCTCCTTGATCCTCGAAGAGACCAGCGCTCGGGCGTCCAGGTCGCCGGGGTAGATCCGGTTCAGGGATCTTAAGGTCCCGCCCAGTTCGGGTTCGCGCTCGACCAGGTGAACCTCCAGCCCGCGCCGGGCCAGGGAGAGCGCGGCCGTCAGGCCGGCGATGCCCCCGCCGATCACGAGCGCGCCCGGGTGAACGGGCGCGCGGATCTCCTCCTGGGGTTCGAGGAGCGCGGCCCGGGCCACGCCCATCCGCACCAGGTCCTTGGCCTTCCTGGTCCCCAGGTCCCGCTCGGCCTTGTGCACCCACGAGCACTGCTCCCGGATGTTCACGAACTCGAACAGGAAGGCGTTCAGGCCGGCCTCCTCACAGGCGGCGCGGAAGGTCGGCTCGTGGGTCCGGGGCGTGCAGGCGGCCACCACGACCCGGTTGAGGTTGTTCTCCTGGATCCCCCGCTTGATCTCGGCCACGCCCGACTCGGAACAGGTGAAGAGGTTCTCCTTGGTGAAGACGACGCCGGGCAGGCTCTCGGCGTACTCTCGAACGGCCTCGGTGTCCAGGAACCCGGCGATGTTGGTCCCGCACCGGCACACGAAGACCCCGATCCGCACGTCCTTCTCGCGTTCGGGTTTCTCCGGAGCGTTGTCCTTAGGCCGCGTCATGCTTTCTCTCCAACGTCTCGGCCACCCGGGCGGCGGCGGCCGACGCCTCGGCCACCGACTCGGGGATGTCCTTCGGGCCCAGGGCGAACCCGCAGGCGAAGATGCCCGGGACCGTCGTGTCCACCGGCGACTCTCCGTCGGCCTTCACGAAGCCGTTCTCGTCCTCTTCGACGCCCAGGATTCCGGCCAGCTTGGGGGCGTCCTTCGCCGGGGTGGCGGCGGCGGCCAGGACCACCAGATCCACCTGGAGCGGGCGGACCACCCGCTTCTCGGTGTCCTCGTACCAGAGGATGGGGTTATCCTGGTCGTCCTCCTCGATCTCGCCCACCCGGCCGCGGATGTACTCGATCTCATACTCCTCGGCGCCCCGGCGCTCGTAGTTCTGGAACCACTTGCCCACGTTGCGGAAGTCGGTGTGGAAGATGTAGGACTTCGAGTTCGGGTCGTGCTCCCGGGCCAGCATGGCGTCCTTGATCGAGTACATGCAGCAGACGCTGGAGCAGTACCGGCAGTGGTTGAGATCCCGGGAGCCCACGCACTGGACGTAGGCCACCTTCTCGGCCAGCTTCTGGTCCGAGGGGCGGAACAGGTGGCCGCCCGTCGGGCCGGTGGCGTTGATGAGGCGTTCGTACTCGAGGCCCGTGATCACGTTCTTCAACCGCCCGTAGCCGTACTGCGGCAGCACCTGGGGGTCCAGCATGTCGAGCCCCGTGGCCACGACGATGGCGCCGGCCTGGACGTCGACCCACCGGTCCTCCTGCTCGAAGTCGATGGCCTTCTTCTGGCACGTCTTTTCGCAGACGCGGCACTTGCCCTTGGTGAAGTAGCGGCAGTTCTCGGCGTCGATCGTCATGACCGCCGGGATGCCCTGCGCGAAGTACAGGTAGATGGCCCTGCGGTCCCTCAAACGCATGTCGAACTCATCGGGGACCTTGGTCGGGCACTTGGCCACGCAGTCGCCGCACGCGTTGCAGAGGCTCTCGTCCACGTAGCGCGCCTTCCGGCGGATCCGGACCGTGAAGTCGCCCTCGGCGCCCGAGACCTCTTCGACCTCCGAATAGGCCAGCATGTTGATGTTGGGATGCCGACCGGCATCCAGCATCTTGGGCGCCAGGATTCATATGGAGCAGTCGTTCGTCGGGAAGGTCTTATCCAGCTGAGCCATCACGCCGCCGATCGAGGGCTTCCTCTCGACCAGGTGGACCTTGTAGCCCATCTCGGCCAGGTCCAGCGACGCCTGGATGCCGGCGATGCCTCCTCCGATGACGACAACGTCCTTAGCCATGCGCTTCACCTCCCGCCGATTCCGCCACCAGTTCGACGAGATCGCGGAGTTTCGGGGGATCCTCGAGATCCCGGTCCCTGAGCGCGCAGGTCAGGTGGATCCGGCACTTGGGGCAGGCGGTCACCAGGATGTCCGTCCCCGTGGCCCGCGCCTCTCTCAGCCGGTCGATCTGAATCTCCTTGTTGCACACCGAGCAGTGGACCCATTCCGAGGAGCCGCAGCAGAGAGCGTTCTCCCGGTTGCGGGGCATCTCCACCAGCTCGAGTCCCGGGATCTTGGCGAGAACCTGCCGGGGCAGTTCGTAGAGCCCGAGCATGCGCCCGAGCCTGCAGGGATCCTGGAACGTGACCTTCGCCGCCAGCTCGTTGAGCTCGAGCGCGCCCTTCTCGATCTCCTCCAGCAACAGCTCCAACAGGTGGATGGGCTCGAAGGGCAGATCGCCCACCACCCGGGGGTAGATCTCGCGCACGGTGTGGTACCCCTCCGGACAGCTGAACACCACGCGCTTTGCGCCCGCGGCCCGGATCGCCTCGACGTTGAGCCTCGCCAGGGTCTCGAAGGTCTCCATCTCGCCCGTCCAGTAGGCGTCGTGGCCGCAGCAGCGCTCGTCCGGGCTCACGACGGGCTCGATCCCGACGCGGTTCAAAAGCCGGAGCGCGGCCCGGGCCGTTCCCAGGCTGTCCACTTCGAGATCGCGGAAGACGACCTGGAAGTGCGGCAGGCAGCCGACGAAGTAGAGTACGTCGCCGGTATCCCGCGTCCGCACGTCCCTTGGGACCCAAGCCGTCCGCCGCTGGGGCAGGTTCTTGGCCTGGAGCTTCACGAGCATCTCTAGGACGCCGCCGTGCGTGGCGACGGCCGCCCGCCCGGCCTCGTGGGCGATCCGGCGAGTCGAACGCATGAACTCCGGGTAGTCCACCTGGGACGGGCAGCGCTGGCTGCAGGTCCCGCAGGTGAGACACGCCCACAGATCCTCGGCCTCCAGCACGCGGGCCGGCGCCTCCAGGAGCGCCCGCTCGACGAAGAGCCGGGGCGAGTACCCGGGGTTCAGCCTCGAGATCGGGCAGCTGGCCGTGCAGACGCCGCACTCCAGGCAGTAGTAGGCCTTGGTTTCCTGGACGGTCGTTTCGATGCTCACGCCCGTTCTCCGGCAATCTGTTGGCGCACCTTGTCCACCTCGGCGGCGAAGCGCGAGACCGTCTCTGCAAAGGCGCCGCCGTCCACATCGGAGAGCAGCTCGAATCCCAGAAGCCCGGGCTCGATCCCGACCAGCGAGAGCAGCTCCCGCGTCTCTTCGATCACGTCTCCGCACCTGAGACTTCCGGAGACGTAGTGGCACTCTTCCGGCGCGCAGCCCACCACGAGCACGCCCTCGGCTCCGGCCTCGAAGGCCGAGAGCAGGATCCCGGGCGTCAGGCGCCCGGTGCAGGCGACGGAGAGGACGGTCGTCGTGGGCGGGTAGGTCGCCTCCACGTTCGCCGCGTTGTCCGCGCCGATCGCGGGAATCCAGTTGCACACGAAGACCACGATCCCGCCGTTTGTTTTCGCCATCTCTCGGGTCTATCCTTCCAGAGCGGCGGCCGTCACCATGGATCGCAGCTGCCGGTCGGTGAGGAACGGCAGTCGGATGGCGCCCGAGATGCACTCGGACGCGCAGAATCCGCACCCCACGCAAAGAACCCGGTCCACCTGGGATTTCTTGACCCCGTTCTCCCTCAGCACGAGTTCGGCGGCCCCGAAGGGGCAGACCTCTTCGCACCGGCCGCACCCCCGGCAGAGGTCTTCCACCACCTCGGCCACGAGCGCGTGCTTGACGATCTTGCCGGTTCGGATGAGCGCCAGCGCCGCGGCCGCCGCCCCGAACGCCTGCGCCATCGAGGTCGGGATGTCGGCCGGCCCGTGGGCCGTCCCCGCCACGAACACGCCCCGGTCCAGCACCTCCTCGGACCGCAGGCGGAGGTGAGGTTCGAGCAGGAACCCGTCCTCGTCTTGCCAGAGGAGGGGACCTTCGCCCAGGCGCCGCGTGCCGCCGGAGGGCGCGAGCCCGGTGGCCTGGACGACGAGGTCGGCCTCGATGCTCTCGCGCTTGCCGTTGCCGAAGGCCTCGACCTCGACGCCCAAATTCGAGACGACGGGCGGCCGTTCGGGCGAATACCGGACGAATCGAACCCCGCCCGCGGCCAGCGCCTGGACCGCCTCCTTGGCGCCCGCGGGGAAGTCGCGGAACAAGACGGTGAGTGCAACCTCACCGTGCCGCTCCCGGATGGCGCCCGCGCACTCGAGGGCGGCCTGGGCGATCACGGCCACCGACGCGGGGTTCCCCGGAGTGGGTCCCTCGGCCGACAGCACGAACACGATCCGGGCGGGCAGGACGTCCCCGGTGCGAAGACGGGACTCGAGGTCGGTCAGCGAGAGGGTCCGCTCGCCCCGGCCCTCGGGGGCCGGCTCCTCGGCTCCGGTGGCCACGATCACGGCTCCGGCCGCGATCGATTTCTGCTCCGCGCCTTGCTCCATCACGATCTCGAAGGCGCCGGTGTGCCCGCGGATCTCTGTGACCCGGGAATTCAGGTGGACCGTGATCGGGTCGCTCTTCTGGATCTGCTGGACCCGCGCGCGGACGAACTCGCCGGCGTCCGCGTGTCGAGGGTAGAGCTTCGCCAGGTGGTTGAGGTACCCCCCCAAGGTCGGGGCCTGCTCGATCAGATGCACTGTTACCTCGCGGCGGGCGAGGGAAAGCGCGGCCGTGGTCCCGGCCACGCCGCCGCCGACGACGGCGACCTCGGGATTCACGTCGGCCTCGATCGTCTCGATGCGTTCGGCCTGGCGCGCGGCGGCGAGTCCAACCTTGAGGAGACGGTGAGCCTTCTCGGTGGCGGCCTCGGTCTGGTCCGGGTGCACGCGGGCGCAGTGCTCGCGCAGGTTGACGATCTGGACGAAATTGCGGTTGAGCCCGACCTGGCCGAGCGCGTCTCTCAAGAGGTTTCCGTGGGAGCGAGGGGAGCAACCGGCGACCACGACCCTCTCCAGGCTCCCGTCGGTCACGCGGCGACCCAGTTCCGCCAGGCCGCCGGGGGAACACCAGAAGGGTTGTGTGGCGAGGTCGGCGACCCCGGTGAGGGACCGCACGCGTTCAGCGATCTTACCGAGGTCGATACGGTTCGAGATTTCCCCGCCGCACTCGCACAGGAATATGCCGATTCTCGGGTGCGTGGACACGCGATCCCCCGCAGAGCGGAGCAAGGTATACAAGTCCCGGGAAGAGCCGTACGACGGTATAACCCCTTTACATACCATTCCTGCGACGCGCGGGTCAATCAAAAATGCCCGGGCGCTGTGCCCTGCAGAGGCCAGGAGCGGCATGGCGCACGCGGCACCGGACCATGAGATCCTATGGACAAACGAAGTTTGTGCCGAGCACAGTCGCCCCGTCGCCCGCTCGAGGTCCACAAGCTGAACCACGAAGACCACGGAGACCACGGAGAAGACCTGGGGTGAGTTGTCGGGGCGGATGGTATCCGCCCCGAGGGATCTTCCTTCGTGTGCTCCGTGCGCTTCGTGGTGAAAGGCTTCTTGGGGGTCCGGCCGCCTTATCGCGCGTTCGTTTGTCCTTGATTACCGGCCCGATTTCTCCTATGCTTGCGGGCGCCAGAGAATGTTCGTCCATTGCAGCAACTTGTGACCGGGCCAAGCCCTGTCTCGGACTCTTTGCGCTCCTGGGCACAGGGGCGCCTTTCTTTTTTCTTTCGTCGAGGGGGCGGGAGATTCGTGCCGCCGCCCCCGCCTAAAAGGGGGACACGCATGATCACACGGCGCACGATTTCGACCCAAGCGGCGCTTCCGTCTCTACGCACCCTCGTCATTCTCTCGATGCTGATGGCGCTCGCAGTCTTGGTCTTGACCCCTCGAGCGGTCCCGGGACAGACCCCGGGGGTCGAGCGGGCTCCGGACCACCGCATTCTCCTCAAATCCCGGACGTTCTCTCCGGAGCCGGGCCTGAGCCCCGAGCTCGTGGACTCGGGCGGCCGGCTCCAGCATGTCATCATCCAATTCCACGACATCCCGGACGATCGCCAGGTGTCGGCCCTCGAAACCCAGGGCGTCCACCTTCTGGACTACATCCCCAACTACGCCTACTACGCCGGTGTCTCGGCCGGCGGGATCCCCTCGCTGGAGACAAACCCGGCCGTCCGGGCCGTGGTCCCCATCCGGCCGGACGACCGGCTGGCGCCCTACCTGCGGGAGCGCGGGATCGGCGACTGGGTCCGGCGTGAAGAAGGAACGGCCGACCTCATCGTCATCCACTTCGAGGACGTCCCGCGGGACGAGGTCCGTGAGGTCGTCTCTCGCTACGGCGGGGTGATCGACGAGCCGCCCCGGAGCAACATCTGGACGATCCGGATCGACGACACCCGGCTCCTCGACCTTGCGGCCGAGGACGTCTTCTCCTGGATCCAGAACGATCACCCGCCGCTCGAGGAACACCTGGACCAGGCCCGCGGGGTCATCGGAGCCGACGTGGTGCAGGCCGCGCCCTACAACCTGGACGGCGGCGGCGTCACGGTGGCCGAATGGGACGGCGGATGGGTCGACCAGAACCACGACGACCTCACCGGCCGGGTGACCATCGGGGACGCGGGCAGCTCCTCGGCCAACCACGCGACCCACGTCGGGGGCATCATGGCCGGAAACGGCGCGCTCTCGGGAGGCACCTACCGGGGCGTGGCCACCGCCGCCCACATCCGGTCCTACGAGTGGCCCGACGACATCACCGAGCTGGATAACGAGACCACCAACGCCCAGACCCACGGCGCCATCCTCTCCCAGAACTCCTGGGCCTTCAACATCGGCGGATACTACCCGTGCGAGATGCACGGGGACTACGACGCGTGGTCCATCCGGTACGACGAGATCGTCAACGGCGCGCTCGGCCAGGAGATGGTGCTCGTCTGCTCGGCGGGGAACGAGGAGAACGACGGGGACTGTCCCCCCTACCCGTGGCACCAGCTGAGCCCGCCGATGTCCACGGCCAAGAACTCGATCTGTGTGGGCGCCATCTACTCCGACACCTACGGCCACACGTGTTTCTCGAGCCGGGGTCCGACGGACGACGGTCGCCTGAAGCCCGACCTGTCCGCGCCCGGCGACGAGGCCAACGACGTCCCGGGCTCGCCGTGCCTGACCAACGACATGATCCACTCGACGATCGTGGGGGACGCCTACGGCGACATGGGCGGAACCTCCATGTCCGCGCCCATGGTCTCGGGCGCGGTGGCCCTCATGCGGGAGGAGTTCACGAACCTGGGCTGGGGCCGGGTCCCGCCGCACACCTACAGGGCCCTCCTCGTCCAGGCGGCCGACGACCTGGGCAATCCCGGGCCGGACTACACCTACGGCCACGGGGTCCTGGACATCCCCGAGGCGGTGGACCTCATCCGGCTCAACGTCGCCTCGGGCGAGATCGTGCGCATCGGGCAGATCGCCGACGACGAGACCGACATCTATTCGATGTCGGTCTCCCCGAACCGCCAGCATCTCCGCGTCACGCTGGCCTGGGACGATCCGCCTGGGACGGCGGGCGCGGCGGTGGAGCTGGTGGACAATCTCGACGTGTACCTGCGGGATCCCTCCGGCACGTACCACTTCGCCTGGGAGCTCGACCCGGTGAACCCGGCCAACAACGCCACCACCGGATGGAACGACCTGGACAACGTCGAGGTCGTGGAGGTCGCGACTCCCGAGCCGGGCCTCTGGCAGGTCTACGTGTGGGGGTACATCATCCCGTACGGCGTCGAGGAGTACACGCTGGTGACGCCCTACGATCTCGTCGAGTGCGGCGACGTTCTGACTGAGGACACGTACCTCGAGCACGACATCGCCTGCACGGGCGACGGGCTCTTGATCGGGGCCGACGGCATCTGCCTGGACTGCCAGGGTCACACGATCTCGGGAGACCTGGGCTCGGGCGACTACGGGATCACGATTGAGAACCGGAGCGACGTGACCATCCGGAACTGCGAGATCACGGGGTTCGGCCGCGGGATTTCGATGACCAACGCCGAGGACTGCACGATCGGCGACAACAACAACATCCACGGGAACACCAGCGGGATCTATCTCGAGGTGGGGTCGGACTACAACCTCATCAGCTCCAACTGGATCCACGACAACACGGAGCGGGGCATCGAGATCTACGACTCCTGGGCCACCTTCGTTGGGCCATCGAACACGCTGGAGAACAATAAACGGTCGCTGGTCATCGCCGACGGGTGCGCGCACGGCGACGTGGTCGAGAACGACTTCGTGGACAACGAGTTCTACGGGATCCTGATCGGCGGCGGCCCGAGCATCGTGGGGCACCGGATCGCGTGGAACACGTTCTCCAACAACCAGTACGGGGTCCGGTTCTGGGACACCGGGTCGAGCAACATCATGGAGTTCAACCAGTTCGACGGCAACGACTGCGGCATCTACATGAACCTGGTCTCGGGCGACAGCCTGTACTACAACGAGGTCATGTCCAGCACCGCGTACGGGATTCAGCTGACCTCTTCGGCGACAGACATCTATCTCCAGGGGAACACGTTCTGCTCCAACCCGGTGGACATCTACAACCAGGGCGCCGCAAACACCGGGAACGAGAACCGGTGCACGAACACGACCAACTGGGCGGACGACGGGCAGCCGTCCGATTGCGATTGGGACTGCAGCGGGTGCCGGTATCCGGAGGACGACCTCACCGTGACCGCGAGCACGACCTTCTGCCCGGGCACCTACACGATTCCGGACCTCAACGACCGGGGGATCATCATCCTCGGCGAGGACGGCCTGGTGCTGGACGGCGGCGGCGTGCATCTCATCGGCGACGGCGACGGCGAGGCCATCCGGGGGTACGGGAGGGACAACAACACGATCCGGAACTTCCGCCTCGAGGATTACAACATCGGCATCTCGTTCACCCAGAGCGCGGACGGGAACCTGTTCGAGGACAACACGGCCGAGGGCGCCGAGTACGGCTTCCGGGCGTGGAACTCGGCCTCCAACACCTACCGCCGGAACACGGCCACGGGGAACGTCTACGGCATCTGGCTGGGCGCCTCGAACGGCCACGAGCTCTACGACAACGTCTTCTGCGAGAACACGACCGACATCTACGTCGACGGCACCGCGGTGGGCGACAGCAACCGCTGCGACACCGCGGAGGGCTACGCCGATCAGGGACAGGCCGAGGGGTGCGATTCCCTCTGCACCGAGACGCGGGTGGCGGGGTCGCAGATCGCCGAAGCCGCGCCGGCGGAGTTCTTCCTGGGGCCGGCCGTCCCGAACCCGTTCAACCCGGTGACCGAGATCGGCTACGGCGTGCCCGCGGGCGCGGCGGTCTCGCGGGTGACGATGAAGATCTACGACGCCACGGGCCGGGAGGTCACGACCCTGGTAGACGCCGAGCACGGCGCCGGGACCTTCCGCGTGATCTGGGACGGGACCGATCGCCACGGCCATGCGGTCGCCAGCGGCGTGTATTTCTACCGGGCGGTGTGGAACGGCAAGAGCGATACGCGGCGGATGATTCTCCTGAAGTAGGAGTGTCGGCAGCAAGACGCCAAAGCGGGACCACCAAGAGCACGAAGATCACGAAGACCACGGAGAAGATCTGGGGTGAGTTGTCGGGGCGGATCGCCGATCCGCCCCGATGAGTTTGCCCTTCGTGTGCTCTGTGTGCTTCGTGGTGAAACGCTCTTGACGTTCGCCTTGTCTCGTCGCGCTACTGGGATTGCGCGTACGGGAACATCACCGGCTTGGGGGGCTGAGTCCCCGGAGGGACGAGGAAGAGCGGGTTGGAGAACGCCAGGGGAACGAGCGAGTCGGGCGCCGCCCGGTCGTAGACCTCGATGCGCACGAACGAGGCCCGGTCCGTCTCGAGGGAGAACGGCCGCTTCGGATCGAGCGGGGTCCGGTCGTGGAGGTACTCGGTGCGGGTGCCCTCTCCCAGGAGGCCCTGGACGAGGAAGACCTCCGCGGTCCTGGGGCATGGGGAGAGATAGACGCCGAGGTCCATCGGGTGTCCATAGACGGCGACCTCGTCGCCCATCCATC
>Ga0180437_10008323_pt1 | contig 13210 bp, 9 predicted proteins | sample SS_ome_4_FD_132410 | JGI IMG/M metagenome (GOLD analysis project Ga0180437, IMG submission 132410) | Hypersaline lake sediment archaeal communities from the Salton Sea, California, USA - SS_3_D_1 metaG | ecosystem: Environmental > Aquatic > Non-marine Saline and Alkaline > Hypersaline > Sediment...
ACTGTCCTGGACGGTCAGTACAGGGCACTGTCCTGGACGGTCAGTACAGGGCACTGTCCTGGACGGTCAGTACAGGGCACTGTGCTGTACCCTGTCCTGGTCGGACCCTGTCCTTGTCGGACAGGACAAGGGCAGGACCAGGGCGCCCAGTACAGTGTAAGACGGCCACTAGATCCCAAAGCTGTTTTTGGACAAGTACATAGTCTGTGTCAAGCCTGCCTGGCGACCAAAAGTCATGGATTGCTCTGATTGCGGGCCACACCCGGCAGATAAAGGCTGCTTATCTCATCGGTGACGATGAGCCTGACGGTCACTGTCTGGGGGCTGTTCTGCGCGTCCTCTGCGGTGACGGTGACGCTGCCAGCCTGTGTACCGGGGCTGAAATCGTCTACGATGCTGCCGACGCAGGTGACCGTGATACCGTTGCTGCCTTTCTGAATGTCGAACCAACTGCCGTTCTTGGTTGCATCCCAGTCCAGCGTGCCGCCGCTGGCATTGGATACCTGGATGGCGTGCGTTCCTGGTATGCAGGTGCCGCTTCCCTGCTCTGTGAGGAAAGTCACGGAAGTCGGGTGGACAGACAGAATAGGGTCAGCACCAAGGTAGGTGATGTCATCGCTGGCCTCATAGGTGTGCGAGCTGTTGCGCACCTGGGCATAGACGGTTCGGGGGTTCGTGCTACCTGCCGCCAGGGTCCAGTTCTCTCTGATCGGGCAGTAGGTTTCCCAATCGTCCGGCCAGGCGTCCCCCTCGTTGCGGAAGCGCATGTGTGTCGCGTCGCCGGGTCCGTAGATGTAGAGTTGCACGGTCAGGTTGGTCGTAGAGTAGGCCTCGTTGTTGATGATCACGGGATACACGTCGGTACAGCCAGTGTCAGACCGGCTGCCAAAGTCCTGCGTCCAGTAATGCCCGTAGCCCCAGCTCCCGCCAGGATAGGTGTCGCCGGCATCGTAATAGTAGCCCATGCCGATCTCGCGATAGTTGGCGCTCAGGATGTTTGCGCAGTGACCGGGGCTGTTCATCCACCCCCAATCGGGGTCATACATCACCATATCTGGAGACGAGTGTCCGGCAGCGATGTTCTCTCCAATCCAAGTCGAACCGGTGTAACCTGCTGCCAGGACCCGCGTTCCGACCGTAGACCCGTCGCTGCCTGTGTGGCTGACGAAATCGTGCAGCCCCATGTCCTGGCTGTGGCCGTAGGCCGCCGTGTCCAGCGCGTCGTGTCTCTTGAGCGGCGGTATGCCACGGCTGGTGCGTTCCTCGTTGACCAGGCGAACCACTTCCCATTCCCACGCCTCCCGAGCCGCCGCGCCGAGGGCGTGAACGGGCGGCGGGCCTGGTTTGGCCATGAGGCCTGGTGGTGTTGCGATCGGATCGTCGGCGCGAACCGCACCCTGGTTGCTTGAGACGACCAGGATCGAACCAAGGACAAGCGCTGGCAGAGCGACCCACAGCAGGCGAAACGGGTGGTGGAGAGGCAAGGGTGAGCGGCGGTGGATGTGTGAGTTCATCAGCGGGTCTCCTGCATGGCTAGGGTGTGTCGAACTCTTTTATGATGAGCGGCAGATAGACGTGAAATACCTCGTCGGCGACGAAAACGGTGGCGGTGATGTAGCGATAGACGTGGCTCATCGCGCCGTTGGTGGTGACCGTGACGGGCGCAGTGTAGGTCATACCTCGGGCAAAGCCGGTCGTGTCGAGGGTCAGGGTGACGGCGCCCGAGCCGGTATAGACGCCGGTTGGCACTGCCAGCCAGGCCGTATCGCTGCTGACGGTGTAGGTCAGCGGTGCGACACCGATATTGTCCACCCGGACGGTGCGGGTATACACGCCCAGTTCCTCGCCGGCGATGAGCAGGCCAACGGTGTTCGGCCTGACCATGGCGTAGGGCCACTTGGGCATGTCGCGCAGCGTCTCGTAGGCCTGGCGCGCGGTGCCGTCGTCGTTGCGAATGGCATAGTAGCGCACGGCGTCGCACGCGTCGTACCAGCCGGACAGGCTGAAATCGAGGTTGAAAAGGAACATCGGCCCCATCCAGGGCCAGTGGTCGTAGGCGTACTCGAAAGCGCGCTGGATGTATTCGGCCTGCGTGGCCTCGTCCACGACCTGCCACCAGCGGCCCTGGGCCTCCCACTCGCTCTGGCAGTCGTCGTGGCGCAGGAGCCAGCCCCATTCGGTGGCCCATACCTGCTTTCCGCCGTCGCCGTTGGCGACCATGACTTGGCGCTGTTGTTCGGCGCGGCGGAAGGCCAGGCCGTTGACGGTCATGTAGCCGAGCACCGGGTTGTCGGCCCAGCCGCCGGGGTCCTGCTCCGGTGGAAAGTAAAAGCCGTACGGGTGAGACCCCAGCGCGTCAAAATAGCCTTGGGCACCCTCGTCGTACATCGCCTGGAGGAACTTGAGGTCGTTCCACGCATTCGGGTAGGCAGGCGGGTCGCTGTCTTTGTCATAAGGGCCGACGGTGGACAGTGCCCCGCTGACGACGATGGCCTCCGGGTCCACGGCCTTGATGCACTCGTGGGCTTTTTTGAGGACGGCCACGTATTCAGCCGGGTTGGGCGGCTCTGTGCCCGGCGCATCCTCCGACCAGGCCCAGTCCAGGTTGGGCTCGTTGCCGATTTCGTACGCTTCCACCCGGCCGATGCCGGCCGCGGCCTGGCCTTGGACGTAGCCACAATAGGCGTGCAGGTCGTCGTAATCTGCCCAGTTGGCGCGCAGGCGCACCAGCACATTGAACGACAGCCGGCTGCCGGGGATGTCGTACAGCTTGATCCAATCCAGGCCGAGATCGGTCGCCCAGTTTTGGTGATTGGGGTCGCTGATGTTGATGCCGTAGCCTGGGTGAACCTCAGAGGACAGGGCAGCCGCAGCAGCTACCGGCCCAGAGGCGATAGGTCCAAATTCGGCGCCGGCCTTGAGAAAGGCGGTCAGCGTCGACTGTGCCAGGCGAGGCGTGGAGTCGTAAGGCTTTACTTTTGTCCGTGGACGCCAGTTTGCGTCGGCGTCGGCAACGGCGTACCAGCGCATCGGCTCGCACTCGTCATAATACCACAGTCCGGCCAGGTCCAGGCCGGTCAGCAACATCGGCCCCATCCACGGCCAATGCCGCCGGGCGTAGACAAAGGATCGAACCAGGTAGCCTGCCTGCTCTGCCTCAGAGACCCGGTGCCAGTCTCGATCTGGCCAGTCGCAGGTCACGCCGCGCTCGGCAGGGTCCATCAGCCAGCTAAAGCCGGTGGCCCAGATGGCTGTCTCCTCGTCGTCGAAGGCCTGCATGACGGCGCGCTGCTGTTCGGCGCGACGGAAAGCCAGGCCGTCCACCATCTCTGGATCCTGTTCCGGTGGGTGGGCAAAACCATAAGGGTGCGAGCCCAGCGCGTCAAAGTGACCCCGTGCGCCGGCTGTGTACATCCCCTCGATAAAAGCCAGGTCGCTCACGTTGAGGCCATCCGTCGTGCCACCGGTGGTGGCCAGCCCTCCGCTGACGACCAGCGCGTCCGGGTCGCCCGCTTTGATAGCGCTGTAGGCCGTCTTGAGCATCGCGGTGTAGTGAACCGGGTCGGGAGGGAGATCGCCCCACTCCCAGGAGAGGTTGGGTTCGTTCCAGATTTCGTAAGCGATGAGTATGTCCCAGCCCCCCGCCTGTCGCCAGCGCCGGGCCTCGACGGCCATGCTGTACAGAAAGTCGGCCCAATCGTTCAGGCGATCCGCACGGACGGGACCGGTCTCAGCCGCACCGGCCGGTCGTACCCAGGCTGGCGCGCCGTCCACGCGGATGAGGACGTTCATGCCATTCTCACCGGCTGCGCCCACCAGGCTATTCAGGTTGTCCCACCAGTAGGGCCGATCCTCGGCCACCTGCACCTCGGACCAGCGGAGAAAGGTCTTGATCCAGGAGAAACCAAACTCGGCCGCAGCCGGCGCGGCGACGACGCTGGCCAGGGCCACACCGTAGCCTTGGGGGCCAAGCGCTGACTGGCTCGTGGCAGGGGGCGGCGCGGGTAGCGCTGACCCACTGAGAGCCAGGATCAGTATGAGAACCAGCAGACGTTGTCGATACCGTGGCATCAAGATCCCTTCCGCGAAGCACAGCCGGAGAAGGGAACCCGGCCTGTGCTACGCTGTCCATTGTATCACGGCTGCCCGTCGTCAAACAATGGGAAAATGGTACTGTTTGCCCTGTGGATGGGTTCTTACAGGCACTGGATCAGCCGGAAGCCGTGGCCCCGGATGGCCTGGATGTAGTCATGGTGTGGGTCGAATTGGGCCAGGCGTTTGCGCAGGCGGCGGACAAGCGAATCAATGGCTTCTCCGGACACACCCGATGCGTCAGAGCCAGGCCACACGGCATCGACGATCTCGTCCCGGCTGAAAACGCGCTCCGGCTCGCTGCTCAGGAGCTCCAGAAAGGCGAACTGTGCCGGTGAGAGAGGCGGCAGGATCTCCTGCCCGGCCACCCAGACCTGCCGGTGGGCAACATCCAGGCGCAACCCTGTCTCTGCCGGCCGGACGGGTGCGGTCGCCTCTGCATCCACAAAGGTGAACTGGAATTGCGGCGCGATCTGGATGCAGTCGCCGTCCTCCAACTCGTGAGGCGCGGTGAGCTGTTGGCCGTTGACAAAAGTGTGGTTTTTGCTGCCCAGGTCTTCGATGACGTAGCGCAGTCCCTGGCGCACGATGCGGGCGTGATACCGGGACACCCACCGGTCGGCAATGACCACGTCGCTGTCGGGCCAGCGTCCGATGGTCGTCTCTTGGGCCTCCAGCGGCCAGGTCTGGCGAACCTCTTTTCCCTCGTACAGGACAAGCAGCGCGCTGTGGGTATAAGCTTCATTCGCTTGCACGAGATACACTCCTTACGCTTGTTTCCTTTTCTTGCTGAACGGTCAGGGATGTGCTACAATGGGGACCGCTGACCAGCCAGTCGCTTGACATTTGTTGCTTATGCAGGAGTTCGTCATGTCCCACCAATTGTCACCCGGCATCGTCCTGCGCGATCGGTACGAAATTGTGGCCCTCATTGGCCAGGGTGGAATGGGCGCTGTGTACGAGGCTCACGACCGCGTGTTGCCGGGACGGCGCTGCGCCGTGAAGGAGATACGCCTGGCCGCGGACCTCAGCCAGACGACAGTAGCCCAGGCCCGGGAGCAGTTTCAAAGGGAGGCGCGCACGCTGGCGCGCCTCGATCACCCCAATCTGCCCAAAGTATCCGACTATTTTTCCGTCGGCGATCGCGATTGCCTGGTCATGGACTATGTGCCCGGCCGCGATCTACATCAAGTCGTGCAGCAGACGGCGCGCCAGGGCCGCTTCCTGGACGAGAGCCAGGTGGCGGGTTGGGCCCGCCAGTTGTGCGATGCGCTGGACTACCTGCACCGGCAGGACCCGCCGGTGGTTCACCGCGATCTCAAACCGGCCAACGTCAAGCTGACGCCCGATGGCCAGGTCAAGCTGGTCGACTTTGGCCTGGTCAAACCGGTAGACCCCGACGATCCCCGCACGCTGACCGGCCTGCGAGGGCTGGGCTCGCTGCCCTACCTGCCGCTGGAACAGTACGCCGACGTCGAGGGCCACACCGACGCGCGCTCTGACCTCTATGCGCTGGGTGCGACGCTCTATCACCTGCTGACCGGGCAGTCGCCACCCAGCGCGCAACAGCGCTTCCTGCATCCAGAGTCATTGATGCCGCCGCGCCAGGTCAACCCGGCGCTCTCTCCCCAAGCCGAGGCGGCTGTCCTGTCCGCCCTGGCGGTTCATCCCGGCCAGCGCCCACCCAGCGTAGAGGCGTGGCGACGGCTATGGCTCTCTTCAGAGTCTACCGGGCCGGCCGCGCGGCCAGAGTTGTCCTGGGTCGGACCGCTGTGGTCCAACGCCTGGTGGCTGGCCCTGGCGACGGCACTCACGGCAGTCGCCGTTTATCTGTCGTGGCGATGAACCCGCCAACCAGCCCGCCTGCACAGGCCAGCGCCAGGCCCACCGCCCAGCCAGGCCACCCTGCGGGCTGGATCAGTCCAAATCCAAAGATCGCATAGCCGATCAACCCGCCGATCCAGACGAGCAGCCCCCACCGTATCCGCCGCGTCACATCCTCCGCCCGCCGCCCCTGCCAGGGATAGCCGGCCATCAGGGCCAGCGCCAGCCCGCCCAACGCACCCAGGAGGTCCAACGGTCCGGCGCGCCACCGCCCCCTGTCGGTCGCTTCTGGCGTCGGCACCGGGGTAGGGCTGGCGACCTGCGTCGGTGGCGGCACCGTGGAGGGGCGAGTCGGTTGTGGCGCCGGCGCGGCCGTTGCCGTAACGCGCGGCGTGGCCGTGGGAGGAGGCGTCGGCGTGGGCGGGGCCAGCAGCGTAAGCGCCAGGGGCGAAGCCGTCCGGGCATCCCCGGCGTAGGCTACGATCTCGACCTCGCCGGGGACCGTCAGGTCTAACTCCCCTTCGGCGACACCTTGCGCCGTGCCTGTCGTGTAGGTGGTCAACAGCTGTCGCGATGCGACGTCCCGTGCTTCAAAGGTCACCTGCGTGCCGTCAGGCACTGCGTTGCCGTTGTGATCCCGCACTCTGGCCGTGCGCACGCGCAGCCTCACCGGCACGGTGGGCACCGTCTCGCCGGGAGCCAGTTGCGTCAGCGACAGGGATTGATCGGGGTCAGGCTCCAGTTGGGCCACCAGATCGTAGCTGATGCCTTCGATGCTCACCGGCGACGCGCCCGTCGGCGTCCACTCGCCAAAGAGCACGCGCGCCGAGGCTTCGATGAACGGCGCGACTTTGCTATAGATGCCATAGTAAGCGGTCAGTTTGCTCACCTCGGTCGTGTCCAGATAGTACGGCGCGGTGTAGGCCAGGACGACGAGGTGGGCGTTGCGGTAGGTGTCGGCTGCCTGCGCCAGGAAGAGCCGCAGCGCCTCCGAGTCCGGCCGGCGGGCCGGGTCCGGGTCGAGCGTGGCAAAGATGATCCACTCGGCCGCGTCCAGCAGGCCGGCCAGTTCTTGCATCTCTTCCGGCAGGTCTCCGTTGGGTGGATGCATGAGCAAAGCTCTGAGCTGGGCAAAGGTGCGGCTGTGGACCTGTGTGTCTTCGATGCGGCCCTCGCCGCCGGGGCCGTAAAGTCGCAGCAGGGTCTCTTGCAGGGCCAGCGGGTCAAGGAGCGGAAACGGCTCACAGCCCGGGGTGAAGCATCTCGACAGGCGGGCGTCGGTGAAGATGAGAATCTCGTCGTCCAGGCGGGGCGGGCCGTCGAGCCGGCGGCTCAACTCTTCTCGCAAGGGATAGATCAGCGTGATCGCCTGGCGCGCCATCTGGCTCACCAGCGCGGTCTCGTCGGTCAGGGCTTTCAGGCCGTCGGCGTCCTGGCGTACCGTGCTGGCAGAGAAATCGGGGTAGAGTTTCATCTTGAGGCGCAGGATGCGCGTCACGGCTTCGTCCACGCGCTCGGCAAAGGCCGGGTTGGCCCGATACTCGTCCTGGAAGAAGGCGATCGTCTCGCACATGTTCTGATATTGGGCTGTCCAGTCATCCGTCAGCGCGTATTGGGCCAGGATGAGCAGATCGTTGCCTGCCAGAAAGGCCTCTTTGGCGATCTGCTTGTGCTGGAAGGTCTTGAGGTCCGGGTCGAAATATCGCTTCACCGCCAGCACGCCCAGGGCGTCGGCGATCAACACGCCGTCGTGGCGCCAGTCGCCGAACTCTGGCAGGGCGAGGATGGCTGGCAGGCTCTCGGCGTCAAAGCTGATGGGGCGGGTAAACTGGCGGATGTTCCCCTGGAAACCCCGGTAGCGGATGTGGGACGTCATCAGGACGTCGCTCACCCCCAGGGGTTCGTCGCCGGGATCGGTGACGGCAAAGAAGGGGGCCAGTTCGACGCGGCGCAGCTCCTGCAGTGACTTGTCTACGGTGGCGATCTCGTCGTCCGGCAGCCGGTCGGAGCCGCCGTGGCCCGGAAAGTGTTTGGCGGCGGTCGCCACCCGCCCGCCGCTGCCCTGGTGCACGCCTTCGACGTAGGCGCGACCCATGCGCCCCACCCAGTAGGGATCGCCGCCAAAGGCACGGATGCCAATGTCGCCGCGGCCAGAGAGGCGGGGCACGTTGAGCACGTCCAGCACCGGCCCCAGCAGCAGGTTGACCCCCAGGGCAGACAGCTCCCGGCCGGCGATCTCGCCTGCCCGGCGGGCGAACTCTGGCTGCCACGTGGCGCCGATGGCCATCGGGTTGGGCAGTGGCGTCAAGCCGTTGGTGATGCGGGTGTAAGGGTAGCCGTCGCCTTCGTGATCGACGGCCACAAAGAGCGGCACGCCGGGGCCTTTGGGCGACAGGGCCAGCGCCTGCAGGGCAGTCGTCAGGTGCAACACATCGCCCGGTGTGTCGCCCTGGTTGGACACATTGCCGTTGCTGGCCAGCAGCACCACGCCGCCGACCTTTTCTTCCACGATGAGGTGGGCGACGTCGGAGTCAGGCGCGGGATCGCCGCCCAGAAAGGTGACGATAAACAGCTGTCCCACCCGCTCCTCCGGCGACATCTCGGCCAACCATTCCGCCGCAGCATCGCCTTCCTGCGCCTGGGCCGGCACCCCCAGCGGCGCCAGCAGCGCCAGCAAGATCATCCCACACAGGACCCATCTACTCTTGACGCCATATAAGGAACGCAGATGAACGCAGATGGCGCAGATTTTCACTGATCTTGTCACTCGGATCGCTCCAGCCAGCGCATGGATCCTGTGCGAGAGTTGTCGAACGCTTTGCGCTTGATCTCGGCCTTGGGACCAAAGTTGAGCAACAGGCCAACCTCGTATGGTGTGGCCTTGAGATAGTTGAGCAATTGTGCCTCGTGTTCTTCCAGCAGCCTCTTCAGTGCTTTCAACTCGACGATCACCACCCCGGCGACCAATAGGTCCGCAAGGTACTCGCCGATTACCTGGCCGTCGTAGTAGACGGCAATGCGTGCTTGTTGAATCACTTCCAATCCCGGCTTGCGCAGTTCAATGGCCAGCGCGTTCTGGTAGACCTTTTCCAGAAAGCCGTAGCCCAGCGTGTTATAGGCCGTGTAGAACGCCTTGATGATCAAGTTGGTGACGTCAGTGTGCTTGAAATTCAAAGGACTCCTCCACACAGAGGAAGAAAATCAGCGTCCAAACTGTCCTACCAACTCGCCCAATGATACACTACTTTTGTTAAATTGGGTAGTACCGGGCATCGGGTTTGCCTCCCCTTCCCCGCCGTGCTATAATACGCTCAGAGCTCATCGTCGGCTTATACAGGGAGGGAAGGGTATGCTGGCCAAGATCAGCAGTTGCGCCGTCGTCGGGTTGGAAGGGACCGTCATCGAGGTCGAGGTGGACACCTCCCGTGGCCTCCCCGGCCTGCTGCTCGTGGGTCTGCCCGATGCAGCGGTGCGCGAGTCGGCCGAGCGGGTGCGGGCAGCGATCAGGAACAGCGGCCTGGTATTTCCCAGCAAGCGCTTCACCGTCAACCTGGCGCCGGCCGACCTGCGCAAGGAAGGCCCAGCCTACGACCTGCCCATCGCCGTCGGCGTGCTGGTCGCCTCGGAGCAACTCTTTCCACCCGACGAGGGAGCAGCCTTTGTCGGCGAGCTGTCGCTCGACGGCAGCCTGCGTCACGTCAGCGGCGTGCTGCCCATGGCCAGCCTCGTCCGCGAGCAGGGGTACCGCACGCTCTACGTGCCCGCCGTGGACGCCCCGGAAGCGGCCCTCCTCCAGGGCATTGACGTCATCCCCGTGGACAGCCTGGCTTCCCTGGTGGGTCACCTCAACGGCTTTTCGCCGATTCTCCCCTTTGAGCCGGATCTGAATTACGACGCTGACGACCTGCCGCCCTACGTGGCCGACATGGCCGAGATCAAGGGCCAGGAGCACGTCAAGCGAGCGTTGGAGGTCGCCGCCGCAGGTGGACATAATCTGATCATGAGCGGCCCGCCAGGGGCAGGCAAGACGCTGCTCGCCCGATCCATGCCCTCCATTCTGCCCCGCCTGATCCTGGACGAGGCGCTGGACATCACGCGTATCTATTCGGTGGCCGACCTGCTGCCGCCCGACACGCCGCTCGTCCGGCACCGGCCCTTCCGCGCGCCGCACCACACCATCAGCCACGCCGGGCTGGTCGGCGGCGGGCGATGGCCGCGCCCCGGCGAGATATCGCTGGCCCACCGGGGCGTCCTCTTTCTCGACGAGTTGCCCGAGTTCGGCAGCCGCACGCTGGAAGTGTTGCGCCAGCCGATGGAAGATCACGTGGTGACCATATCCCGCGCCGCCGGGGCGCTCTCCTTCCCGGCCAGCTTTATGCTCATCGCGTCGATGAATCCTTGCCCGTGCGGCTATTATGGCGACCCGACGCAAGAGTGCACGTGCAGCCTGGGCATGGTCAGCCGCTACCAGAAGCGCATCTCGGGTCCGCTGCTGGACCGCATCGACATCCACGTCGAGGTGCCGCGCGTCGAGTACGACAAGCTGTCCGACGAGCGGCTGGGCGAGCCGAGCGCCGTCATCAGGCAACGGGTGGAGGCAGCGCGGGAGCGGCAGCGGGCGCGCTTTGCCGGCCTGGAGACGCACGGCAACCCATCTCTTCAATGCAACGCCGACATGGGGCCGGCCGAAGTGCGCCAGTTCTGCCCGGTGGACGGGGCGGGCAAGTCCTTGCTCAAGGCGGCGATGCAGCAACTGGGCATGAGCGCCCGGGCGTACCATCGCATCCTCAAGCTGGCGCGGACCATCGCCGACCTGGCGGGGTGCGATGAGATCGAGACGGCCCACCTGGCGGAGGCGATCCAGTACCGTCCCCGTCGGCAGGCCTGACGGGCATGGTTTCATAGCCAATGTTGCTCAGGAGACCGGCGCCGAGGTGCTCCGCGGGGTGTTACGTTATCCGAGCGAAACCAGCGGCTGGCAGCTAGACAACGTGGACCTGGGCGAGCACCTGGACAAGTACCGCGACCGCGAGGTCGTGCTGATCATCGCCTCGGTGGGCAAGGCAGACAAGGATAAGGTAACTTGTGGCATCTGTAGGTTCGTCCTGGACGATGCTGGCGAGTGTCCCCGGTGCAAGATGATGGGCGAGGAGACAGCCAGGGACATCAAGGCGCGGCAGGACATGCGGGAGGCATTGTTTAGAGAGGTGGAGGAGATTCTGGAGGAGGGATGGGAGGACTCTGGCTAATGTAGCGGTTAAGAGACTGAGCCGCACGTCGGGTTCTGTGCGGGGGCGGTTGGGTAACTGGCCGTCCTACCGCGATGGTGGCTTACCTTCAGTCAAGCACTCATTCGCTTCATCACAAAACGTAAGGAGCGATGACAAATGAGCGAACCACCTGTTTCACCAGACCCGGATTTTGTTTACAGCCTCTTCACTGGGGCCTACAAACCCCAGTTGGTGCGGATCGCTTTGACGCTAGATGTATTCACCCCACTCGCAAGTGGTCCGGCTGATGCACAGGCAGTGGCACAGGCGTGTGGCTGTTCCCCAGCCGGCATTCGACTCTTGCTGGACTATTTGAGCAACATTGGAGTGCTTGAGCGCCAGACGAACAATTACGCACTCACGCTGACAGCCGCTACCTTCCTTGTGCCCCAAAAGCAGAGTTATGTGGGTGACCTGGTATTGCAAAGGACAACCGCCGAAACCGTGGAAGACTATCTCGGGGCACTGCGCAGCGGTCAACCCTACTCTCCTATACGTCCCTGGGCGCAAGAAGCCTGGCTTCAAAGTTATGGATCGCCGCAACCGGCCCTGGAAATGTGGCGTTTGGCGGGCTTTGAGCCGGGGCGGATGTCACGCCTGCGCATCGTTGATTTGGCATGCGGGTGTGCTATCAAGAGTCTTGCCTTAGCTCACGCCGAGCCAATGATTCAGATCAACTGTGTTGACAGCCCCGAAGTATTGGAAGTGGCGCGTGATCTGGCAAGGCGGCTCGGCATCTTGTCGCAAGTTATGCTCGTACCTGAAGATGTACTCACCATTGACCTGGGAGAGGGGCAGTATGATGCAGCATTGCTGGGGCAAATCACTCATTACTTTACGCCCGAACAAAACATAACGCTTTTCAAACGAGTGCATGAATCACTTGTGCCATCTGGGGTTTTGGTGATAGATGCTCCCATGATATTGGATACGTCCGACGAATGGGGTAGCTTCGGCTCGTTTTTCATATGGGCGACCAGCGGTGGTAAAGCACACTCGTTTGCAGAGTATAGCAATTGGTTGGAAGTTGCAGGATTCAAAGTAGTGAGGCAACTTGGAATGGAGTGGTTGTCGGCACACAAGTCATAGCTGGGTACAGTCCGACACCTAGTTATGGTAGGCGGAGCGGTCGCCCGCCCCAACGCCACTCTCCCAAAGCGTAAGTAACAAGGGGCCAGCACCCCACCCCCGCTGGCCCTCTTTTGCTTCTCAGCCGGCCGGCTTGCTCCTGGTCGGCTTTGGGAGTATGCAAAACAAAAAGCGCCCGTTTGTATCTTGCTACACTTGCGAGTACAATACGGGCGCTTCTGCTGTTGCAGTACCCCTCACAACACCTCTATGGGCAGCTAAAGCAGCGACAGGCAGTAAGAAAGTGTAACGGGTTTTTCGTTCACAACGTGATCATGAGCGGCCCGCCAGGGGCAGGCAAGACGCTTCTCGCCCGATCCATGCCTTCCATACTGCCCCGCCTGACGTTAGACGAAGCGCTGGACATCACGCGCATCTATTCGGTGGCCGACCTGCTGCCGCCCGACACGCCGCTCGTCCGGCACCGGCCCTTCCGCGCGCCGCATCACACCATCAGCCACGCCGGGCTGGTCGGCGGCGGGCGGTGGCCGCGCCCCGGCGGGATATCGCTGGCCCACCGGGGCGTCCTCTTTCTCGACGAGCTGCCCGAGTTCGGCAGCCGCACGCTGGAGGTGCTGCGCCAGCCGATGGAAGACCACGTGGTGACCATCTCCCGCGCCGCCGGGGCGCTCTCCTTCCCGGCCAGCTTTATGCTCATCGCTTCGATGAACCCCTGTCCGTGCGGCTATTATGGCGACCCGACGCAAGAGTGCACGTGCAGCCTGGGCATGGTCAGCCGTTACCAGAAGCGCATCCCTTCGGCGGAGTTTATCCTGAGCAGAGTCGAAGGGCTCAGGACAGGCTCTGGGCCGCTGCTGGACCGCATCGACATCCACGTCGAGGCTTCGCACTTGTCCAGAAATAACACCGCATCGTTGAGTGCGTTTTACACTGTA
>Ga0180437_10008324_pt1 | contig 13209 bp, 30 predicted proteins | sample SS_ome_4_FD_132410 | JGI IMG/M metagenome (GOLD analysis project Ga0180437, IMG submission 132410) | Hypersaline lake sediment archaeal communities from the Salton Sea, California, USA - SS_3_D_1 metaG | ecosystem: Environmental > Aquatic > Non-marine Saline and Alkaline > Hypersaline >...
ATTGTTCTGTAAGTCTTGATTTGTTTTTCTGTAACATCAAGTTCTGCCTGTTGATCTTTAGCAATGACTCCAGTGAACTCTATGCAGTAGTCTTCCCACTCAGGGAAACGTTCCATGATAAGATTTATCCAGGCTTCATGGAAGGAGAGCAGTTCATTAAGCCCTCTGTCTTTACTGTAAGCAATTTTTGCTTCCTGGTTTTCATTCAGGACATTCTGTGCTCCACTAAGTCTTATGCCCATCTCCTGTGGGTCCATTCCATGAATAGCACATATCCAAGAAGCGATCCACTGAGTATATTTGTCCCACTCCATATCTCTGTTGGTAGGAGCCATCGGAGTCCACTCAGCACCATTCTGCAGGAAGGGAGTTCGCCACATACCCTTCACTCCTCTAAACATTGTGACCCATTGTCTCTGCAGTTCTTCCAGGTCTACCTGATCTAACTTACCATCTTTGAAAGTAATGAAGCCCTTAGGCATTGTAGAGGAATTGAAAACCTCTTTGTTGTAGGACATAGCATACAGCCAGCCAGTGATAAGATCGATTGATTGTTCAATATAAGAATATCCAAAGCCGTGATTGAGTAAGTCAGCCCTGACATTGTGACAGTAGAATAAGATGTCTTCTTGCTTAAAGGTAGCAGTGACTCTTCCATTAATCTCCTGCACATAAGCAATTGATTTGTCCCCCTCATATCCCTGACCGAATGCAGTGGGCTTAATCAGTGCAGCATCTAATACATGGAAGTCTAATATCTCTCCTTTCTTATTTCTTCTAAAGGAAAGGGCCAACTGATCTAATGTCATCATCTCAGTTGACAGCATAGGCATTACAGTAAAGATGTGTTTGTACTGTCTGTCTTCCCAGCCAGGAAAGTCTGTACGACCACATCTGAGAAAGAATTGCTCAATATCTTTAATTATCTTTTTATCTTTATTGTCTGGAGTGGCATCAGGATCTTTCAGTCTGGCTCTGAAGCCCTGGTCATCCAGGTTGTATGACTTCTTGGCGAATGGTCTGATCTGCATTATCCTGGTGTTCTGTATGCCCCTGATAGGACCAACCTTATGAGCACATTCCCTAAGGATAGGATTTGTTATTCTGGAAATCTTTTCTCTGATGCCACGAGCTGAATAGCCCTGGCTGACTTGTGGGTGACTGGGATCTTGTATGCCTGGGATGCCTCCAGGATTGATTGAGCCAATACCTTTTTTCTTCTTACCATCCCTGGAGAATCTTTGATGAACATCCTTGTAAGAGTTCTCAATCACGGTGGCCTTAGCAAACTCTTCAAAAGTTTTATCCATTCCATAAATCACATCTTGTGAGTCAGAGGGAAGGATATTATTTATCTCTGCCTTAGTGAGTGCAGCATCATGAGCCGCTGGCATACCTGGGGTATTAGGTACTGTCTGTTCTGATTTTTTTCTTGTCGACATTGACATCATCTGGCTCCTGACGCAACAAGAGACTGCTCAGTATCTCGGCCAGAACGAACTGCCAACCATAACAGCTCTAAGATACCAAACAGTCTCTTGTTAGAAATTAAATTACCCATAAATCTGTGTCCTTGATAAGACTTAGTTTATGGGTATATTTTATTATTAAATTAAGAATCAGGGGATGAGGGGCTCTCGTTTTTTTTGTTTACTTTTTTCATTTCCTTTAGCTTTTTAGCTACTGCCTTACGGTTTTTTTCCCAGACAGCAGTCAAGTCACTGGATATATTCTTAATGATCTTTTCTTTGACTACTGAGTTTACTTTCAATTGCACCAGCATCTTGCGTACGTCCAGTTTAATTTGATCTATGAGTGGCTGATTCAAGACCTTGGTAGAGTACCTTATTTCTAAGTGCTTCCTTATCATATTCTCTATCACTGCCTTGTCTGATGTGTAAGGATCAAGGTTAAGTGATTCAAAGTCTCTTATAATATCAATCTTTTTTTGTTCTTCCATTAGTCATCTCTCCTGGATGTGGTTTACCTTTTAGAATCCACTCTATATATTGTTTATGCGTAAGCGGAACCTTCCCATGCCTACAGCTATTGTCTAATCTGTTCTCTGACCATACCTCATTACAAAGTAGACAGTAAAATAATTTTGCAAACTCCATTATTCCGAGCCTACTATTTCTCTGATCTTATGTACCATCATATCATAAGATTGCATTTCCTCATTGACTATTGCTTTCACTGTCCTCTCTCTATGTTTGTATCCTTCAAGTTCTCTTCTCTTAAACAGCCACCAGATTAACAGTGCATCAAAGAGAATGATATTCAATCCAGTGAGACAGATAGCCAGTTGCCCAACTAAAATAATAATGTTGTAGTAGGCCATTAATCCCCCCATATGATTTCGTATTTCTTATACATATCATTGACCGCCCCTACTACTGCAAAAGGTATTGTGATGCACTCAGGGTAGCAGTGCTTAGCATAGACAAACCACTTGAGAACAGCCTGGTCTATATCATCAGGACTGGCTACTGCTCCATTAAGCATTACCTTCCCTTCATTATTCATTGAAATGGTAGCAGGAAAGAATCCCTCTTTCATTTTATAGATTATTTTGTGCAGGAAGTCAGCACTAGGAAGAGGGTAAAACTTATTGGCTCTCTCTTCTGTTCTGATCTTTTCAATCAGTTGTTCTACTGTTATTCTTTCCATATTAACTTACCTCCCATATTTCTAGAAAAGGATTTAGGCCTACTCTCTGCTTTTTTATTTTTACTATTCCAAATGGAGTGCCGAACTGCAGGACCTTTGCATTGTGATATCTCATTGCATCTTTTATTTCCATATAGTGCATATGCGCTGCAATTCTTTCATCAATGACTGTTTGAAAATAATCTTCCCTGATAATGATCTCTTTAGGAATATATCCCCGAGTCTTTATGAAGTCATCTATAAGTGATTCAATTTTCTTTCTTATCTCTGACTCTGTCATTGTGCTTCTTTATCTTTCTAATTGTCTCACAGGCTTTATCTGATACATTAGTAGCCAACTGAGTGGACGAAACATAACTAGTCTTAGGGACAAACTTCATATCTCGACAATAGATCAGGAACTCTTTCATCAATTGTATCCTTTTATCTTCTTTATTTTTTTTCTTTCGGGCCATTAAAACTTCAATTTAAACTTTTCTTTTAACTTTTCTCCCTTTCTACCCATCTTAGCTATTTGAAATCTACTAAGTGAATAAGGATCTCTTCCACATCGAGGGCAAGCATTAAACTGCTTTTTATTATTAATCACTTTTTTGTTGTGGCCTGTCCAGCCACAACGACATTGCATAACTTCTGTCAATATACTTTCCATATTATCCTCTCTTATATTTTTTGTTGTGATACCTGGCTTTGCAATCAGGACATCTATCGATAAGTAATTTAAAATTAAGATCTACATCTACTTTGAACTTCAGTTGCTCCAATGGAAGATACATAAAGTCTGGCTGTTCTAAAGGAGACTGATGATTATATCCCCTAGCTAATAATTCTTCTGCTAACTGATCATGACGTTTTTTATAAGACATTGGCTCAATAGCATTCCCCTCTATCCTACCATCGATACTGTATTGCTTCTCCCAGGATTTTAAAAACTTATGTAACTCCCCATGCTCTCCGAGTAAGTGCTTATGGCACAGCAAAGTTGGGTCAACCATCCACATTCTCATAATATCTCCTTACATACGAAAACGGGACAGCCTAACCAAAGAGTCTCCAAAGATTAAGCTGTCCCGCAGGAAGGTAACCACTGAGGAATTTGGGAGGGAGCTCAGTGACTACATATTATTATAGCATGAGACAGTGTTAATGTCCAGCTATCGTTTCTTTTTTTTCTTTTTACCTTTTCCGTTCGCTTCTTTATCCAGGACATTGAACATAGTAAAGATCCTGATTAATTTAGTATTGAATTTAGCAACCTTATTTGTCGGGTCGAGTATTGCCACTGCACCCAAGATGACTACTATTTGAGTAGCCCATTTAGTAATTGTCAGCAGCAAGCTCTCTGTTATTTCTACAGTGGTTTCCTCCACTGCAGGATCGACAACAGCAGCCTCTGCTGCCCAGGCTGTTGCCAGGATTGTAAACAGTATTATTAGTATCATAGATATTTTTATCTTCATTGTTATTCTCCTTATAATTTATAATTTATTATTTTCATCTTGCAATTAATGAAAGTGTATTTTTTCCCATTAACTGTTGTAAAAGTAACAATTCCTTTTTCTTTTACCATAAGATCTATGGTATTAACTTTATATATTCCAATTTCACTCCCAGGCTCATCAATTATTATCGTAACAACTTCTGCAATACAAATAGAAATCAGAAATAAAAATATTAATGCAATCTTCTTCATCTTTGTCCTCCTTTGTTGGTTTGATGATGTTTTCTATAACTGCTGTTCCAGTATTGGCTGAAGGGTACATCAAAATTTCTGCCCTTCCTGCCAATATCTATTCCGATTAACTTACCATTGTTGTAGGCCAGTTGCGCCACTACTTCCATTTGCTCATCCCCAAATATTTGTGTCTCTTTCAATTCCTTTTTCAATTTAGATTCTCTGGCTAGTGACTTAGTCATAGCTACTCCAAGTATCACAGTCCAGACTATTAAAATAAATAATATCATATCTTTTTTCATTTTACTACTCCCATAATAGATTTCTCTCTGTCACTTTGTCTAAGCTCAATATACCAGGACTTAGAATAATCTGGATGAACAAATATCTCCATCTCTGAATGGCTAGTTAGATATTTATAAATGATAGGACCTTTGCCTACTACTACTCCTTTCCTTCCACATTCTTTTATTGTGTCATCAAGAACTTGCTTCACATCTAAAGACACTACCAAGACATTCGGGTAGCCACTATTATCATTGAAGAACAGCTCTTCCATCTTAGCAATCTTTTTTGTGACTTCTTCATAAGGATCTTCTTTCTTTGGAGACTCAATAGCAACTTGTACCACTCCTTCTTCTATTAAGAGATCTAATACTGCTGCTACCTGGCGAGATTTTATTCCATATGTTTTGTTGTAATGAACAAAGTCATAGTCCCCATCTTTTATTCTCTTATCTATATGATGAATTAACTTTTGTAATTCTTTGCTCATTTTTTATTTTCCTCAATATATTTTGCCAAACCTTCGCACTTGCTTCCATCTGGCCTATTATATCTGTAGAGTAGCATATGATCATTATACATCTTAATAATTTTTACCAACTCTTCTTTAGTAAAATTATCTTCTAACTGGAGAAGCCACTGATCTACAGGGGTGAGTTTTATCTTCTTGATATTCTCTTTTAATATTTTCAGTTCCTCTATCATAATTTCTCCTTAATACAATTCAAGCTGGAGAAGCTTGCTTCCTACAAGCCTCTCCAGCTGCTTCGCGGGTTTTCTGTTTTTGATTTATTGGCTTGCTCGCCCTTTTCCTTTATCCTGTTCCTTGCTGTTTGCTTTAGCTACTAAGCCTCTTCCTTCCCTATATCACTGAGAGCATCACCAACAGCCAGCTCTCCTTCAATAGTAACCAGCTTTGCTTCTAAGAGAACAATCTGATTTTCTAACCTTTGTTGGGCATCCTGTTCTTTTTTGTAATGATCATCCACTGCCTTCATAGCATCAGGATCGCCATTTGATATCTCAGACATGAACCCTTTCATTACCTCTTTAGGTAAGCCACCCCTGGAGTTCCTGAGAATCCTCAGTCCCTGCCTGAGTAATTTGATATCTTCTTTATTTAGCTCCGTCATCTTTATTCTCCTTAACAACTTCGTATTCACCTGGCAGTAGTTTGACCCTGCCTGCTTCTGTCTCAACCCATATGCCATCTTGAAAGTGCAGAGTGTCGTCACCTTCTTTTGGCCCGAGGGCTTTGTATATGCCTCCCTTCTTGATCTTGTGTTTCATCTGAGGGTAAGGCTTCAATCGTTTAATTACTTTTACTTCCATAATTAATTATAGACGCGAATGTCACATTAAATCAGGATTGGTATAATTATCTATATCAACTTTTTGCACGCCTCTTTCCTCTTTTGTTAATATCACTCCAACATTACTTCCTGACTCTGTGTTGACTAAGTAGTCAAATCCAATCTTTGCATAGTTGTCAGCATGGGCAAAGTGGTCAGGCCCTGTCGCCCCTACTATCTCATACACTTGGCCTGTTCTACTGTCTGCCATAAACTGAATGACTATATTCGCATGCTGCTGGATGAACTCTTCTACTACAGGATCTAAACAAGGAATAGCAGATCTGTCCTCCTCATATTCATGCATAAGTAATTTGAAAGTTCCTACCCTGGAGCAAGTAACTGTTCTACTGCCTACTGAGAATCTAGGGGTAAGTAATTTCTCCCTCTTCTTCTGTTTCTGTATTTCATCTGTATCATAAAAGCATCCCCATGCCCTGGTAGGAAACTTCTTGACCAGGAATGCATTACGATCTACTCCAATACCATTAGCATCATTGATAATAACCTTTGCCCTGAAGTACAGTGATATGTCAGCCACTCTCTTTGCGTGGTCTAACTGGCCTCCACTATATCCTCTGTCCTTCAGTGACTTACTGTCTATCCTCTCAACATATATTACCCTGGAGTATTTCTTCTTAGGCTCAAATCCATTTGCTCTTACCACTACCCAACTGACTAATCCCCAGTCAACCCCTACTGATATGTTCTTGGCAAATCCTATCTTTCTAAAAGTATTCTTGAAGGTCGGGTCTATATTCCTTTCAAACAATCCCCTGTTGATTATGGCAGTAGGATCTACAAAGGCATAGCCCATGATCTCATTCCAGAACTGATGCTTAAACTTAAATGAATGATACTTAGCCAGTATCTCCATCCCTGTCTTCCAGGGCAGCATCATATAAGTGACACGATAAGAGGCTTTGATACCTACCAGATGTTTTCTTTTCGGCACCCACCTACTTGTATTTAGATAGTGCTTGCTGGTCCTGTCTATGTATGTACCACAATACTTACATCCGATATATGCTTTGACTATTTGTTTTAGATATCTTTCTGTTGATATTTCTTCTTCTCCAGCCTCAAAGAAGTTGATTAGATTGTCAGGGAATGTCAGGACCTGCTTCTTTTTACACTTGGGGCATATTATCCACCATTCATACATGCAGCCCTGATTATATTTTAGATCAATGCCAGAGTTAGGAAGCAGAGGAGTTGATATACGAACTTTCTTACCTATCTGGCTATGAGACAGTGATTCGGAATAGATCTCTTCTATCTGGGGATTCTGTGTTTCATACTCATCAAAAGTTATCTTATCCCCTGATGGCCCTCTTCCTCCATGGTCTGTCCAGCTGGAGTCTATTGTGTAAAAAGAACCATTCACATAGTTCTTGCTGGTTAGATTAAATGGCTTCTGTATCAGCCTCTTAACATTGGGACTGTTCATCTGTGCTGGAGATATCTTCTCCTTAGCCATCTGCTGTCCCATACCAGCTGTAGGAAATATGTGCCTGATCTTTATATGAGGGATAGTAGCAGCCATCCAGATATTTTCATTCACTTCATTCTCTGTGAACTCTGACTGCCTGCACTTAATAACTGATTTGTCTAAAGTGGCATCATTAATATATTGTTTCAGATAGGGCCGAGGAGCCTCTTGCAGTTCTTTATCTTTCTTTCCTAATTGCATTCTAGTGGCACAAGAACTATATGAGAATCTTTTCCCATATATCATTCTGTTGTTCTCTATCCACTCTTGCAAATCATTCTTTCCAGATGAAAATCTACAATACTCCTCAAGTACCCCAGCTGAACCTTCTATCTCATCTGCTGCATTTTGCAGCATGGCATTGTTTACATCCCCAAAGGGATCAAACTCGAAAGATGACATCTAAAGTTGTACCCACCTCGCTGCATCTTTTATTCCCTGGAGAACAATAGGATTGCGAACAATATTGAAATGATCAATATCCTCGTGGAGTGTCTTATGGTCAAAGTAATATTCATTGTCTGCTCCAATGAACTTTGCCCCTCTGGGATATTTCCTCTTCTGATAGAAATTAATCACTCGGAACATAGGATCTCCTGAATTAAGTAAAGCTCTTTTATTAAATGCTCTCTTCTCTCCATACATTCCTTTGCCGATCGTGCTGTGCCCATCAATTATGACCACTACAATCTTACTGAAGTGTAGCTTTATCTTTGTGAGCATCTTATAGATTTCATATCCTCCCATAGACTTTCCTACCAACATTAAATTAGATCCTTGACTTTCCCTCTTCTGTAGCCATTTGATCATTCTCCTGTATGATGTCCACCTGGTAGAATGTATTTCTCTCCATTCGTCCCCCTTTGTAGGATCAAAGTTTAATTGATCGAAAATAATAGGCAGTGCATCGTGACTGACTGTCTCATGATCTTTATCTGCCAGATGTTTAGGGGAACTGGCGTAACCTTCGTTGATTAGTAATATGTTCTTCATTTACTTTCTCCTGCTTTATATTTTTTTGATACTTCAAAAGAGCAGGCATAGCCATTGCTATGATTAATGCCCAGATGAATATAATAAATAACTTTTTGAGGATAGCATATAACAATCCTCTCTCTCTGATATACTTACTGACCTTCTCGGCCAGTATATCTAGAAAGAAATCAAATAACTTACCCATCATTTATTTTCCTGTTTTAGTTTTTCTACCAACTGCTTTATTATTAGCATAGGCCGACAACACTTAAGACAGTAACTTAGCTTTTCCTGGATATGATCTAGAAGCTCTTTCTGTTTTCTTTCTCTCTTCTGCATTTCAGTAAAGACATCCATATGGGCTCCTGCTTCGCCCCATTGCTTTTTGATCTCTTCCTTAAGGGTATTCTCATCAAACATCATCTTCTCCTTCTTTATATCCTTCTATGAATCCTAGTAAGTAGCCAGCAAAGAAAGTTACTGCAAATATTATTAAGAGAATTATTTTCCATTGTTCCATGTTATTGTCCTGGCCTCCATTCTGGCATATTCCAAAAGTCACCTCCTCCTAATCCTCCCAGGGAAACAAAAGTATTCTCAAACTCTTCCATCTCTTTATTATATTCCTCTTGGAGTTTAAAATCACATTTGATCTTCTTCCCATTCCATTTGTCATTCAGTTCCTGCTTAGATGGATAGATGGGCATCCCAATTACTACAGCATGATAGCTTTGTTTGTTTACCCCACAGTTCTTTATTCGCAGCTCATCCCCTGGTTGAGTACCTGGAGGAACTATGACATCTTTTATTCCATATAGAGTTAATACTGATTCTCTACATCCTTCCAACATCCTCTTTAATGGGACAGACAGAATACTTTGTGGAGTAGTAGAATCTTTCATTGTGAACATCTTATGAGGCTTAACTTGGATATTAACTATTAGATTTCCTTTCACTTCCCCAATGCCCATCCCTCTATCTTTATATACTTGAGGTTGAGGATTAAAAGATCCTGGCTGTATCTCTATCATAATTGGCTCAGTGTCAACTGTTACTTCCCAGTTGTCTTTGCCAAATACTTTTTCTTTCTGCTCTACATCTGGCAACTTACTTACCACATGAATTAGAAAGTGTCCACCAAAGAATGCTTGTTCAAAAGATATTATCCAATTAATATTCACATCCAGATTGTTTTTAGTCTCAGTCAGATCTCTTACTCTAAAAGAAGGATCGGTCAGCATCTTATATGCATAGTGCACTCGCTTAAACTTCTCTGCTGCAGTTTCATCATCCTGGTTTTTGTCTGGATGGTATTTCATTGCAAGCTTTCTATAAGCTTTCTTTACTTCAGCAGTAGTCATATCTCCCTGCCATTCCAGATCTAACTCTGCCAGCAGATCTCTGAATTCTCTGTCTGATAGCTTTCCTTTGTCTATTTTGTCTCCCATAACTTTATTCCTTAATAGCTGTAAACTATTGCACCTCTCCACTTAGGAGGATCTTTCCTGTCCCATTTTTTACAAGGACCTTCTTGACCTTTCTTCTGCTCTTTTGCCCATAATTTGCATCCTATAAACTTTTTACAGTCAACACATTTGAACTCAGGAAACTCAATAACTTCTTTTTTTAATAAAGCAGTTGCTCTGATATAATATCTCCAACTATTAGCATATTTCTTGGCCTCCTCCATTATTGCTGGAGGAATATCTGCTCTATTCATACTCTTATTTTCAAGCGTTGTTTCCGCACATACCATCAAGCCATTAGCATGCAGATACACATCAGCATAGTCTCTGTATATCTTCTGCCTGCCTATCAATGCTTCTGTCACTGGTACATCAGTACCTGCTCCAAGCATCCCAGAGCATTTCCCACAATATGGACACCAATACTCAGCACCATCAAAAGCAAATGTCCCCAACAGAGGTACTTTGTAATCATGATTATCGCAGATCTTTATTGTATTATCTCTTTTCATTCTATTAACTCCTTGCATATTTAACTTTCTTCCACTTTATATCTCTTAAGTCTATCTCTGCATATTTCTTTATAACAATCATCACATATTATTGCTGCTTCTTCTACTGGCTCTACTTTCATAGGACTGTTATTATATTCTTCTTTGGCCTCCTCATCACTCCATGCTTTGATAAAAGTCTTTTCACACTGAGCACAAGTATATTCTTCTCCAATTCCACTCATCATTTAACTCCTGGTACATTGCCTGACTGTATGTCTAGGCCTAATTTTCTTATTCTGTCTTTTATCTTTTCTATGACAGTGATGTCTTTCACCTCTTCAATAATTATCTGGTTAAACATGTTGACCACATATTTGAATAGATCCTTAGAGACCATATTTGCATCACTAAACTTTATATCGTAGAACATCTTTTTGATGTTCGTATTATTCATTATAGCATACTGGAGTGACTTTACAGCTTTAGATTTTATTTTATCATTTATCTCATCCGCTTCTTGCTGCGTCTTTATCTTTCTACCACTATATTTATCTCCCCTGCCATATCTCTTCAGCTTCTGGTTGAGCAGCTTTTCTATAATGGCCTCTGATACTTTGACATCTCTAACCACATCCAGCAATTCATCTTCTGGTATTTGATCTACTTTCTCCAACTCTTCCCTGAGTAGTGTTGACTCTCTCTTACCATATATCCCTAAAGCTGTTTCATGCTGCTTAGCCAGATCTGTCTGTTCCTTTCTACCTCTGGTCTCTTTCCCTTTAGATTTGTAACCAGCCTTATGACCCTCACAGAACAGTCCTTTCCCTTTAGCAAACAAGCTACACTGATTGCCATTTTTTAGTTGGTGCTGACATCTTATTCTCCATGCATCTATCTTTGGGTCTCGTGCTACCTTTTCAAATCCCTTTATCTTATCATATCTCCTATGTGCTTCAATCATATCATCTACTTTCATAGACAATATTTTCTTATTCTTCTCACAGAAGATACGTCCTTTCTTGATACGCTTCTTAGCTTCTCTTTCTAGTTGCTTCTTAGTCTTGGCCATAAAAACTATTCTTATATAATGATATATTTACCCGTCAAACGTCAAGTTCTTCTCTACTGTAGTTATAATCAATAGTGAAATCTAATTTTACTTCTATTCCAGTGGATAGATACTTGTTCGACTCCCTTGCTCTTTTTACTTTAAAGTCTATAGAATGATCTCCTTTTACCACTCCTATCTTTTGTAATTCAGCTATTGATAGCATTATATTATCCACTTCCTTTTGAATCCTTTTCTTCTTGGTCATTACATTCTCCCTCTGTTTTGAAATTCATCTCTATTTCTACATATTCTATAGGTTGATAAGGCTTAAAATGATTCTCTATTCTCATCTGGTCTTTTGTGTTAATTATATTTGTTACCCATTCCCCAATCATTTCCCCTTTATAATAAACTTTGTAATAGTTCAATTTCTTTCTCTTCACCTCTTTCTCCTCTATGCATGCCTGGTAGGATTCGAACCTACGACCTGCTGATTAGAAGTCAGCTGCTCTATCCAACTGAGCTACAGGCACTTATCTATTCCTCTTCTCCGTATAATATTGATCCATTGCATAATGTAACATCTATCCTCTTCCCAATTACTTCTGTTACACCTTCTAGATTGAGCGACTTAGATGTTTGTTCTGTTACTTGCATTAATGCACAATTCTTTCTACAGAATCTTTCCGCATTACCTTTTGGACATATCTGCTGTTCTCCATCTACTATTAATATATTTCCCCGAAAGTGTATTTTCATCCTATTCCCCCCTCCCCTATGATTAGGTGTATTCTATCTGTCATTGTGTTTTAGTCCTTGCATCAGTTATCGGTGTTTATATAATCTATTATCTCATTGATTTTCCTTGTAACTACAGACGGTGTTTTTATGTTCATAATAAATCTTTCGGTAAATGGTTCTATCTTGTCGGGTTTCTGCTGTTCTGGTTGATCGGGAGTGAGCAAAGAAACGTGATGCCGGACACATTCAATATCAGACTTCATATTGTCTTTCTCAACATCCATTGCACTAGAGCTTTCCAGTAAATCCCGTAACATAACTAATCGGGCATCAATCATTTTAATTCGTTCTGTTTTCTCTTTATCTGTCATTCCGCTATCTACCTTCCTTGGCTGTTCCTTAAAAGTATCTATCCTCTTTATCTTATCGGGTGCTTTATGTATTTGTGCTGTCTGAATGCAATCATCCATATTTTTACACCCCGCACTACAATTGAAGTCTGCTCTTTGGTCATAGTGACAGCAGGTAAAATCATCACAGCCCATCTATTCCCCCTCGGTGTCTTTTAGGGCTTGTTCTGCTACATTATATTCATACTCATTATCACAACATTCAATGTCGGCATTTTCTTTTATCAATTTTAATGCTGTCCTCAAACACTCCACCTTCTTTTCAAGTGCGGTGATGGTTTTCTCGTACTCGTCAAACTTAGCATTTATCAGTTTACTATAAGGACTTTCTTTTACTTCCATCGGTTGATGCTTAGCTACTGAACTATTTTCACCTATCTTTCTCTCACTCATCATTCCCCCTCGAATGTCCGACAACGTTTGCGGATATATGAAGTCGCTTTAGCGATTTGGGAGAGTAAAGCTTTAGCTTTACGAACCATATATCTGCTGTTGTACGATGTAGGTGGTTTTGGAAGATAAGCCCAATGTGATACTTTTTCTCCAACTCCCCAGTTGCCATTTTCATAGTAGGTTTCTGCATACCTTGTCCAAGTAC
>Ga0180437_10008325_pt1 | contig 13206 bp, 7 predicted proteins | sample SS_ome_4_FD_132410 | JGI IMG/M metagenome (GOLD analysis project Ga0180437, IMG submission 132410) | Hypersaline lake sediment archaeal communities from the Salton Sea, California, USA - SS_3_D_1 metaG | ecosystem: Environmental > Aquatic > Non-marine Saline and Alkaline > Hypersaline > Sediment...
ATCGAAGAGGACGCTCGGGCGGTAACCGTCATCGGGTGCCGGTTGCGCGGCGGCGAGAGGATAGAGAACCGAAGCGACCGGGCGGAAGTCCAGATCGGGTTCAACCTGACACGGTGAAAGCTCCTGGGGGAAACCTTTCTCGGCAGAAAAGTTCTCCGTCGCCACGTTGAAAACTCGCCGTGGCGGGCCGAGCCGCAATGCAAGATAGACCCCGCCAACGATCCTCGGCTCCGCAGGAGCGTCGCCCTCCCAAAACCTGCCCGCCGAGACGGCTGGCAGCGAGGCACCGTAGGGCCGGTTCGCGAACCGCCCCTACACACCGACGCACACACACGAGGAAGTGGTTTGGCCGGGATCCGCGAGCTCCGTGCGGCTCGGCAGGAGCCTCGCCCTCCCACAGACTTTCCCAATCCATATGACTTTAGATGGTGGGACAGACATTCCTGTCTGTCAACATCTTGCTCCCAACGGCGGGTTCTCGCCCGCCACGCACGGCTGCGCTGTCCTAATCTCCATGGATCACCATGTCAGCGTTGTCGGCGTCCCAGGCGTTGACCGCTCCGCCGTTGTCCTCCATGTCAGCACCCGTAGTGTACAGGAGATACCCGGACTCTGTCGGATTGTATACGAACGGTCTGCCTGAGAACGGGTCCTCGGGAAGCTCCGCCAGGTAATCTGGCACGAGGTGCTCGAGCGAGGTTGGGTACCGTCCGCTCTCAGTTCTGTACAGCTCTACACCGGCCATGATCATTGTGCCGCGCAGGTCGGCCGCGGTTCTCGTCACACGCGCGTGCAGCCCTATCAGTGACGGGAACTCCACCTGGCTCAAAGGATTGTCGCCTATCAAGGCGTTCATGTCCATGGACTGCACCTCATAATAAGGCCGTGCGAAGTACTCAACAAACGCCTGGTAATTACTAAGTGTATCTCTCAGGTACAACTCGAACTGCTCCTCCGACATGGCCGCAAGCGTCTCGTACATGTCGGTGCCGGAGGCGTCCTCCAGGAGCATTGTCCTGAAATCCGTTCCGGCATCCAGTTCGCTGTCAAGCCACGAGGTCATGATCCGCACTTCCTCGGTCACACTTTCCCACGCGGGATGCGCTCCTGTATCCAATGTATTCATGTTGTCAATCAGATTCCGGTAGTCTTGAGAACCCGCGTTACCCCAGCCGATGGCATCTCTCAGCGAGATGAGCGCGAGTTCATGCATCGCAAGACCGACACTCACGCTGACGAGACTGCTCCCGTAAGACGACTCGTTCGCGAACGCCAGCAGTGTGGCGTAGTTGTCGAAGGCAGCCACGTAGTTACCCCTTGCCGCCTGCATCTGCGCCTCCATAGCCATAACTCGCGCTAAATCTCTGAAAGCTTTGAGATACGGCATCTGTTCCGAAGGACCACGAGGTTCAGGCATGACAGCGTTGCCCGCAGCCAACCCGGTGCGTATGGCATCAATCGATTCCCGGCACGCGTCGAACAGCGCCTGCAGCGCCGGATCGTCCGACCAGCCGTTTGCCCGAAGCTCGTCCCACTTGCGAAACAGCCAATCGCGATCTACTTCCGGATAAAGCTCCGCCGCCAAAAGAAAGTAGTGCGCGCCGTTCTCCTGTGGAACGTCTTTCGAGGAGAACGGTTCCAACTCACCACCCGCTGCTTGCTTTTGCCCGGCGCCGGCGCTTCGTTCGTAAGCCTTCAAGAGATTCTCGAAGAAGGCAAACCCGCTGGACTTCGCATCTTCGGTCTGGTCACTGGCGCCGCTTATGCCGGCCGGCTGGTCTCCACTCGGCAGAGCGCTTTCTTGACTCGCAGTGGCCGATCCTTGTCCGCCGGAAATCGTATCGGTTACATCGGCTTTGGTCGTCTCTTGCTCACGAGCCGGGGGGGCAGTCGATCTCTGATGCCGGTAATATATCGAGTACGACACTCCCAGAGCCACCACAACGACTCCAACCGCCAACGATACACTTTTCCACATGATGTTGGCTCCTCCAAGCGCGAACAGTTTTGAGCCGAGCGCAGCGCCACCAGCCGCCGACCCAACACCCGAAGCTGCGGTGCCGGCAATAGCCAGCTTTCCCAGAACCGTTGTAAGCGAGGCGGGCACCGAAACCCCCTCCGCCAGCTTTGCACCCATCATAGCAGCCAGCGCGGACGTCGCAACGGGTACACCCCGTTTTTTCAGCGATTTGCGAACAACCTCTATACCCTTTCCGATGCGATACGTGACCGTCTGGCGCGACGTACCGATTGCCCGGGCTATCTCATCGTGCGTCTGATTCTCGAAAAAATGGAGCACAATCGGCACACGCAGCTTGTCCGGTAGTTCGGCAACCGCTTCATCTACGAAACCATAGATATCGCCCCACTGGGGTTCGGTCGTCAGAACTTTTTGAGCCGCAAAGCGGGCTTCTCGAGCTTTTCGCCGCTTCTCAGCCCGGAGACGTTCGAGGGAAAGGTTGGTGGCAACCCTGTGCAGCCACGCGCCCAAATACTTCCCCGCCTTTCTGCCTTTCAGTGCCAACACTTCAAAACACTCCTGTGCTGCGTCTTCAGCGTCCGCGTCGTTTCCCAGAATCCGTTGGCACGTTGCGTAGACCATTGCCGAATGACGCGCGGCTATCTCTCTGAACGCTTCCGCGTCATGCCGATTAACCCACCTCATGAGGAGGTCCTGGTCGGTACCGCTCATGTGTGCTCGCCCTCAGTGAACGCCTGTCCTTTCAACCCAACCTCCACTAGTATAATGCCGCCAAGGCATAGAACGCCAAAACAATCCGGGGCCGACCCGCCGAAAACGCGACTCTTGCGGCTGCGTGGACGCGGTGGAAACGACATTGAAATGTTGAAATATCAGGCTGTATGTGTTACGTTTGCTCTCGTGATGGGGGCGTGTTGTGGAAACACGCCGTCGGCCTGGCATTAACCTGAAGAAATCGGATTCCGTGCGATCATGGAGGTACTCTTATGAAGTCTCGAGAACTCAGCCGCCGTGCGATGATGTTGAACTCCGCCCGTGCTGTTGGCGGGCTCGCACTTGCCTCGTTGAAACCGTTTCAACCTTTACTCGCCGCCGCTGACAAACGCGGTTTCAAGATAGGAGTGTGCGACTGGTCGGTCGGCAAGACGAGCGATCCCGCCGCGTTCGAGATTGCCAAGAAACTCGGGATCGACGGCGTCCAGGTGAGTTTGGGTACCGCTCGCAACGGCATGCATCTGCGTAAACCGGAGGTGCAGGAATCGTTCCGTAAAGCGGCAAAAGAAACCGGTGTCGAGATCGCCTCTCTTGCCATAGGGGAGCTGAACCAGGTCCCGTACAAGAGCGACCCGCGAGCCGAACAGTGGGTTGCGGACAGTATCGACGTCTGCAAAGCGCTAGGTGTCACGGTAGTGCTGCTCGCGTTCTTCAGCCGAGGCGACCTGCGGGACGACGAGAAAGGTATCAACACGGTTGTCGAGCGGCTCAAGGTGGTGGCGCCGAAAGCCGAAAAAGCGGGTGTCATTCTCGGTCTGGAAAGCTACCTGAGCGCACGAAAACACATGGATATAATCGACCGCGTCGGCTCGTCCGCCGTCCAGGTTTATTACGACGTCGGCAATTCCCACGACATGGGCTACGATATCTACGAGGAGATCCGATTCCTCGGCGACAAGCACATCTGCGAGTTTCATGCCAAAGACGGTAAGTACCTGTTCGGCGAAGGCAAGGTCGATTTCAAAGAGGTCCGCCGCGCGATGGACGATATCGGTTACCGCGGGTGGATCCAGATCGAGGGCGCGAAACCCAAGGGATTGGAGGAGAGCTACCGGCACAACGCTCAATATCTCAAGAGCATCTTCCCGCCCGACGCGTAGAACGACGACATCGCCGGCTGCAAGGGCCTTGCAGCTACTCCAAAGAGAGATCCACCGAGATTTCCTCGTCCTCGGTGACCTCGACCACCGCCGCATTGAAGTGCGCATTGGCAAGCATGTCTCGCTCGCTGGTCCAGCCGGCGTCGGGATCGACGGCAACGGCCACAACGGTGTAGACACCCGGTTCCAGTTCATCGAGACGAAACGAGCCGTCTTCAGCTACGTTCGGCTCGCCCACTTTCCATGCTCCCACCTTATACATGGTTTCGAAATCAAACTTCTGCATGGACACTTCGCCACCCAGGACGGCTGTATAGAGAATCTTATCGCCCGGGGCGGCGAAAACCCGGCAAGCGAGTGAGGCGCGGGAAGCGGCAATGTCGATATCGTACTGCACAACCGACTCTGGAGGAGCTTCAAACGTCCTGACAACAGCCCGCCAGCCGTCCTCAACTTCCCGTACGACCTTCAAGATCACTTCACCCGACGGAAGCGATTCAAAAGAGTAGTAACCGTCCGAATCAGTCTTTGTACGGAACTCCTGCATTGAGCCGTCAACGTCCGCGACCGTAACGGTGACGGGCGCTTGAGCCAACGGGTCGCCATCGACGAGAACTGTACCTTCGACCTCCGTGTCTGCCCCAAAAGAAAAGTCCACGACGGAAACCCGGCCCTCTTCGACCACTGCCAGCTTGTCGACATTGTTGCCGCCATGCTTGGGGTAGACGACTACTCTCGGCTCGCCTTCCGGCAGGTGTGCGATACGGTATGAACCCTTCGAGTCGGTAACCCCGCGAGAATAGCTGATCGCATGGTTGGCGAGGGAATAATCTACCATAACTTCCTGGCCGCTGACCGGCCGCCCGTTGAAAGTAATCTCGCCTTCGATGCTCCCTCCCTGCGAGAGGACGATCGTCGCCCGTGTTGCGCGAGAGTGGTCGGGCTCGACGTCGGTCCAACCGGGCGCGTAGTCCGGATGATAAGCGCCGACCATCCACGTCGCTAAAGACAGCGAGTCGAGACGAAAGTTGCCATCCGCTCCGGAGCGTCCCGCGGCTTCGTCGGGCGAGGGCGGAAGATCGAACGGAGCGGCAAAGATCAGCGCGTCAGGCACTTGCCGGCCAGCTGAGTCCACCACTGTACCCTCAATGACGGCGCCAGGTTCGAGGTAGATCTGGATGCCGGGCGCAGCCGTCCCAGGCGATACGTCTGCGACAACGTGCGTGCCGGGCACAAAGCCCGAAGCCAAGGCGACGACTGTCAAATCGCCTGCTCCGGCCACGTCCAGGCGGAACCGACCCGCGCCGTCGCGGACCGAAACAAGCTCACGCACCTCGCTAAGTATCGAAGCCGCCGGGACTTCAAGCGCTCCCTCAACGCACCCCACGCGAAAGTCAGTGATTGGCCGACGGGTATCGGCGCTGTATACCGTGCCCGTAATCACGGCCCCCCCCGGTACGGCTGGCTCTACAGGCGCACTTTCGGACACGGGAGACGGCACTGCCAATTCAGACATCCTGTCCGGCGCTCCCGGCACGCTCGTTACCTCCACGGGCTCGACCGGTGCGGAAGTCTGTTTCTGCCTGATCGCCCAGATACCGACGCCAACAGCCAACACCACAGCCACACCGGCAACTATCTTCTTAACACGCAGCCTCACTCCGGCAGCGGCGAAGCCGGTCGCCGACTTTACTCCGGGAGCGCCTGACAACGCAAGCGTTCCCAACGCAACCGTAAGTGTTGTAGGTACTGCCTCGACCCTCAAGTTCGTGGCCATCAAGAAATACAGGACAACCGCGGAAGCAACGATACCTCGGCGTTTGAGAAACTCGCGGATCTCTTCGACGCCTTTTCCCACTCGATGCTGTACGGTTGAACCGGATACACCTAGATTACGAGCGATCGCATTGTGGGTCTGACCTTCGAAGAACCGCCAGATGATAGGTTCGCGCAGCTCGTCGGGCAACGCGGCTATGGCCTCATCGATATGGGCCTTCACGTCGTCCCAATCTACCTCAGAATCCCCCGCCGCCGCGAATCGTGCCGCGCGTCGTTTTCGTCGACCGGCCGCCTTGATGCGGTCGAGCGACCGGCGAACCGCCACTCGATGCAGCCACCCGCCCAAAGAACCTTCTACGGCTGCGCCCGCACGCGCCAGCTCGATGAAGCATTGCTGCGCAGTATCTTCCGCATCACCCGCGTTCCCAAGGACGCGCTCGCACGTGCCGTAAACCATCGCGGAGTAACGCGACACCATTTCAGCAAACGCATCAGCGTCGCGTGCGGTTATCCACCTCTCGAACGGCGCAACGTCGGAGCCTGCCATCACTCATTCTCCCAAACGACTGCGGCATCGACAACGCTTATTCTACTATATTTATCGACGGAGATGGGAAAAATCGCCGGGATTTGAAACGGGTTGCGTTGCTCGGCGTCGCACAGGCCAGCGCCGTCGCCGGCCCAGGCGCGCCGGCCGCGGCGGGTGAACCTTTGTCATCCCAAGAGAGCGGAGACTCCCGCTCAGCCGGTTCCCTCGAACAGAAACCGGATCGGATCGGTGCCCTGACGCAGAGTCCAGGTCAGAAACAGTTCCGCCCGCAAGCCGGAAGTGGCATCGCCGGCGGCCTTCAACAGCGCGTCGTCCGCCGCAGGATCGCGCATGCGCAGGAGACTCTCCCGGGCCGCTTCGCGTTCTCGACCCTGGGCCGTCGTGGCCGACTCCACGAGCAGCGGCACGGTCGAACCATCGCCCACATCAGCCAACGCCGCCAACGCGGCGAGGCGGACAGGTTCCTCCTCGTCTCGCGCCGCCTCGACGGCCGCCGCTCGGGCGGCGGCACCCTCCTGTGCGGAGATCAGGCCGATGATGGCAGCAACCCGCATCTCCGTCGGTATGTTTCTGGTGTGGTACGCCCGCTCAAACACGGTCGCAGCCAGATCAGTTTCTCCTTCGGCGGCGAGCTGGTCCGCACACCTGAGAACGGCATGGCCCACGGCTTCCTGCACTTGCCGATTCTGTACCGACCGACCTCTTACCAGCGCTCTTATGGCGTCGTACCCGCCGATCTTTCCCAGTGCCGATGCTGCCGACATAGCTACCGAGGCGTCCGGATCGTTTATCAGCCCACCAAGGGCGTCAATGGCACTGCTTACCCGTCGTTCACCCAACGTGTCGGCGATACCCGCTTTCGCCTTGCCGGTCGCTCCGTCCAGTGCCGCCAGCAACGCCTTATCCACCCCCGGTCCCGGGATACTCTGCAGCGCGTAACGAGCCATGTGCGACAGCTTCTCGTCGGCGAGCAGTTCAGCCAGTGCCGGCACCGAATCCTCAGTGCCAGCCCACCGGAGCATCCGGCATGCAAACTGTTTGGAGTCAACCGTCGCCTCGGACGATTTAAGGATCGCCGTGAGCTTGGCCTCGATAGCTTTGCGCCGCTCGGGTGTTGCGCTGCGAATGTCCTCCTCAATAGCTATCAGGGCCTCACGGCTCTGGCCGTACTCGTACGAGACGATCTTCTTGTACGGATCGGTCGGCCCCGGGTTATTGGCGGCCGTCGAAGGGTTGCCGCCCAGCGCGCTCACGCGGATGTTGCGATACGAAACCGGCCCGTGATCGCCCTGGAACATCAGCGGGCCTATGGGTTTCTCATCCTTGAACGCCGCCGCACGCGTCGGCCCGGTAACCTCCTCGTTCTCGTGTATCACGGTACCGTTGTGCACGACCTTGACGAACATTGCGTTGGCAATCTTGTTGCCGTTCTCGTCGAACCGGGGCGCACGGAATATCACGTCGAACGACTGCCATTCGCCCGGTTTGCGGGACGCGTTCACTCGAGGCGGCCGCCCTTCATAACCTCTTTCGCTCGCCTTCCAATCCCCTCCCTCGTGCCAACGCTGGTAAATCCCGCCGCAGTCACTGTGTTGAGGTTTTTCCACACCCCAGCTGTCGAACACCTGTATCTCGTACCGACCCTGGAAGTAGACACCGGAATTTGACCCTTTCGGCACCATAAACTCGACGTGCGCCTCGATATCGGCGTGTTCTATCTTCGTGAAAAGGTGACGGCTCACTCCTTTGGGCCCGTTGACGGCGACGCCTGTGCCGGGTTTCCACGCCAGACGCTTTTCGTCTTGCGGATCCGTGAACGTATCGCCGACGATCATCCAACCGCTCGTCGGCTCATCACGCCACGCTTCGAGATTGTTCAACGAGACCGTCGGCGGCGCGGCCGGTCTGCTAGGTACGTCACCGGGTCCTGCCACTTCCTGGACACGTATATTACGCCACCGTACCGCCATAGGTTTCTCATTGTCGGTGCCGTGAACCTGCAGCGCGATGAAACCCCTTGGGGTCATCGCATCCAGCAGATTCGCGGCAGGGACATCGTTGAGCCACGTCTTGATCGACGGCCCGACCGCTTCAATACGGAAATGGTTCCACTCGCCCTGTTTGAACGCTTTCCTCGCCGGTTCGTTACCGCTCAAGTCGTAGAGCCAACCGCGACGCGCCTCGTCGTAGATCCCGCCGCTGTATGCACGGGCTGACGGGTCGATCTCCACCTGGTATCCGTGAACCCGACCGTTACTATAATCTTTGTAACTCTCGCTGCGGACCTGAACACCCGAGTTCAACCCGCGCTCGACCTTGAAATCCAGTTCCAGGACGAAATCGGAGTACGTCTTCTCCGTGCAGAGGAAAGTGTTGGGGCCGCCTTTCACCGATGTGCCCACAAGAACGCCGTCCTCAGCGCGGTAGAGCGCCTTCCCGCCCCGTTTGACCCAACCGTCCAAGCTCTTGCCGTCAAACGGTGACTGCCACTGCCCGCCTTCACTGGCGTATGCAACGCCGGCGCTCACCGACAGCCACACCGCCATACAGACTATCAACGCACCTGAGGACCGTTTCATAATCCTACCCTTTCACTCTCGTTTGACCGCACTGTTCCGTCGATTCAGCCTTTTTCCCGAACAGATTGCACCCGTCTCTATCAGTCTTTAACCGCAACAACCGTCGTTCTTATGGCCTCTAATCCTTCGCTCCCGGAGCCAACGCCGGCTTCGGCTTCTTCGTAAGCTGGCCGCTGGGCGTAGCGTCAGCGTCAAGATCGCCCAGGGCATACTGGATACCGTCGAGATACTGCTGCACAATGGCCTTGTTCCAGAATATCGCGTGGTTATGTCCCAACCCGCTGTAGAACACGCGCCCGTCACCGTACTCGCGAATCCAGGCGATGGCGAAATCCTTGTCCTCGCGTTTCATACCCTTCACCTTCAGATTTTGCTCCTTGCTCATGTCAAGGCTGAGCAGCACACGCAGCTTGTCACGCGAGTAAGGCGGCGTACTCATCTGATAGATCTCGTCTCTGATGATAAATCCTTTTCCTTCGAAGGATTTGTTGAACGGGTGCTCGGGCTCGTCGATCTTGACCGCCCACCTACCGCCGGCGCCCCAGGGATGTCCGTCGAACAATCCGCCAAGCATCTCGGACGCCTCCGGCCAGTCATAGAAATTGTCCGCGGCGGCGTGGATGCCTATGATACCTTTGCCGCCTTTGACGAAATCCATCAGTGCTTTGCGCCGCGCCGGATCGTCGAATTTCAGCCGGGTGGTGTTGTTGAACAGTACCGCGTCGAACTGGTTCAGATTATCCGGGTCAAACATTGACATATCGTCGCTAACCACCGCTTCAAACGCGCCGGTCTTCTCGCCCATCAGCTCGAAACACTTGTTAGCCAACGGGATCGCGTCGTGGAAGAACCCTTCGCAACGCCAGAAAACAAGGACCTTGCGTGGTTTGGCCGGTTTCGCGTTCGCCTTGGCCGGTATCGCCTCAGCAACCCGCTTGATCTGGCCCTCAGTTGGCGGTTTGGCATCCGGGCGGTGCTGCGCCAGAGCGACGTTGGTCATCGCGGCCAGCACCACCAGAGCGGTTACAAGTGTGGCAGTTATCCAGTGCAGATGTGACATTTTCTCCCCTTTCATTTTGGTTTCCTCACACTTCCTCTACAGCACCCAAGGCTCACGATACGCCCGTGACAGCATCCGGTCGGCCTCCGGATCGTTCACAAACCTTTCCTTATCCGGGTTCCACTTCAACTTGCGCCCAAGCATCATGGCGATATTGCCGAGATGCGCTATAGTTATCGAGCGGTGCGCCGTTTCGACCGGCGCGATAGCCTCGCGCCGCGAGATCACGCAATCGATAAAGTTCCGCGCGTGATTGTCGCTCTCGTACAGATGAATCTCGTTCCGCCCGATGACTGATTGCAGGAGCGATCTGGGCTTTGCTCTGATGTCCCCGCGGGTGACCCATACCCAGCCATCGGTGCCCTCGAACGTCACCCCGCCGCGTTCCTGGCTTGACACAATCATCTTGACACCGTTCTTGTACATGCACTCAACATTGTATTTCGTCGCGGTGTTGTACAGAGGGTCGTCGGCGAACTCGGTTATCGTTGCGGTGATTTCGACCGGACCGGTGTCTTCCGTATCCATACCCCATTGGGCGATGTCGGGATGATGTCCACCCCAGTCGGTGATCTGTCCGCCGGAATAGTCCAGTATCCAGCGGAAGTTCACGTGGCACCGCGCCGTACAGTACGGCGCCCACGGTGCCGGACCCAGCCACATGTCGTACTCGAACCCATCCGGCACAGGTTCCGGCTGCTTGAGGTGGGCGTTCTTCGAAAAATCCGGCATCCCGCCCGGCAGACCGCACTTGACGGTATGCAGCTTCCCGATCCGGCCGTTGCGAACCAACTCACACGCAAACCGGAACTTCTGGTCCGACCGCTGCTGGCTCCCCGTCTGGAACACCCGCCCGTACTGGCGCACGGCGTCGCTCATCGCCCGTCCATCGGCAATGGTCAGCGAGAGCGGTTTCTCGCAGTATATATCTTTGCCGGATCTGGCGGCGGCAACGGTCGGAATGGCGTGCCAGTGGTCCGGCGTAGCGATCAGTACCGTGTCGATATCGTCACGTGCGATGATCTCGCGAAAATCTATGTACGCGTCGCATCCTTTATACGAGCCGGACGATTTCTCTTTAGCATAGTGCCCTTCGACGATCCTCTTTGCAAGCTCTCGTCCACCGGGACCGCCGTCCCAGTAACCGCTCGTGCTTTCCCGGTTGACGTCACAGACAGCAACAACCTGGACCCGCGAGTCCCTCAGGAAACCTCTCATATCGTTGGTGCCCTGGTTGCCGGTGCCTATGCAGCCCATAGTGATCCGGTTACTCGGCGCCACGCTACCGTCCGCTCCCAGGGCCGACGAAGGGATAATTGCTGGGAAAGCAAACGCTGCACCTGCCGCGGTACCTTTCAAGAAGTCGCGCCGGGAGATTCCGCTTCTTTTCGTCGTCTCACTTTTCATCGAGACTTTCCTTTCCAGCCTGACGTTTACCGGCCTGCAGTCCATCGGATCGACTGGGCAACCAGACGACGGTAGTTCTCATCGGCGAATATGCTCGGACCGTGACCTATCTGAATATGACACACTCTGGCGTTGCCATATGTCCTGACCCAACAGACCGGTTTGTCGCTTGCCGGATGGTCGGTACTGAGTAACAGACGGTTTCCCGGTGGGAACAACCAGTTGTTGTACGTCTCGTCGTTGACGCGAAAGTCGCTCAGGCCCCGGGTTACAGGGTGATTGCGATCTTCTACCTTTATCGTGAAATCCACGTCGTGCTGGTAACCGGACTTAGCGTGCGCGACACCGTCCACCACGGTATCCTCGATGAAGTACCTCGCACCGATAATGTCCTGGAACTCCGGCCACTTCTGATACGCTGCGATCGCATGATGGAGCACCACGAGCCCGACACCCCGGTCGAGAAGATCCACGAAGTTGCGGCGACGCTTCTCGGAAATCTCCTGCGTCATGTTGTACAGTACGATAACGTCGTACGACCATTGATCGATATCTTCAAACAGCTCACTGTGATCTTCTTGCGGTAGATGGACGTACTCTATGTCCTCATAACCCTCGAACAGACCCAGAAAGGCGCGTTCGTTGAACGAATGACCGCCTGTGACGACGGCCGCGTTGATATCAGCGGCCGGCCTGTCGACCTGCGCACACTGACAGCCAAAACACAGGATAGCAACTCCCACCACAATCCACAGCTTCATAACACTACCTTTCCGGTGGTCCCCGACGAGGTTCTGATTTCAACCGCTTGTCACCCCACAGCCCCGCTGAACTGCTAGACAGAAAATACCACTTTGTACAACGCGTGTCAAGCAGTCTCCTACACCCCGCGCGCGATATTTCTCTTGACTAATCGGGCTGGCTGGTTAATAGTATACGGGCGTGGTGTCGGGAGAGACCTGGCGCGGACCGGATGCAATGGAACCGAAAAACGTGTCCTGAAGGAGATACCCCATGACTGATGTCTACAAACGTTTGGCGAAAAGGTTGGACGAATTCCCCAACGGTTTTCCCGCCACCGAGAGCGGCGTCGAGCTGAAGATCTTACAGAAGATCTTCACGCCCGAGGAAGCCGAGATGACATTGAAGATGAAACCCCTCCCGGAAACGGTCGAGGCCGTGGCTGAGCGTCTGGAAAAAAGCGTGGAAGAGATGCAGCCGATTCTCGACAATCTCGTCGAGAAAGGCCAGATCGGCTCGTTCAAGATGGGCGGACAGCAGGTCTACATGCTGTTCCCGTTCGTCATAGGGATTTACGAGTTCCAGTTGAACCGTATGGACAAGGAGCTGTCGGACCTCTTCGAGGAGTATGCGCCGGAACTGTTGAAGACCGCCGGCGGCTTCGAACCGGCTCCGGCACGCGTGGTGCCCGTGAACACGCAGATCGATGCGGAACTCAAGGTGTTCCCTTACGAAGACGTGCGTCGTGTGCTGGAGGATGCCAAGTCGTTCCAAGTAAACGAGTGCATTTGCAGAAAGGAAAGGGCACTGCAGGGCGAACCGTGCAAGCATCCCTTGGAGGTTTGCCTCACATTCTCCGTCGACGAGGGGGCGTTCGACAAGTATCCGACGGGCAAGATCATCTCCAAGGAGGAGGCGCTCAAAATCATGGCAGATGCCGAGGAAGAGGGATTGGTCCACTGCACATACAACGTGGAGGAAGGTCACGTTTTCTTCTGCAACTGCTGTCCATGCTGCTGCGGCATTCTGCGCGGTGTCAACGAGTTCAAAGCACCCTATTTGCTCGCCAAGAGCAATTACCGGGCGTCCATAGACCAGGACGAGTGTACTGCGTGCGGCGTGTGCGCCGACGAACGGTGTCCGATGGGCGCGATCGTCGAGGAGGACGGCGCGTACCGGGTGGTGGTCGAACGGTGTATCGGGTGCGGGGTTTGCACTCCAACCTGTCCGACGGA
>Ga0180437_10008326_pt1 | contig 13206 bp, 13 predicted proteins | sample SS_ome_4_FD_132410 | JGI IMG/M metagenome (GOLD analysis project Ga0180437, IMG submission 132410) | Hypersaline lake sediment archaeal communities from the Salton Sea, California, USA - SS_3_D_1 metaG | ecosystem: Environmental > Aquatic > Non-marine Saline and Alkaline > Hypersaline >...
CCGTCTTTCGGGCAACGCCACAGACATCGTTCGCTTCGTCTGAGGTGGCACAGTTTTATTGGGACAGCTTAGCTTGGCTTCGGGAGGAGAAGGGTTCTGAGACAGGTAACTGGAAAACGTTGTGGGAAGCTTCGGGTGATCCCGAGGCGCTGCTTGGCTTGTGCAGAGCATACCCTAACACACGGCTAGGATTGTATGCGAGCCTGTATAGAGTCAGTGCGCTCTTGGCGGGGAGAAGTTCTCTCCCTATCGTAGAGGAGGTGGACAACTTCGCAAGCCAATGCGATGGTGTTCTCTCTCGAGACGATACGGCACAACCGATTATGGCAGAATGTGCTTACAGCGCAGCCCGGGTACTTCTGGACAAGCTCATATGGCACCTTTCGTTGCCTGGACGGCAGTACTCGTCAGATACTGAAGCGATGCGAGATAGCGTGGGTGCCATCGCTGCTCTGGCAGTTCGGATATGCGAGGCGCAATCGCGGTCAGACGAGACGTGGCGCCCGCGATTGATGGAGTCCATCTTGGGACGGGCTCAAACGTGGGAAACGCTCGGCATGTATGACAAGGCGATCGAAGAGTACCGACAGATAGAGGTACATTTCGATGGGGAACACATCGTTTATGAGGCTCAGATGCGGATTGCCAGTATTATGGCCGAGCGATGGCATGCTCTGGACAGCGCCATCGAACTGTATGAGAGCGTAGCAAAGGGAGAAGCGAGGCCTGCAGTCAGGGAAGAAGCATTTAGCATGATGCTCAAGTGTCTGGTCGAGAAGAAACGTTTTGGAGATGTGTGCTTGAAAGCGCAACAATTCGAGAAGCTTTTTCCGCGAAGCCAGCGTTTGGCCTATGTGAGGACGTTGAGAGCGGGGGCTTTGTTGGAGACCGGCCGAACAGAGGAGGCGATTACCGAGCTCAGAGGTGTCGTCAGGGATCACCCCGATTCGACCGCAGCGCCCAGAGCCCAATTCATGCTAGGACTGGCCTATGCACGGTCCAATATGCACGATGAGGCAAGCGAGGTGTTTCAGGATCTCGTACGGCGCTGGCCGAATGCGTACGGGACTAACTTGGCGGTGGAGTATCTGGAAGAGCGTGCGAAATAGGGCATTAGCTCGAAGCGACTGCAGGCGCGGATGGAAAGCCGTTGCACTAGGCAGAAACACTGAACTCACGCTATGAGCCAAACGAATCCAGGAAGACGTGGATGTCCTTTGCCCGAAGCGTTGGAAGTTGTTTGGCAACGGAGGTGCAAAGGGCGGTGGTGGCGTTTTGATCTCTATCGAGGCGAACAGACAGATAGTCTCGGGTGGGAATGAAGCCAGCATGAAAACAATGAAAGCACGGCTAGTAGACGGACCCGGTGTTCGCAAGCTGAGATGCGCGATCTCTGTTCCGGCTTTTCTTCAGTTTACCGTGAGCACCGTTCCTGTTGTGCTGTTACTTGGCTTCGTCGTATCATGCGCTAAGTTCTCCGAACCGACCGAGAGCCCAGCAGCACAACCCAGGATCGTGCTCGACAGGGCAACCTGGGATCTTGGCGTTTGCTCGGAAGACAAGGAATACAGGCACGAATTCCGCGCGAGAAACGAAGGCGATGGTCCTCTTAGAGTATTTGATATTAAGGTGTCGTGCAATTGTGCGGCTGCTGTGGAAGTGAGCAAGCGTATAATCGGGCCACAAGAGAAGCTCGCGATAAACGTCGCTTTGCAGCCAAATGCATGGAAGGGCAAGGGCAGGTTGACCGCTTACGTTTTTACCAACGATCCTGCTTCCCCGGTGACCCAGTTGGAACTCTCGGCAGAGTTCCCGCCTGCTTTCATTGTTAAGCCGAAGGTGGCGCGGTTTGATGATGTTGTTCAGGACAGTGGTATTGTCGAAAGGACGGTGCTTCTAAAGGTGCCCAACGAGACCCGGCCGCTTGAGCCGGAGAGCATCGAGCTGTCGGCGAACTGGCTAACGGCCGGACTATCGAGGGTCGAGCAAGACCGTTGTCTCGACATGAGCCGTTTGGACGGGGGGTGTTATGAACTTCGGATAAGACTGGATACCCACAGCGCGCTTCCGACTGAGATTCGCGAATCAATACGCATCAAGACGGCCACGAAGTGGGACGAGTTGGTTGTCCCGGTCAAGGGGTTTGTACGAAGCGATTTGTCTGTTTCCCCTTCGGCACTGTTTTGTATGTTTTCTGAGAACGATTCTCCGAAGATGAGATATGTCACGGTTTCTCGTCGGGAGGGCGGCTTGGTCATAGAGAGATGCGATTTCAGTGACTCCCATCTAGCTGTTGCTGTTCTTGACGGCAGCTCTCCAGATCAAAAAGTTCTGGAGGTTACGTTCCTACCGCCCCGAGTCGGTGGTCACTTCCGTGAGTATTTAGTCTTGATAACGAACAGCCCAGTGCACAAGCGATTGGCCGTAGAGTGCAGTGGTGGGACTCTCAGGGGCATTCGGGAAATTCAACATTCGGGCAGAAGTTCTTGATTAAGAGGTTATTGTTCTGGTCGGTGAGAATGATGATCGAAGAAAGGAGCATCTATGTTGTGGAGCAGCCTGTTGCAATTGGGTTGAAACAGGAGAGCTATGATTCAGGTGGCAGCTGGAGAAAGCCCCGAGAGAGGAGGTGGTATACGACGATGATAAACGATTGGGAGAGCGAAGCGCTTTCCCACTCCATCCCAGCTCATTTCGCGTTGCGAGGTGACCGCGTATAACGCCAGTTCTCTCTTGTAAAGGAGGTGAGATTCAAGAATGAGAAGGCTAAATGTAGTTGTCGCGACGATGTTGCTGGTTGTTTGTGTCTTGGGGCTGACGCATGGGGAAGCGCATTCCCTCCGCTCACTGTCCGGCGGAGAGTTATCTGCAATTGTGGGCGGGGCTGCTAATTGCCAGCAATGCAAGAATAGGGTTAACTGCCCTATAGATCTGTATCCAGACCTGTGCATTACGGCGACGCACCTGCGGTGCATAGGCGTGGCCAACCCGTGGTCGAATTGCGTCAACGGGGTAAATCTTTGCGGTCCCCCCATATGTTGGGGCTGGTGTGGTCTATAAGGATTTGCTTCCCTTGGCTGCAGGCTAAGGCATGCCAAGTGACCGGAACAGCAACTCTCCACTGTTTGATGTGGGAGTTGCTGTTCCATTAACCGCGTGCGAAAAGGAAGGAGGGGATTAAGTTGAAGCGGATACGGATGTTATTCATAACGTTTTCTTTTGGGTGGCTATTTGGGATCTGCTGCATATCGTCAGGATGGGCACAGGAACCTGATGCGCGCGAGCTTTTGCACCAGCTGCAAGCGCGCCAAAAACAGAATTTTACGGCGAACGTATGCTGTGTGGTAACGAACCTGAATGACCCCAGTCAGAAGGAGGAAGACTGGGTATACCGGTGGAAACTCCTCCACGGGTATCGGAAGGCAAAGTATTCGGGTACAGGCCGGTGGCCGGGGCTTGGAGGTACGATGGCCATGGAGGAGTCCTTCGACGGTCAAGAGTTCACAAATTATTCGAATTGGGAACACGGGATGTTCGATGTTTCGGGTCCAAGGGAGTTTGTCAGGGGAGGATCAGGCATAACTGATAAAAGTCCAGAGGCTGGTTATTCTTTCCTCTTCACGATACCGCGTTATGGAGGGTGGTTGCGCGGTCAGGACGTTCTTTTGAAGGAGGATTTTGTCGAGAAATTGTTGGCCATGCCAGACGATGGCCTTGAGCTATCCAAGATGACCAATGAAGAGGAGAAGGTGGTGTTGAAGTTAGTGGCCTTGTTGGATAGTGGAAACTACACGCTCTACTTTGACCCAAAGCTGGACTACAATCTAGTGGAAATGAGCAGCAAGAAGAGCGACGATCTGCACCCGGAATTTGCCACCGCCTACTATTATGAACGAATGGAGTATGTTGCTTCTATCAAGTATACGCAGATCGATGGGACGTGGTTCCCTACCAGCGGGGAGTTGGAGACACGAAGCAAAACGCCAGATTATGATGGAGAGTCGCATTACGTATATCGGGTTGAACTTACAGATGTAGAGCTACTTGAAGAGCTGCCAGCAGAGGCGTTTAGGACGGAATGGCCGGAAGGGTGTAGAGTGACTGATCGAACGCGGGGCAATGCGACGTTTTTCGTGGATGCTCAGGGTGAGCTGCTGCCCGAAGGCGATCCAAGGGTGACGGCGCTGCAACTCGACAAAGCTCTGGACGCAGCGGTTGCAGATCTGGCGAAAGCTGACGAGCAAAGAGCGGTTACGTACCGTGAGGACACGCGTTCACAAGAAGGGCAAGCTCCAGTTGCTGGTGATGAGCAGACGCCAATAGAGCAACCTCCGATTACCTCCCGGCGGACAGGAATAGTGGTGGCTGTTCTTGCTATTGTAGTATGTGTGGGTGTTCTTGCTGTTGCCAGAACCAGGAGGGGCGCAAGGGGGTAGTCCCCGTTTCACAGGAGAAGGTCCATTCGATGATGCCGCAAGCAACCGCGGTGACCACGAGGCAGGCGGTGTTGATGGTGCTGTGCGCAGTGTCGATGCTTGCGGGTAGCGCGTATGCGGGTGAGAACAGGCTATCCATCGAAAACGCTGACCATCACAGAGAGGATTCACTGTTAAGGAACTGTGGAGTTCATTGCGTCTATCTCGCTTTACGCATCTATGGCCTTGAATGTTCGTTGGATAACATATCCTCTGAGTTCAACCCGTTTGGAGAGTACGTCGATCTGGCTCAATGCAAAAGTGTTTTGCAGAAGCACGGTCTTGTTACGCGGGCATATGAGTTGGAGAACGCGACTGACATCATGAGTCTGCCCGCTCTCGCGATCTTACCCGTTAGGGTTCAGCTATCGGCGCCCATGGAAAACCATTTCGTTCTGTTCGTCAGGGCTGATATGGATTCCGGTGATATACACTTCTGTAGCCCGCTGGACTATGTCCAAGCACCGTTCGAGCAGTTCGCGCGAACTTGGTCTGGGCAATGCTTGGTTGTTGCGCCGCACGAGAGCGTCATCGACCGATGGGAAGCCCGTATCCGCGCACAAGACCGAGGACAATATGCTCTCAAGATAGCGCGGATCGGCGCTGCTGGTGCGAGCGTCGTCTTGATGTCCATCATCGTCAAGAAGCTCTTCACAAGAAGAACGCCGGCCAACGCATGAGGTCGAACTAGCCCTGTCTTAATCGAGCTTGCGGTTCTTGCTTCGGCGTGAAAAGGATAGTGAAGCCTTCTGAAAGCGCGATAGTTAGAGTCATCAAGTAGCATGCTCGGTTTTGCCTTCTAATGAACAACACGTATGTGATAGGCGAGGTGGCACGCGAGTATTCCCCACAGACGGTCAGCGGCAAAGAGGGGCGGCCACGCAAGACGATCGGTCAGCTCGAGTGTGCTTGAACAAGTGCGGGTATACCCTCTTCTTTATGCGCGCTCTCGCAGCAGCGAACTGGACTACTCTCTGAACTGCGTGCCCTTTTAGGTTAGTACCCTTCTTCTTGTCGGTGTACGTCGTGAATAAGGGCGCATCGAGGTCACCCTTGAATGGATGATAATTGTTTAGCCAGTCCTTCAAATCTTTCTCGGAAGCACACAACGGGATGATCCTCGTGCCTGTCTTACCGTCCACTGTCAAGCTGAATACTCTATCAGTGAACCTCACATCCCGTATTCTCACGGTCACTATCTCTCTTACTCTTGGCCCGCTCTCGGCCATCAGGCTGATCAACGCCCGGTCTCTGGGGCTTTCAGTTGCGGCTATCATCGCCTGGATTTCCTCTGCCGTGAGCATTTGATCCGGCAGCTTCTCCTTTCCGCATATCGTCTTAACTCTGAGCCATCTCACGCAGTCAGGATAAGCATTCCCGCTCAGGCCGTGGACATGGCGAAAGAACTTCCTGAGTTGATGCTTCAATAGATTCAAAGTCGCTTCTGCGATTTCAGACTGGGCTCCTGCTTCAACCTCGTCGAGCTCTGCTTCGACCTTCCCCTCTCTTCGTACCATGAACAATCATGGAAGCAGTCCTTATTAAACCTATACGGTTACCCACATCCCTCATCACTTACCCTCTATTGGGAGCTTCTTCGGCGCGCTAGCAAGATACGAACGACCGAAAACATATGAATCCACCGAATGGTATAGATTCATTTATGTTCTATGTATCATGTTCCTACCCCCTCGAGCTGGCGGAGAATTCGCAAGTCATTGTGGTTTCATAAGATAACTGCTGTACACAGATAGACAACCTGCGAACATAGAAAACGGTCCCATCCCGACGGGAAGTTGTTTCATATTGCTACGGTCTTGCGTGAAGCTCTGCCCACAAGGACACTTGCCCAGTTCATCCGGACCCAGGACCTTACACGAATCGCCAGCGCCAGACTGCGTCCAGTACTTCGCTACTGAAGGTCAGCTGAATTACATTAGTGTAAGTCCGGCCGACCTTCGTCGAGATAAGCAGGATCAGGCCGAGGCTCTGCAAGTATGAAAGGGACGAATAGTAGTACACGTAACTGAAAGGCTCTTCCTTGTGCTCCAAACTTAGGCGCCGGTACGTTTCGTAGACCTCCTTAACCGGACGGTCACGTGCCAAAGTTGCCGCCCTCAAGATCAGCAGGTTCCTATCGTTTAGATTGTTGATTACATCCACCACGATGTCGCGACGGGCTTTCTGGAAGTTCTCCTCTAGCGAAACGCCGGGCTTGGTCGCCCAATAATACAAAGTCTTGATAGCAACTCTCACCTCGGAGTTGGTGTACTTGGCAGTGAGAGCTGCTATTTCCCTGATAACCTTGGCCGGTACTCTCACAATCCCCGACCGCGCCCGATCCTGAAGGATTTGTCCGAGCTCAGAAGCGTTGTAGGAGCGAAAGTGGATCTGCTGAGGCTGCAATGTACTCTGAATGCTCTCGTCGAGGACGTTCACCCACTTGGGGCTGTTGCTGAGCAGTATCGTCATGTAGTTGCCTTCGGAGCGGCTCAGGAAATAGAGGATGTCCTTATTCTTATCCTTATCGGAGATGAGATCTACCTCGTCGAGTATGATGACAGTCTTATCGGGCCACCGATCTTTGAACCGTTTCGCTAACTCGTCGAACGACACGCTGCGGGCACGGACTTCCAGGAGACTGGCCAGCATCTTGTAGCTCGTGTTGTGTGTTCGGCAGTTGCAGTAGAGCACGGTGAGACCGCGTGACCGGAAGAGGTGTTCGAGGTACCGCACGCTCAGAGTTTTCCCACAGCCTCGGCTGCCGATGATCAGGAGGTGGTTCGCTATGCGTGTCTTATCGTACCGCACGAGGGCGTCGATGATCGGTTTCATCTCGTCGCGCATCAGAGGGCGTTCAGGGATGTAGTTGAAATCGAACACGCGCAGGTCTCGAAACCGTTGTGTGCTCCGCTCGACGCGCTTCTCTTTCTCGAGCAGGTAGTCTTGGATATCCATCTACGCATAAACCCCACTGTACGTGTAAACTCCCGGGAGTTTATAAACCTTGTGGTAGGTTGAGCCGATGCAGCTGCGTTTCGAGTCTCTTGAGACGTCGACGCAGCGCCTCACGCTTCTCCTTGGGGACCTCGCTCAAGACGTCACGGATATCCATAGCAGTCTTGACGAAGTATCCGTGCTCGTTGCGTATCTCGGATTCAAGGTTATGGTTAATCTGAAAGGACGGTGGCTGGTGCGGTCGTCGTTCGGCTTGAACGAGCTCGACCCACGCTAGAAGCGCTTTGAGTCGCCGCAATGACTGGGACAAGCTGCGCAGGCCGTTTGAAATATTGCGTTCTTCCATGAAACAGCCAAGGACTCGACGTTTATAAAGATTGCGACGGCGTGCAAGCACAGAAGAAAGGGGAAATCGGACTTCGGTGAAATCGACTGCTGCTGGAAGACTGCCTTCAGAAAGGCTCATGGAATGCCGGACGCGTGGGAGCACACGACATACAGACAGGGGGTCACGCTGATTTACATTGCCCGACGGAAGCTTCTGTGCCGAAAGCGCTCGACTGCCAAGTCAGAACAAGATGCAGTGAGAGAAGTGCTCATCAGCAACACTGTTTCGGTATGTGGGACTACCTCAAAGAGGGTCCCTAACGGCAAAACAGATCTTGACATCGGCAGCGGTCGTCTCGATAATGGAGGAGAGCTTGCTCGGGATGGGCGCTAGCAGACTCATATGGGAAATGTCGGTTGACAGCCGTCCGCGACGCACATAAGATGACTGAGAACGCGGGGCGCTTGCGGAGTGGACAGACTAAGTGGCGAAGGATATGCTGCTATTTGCGGCCTGCGTGTGAGCAGGGCATACAGTGGTGCAAACTGGAGAGAATCAGCATGCCCAAAAAGCAGGGCATGTCACGGCGGAAGTTCCTCTCGGTGGCGGCGTCCGTTGCAGGCTATTCAGCACTAGGCGCGAGGGCCAGCGAGGGCCAGCAACAGAACCTCCCCAATGTCGTGCTAATCCTGGCTGACGATATGGGATGGACGGGGCCGGCTTGTTACGGAAGCGATCTGCACGAGACACCCAACATCGACCGGCTCGCGACGGAGGGCATGCGTTTCACCAACGCCTATACCGCCAGCCCCGTTTGCACACCCACGCGCGCCTCAATCATGACGGGCAAGCACCCTGCGCGGCTGAACATGACCACATGGAGCGAAAGGGCAATCCAACGCCGCACGGACAAGGGTGACCGCGCTTTGGCGCCGCCTATCACCGAGTCCGACCTTGCACTCGAGTATGTGACCATGGCGGAGATTCTTCAGAAGGAGGGATACCGAACCCTTCACGTCGGCAAATGGCACCTCGGTGGGGCGACGCATTACCCTGAGACGCAAGGATTCGAGGTAAACATCGGCGGGACGTTTTGGGGGGCGCCGCGCACGTATTGGTACCCGTATAGCGGCCTCGGCCGTTCAAGTGCGGGAATACTCGAGCACCGTTATGTCCCCCATCTCGAGTTTGGCGAAAAGGGGGAGTATCTCACCGATCGCCTGACATCGGAGGCCATTGCGGCGGTCGAGTGTGTTCGAGATGAGCCGTTTTTCCTTCATATGGCCTATCACACGCCCCATGTCCCCATTGAAGGCAAGCCCGACCGTGTCGCCCACTACAAGGCGAAAGTCCGCGAGGGTATGAACCATACAAACGCCAGGTACGCGGCCATGGTCGACAGTCTCGACGAGAATGTGGGCCGCATACTGGCAAAGCTCGATGAGTGGGACATCGCAGATCGAACAGTTGTGATCTTCTATTCGGACAACGGCGGCTTTACGAAAATCAGAGAGGGAGAGCAGGTTACGAGCAACCTTCCCTTGCGCTCCGGTAAAGGCTCACTTTATGAAGGCGGAATCCGCGTCCCATTGATCGTGCGATGGCCCCACGTTGCGTTGCCGGGCGGTGTCTGCGCCGAGCCCGTGACGTCCACGGATCTTTTGCCCACCCTGCTCGCCGGGCTCGAACTCGAACCTGAGTACGCTGAAAAGGAGGCCCTCGATGGAAAGAGTTTCCTTGGGCAATTGAAAACGCCGGGGAAACCGCTTGATCGAGATACGCTCTATTGGCATTACCCTCACTATTACTTCAACATCTCGCCCGTCACCTCGCCCGTCACCGCTTTGCGCCACAAGCAGTGGAAATATATCGAGTATTACGAGGACAATCGGCGTGAGCTGTACAACCTCGCCGACGACTTGGGAGAAACCCGCGATCTGTCGGACAAGCATCCCTACCACGTTGAACGGTTCCACGAAATGCTCGTTGATTGGCGTGAACGGGTCAATGCCAGACTACCAGAACCCAACGTGTGACTGGATGGCACGAACCGGGCAGGGAGCGCCTCAAGGAGCTGCTTCAATGATCGACGGGAGGCGGCGTGGGTCTACCGTTCGTTCTCACAGATAGAAGCCGTATAGGGATGCATTGACAAGTTCGCACTCGATGTGAACGGGTTTGCCGCGTAGCTCGTCCAACGACCGTTGCCACGCCACGGGCGCTTCCAGGTGGCCTCCACGAACGGGGCCACAGTCCGCGTAGTCAAAACCCGCGGCCGGGACGCCGTCGTCGTCCAGTATGTGCACCTGCAGGGTATCCTCGGGCGCCTCCACATTGACGCGGAGGTGGGTAGACATCAGGCGCACCAGGGGCGTCAGCAGGTGGCTGTTATTGAACCGCAAACGACCTCAGAGAGGGCTCGTAACGGCAGGATCGATCTTGACAAGCGCCGGCGGTTGTCTCTAGAATTGAAAGGAATTGCCCGTGATGGTCGCGGGCAAACTCATATGGGAAATGTTGGTTCAAATCGGAAGGGGAGATGAAATGACCAAAACGTCATCGCGCCGGAGCTTTCTTCAGACGGCTGCAGGCGTTGCGGCGGGCTGCGCAGCCCTTGCCGGCCCTATGACACGAAAGGCACAAGCCGCCCAACGGCAAGGCGGCAAGCCGCGCAACATCGTCTTCATCCTCATCGACGATCAGCGCTTCGACGCCATGAGTCTCCTGGGCCACCCGTTTCTCAAGACGCCCAACCTGGACGCCCTGGCAAACAACGGGATTCTGTGCGAAAACGCCTTCGTCACGACGTCGTTGTGCTCGCCCAGCCGCGCGTCCATCCTGACCGGCCTATATGCCCATAGCCATGGCGTGTTGAATAACCAGACTCTACTCGACCCGGACACGCCCACGTTTCCACAAGAATTGCAAAAGGCGGGGTACGAAACCGCGTTCACCGGCAAATGGCATATGGGCGGCTCGCGCGATACACCGCGGCCCGGGTTCGACCGCTGGGTGTCGTTCCGCGGCCAAGGGGTCTATTACGATCCATCATTCAACGTGGATGGCGAACAGGTAACACGCAGGGGATATGTCACGGACCTGATCACCGATTATGCCGAGGAATTCATCCGCAAACCCAAAACGAACCCTTTCTTCCTCTACGTCTCACATAAGGCCGTCCACTTTGATTTCAAGCCTGCCGAGCGACACAAAGGCGCGTACGCCGACAAGCAATACCCCCATCCCGCCTCCATGGCCAATACCGAGGAGAACTACCAGGGCAAGCCCGAGTGGGTGCGCAAGCAGCGCAACAGTTGGCACGGCGTAGACGGCATGTACAACGGCACGGTCGATTTCGACGCGTTCACGCTGGCCTATGCGGAAACCATGCTGGCCGTGGACGAGAGCGTGGGGCGCATCGTCGAAACCCTTCGGGAAACGGGCCTCTTGAAGTCCACCCTGCTCATCTTCACGTCCGACAACGGGTTCATTTTCGGCGAGCACGGCCTCATCGACAAGCGCACCATGTACGAGCCGTCCATCCGCGTCCCCCTCATCGTGCACTGCCCCGAACTGTTCAAAGGCGGGCAACGGCGCAAGGAACTAATCGCCAATATTGATTTCGCACCCACCATTCTCGAGGCCGCCGGCGCGCCCGTGCCCGAGTCCATGCAGGGGAGGTCGTTCTTCCGACTCCTCACCGGAGAATCGAAAGAATGGCGAGAGGCCTTTCTCTACGAATACTTCTGGGAACGATGGTTTCCCCAGACGCCCACCGTGCTCGGCGTACGCACCGACCGCTACAAATTCATGCAGTATCAAGGCGTATGGGACCGCTACGAACTCTACGACCTGGCCGAGGATCCCGACGAGATGAACAATCTCGTCGGCCCGTTCATGTCGAAGACGGAAACCGGGTCCATAGACAATCTAATCCGGAGCCAAGCCAGAGGCGACCTGAAAGACGTCTTCGAAGACATGCAGAAGAAGCTCAAGCAACTTCTAAGCGAAACCGGTTGCCTACCCGAGCCCACCTGGCGCCCCGCGCCGTAGCAATGACGATCGCGTGGCGCACTAACGCGGAGCGCACGGCGAAGGCCCATCTGACAAGGCAAGTTGCTCTTTCTCTTCACCACGGATGACACGTAAGAAGGCCATTAAGTTGAACCAGAACCGTGGGTCATGAGGCGCTGTGATCGATTCGCTTCCGTCCCGTTCCTGCAAGGCGGTTCAGTTCATGACTGCCTTTTCTGGAATGCTCCCCAGACTCCCAAAAAGGCCTTATCCCATGTTGTCTATATTCTGCAATTCACAAGTAACAATTTAAGTAACACTTTCGTGCTATCGGTGCGATACAGTAGACCCTCGCCTCGGCGATGCGCTCTACAACGAGGCCGGCGTCATTAACATGTGTCTCGGCCATCGCAAACACCTCATCGCCGTGCTCAAGAAGAACAACGCTTCGGTCCTCGAGGATGCCGAGGGGCTCAGAAGAATCGTCGACCCTCAGAGCCGGCAAGAACAAGATGGTCCGATGGTCACATACTGCGACATTGGAGGTTTCCGCCGCGAGAAGGTAGAGCACCCGATGCGTGTACTTTCCACCCAGGAGATCGAGAACAAACGGCAGCGCATTGCCAACCAGTGGCACCAAGAACAACAAACACACAACTGGTCGTGGATCACCACCATCCCTACCCAGCTCCTATCTACGCGACCGCTCTGGCTCGCATGCCACCGCCGCTGGGACATCGAGAACCCACTGCTCAACGTGTTGGCCACCCACTATGCACTCGACCACTGCTTCAAACATGATCCCATCGCCATCATCAATTTCGTGCTAACTCTCTTCATCGCCTTCATCCTGCTCAACACCTTCTGCCACCAAAATCTCAAGCCGCAGCTGCACGCCAAGCTCAACCTCACCGTTATCGGGCTGACCGCAAAACTCTACCAAGGGCTCATCGATCCTCAGCTGCGGGCCCCCTGGATTGAATTGGCCTCCGAACTGCCCCCGCCCACAGCATGCGCCGGCCTCTAGCTTGAACCTATTCAAATCTGCTTTCGGCGAATTTCACCGGACAACTCTGCCTCCCAACGGTAGTAACCCTCCACAACTGCCAAAAAACACCTCCTCGAATATGCCTCAGATGTGCCCCATCACGCCTCGATCGACTAATACCACCACCTCAACACGTCACACCACAACCATCTTGCGGAATTGCTGGGGGTTCCAAGCTTTGCTTGACAGAAATTGGCGGTTTATGCTACACTTCTACCTCGAGAGCGGGTTAGCCCACCTAATATAAGAGCTGGGAAATCCCAAAGAAGGTCTGCTAACAGCATGAAGTGCGTCCCGGGGAGGTGATGCGTCTAACGAGAGAATCAGTCTGTAAGTTTCGACGTGTGGTTCGGGGAAAGTAGAGCTGTATCGAAGAAAGAAAG
>Ga0180437_10008332_pt1 | contig 13199 bp, 12 predicted proteins | sample SS_ome_4_FD_132410 | JGI IMG/M metagenome (GOLD analysis project Ga0180437, IMG submission 132410) | Hypersaline lake sediment archaeal communities from the Salton Sea, California, USA - SS_3_D_1 metaG | ecosystem: Environmental > Aquatic > Non-marine Saline and Alkaline > Hypersaline >...
GCAAGCCTGCCTGAGCTACTATACCCAGCCCGACCTCATGCACGACATCATGCAAACGATCCGAGAGACGAGCGTGCGGGTGCTGGAGCGGGTGACGGAGAAGGTCGCCGTCGATCAATTGTTCGTGCACGAGGACATGGCGGGCAAGAGCGGACCGCTCATCGGCCCGGTCCAGGTCCGCGAGTTCCTCGTCCCCTATTACGCGGCATGCTGGGACGCCGTTTCCTCGTGCCGAACCCGGCTGTTCAACTTCGACAGCGACGGCAACGTGACGCCGATCCTCGACGCCCTGCTCGATGGCGGCGTGAACGTGATGCATCCCTTCGAGCCCGCCGCCGGGATGGACTGCGTCGCCGTGCGAAAGAAATACGGCCGGCGGCTGGCGATCCTCGGCGGCATCGACAAGCACGTGCTCAGGCGCACCAAGGACGAGATCGACCGCGAGCTGGAGTACAAGATGCAGCCCGTCATGCGGCAAGGGGGCACGGTGTTCGGCCTCGACCATCGCATCCCCAACGGCACGCCACTGGAGAACTACCGTTACTACGTCCGCCGCGGCCGGGAGATCCTCGGGCTGCCGCCGCTCGACGGCCGCTTGAAAGGCTGGGGCCGGATGGCCTTTTGACTTTTGCGGCCGTCTTCTTGCATCGCCGCCCCGGCCGGCTACACTGAATATCTCATAAGCCTGAGGGGTTGCAGCCCCCGGGTTTTCTACCCACCCCGGCTCACTGTGGAGCGATGAAACCCTCTCGGAGAACAGAACCATGCGACTTCTTCCCGGCATCCTTTTCTTCTCGGCGATGATCGGCGTTGCCGAAGCGGCGGACACGCAAGCGACTTCGGCCGGCTCGACGCCCAACGTCCTCTTCATTGCGGTGGACGACCTGAACCATTGGATTGGCCACCTCGGCCGCAACCCGCAAACCAAAACGCCCAACCTCGACCGCCTTGCGGCCCGCGGCGTCACGTTCACCAGCGCCTACTGTGCCGTGCCCGCCTGCAATCCCTCGCGGGCGGCGCTGATGAGCGGCCTGCGGCCCTGGAACACGGCCTGCTACGCCAACGGCGATTTCTGGACCAATCACATTGAAGAAGGCCTGGGGCTCAGCGCGGTGTTTCTGGGGGCCGGCTACCACGTGGCCGGCGCGGGCAAGATCTACCACAGCGATTCCTACTACCCTTCCGAATGGACCGAGTACATGAGCAAGGAAGGCTTTTCGGCCCACGGCCAGGGCGTCGACAAGAATGAAGGCTTTCACCAGCCGCTTGCGCACGACCTGAAAGATGAAGACCTTGGCGACTGGCAGACGGTCAACTGGTGCATCGAGCGTCTCCAGCGGCAGGACGAGAAGCCGTGTTTCATCGCGTGCGGCTTGCACAAGCCCCATCTGCCGTTCGCCGTGCCGCGGAAGTATTACGACATGTTCCCGCTGGAGACGATCGCGCTTCCGCCCTACCGCGAGGACGACCTGGAAGACCTCCCGCCCGCCGGAGTCCGCATGGCCAAGCCCGAGGGCGACCACGCAAAATTCCTCAAGTCGGGCCGCTGGACGGCGGCCATCCAGTCGTATTTGGCGACGGTCGCCTACACGGACATGAACATCGGCCGCCTCCTGGACGCGTTGGACAAGAGCGGCCACCGTGACGACACGATCATCGTCCTCTGGGGCGATCACGGCTGGCACTTCGGCGAAAAGCACCACTGGCGCAAGTTCGCCCTCTGGGAAGAGGCCACCCGCGCGCCGCTCTTCTGGGTCGCCCCGGGCGTAACCGAGCCGGGCGGCGTCTGCCGGCGGACCGTCGATTTCATGACCATCTATCCCACCCTCTGCGAGCTGGCCGGGCTGCCCGTGCCAAAGCACGTGGAGGGCAAGAGCGTCGTGCCGCTGCTGCGGAATCCCGCCGCGGCGTGGGATCAGCCGGCGATCACCACGCACGGCTACAAGAATCACGCCGTCCGCACCGAGTCGTGGCGCTACATCCGCTATGCCGACGGCGGCGAAGAGCTCTACGACCACCAAAACGACCCCTACGAGTGGACCAACCTCGCCGGCAAGCCCGAGCTGGCATCGGTCAAGGCCGAGCTGGCCGAGTGGCTGCCGAAGAAGGATGCGCCGAAAAAGAAGGCGAATTAGTCCGCTGCTTTCGGAGAGACAACCATGCGCACGCATTCCATCCGCACGGCGTTGTGTTTGACGATTCTGACGGCTGCGGTCGCTCGCCTTCCGGCCGAAGAGATCGACCGCCACGAGCTGGGGCGGAGCGTCAAACTCACCGTCCTCGTCGACAAGGTCATGCAGCGGCACGCCGGCTGGGTCGCCGACGAGTGGATGATCCGCGCCGCGGCCGAGGCGGGCTTCAACGTCTACTCCCCCCGCGAGGGCTTCGACCGGCTGGACGAGGTCGGGCGGGTTGCCCAATGGTGCAAGGAGTCCGGCATCTACCACCTGCCCTGGATGCGCGGCTCCCTTGCGGCCCCCAAAGGCCCCGAGGCTGACGGCAAGCGGCTTGTCTGGGCCAGCGGCAACCAGCAGCCGCTCTACAGCCCCAACAGCGACGAGTTTTGGGATTGGACCTACCGCTACGTCCTCCAGTACGCCAGAATCGGCGCCCGCAACCGGCACCTGATCGGCGTCTTCCTCGATTACGAGAACTACGCGCCCGGCAAGGAAGCGAACCTCTACTCGCTTTCCTACGACGACCTGATCCTCGGCAAGTTCGCCGCGTCGAAAGGGATTCGGCTCCCAGAGCTGCCGCTCGGCGAGCGGAAGGTGTGGCTGGAGAGCCAGGGCCTGCACGAAGCGTTCTCGCAGTTCCAGATCGCCCACTGGCGCCAGCGCTGCCGCGAGCTACGGGAGGCAGTCGACCGCATCGAGCCGACGTTCCAGTTCTGCGTCTATCCCGCCCCGGGTACGCCGCTGATGGTCGAGGCGATCTATCCGGAATGGGCCACGCAGGCCGCGCCGCTGATCCTGGCCGACGCCTCGGTCTACGGCCGCGGCGGCAACGCGCTCTCAGAAAGAGCGGCTTTGGAAGGCAACCGACGGAAACTTACGGAGCGGATGAAAGTGCCGCAGGCCGCCGGCATTTCCTTTCTCTACAGCGGCGGCATCGACCCGGCAGTCCGCGGCGCCGACCCCGAGTTCTCCGGAAAGAACGCCGTGATGATCTCCGAAGTGACCGACGGCTACTGGATCTTCTATGAAGGGCCGACGTATACGGAGCAGGACCACGCGGAGTATTGGAAGTGGTTTACCTGGGCGAACCGGGCGATCGCCGCCGGCCAATTCCACGTGCAGCACGATCCGCGGCAAAGCCCAGAAGGCTGGCTCCGCGATTTGCTCGACGAGAGGCAAGAGGGGATCAAGCTTGTCCCGCCGCCGGCCACCGGACCCGCCGCCAAGTTGCCGCCGGTCCGTCTTCGCCGCGGCAATCTGCTGCTTTTGGCCTGCCGGGCCGGCAAGGCCGTCGAGGTGATACTCTCAGACCAGCCGATCGCCCAATACGAGAATTCTTTAGAGTGGGACCTTCGCGGTCCAGCGTTGGCCAGGGTCGATTCGGGCGTTATCGCCCACGGCGAAACCGGGCGGATCGCTTTTACGCCGGAGTCCGACGGCGTCCATCTGCTGGCTGTCTCAGCCGGCAATTGCGCTTACTCAGTCGTCGAGTGCAACGTCCCGCTGGGGCTTTATGCCGGCGGATGGCTGCACCTGATCCGCGGGGCCCGGCGGCTCTACTTCCGGGTGCCCGACGGCCTGAGGGAATTCAGCCTCGCGGCTAAGGGTGCCGGCCAAGAGACGGTCCGCGTGAACGTCTACGATTCCCATGGACAACCGGTGGCCTCGGCCCAGACGACCTTGGCCGAAGAGCTGGTCGAGCTTGCCGTGCCGGCCGCCGGCCGGCCCGCGGGCGTCTGGTCGCTGGAGCTTGCCAAGGCCGACGAGGGCGCTTTGGAAGATGCCTCGATCAAGCTCGGCTCCGGCCTGCCGCCGGTGCTCGCGCTCGTGCCGGAGCACGCCTTTGCCGCCGGCAAATAGGCGCCGGCGGCGGTTGAAAACCCCAACGTCCGAAAAGGCCAGGAGCCGAAGCATGTCAGAACAAGCCGTTCTTCCCGCCACGTGGAAAGTTCCCCAGGTCTTTCGCGACCGGCTCGGCCAGCGGGTCGGACGTCAGCGGGCGATGCTTGCCGAAGGGCATTTGCTGCTGGTCCTCCACGAGCCGCCGAAGCCGGACGAGGAGCATCGCCGGGCGAGGTTCGCCTGGCGGGCGCCCGACGGCACCTGGAACGCGAATTTTTCCGGATCGGGCATCGCCGCCCTCCGCAGACACATCGACGACTACGCCAGGGTGCTCGCGGAGATCGACCTGGACGAAGACAAGGCGGATCGGGCGGACGACTACTTCGGTCTGCTCCGCCGCATCTCGCCCCTGCGCCGTGCCGCACGCAACATGTACGACACGTTCCAGCAAGCCCGGCAGATGGTCCCCGGCGACCGCGAGCTGATCACCTGCCGCGACCACGCTTACGGCGTCCACCGCTCGGCTGAATTGCTCTCCAGCGACATCCAGAGCGGGCTTGACTGCGCCGTCGCCCGGCGGGCGGAAGAACAGGCGGCAAGCAGCTACCGCATGGCGTTGGCCGGGCACCGGCTGAACGTGCTCGCCGCCGTCTTCTTTCCCATTGCCACGGTCGCCGCCGTCTTCGGCATGAACCTCGGCCACGGCCTGGAGGGCCAACAGTTCACTCCCTGGCTCTTCTGGGCCGTGCTCTTGTTCGGAGTTCTTTCCGGCTTGCTGCTGAAGGCGGCGATCCTCGAAACGCCCGAACGGCCGCAGAAGCACGACCCTGTCAAGCAAGTGTGAGGCCCGGCAGACAGCAGACTACCGTCCGGTTCCGTTCGTTCATCGCCCTCCGCGATGAGCAACAGCCTGGTCCGGCGGGCTTAGCGCCAGTTCCAGAACCAATGGCAGTAGTCTTCAACCAACTGGAAGTTCGGACCGTCTTCCGGCACCTCCAGCTCCAGCAGCGGCAGGTTCACCTCGAAGCCGCCCTTTTCCGTCTTGCAGTAAATGCCCGAGAACTCGTCGCTCGCGTACTTCCGCGGGTCGAGCAGTCCGAGCACGGTGCAAGCGTATTCGTCTCTCTCGGCGGGCGTTCTCGGCTGCGGGTAGTGAGCCTGGAAGGGAAAGGACAATTCCCGAGAGAGATATTCGAAATAGCGGGCGAGATTCTCTTCGTCGAATTGAGAAAGCCCGCCGCGGTTGAGCCCGAGCGCCGCGAGGATGCGGGATTTCCGGCTTGGGTTCTCGTGGACGGGCTCGGCGATCAGCTTCAGCCCCTTCCAACAGGGATCCGTGAAGACGGCGAGGGACATGATTTGGGCCTCCTTCAATTCCGGGTTACGCAGGCCGGCCAAGAAAAGTTCGCCGGCGTCGCTCAAGTACAGCCGGCGTGCGCCAAAGCAGGCGGATGGCCCTCGATTCGCGCGAAAATCTCCTCCCGATGAATGGGGACCTCGATTGGGGCTTGAACGCCGAGCTTCACGCGGCCCTTGCCGACCTCCAGCACCTCCACCGAAATGTTGCCGGCGATGACGATGCGCTCGCCGCGCTTGCGACTAATCACCAACATGCTCCTTACCTCCTATTCAGAGCATTCAGCAGCCTGGGCGTTGTCACTCGTTTCGCCGGGTCGATCCGAGCTGTAGGTCTGACTTCCGCCCGTGCCGGGATTCTTCCTACCGGTGATTTCTGACAGCTAGAGCTGTCAGAATTGCAGAATCATGTTCTCTTGGCCGATTTGGGTCAAGGGCAATTCTGAGAACAAATCTCAAAAACCGTGTGCTGCCCCCCTTATCGCCCCACCTTCCCCATTCTTCCACACAAGCCGCTCAGAAAAATGGAAAATGGGAAAGTATGGTGAAATGCGTCAAATCAAGCCGATCTCTTCTTCGGGAGCCAGGCGAGAATCGATCTTCACCTCAACACGCTTCTGGTCTACCGTGGGCGTTCTTTCCAAACGGCAGGAAGCCGGATCGAGCGATAGGAGGTTGCACGCATGAGAGTGGAAATCCAGCCGCGAGAGGTCCGCGGACTGGTGCTTGCCGCTTTTGAGCAGCTGGGGGCCAGCACCGTCAGTCTCTTCGATCTTGAAGAGGACATCCTAATCCACGATGGCCGCTACACCGCCCGCTCGTACCGGGCCGACCACCTCATGGCCATGTGGTTCGTCGGCTTGGGTCTGGTGCAGTTCTACGACGCCGACGGGAACATGTTGCGAACCATCAACCTCTCGAAGGACTTGAAGCCGCTGAAGATGGCCGCCTAGCCCGGCTTCTTCGTGCCTTCCCGTCTTCCGGCGGCGGAGCGAAGCACACGAACCATATGAGACTGCCCCCAGCGAGCCGATCAGGCCCGGCTGGGGGCAGAATGGATCTCAAATTCCGCGGCCGCGCAGCAGCCCGACCGCCGGCGCCGCTTACACGGGCCGAACGTTCTCAGCGCGTGGGCCTTTGGGCCCGCGGCCTTCCTCATAGGTCACCGCTTGACCTATGCGGAGCACTTCGATGCTTACGCCTTCCAGCGCGCTGTGATGGAAAAACATGTCCCCACGCTCTCCCTCGATGAACCCAAACCCTTTGTCCGCGATCAGTTTCTTGATCGTCCCTTGCGGCATATTGCCACTCCTTCAAAGAAAAACCGGAAAACGCGACGGCTGTCGTCCCTCCACTCAGAACCCCTTCTCGTTGAGGGAAGACCACAGCAAAACACTAGAGGGAGAAAATCAACCGCGATCGGCAGCTCGGCACCTGCATCGCAGGTTGCCGCCTGGCACTTCGCCGGCTGATTAGAACGAGAGCACTTGGAATGGGCGGGGCTCACACGCTTCTCACCACTATCTGATAAATCATACCACGTGCCCTCATCAATGGGAATGGGGTTTGGACGACTCCGTGAAGCCGTCCGGCCGAAATCTCTCCTCCGCCGAACTGGCGCAACGCGGTCACCCGGTCCGCAGGGGGGGTACAGCGAGGTCTGCCGATCGCTGGACCGTGCGGTGTTTCCCGCCGGGCCTTACGCCGGGCGCCGGTTTTCGCCCACCCGCGGGTCGCGCGTCGCGCCCGCTTCCGCCCTCAACGTCCGTCCGCCGGAAACGAGATCCGCCCGTAGCAGGCCAGCGCGGCAATCGCCAGGGCGTGGGACAAGCGGCCGCTTTGGATCAGCTCGGGCACGTCGGCCAGCGGATGCAAGACGACCTCGATCTGCTCGAAGGGATCGAAATCCTGACCACCACCGAGCCAGCATCCCTCCGCCAGCACCACGTGGCAGTGCGCGTCGTTCAGCGCGGGGTTGGGCATCAGCCGGCCGAGGTGCCTGACGCTTCCCGCCGCGTAACCCGTCTCTTCCTGCAACTCGCGGACGGCTGCTTCCTCCGGCGATTCGCCGGGGTCGATCACGCCGCCGGGCAACTCCAGCACGACCTGCCGCAGCCCGTGCCGATACTGCCTCACGAAGACCACGTCGCCGTCGGCCGTGATCGCAATCACCAGCACCCAGTCGGCCGATTCGCAGACGATAAAGTCGCCCTCGGCCTGCGCCGGCCCAAAACGATAGCGATCCTCGCGCAGCCGGATAAGCTTGTACTCGGCTACGTATCGGCTGGCCAACAGGGTCCAACTGCGGTGCGGCATCGCGGCCGGCGCTCTCGAAAGGTGGTGACAGTGGTCTTGGCCGTCACGTCACGGCTGGAGCCGGACTTCCAGCGCGAAGGCGTAATCGCAGGGCTTGCGGTGGGGCACGCGGACCGCCAGCCCCGACCGGTCCCGCGTCCAATCCAACGAGCCGTCGCTGCCCAGCAGCCGCACGTCGGCGATCTCGGCGGGGCAGAGCTGGGAGCCGGATTTGAGCGACTCGACCGTCACTTTCCCTTCCTCCGGCCAGGCGAGGCAGATGGCGTAGATCGCGTTGTCCTTGGTCGTGAAGCGGATGTCCTGGGCGGTGAAGCCCTTGCCGATGTTCTCTTGCTCCTTCATGTGCCCGGAAACCATCTCGGTCGGGCCCTCACCGTAGACCTTCCAGGGCCGCGTGCCGTAGATCGCCTCGCCGTTGACGGCAAGCCAGCGGCCGATCTGGCGGAGCATCGCTTCTTCGGGGGCCGGAATCGTGCCGTCGGGCTTGGGACCGATGTTCAACAAGAGGCAGCCGTTCTTGGAGACGATGTCCACTAGATCGTCCACGAGTGAATCGACCGTCTTGTACTGGTGATTGGTAACGTAGCCCCAGGAGTTGTAGCTCACCGAGGTGTCGGTCTGCCACAACAGCTCGCGGATTTCGCCCAGCTTGCCGCGCTCGAGGTCCAACACGGCGGCCTCTTCCGGATACGCCTGGAGCTTGTAGTTGATCGCCGGCTGCTTGCCCCAGACGGCGGCGCGGTTGTAGTAGTAGGCCGTGAACCGCTCGAGGTGCGGACCGAAGGGGTTCTCGTAGGGCGACTCGACCCAACGGGGGCCGATGCCGAAATCGAACCACACCAGGTCGGGCTGGTACTTCTCGACCATTTCGCAGGTCCGACAGAGCCAGTCGTCCATGAACTCCTTGTCCTGCGGCGGCCACTGGCCCGGCAGCTTGCCGTAGAGGAACTCCCGCGGCTTGCCGTAAAGCTCGAAGTAGCGGCGGTCGTTGGTGTCGAACGAGTCGCTCCGCGGATAATAGGCCCAGTTGAAGGCCCGATGGCTGGAGACGCCGAACCGCATCCCCCGCCGGCGGACCGCCTTCTCCAGTTCGCCGATCACGTCGCGCTTGGGCCCCATCTTGGCCGCGTTCCAGGGCGTGTAGGAGCAGTCGTACATCGGGAAGCCGTCGTGGTGCTCGGCCACCGGCACGACGTAGCGGGCGCCGGCCTCCTCGAACAGCTTCGCCCAGGCGGCCGCGTCGAACTTCTCCGCCTTGAACATGGGGATGAAGTCCTTGTAGCCGAACTCGTTCTGCGGGCCGAACGTCCGGCGGTGGTGTTCGAAGTAGTTCACGCCGCGTTTCTTCTGCAACTGGTCGATGTACATCTGGCGGGGATACCACTCGTTGCCAAAGGCCGGAACGCAGTACACGCCCCAGTGAATGAAGATGCCGAACTTGGCGTCCTTGTACCACTCGGGGATCACGTACTTCTTGAGCGAATCCCACGTCGGCTGGAACGGCCCCCCGGCGGCCACCTCGTCGACCCGCAAGAGCTCTGCGTCCAACGAGCCCCCCTCAGCAGCCAAGCCAGCGGAAGCCGCCGGGCCAACCAGGATCGCCATCATTGCGATTAAGGCGCACATACGTCGGCCTGACATCACCGTCTCCTTTGCGTCGATTTGATTTGCTTTGCAGTACAAACAAGAACGCCCCAATGGGCATAGATGCCGTACTTCGCGTCCAGAAGCCACTCGGGCACCTCGTGCGCCGCCAGGGATTCCCAGGCGGGCTGATAGGGGCCGGCGGACTTCTCGGCCTCGGCGGTCCCGGCCGAACCCGGCCACAACACTGCCAAAGCGACAACGGCGGTGGCGGTGCTGGTAAACCTCCAAAAGCTCACGGCAAACGACGAGATCATCGTCGGTCTCCTCTCCCGGCAATCGATCACGGCCGCGAAGCTTGCCCTCCGCGGCGCAGCGAACGCGCGCGTCAAGCGCCGCGATCAGTCCATGTGGTAGTGGTGCGTCCTGAACCCGTAAACGGCAATGACGACGAAGCAGATCAAGGGCAGGACGAACGAGGCGCGGACGGCCGAGAGCGTCAGGAAGCCAAGGCTGACGGTGCCCAGATCGGTGATCGCCCCCTGCATTGGCGGCAGCACGGAGCCGCCGAGGATCGCCATGATCAGGCCGGCGGCGCCGATCTTGGCGTCTTCTCCCAGCCCGGTCAGCGCGATCCCGTAGATCGTGGGGAACATCAGCGACATGCAGGCCGAAATCGCCACCAGGCAGTAGAGCCCCGCGATCCCCTCGACGAAAATCGCACCCAGCGTCAAGCCGAATCCGCCGACGGCCAAAACCGCCAAGAGAGCCCCCGGCCGAATGAACCTCAGCAGAAACGTGCAAATGAATCGGCTCGTGCAGAAGATCACCATGGCCGCGATGTTGTGTTTCTGCGAAAGGATTTCGGCGTCTTGCTCCGCCATCCCATACGGCTCCGCGGTAAACAGCTCCGTGCCGTAATGGATGATGAACGTCCAGCACATGATCTGCGCGCCGACGTAGAAAAACTGGGCCACGACCCCTTCGATGTATTTCTTGTTCGTCAGCAGGCGGCGGAGCGTTCCTCCGACGTCCAGCGCCGCCGACTTATCCTGGGTTCGCGGCATCTTCACCACGGCGATCAGGACGAAGAACACCAGGATGACCAGCCCGATCGCCACGTAGGGCGCGCGGATGATTCCCAGGTCGTGGGCGGTCACCGCCTCGAGCTCCGAAGCCGCCATCGCCGCCCGCTCCTTCGCCGTTGCCGCGTTGAGATTGGCAATGATCAACTGTTGCGCGGTGAACATCCCCAAGAGCGAGCCGATCGGATTGAACGCCTGCGAGAAGTTCAGCCGCTGCGTGGCCGTCTCTTCGGCTCCCATCGAGAGGATGTAGGGGTTGGCGCCGGTCTCCAGGAAGGAGAGGCCGCAGGTGAGAATGAAATAAGCCACCAGGAAGGGCCAGAAAACCATCATCAGGCTGGCGGGGATGAAAAGCAGTGCCCCGGTCGCATACAACCCCAACCCCACCAGGATCCCCGCCTTGTACGACGTCTTCTTGATGAACAGCGCGGCCGGAAACGCCATCGCGAAATAGCCGCCGTAAAAGGCGAACTGGACGAGCGAACCCTCGAAGTTGCTCATCAGAAGGATCTTGGAAAACGCCTTGACCATCGGATTGGTGATGTCGTTGGCGAATCCCCAGAGGGCGAAACAGCACGTGATCAGGATCCAGGGCAGAAGGACCACCTTGGAAACAACCGGGGCACGGCGATCGGATGCGGCGGGTTCGGCGGCTGTTGTCATGGGCGGCGATCTTTCTTGTCTTGAGTCCGTTGCGAACGACTCACCGGGGCGGCGGACTGCCCTGAAGAGTACCCGCTATCGTACCCGCTTCGCCGGACCTTGTTAACGGCCGGCCCATGTCCTTTCTAATCTTGGCCACGGCGGCTGTCATTGAGCTTTCGCTGGCCGGTATTTGAACATTTTGAACACGCTTCTGGCTGCTTTTCGAGTCCCCCTTTGACGCCTGAATGCAATCGCAAACTGTTTGCTGTAAAAGCTTTAGGAAAATCCCGCGGCCGTCCTGCGATGCGGCGTTCTTGAGCTTTTCAAAACGCTCGCCTAAACTCGCCGTGCGAGGATCCCACCGCTCATGCCCAAGCACCGCAGCGTCGCCCTGTTGATCGAGACGTCCAAGACGTACGGCCGGGGGCTGCTCGGCGGCATCAGCCGCTACGTCCACACCCATCGCCCCTGGTCGGTCTTCCTCGAGGAGCGAGGGCTGGACGACCCTCTGCCGCCCTGGTTTCGCCGCTGGCAAGGCGACGGAATCCTGCTGCGTTCGTCGACCGCCGCCCTGGCCGAGTCCGTCCGGCAGCGCGGCGTGCCGACCGTCTACCTCGGCGAATCGCGCGAGACGGGTTTGCCGATGCTCCACTCCGACGACTGCGCCATCGCCCGAATGGCCGCCGAGCACCTCTTGGAACGCGGATTCGAGCGCTTTGCCTACGTCGGCCTTAATGGCGTGGTCTGGTCGGACCAGCGGCTCGACTACTTTGCCGGGCGACTTGCCGAGGCGGGACACGAATGCCTCGTCTGCGAGTTCCGGCCCAGCCGCGGCGATCACCGCGCGTGGCTCAGCCGGGAGCAGGAGCTGACCGGTTGGCTCTGCGGTCTGCCCAAGCCGGCCGCCCTGATGGCCTGCTACGACGTGGTGGGAGTCCGGGTGCTGGACGCCTGCCGGGAGGCGGGTATCGCCGTTCCCGAACAGTTGGCCGTGATCGGCGTCGACAACGATCCGCTCTTGTGCACGCTGGCCACGCCCCCTTTGACGAGCGTCGCCCACGATCTGGATCGCATCGGCTACGAGGCGGCCGCCTTGCTGGAAAGACTCATGGACGCCGAAGAGCCGCCCGAGGGCGAGATCCTTCTCGAACCCAGCGGTGTGGTGCGACGGCAGTCGACCGACGTGCTGGCGATCCCCGACCAGCAGGTGGCCAGGGCGCTCCGCTTCATCCGCGAGCACGCCTGCGACGGCATCGACGTCGACGACGTCGTCCAGGCCGCAGGGATGCACCGGGCGACGCTCAAACGCCGCTTCGAAAGCCTGCTGGGCCGCTCGCCGAAGGCCGAGATCATGCGGCTTCAGCTCGACCGCGTCAAGCAGCTCCTGCGGGAGACCGATTTCACCCTCAAGCGGATCGCCGACCTGGCCGGCTTCCGCCACGCCGAGTACATGAGCGCGCTGTTCAAACGGAAAGAGGGAATCACGCCGGGCGACTACCGCGGCAAGCTGGCCAGCCGCTAACCTTGCAGGCTGCGGCGGACCTTGACGCGGAAGCTGCCGGGAAAATCCTCTTCGCCGGCCATCACGATGTAGCCGCCGCCGCAGCCGGAAGTCACCCGGCCGTAGCAGGGATACCTGGCCATCTCGGCCTCGATCTGGTCGTTGGTCGTCAGCGGCAGGATCTGGGCCCAGGACTCGTGCGTCTCGGTGAGCGCCCTGCCCAGCTTCTTGATGTCCTTTTGGACGATCGCTTCCCAGCAGAGCTCTCCGGCGGCGCCCAACCGCTTGACTGCTTCGGTGGTCAGATTCTGCTGGGCCAACGGGTCGTAGCCCGCCGGACGCTCGAACAGCTCGACCAGCACGAGCGAGCGTTCGATCCAGTGGCAGGTGGCGTCGTCGGCGATCGACTCGATCCGCTCCGGCCAGTACTTGCCGTCGTAATCCAGCCGCGAGGCCCCCGGCAAGGTCAGCCCAAGGTGGTCCTGCGAGCCGGAGACGTACTTCGTGCCGGGCGGGTTCTCGTAGCCGAACAGCAGCCGGGCCAGCTCGACGGGATCGTCCGCAAAGAGGTTGTATTGCCTAACGCGCTGCCAGGTGTTGCGCGAGCTGGTGGCCATTCCGCTGCGCAGATTGAACTCACGATCCGGATGGATGTTGACGACGACAACGGAACCGGGGTGATACTTCGACACC
>Ga0180437_10008333_pt1 | contig 13199 bp, 20 predicted proteins | sample SS_ome_4_FD_132410 | JGI IMG/M metagenome (GOLD analysis project Ga0180437, IMG submission 132410) | Hypersaline lake sediment archaeal communities from the Salton Sea, California, USA - SS_3_D_1 metaG | ecosystem: Environmental > Aquatic > Non-marine Saline and Alkaline > Hypersaline >...
AGGACGCAATTTTACCCCAAAATCACACCAGTTTTGCGGGGGTGTAAATAAATGATTTGGCAATCATTATTCTTAAAAAAGAATCAAGCTCTTGTATTACACAAATACAAGTTTAGAATTTGTAGTGTAAATTGTCAACGTGTGAAATGTGTTTGGCTGTTTTATAAAGAAATAACTTATACCTTAAATATTTAATTAATTTAAATACAATCAATTGTTTTATTTTTTAATTCTTGTATATACATATCTAGTTCTATTAATGCTTTTTTATACCCGCTGTTATAACCGCAAGCAAAGCTAGCCGGGTCGGAATGAACCAACCCTGGCAATTTTTCTGCTATTTCTAATAACTTTGAGTCAATCCATTGCTCTATATCATTCATTTTAACCTCTGCGATTACGCATATTTTTAAGTCGTCGCGCATCACTAGCCATTATTAACTCTTCAATGGTTAACTCCCGTTTTTCTGGTTCTTTAATAGAGCCATCTTCGCGAGTTTGCCCAAGAGGCCTTGGAGCCTGACTTGTGCCTTTGGTTTTTTTCATTCTTTCTTCTAATCTGCCCATTTCAACCATTTGCGTGTAAGGGTCTTGCAAACTAGATATACGTTTAAGTTCATCGCTATGGCGTTTACTAGCGGCATACAAAAAAGCTGCGGGGTCTTTCATAGCTCGAGTTGCAACTGTCATCGCATCAGTAATAGGTTGCGAACCCACCACATCTCTAAAATCTCGAAATTTACTCATGCCATTGTGAAATTTATCTTCAAATTCTGCTTGAGCTGCTTGCTCACGTTGCGTTTGTTGTTGCTGATAAGTTTCACGCTGTACTTCTTCATTTGTTTGGCGAATAAACTGCTTTAATTGTTGTTGCCAATCTTGTGCACTATCAGGGTTATATTCAAAACCGGCTTCTTGCGCTTGTTGGGCTTGTTGTTGTGTTGGCTGTTGATTAACTGCTGGTTGACTTTCTTTTAGGCGTGCCAATCTTTCACGAACAGCTTTGTTAATACGCTCGTTTACCTCATCTTCAGTATATGTTTTAGATTCTTGTTTTGGTCTTTCGTTACCGTAATCATCTACCTCATTATCGTCACTACTAACCTCTTCTTTTGGCTTGGCTTCTTCTTCTTGGTTAGTTTCCGCAGCGACTGAGTATTCTTCTGGTTCAAGTTCAGCAGGCGCTGTTGACTCAGGAAGCTCGTCATGAGAATCCATTGGTATTTCTTTTGATTCATTTGGCAAGTGTGCCGTTGCCAATACATCATCAATACTAGTAGTGTTAGGTTCCATACATCATCCTATCTTGTGTGTTAAAATCTTAGTCAAGTTATCAGCGTGTGCAATAGCATGGTCTGATTGCGTACGCTCTGTCTCGGCTAAATAACGTAACTTCTGTTCTTCTAATTGAGCTGCCACTTCTAATCTTTCAGTTTCTAAGCGCATTTGTTCACGCTCAGTTTCAGCTTGCTGTTTTTGCGCTTTCATTTGCAATTCTTGTTGCTTAATTTGTATTTCTTGTTGTTTTAATTGTAATTCTGCCTGCTGATATTGAGCTTGTTGTTGCATTGCTTGCTCTTCAGGACTTGGTTGCTGTTGACCGTCTTGATTTGGCATCTTGCCAGATTTGCCAGCTTCAATAATTTGAGGAGGAACAAGTGATTTAAGTCTATTCTTAAGCTCAATTGTGTTCATTAATGGTAAATTCTCAGCGTACAAATCAGCTATTAAATTAAACAATTGTGGGTTAGCTTGCAGAGCCATATTTAGCGATTCTAAAGCTTGCTCTTTTTGTCCTTCATAACTTGGCCCAGGCATCAACCTTACTTGGTATGTACCTTTACGTATATCATTTTCTATTAATTCACCATATTCATCGTGCTGCCTGTTAATTGTAATATTTTTTTGCCCTTCATCAGGAGTCATTAACGTTAATACCCGCTCAGTATCATAAACTTTTGGTATCATTTCATTTAACACTTCACCGCCAGCCGCAATAGCGCGATTAATAGCGTTAAAAGCACAATAAGTAGAATAACTACCTTGACGTGTTCTGGCATCAATAGCGGCACCAGAAACTTCATTGCCTTGCTGCCCCATTCTACTAGGATATAAACCGGTTGATGTATATAAATCCTCAATAGCTCGCTGGTATTGAGTCAATAATGATTGGGATAATTCTGGAGGTGTAACTTGCTGAGGCGTTGCGCCGCTTGGGCTTTCATCATATGTAAGCATGCCTTGCTGACTTAGTGGGTCTCGCCAAGTTTGAGCAGTATCATTACTAGATACATTTTTCTTGCTACCTATCCATTGGTCAAAACGAGAAACTTTCAAAACATAAGCTGACTGAGTACCTAAGTAATTAATATATTTTTGCGCGTCTTTGGCATCAATTACAAAAGGTCGACAAACTTGCTTGCCGTTTTTATCATAATAACTATTTTGATCTACAAAAATAAGAGGTAATTTTTCAGAGGGAAATTCAGTTTCATCTAATACATAGTCACCAGCTATTTTGTAATGGATAATTTTTGCTTTTTTGACTGTTCTTTGGCTTTCAATTCTAACAACTTCTCCAGCATCATATAAAGTAATTACATCGTCAGTGTACTCATCAATTATTTGGTCTTGGACTTCATCTTGACCGGCTTCGGCCGCTTGCATTTCTGGTTGCAAAACTTCGCCAGCTTGCATTTCCATACCAGCATCGATGCCCATTTGCATTTGCTGATTTTGTTGCATTTGTTGTTGCATTTTTTCCATCATTTGCATGTCTAACATGCGGCTACGACTTTTATCTATAATTTCATCCAACTCATCTTGATTTACTATGCGCCCATTACTAAGTTTATAAAGCACGTCAGGTATAAGCTTTTTAACAAAGTGGTCTTGTATTGTTATGCTGTCATCATCGGCCCATGTGTAACCAGCACCAGTCGTTGCGTTAGTGCTAGTTGCGGCAGCTACCTCTTCTTCACTTGCAGCAATTGCGTTGTCACCAATGATTTGCGATTCAATTTTTTTGCCGTACGTTTCTCTAAATTTAGCGCGACTCATGCGAGTAAGCCAACCACAAACCATTCCATCAGTTTTATTTAATTCTTCCGCAGATATATCCCAGTAGCAGCGGGTTGCGTCTTTAAAGTGCTTGTAAACGATGTCCTGGTCAAATGATTTGTTAAAACTGTAATCAGTACATAACGCATAAGCCCCGAAACCCCCAATGAACGCTTGACTTGCGGCGACCTGGTACGCATTTTTTGCTCCTCCACAAAATATAATTTCTTTAGTAATTAATTCGCGTATGTTTGCTGTTTCTTCGTCACAATTCTCCATGGGCACAACTTGTAATTGTGGTGTATTTTGTTGTTGCTCACCAAGCAATGAATTTACAAGAGTTGCAAGTTTGTTGAATTGAAGTGGTATTTTTTTGTAAGTTTGCAACATGTTAGATTCATCGTCAGTCCACTGCGAACCCAGCACAAATTCAGTAAATGCGTGATATTGGTCTATATTAACTTGAAAGTATTGGCGCCATTTTTCCGCGGCTTGACGTGCTAATTGGGTTACTTTTTCGGCTTTTTTAACCATTTATTTCAATCCCTTTATAATAATTAACTAATTATGACACGTTTTGATTGTTTATGTGAACATGGTATCAAATTTTGCGGGCGGTTTAATGGGTTGATATGTAGATTGGCCACCGTGTTGACCAAAATAAAACGTTAACATTAACGAATCGCTGCAATCTGGAGAGGGAAACCCTCGTTTTTTTAAATCAATTTTGCTTTCAATCAATAGTTGGCCATTGCTCTTATGTTTATAGCCCAAGCCACATAAGTCTCTATGTAATTCATCGCTATCAGGGATATCAACCGGTAATTCGCCAGTTAACCAGTCACGCATTTCACTCCACAATTCTGCGCGTAAATTTCCAAATCGTTCTTTGTCATTAGCGGAGCGTGCCACGTTAACACCTTCAACGCAACTAAACCCCATTTCAAGCAATCGGTCAGTGACGCCTGCGCCAATACCAATACAGTCAATACAAACTTTAGTTGGTCGCTCACGTTCAATTATAGTTTTTAATCGTCCAGCTAATTCCATCGTATTATGATTTTGCAATACTTCAAGGTCGTATGCCTTACGGCCACGTCTACGAATAATTGCACATCTATCATTATCGCCAATAGCTGGGTCAACACCAATAATCAATTGCGCATCTGACTCAACCTTAATTTTACGAGCACGAGTCACATGTATAGCATTGATAAATGTGTCATCGATTGGGTTTTTAAAAGCCTCACTAGCTGTGCAAGGATATTCCTGACTGAACCTAATCAAACCAATATCATAATCATTATGAAACTCATATATTTTTTTGCGACGCCAAGCCAAATGAGCCATAGTAAGGCCATCATCTTTATACTGCTCTAATAATTCTTCATCGCTGTCATTAGGTTTAAAATTTTTCCCATCGTCTGTATATTCATCTTGCCAATACCACGGCACAAAGATAGGGATAAAACCATTTGTACCTTGCTCAGCACCAGTCCACACCGAATGAAAGTAATTACCAATGCCATTAGCTGTTGACTCTAATATAACTTCAGTATTTGCTTGCGTGCCAACTGCTTGTAATAAACCTAAAGCATGCTCTTCTGCATTTGGCCAAAATGCACTTTCAGAACCATGCATAAGTTGAACTGTTTGAGACCGCCCAGCGCCCTTATTTCCAGCAGTACCAACAGCATAACCAGAGTCTAACGATTCAAACCTAAGTTCTTTAGCACTATCTTTTGCCGCTTTAGGACACAAACCATAAGGTAAATACTCATAATAACGCTTGGTCATTTCAAATAAGTTTTTAGTGGCTTCAGCTTCATGCGTAAGAATAAATGTTTTAATACCGCGATTAGTAATAGTTTTATGAAAGTAGCGAGCCTGAATATACGTGCTGACCCCTTGCTGCCTTCCTTTCAGACACACAGCACGAATTTTTCCTGTTTCTTTAAGTTGTTGTTCTAATTTGTTGTGAATATATAACTGTGCTTTATTAAGCAAAAAAGGCTCAATAGAGCCTGTTTTGGTGCGTATCTTAAAGAAGTTTTCAGCGAAAAACTTAAAGTCTTTAAGCTTAGATAAATCAGCCATGTAGTTACAACTTTTCTAATAGCTTTTCAATAACTGTGTCTTTAGAATCAGTACTTTTATCATCCGCATAATCATCGCGAAATCTGGATTTCATAGTAAACATCCAAGGTGTAGCACTAAAATCTTTATTAGAACCCGTTGTTCCATCATGACCCATTTGCTCCCAATAACGCTGAGAAAGAGCTAGGCCCCTTTCAATAGCTGCCTTAAACTCAGGATGCTTGTCTTTCCATTCGTATACAGTCTTGCGACTCACACCTAACTCAGCAGCAACAGCAACCAAACTTTCACCATTCGATAAAACTTCAATTGCCTTTGTGCAATGACCATCAGTATACACTTTTTCAGCCATATATTGTCACTACCTTATACATTATAAGCTTAAATTAAGCCTTATGGGCCTTTTTGTGGGTTAGAATGCTCACCTTTCATACCGCCACCAGCCTCACCGGGCTCACAATATTTAGGCTGCTCATTATATTGTTCACGCACTAATTTACCATACATAGATGGCACAGAATAATGAAAGTTATCTTTCTTTTCTCTGTCAAAATCACCGTAATCGCTCATAATATACCCTTATATAGATTTATAACTAAGTGTATCATAATAATTAACCATTGCAACCTTTCAAAGTTATTAACAAAAACTGTGGATAACAAATCAATATTTGTTTAACAACAAATCAAAACAACACGTAAGTTGCTGTACTCAAATGACTTTTAATTTCAGTATAAAATTGACTCATAACTGACTTGACGTAATGTACGTAATGGCGTACAATTTATTTAAATTAACAGTTAATGAAGAGGTAGAAATGGCAGATTTAACATTGTACGAAATAATGGGCGAGGACATGTATTTACTTGCTATTAAAGTTTCTGATAATAAAGTTAAAATTGAGGTCTTAAATGAGCAAGAAGAAAGTTTATTTAAAGAAGTAACTCACCTTTATGCTTGGGAAGGTTTGGTAAGTTTTGCTAAAAAGGTATTAGAAGCAGATAAAAACATTTCGGAGATTAAATAAAATGAATAAAGGATTAGAAAGAATAAATTATTTAATGGAGCGTAATAACATACAAAAAAAATGGGAAACATTTAGAGTTATAGCATTAGAAGTGTTGACTGGAATATCAATGGTTGGCTGCACAGTTTTATTAATATTGTTATTTTGGGTTTTAATGTAGCATTTACACGCATACTTTTTTTGCAACTAAACCTTTTGGGGTTTTTTGTGGTTCAAAAGTAACATTTTGATTAGGATTTAATGTTTTAAATCCTTTTATCTCTATATCAGAATAATAAACAAAATAATCTTGATTATTATGTTCAATAAAGCCATAACCTTTGTCGTTGTTAAACCATTTAACAATTCCTTCTACCATTTTTATTTTCCATTTATAAATTAATAGCTATACTTAAAATGCATTACGTCTCATTTCAAAATAGGAGGCTGTATCATGTTTAAACCTAAAAACAATAATATGCAACCCCATAATCATATCATTACCAAAGCTACAGTCCAAACTAGGGCCACTGCTATGGGATATGCCTGCCGTTTTTTTTGCACTTGCAGCCGTGAAACTGATGTTATTGATTCATCGAACTCTAATAAAAACACAGAATCGTCAAAAGTTGTCGATAACATCAAGTAAATATAAATTAGCCTTTCTACGCCCTTTGTTGTGCGCTTGCAGAGGCTTTTCGCATGATGCCATAGTATGTACCCACAAATCAATATAACGCTTAATAACGGCTTTTTGTTGTGTTTTAGGTATTGACCTTAAGCACTTGTTGATGTGTTTAAGATCTTCAGGTTGCAATGTAATACCCTTTTGTTTGCAATATTCTGTGAATTTCATTGTTATCCAAATAAACATTTAACAAATTTGAAAAATACATTCTTTAATTTTATTTCAAAAGTTACTGTTTGATAATTTAAATATATAAAACCAAAGGCTAATAATGCGATCTTAGGTTCTTGCATAATTTTTTGTCATATTATGTATTTATTATTACTTACTTCATTTGATTAATGAAAAATTTAATAAATAGGACACCTTCATAAAAAAAGGTGTCCTCGCTACAACCCAGGCCTGGTGCGGGATGTAGCGTTTTCGAGGACACCAGGACACCAGACACCTGTTTTTTCAGAGAGTAGCATGATATATCTCTATCTCTATATATAAATATATAAATATATAAAATAGGTGTCCTAGGTGTCCTAGGTGTCCTAAGGCTAGTATTTAAAAGGATTTCAGAGAGGACACCTTTTAAAATAGGTGTCCTCTAGGTGTCCTCTAGGTGTCTTAATTCATAGAATCAAAAATAAATTTATAATTAGGCATTAAATAACAATGTGACGCCTTGGTGACACCTACTAAAGTATAGGTGTCACCGTCACAGACCAGGCCTGGCGCGGGTTGAAGCAAATAGCGTGACACCTGTGACGCGTGACACCTACTTTTGTAATTTCTACACGTATATACCTATATACATATTTAATATTAATCCTATATATAAAAAGGTGTCATAGGTGTCACAGGTGTCACGACGTCAGTATTTATAAGGGTTGTGAGCGTGACACCTTTCAAAATAGGTGTCACATAGGTGTCACATAGGTGTCACATAGGTGTCACATAGGTGTCCTAATTCATAGATTCACAAATAAATCTATAATTAGGCATTAAATAGCATCGTTTCATTTTAGTAGAGCCACTTCCCTTAGTAAGTCCTCGTTTTTTTAAAATTGACGACATTTTAGTGGCTTGTGACTTAGTGGGATTTTTATATCCTATAACATCCAATATTTGAGAAGATGTCATCCAGTTAAGCGGCGGGCTATCCCAATAAAAATGGGCATCTAATTTTTCCTCGAAAGGGTCGATAAATTCATACTGTTTATTTTCTTGGTTTAATAGTGCCAATTCATTTTCTAACAAAATTGGTGATTCCCCTTGTAAATACATCTCATAAACTGTTCGCCACACCTGTTGCATATCCAATTCATGACGAGTTTTTATTTTGTCGGTAACACTAATTGTCCACCACCGTCGATTACCTGTGGTGTCTATTAAAAAGTTCGTTTCGTTCACAGTAGCCGCAAACACTGTGCGTCTAATCATTTTGCTATTGCGTATCGCATGTGGTCGTCTTACATCATCGACATCATTTGTTATATATGCTTTTAATCGAGCTATATCTGCTTTGCGAAAGGTTGCATCAAGTTCCCCAAGCTCAGCTATCCAGTATTCCGCGGATGTAAAAATATCGTCTTTCTTGGTGGGATCTAGGGATAATCCGCCTTTGATAGCGTTTAATGATTCAGGAGCCAACGAAGCAATGAATGAGGATTTATGAGTACCTGGTTCGCCTTGTATAACTAATACCCCCTGAGCACAAAACCCTCCATCATTAAACGCTGCAGCAATGGCTGATATCATCCAGCGTTTAATTAGCATGTATGACAATTCGTTGTTTGTGGTTTGGATTGTATTAAGCCAAGTGGTGAATATATTTGAATCTTTTAAAGGTTTACTTAATAACCAATCTCGAATCGGATGATATTTATTATCCCAGCTAATTTGGTCAAGATGCTTGTCTACTCTACGAATGGGAAATTCATGAGTTACACTTAAATTAGTAATATATGTTAAAGCCTGATTTTCAGCTTCTTCTTGATATAAATCAACTTCTGGAATGATTGTTTCTCTAATTCTTTTCATCATATTCCAGCGCATTTTTATGGAATAATGATCTAACAAATGTTTTAAGTTATTAGTGGTATCTAAAGGCCTCGGTCGTTGAGCACTTCCAGTTAAATCAGGATAAGTATCAACACAAAATTCTTGAGCTTCTTTGCCAGCATCTTCAAGCGCAAGCTTTAATATTTCAAAATCTATAGTGCCATGCTCTTCATCAAAATCTGCTAAATCCCATTTAGGCTCCACACCAAGTAATGAAGGATTTACAGTACCAACATAGGCAGCAACGCCCTTTAATTTTTCTTTAAGTTTCTTAGCAGCCTTAAAACCCGCGACGTCATTGTCTGGCCAAATACATACTTTTCTATTTTTAAATAACAGAGGGTTTATTTTTCCTGCACTACCACAGCCTCCCATCCAAGTTACGCACACAAAATCAGAAAAAAGATGAGCCGCAGCATCTGCTGTTTTTTCCCCTTCTACGATTAGTACAGATTTATCAGGGTGTTGTTTTAATAAATGTCCTCTATAAATCGGTTTAAAAAGAGCATCTTCATACCATTTTGGCACCCATTCATTGTTTTGAAATGACCAAGGTAAAAAATATTTGTTATTACCTCTTTTTTTTCTTTCTGTATATCCAATTATTTTGCCTTCATCATCTAAGTATTCCCACACACCTTCATTTATTCCAAAATTTGGTTTTTTATCTATGTCTGTTATACTCACTATTTGTTACTCCTTGTAATAAAATTTAATGCTATATCAATACGTATTAGCATATTTTCAATATTTAGATTTTGTTCCGGCAATGTAGCCAACCAGAGCCGGAATATTTTTAACTGATCATTACTCATTAATTCCTCCTGAAACTCGAGCCAAAAAAAAACCCATTCCAGCATAACGCAAGAATAGGCTTTACGTAAAAATAAATAATTGGTACAATTGTAAACATATTTAGTCCTACCTGTTATAGGGTTAAATTTCAAAGCGCTACGCGCACTGGCTGCAAAAGGTACGCCAATACCTTGCAGCCAGCATTTTATATAAATATATTGTTTATTTATATAATTAGAGTTAAGCTAGAATAGATAAAGCAAACATATAGACCTTTGAAAGCTTAGTTTCCCACTTCCACTAAGCTTTCTTTTAATATTTCTAATAACCAATTTTCAACTACATGAATTTCAGCTATAGTAAATGTAAATGGTTGATTACCTTGTTGACCATTGCGATCATAAATAGAATTTCCAAGCCTTTCTAACAATTGTGCTGAAAGCATGTATAAATCAATTTTCATATCTTTGACTCCTTGTGAAATAGACATTTTACTGACCAACATGCTCATAATTAGCTTTTAATTTACCATTAGTAATCTTTTCTAATCGACACTGTGATTCAATTGGTATGTAACCTTTTTTTTGCCATTCATACCAATTAACACGAGCCATACCCGTTTGACGTCTAAATTCAATTCCCGTTTTATAATACTCTACAAAATCATGTATTTTCATTATATTACCTTTTTTTTATTTGACATTGTACATCAATGCGTACATAATACAAGTACGCAATCCTGCGTAGACTAAAAAAGTAAAAGGATACAAAAATGAACAATTTAGATGAAAGAGAATATACATTAGAAGAATCTGTTAAAAAATTAGATTTAATTAACAAGAGGATTGCTAAATTGACTCTTGAAAAGGAAGATCTAACTAAAATTATTATAGCAGCTTTGGGGCATAATAAACCAGGTCAAGCCACGTATCAGGTTAATGAATACAAAGTTACTTGTAAAACACCATCAATTTACTCTCTAGATACCAGGGCTTATAAAAACGGTGATGTATATTTACCAAAAGAATTTAACCCTATTAAAGAATCAGTTACTTATACTGTTGATAAAAAGCTTTTTGATGACTATTTTAATTTAGCTCCTGAAAGTGTACGCGAATCATTGGTGCAATTGGTAACTGTTAAGCCAGGCAAAATGGGCGTAACTTTGGGGAGTATTTAATTGTGAGCATTCCACCAATTTTAATAATCGGTAAACCAGGCTCTGGTAAATCAGCGTCGCTACGTAACTTAGATCCTAAATCAACTTTTTTAATTAATGTTATAGGCAAATCTTTGCCGTTTAAGTCATACAAAAAAGATTATAAACCTTTAACCAGTTGGGATGACAAGATAGGTAATCGTTATGCTAGTGATAAAATTGATAGTATTTTAAAGTGCATTGCAGTTGTTAATAAAAGCAGGCTTGACATAAAAACTATAGTTATAGATGACTGGCAGTATTTACTGTCTCATGAATTCATGCGAAGAGCTAAGGAGCGCTCTTTTGATAAATACAATGACATGGCAGTAAATGGCTGGCAGTCGGTTATGGCTCTAAAATCATTACGTCCAGATTTGTTATCGGTTGTTATGGCGCACAGTGAATTAGATAATTTAGGCTTTGCACGCTTAAAAACAGTAGGTAAACTTTTGTCAGAAAAAATGGATTTTGAAGGTGAATTTGAAATGTGCCTGCATTCTAGAGTTGAAGATGGTGAATATTTGTTTCAGACTCAACAAGACTCTGAATATATGGCAAGAACTCCAATGCAGATGTTTGATGATTTACTAATCCCTAATGACTTAAAAATAGTTATTGATGCGGTAAAGGATTATTTTTATGATGAGGAAGAAGAATGAACAATTTTGATAAATGGCTGACAGAAAGAATTGATTATTATGTAAACAAAGGAAAATTAGAAACTGTAAACAATATAAAATATTATGGTATTGGTGAGGGTTTATACATGGCTCGCCAATATTTTCGTGAATATTATACAGGTGAAGATGCAAAATTGGCTAAACAATGCAATCATTACTGGATAAAACTAGCGCCATTAAATGAAGAGAATCAAACATACATGTGTTTGAATTGTGATTTACATAAAAAAGGATAAATATTATGTCATTTTGGCAATCAGAGTTAGGGCAATTATCAGGTGAAGCGGCGGACGCTTTTACAAAAACAATTAAGATTATACCAGATGGCACAATGGCTATTTCAAAAATAGCTAAGTTTATTTTACAAGAAAATAATGGAAAGAAATATTACGAAATTGAATGGGAGTTGTGTGCGGGGGATTTTAAAGGTCGCCATGTTTTTCAAAAAATTCATGCTTTTGATCAAGATTCCAAAAAAAGGCACAAAGCTTTAAATATGATGATGTTGTTATTTAAAACTTTTAATTTACAACCTTCAAGTAACGATGCCCCAAGCAATCAAGATTTGTTAGTATTCAATGGCAAAACCGCCGGCATTAAAATTCAAGAGTGGTCAATGCAGCGGGAAGATGGAAGTATGGCTGAAGGCAATTGGGTTTCCGAAGTGCATCCAGCACAAGGTTTTAAATCTGAAACAGGAATTAAAGCTGAAGTAGTTCATTCTCGTTCTTCTGTTGATAGTGCTTTTGGTAGAAACCCTCGCAACAACAATAAAGACATGGAATTGGATGATGATATTCCTTTCTAGATTTATATTTATTATTTTTGTGCTTATTGCTGGATGTAATCAAGAACAGCCTATAAGAACTTACACTGATGATCAGGGTGTAAAACATGAAGTGGTTCGAGAAGGCGGTGGGTTTGGAGAACGTCTGGCACAAACTGCAGTTGCTGGCGTCGTTGGAGGCGCTGCGGCAGGAGTAGGTCACAGAGTGGCAGACCACGCCATAAATAAATTTCAAGAACGCAGAGCGGTACGTAAACGCGCTAAAAGAATGTTTGGGCATCGTCGATGATTATTGGCCAGTTATCTACATTAATTGACAATAAAAAACCATTAATGCAGCCTCCAAGATTATATATTGGTGCGAGCAATATTGGCTCTTCATGTATGCGTCAAATCTGGTATGGGTATCGAGGAGAAAAGGAAGAGTTTCCTCTTTCTCGTCACCAACGCAATATGGACATTGGTACTAAGTTTGAAGGTATGGTGTTAGATTGGCTATCTGAGGCTGGTGTTGAAGTGGTTAGACCAGATGCCACTAACAACTATTTGGCTTTTGTTGATAACGAGCAACCTTATTTTCGTGGTCATGCGGATGCTTTGCTGCCTGGATTAAATGCGCTGGTAGATATCAAAGTGATTAAGTCATCTAGTTATAATGAGTTTGTGCGCAAAGGGTTGAAGGCCTGGTCGCAGCTTTATCATGCCCAATTACAAGCTTATATGGGCATGAGTGGTCTTCCTTATGCATATTTGCTTGCTTTAAACAAAGATAGTGGTGAATTGCATGATGAAAAAGTTAAATTTAATGCTGAGTATTACGATGCGTTAAAAAT